>JADHEF010000778.1_pt1 | contig 27357 bp, 25 predicted proteins | sample 8952391 | NCBI WGS metagenome assembly JADHEF01 (sample SAMN16124439, study PRJNA663245) | bioreactor sludge metagenome | isolation source: sludge (nitrite) | place: India:Bengaluru | collected 2019-02-28 | reverse complement strand
ATCGGCAGCATGTCCACGCGCACCCCGCTGCTCACCCACGAGAACCGCCACCTGCTGCTGCCGCCCGGCCTGCGCGTCATCCACCTCGACGACTGGGAGGTGCAGCAGGCCTACGGCAAGCCCGCCGCCGAGCGCGTGGCAAGACTGGACAGGCTGGGCATCCGCCGTTACCTGTACGTGACCAACGAGGACAAGCACGTGGCCAATTCTTGGCTGGGCATGGACGAACTGGTGGGCGCGGGATACTACCGGGAAATCTACCGCACCGCCGCCCGCGACGGCAGTTCGCGCGGGCACCTCCAGTACAAGGCCATCCCGCCCGACAGGAACGTGCTGTACGAGCGGACGGACAAGAAGCCCTGACCCGCCCGCTGTGGTACGGGACGGACCGGACGCCTGCAATGCCATTCCCCGATATGCCCGCGACGGGGTTCGCCTGCCGCCGAGTCGGCCGGCGACCGGCACGGCAACACGGACGGGACGCCCGTGCCACCGCACGCGGGGGGCGCCTAGCGCCGGCGGCTCATCAGGGAAAGGATGCGGATGAACAGGTTGATGAAGTCCACGAACAGGCTCAGCGCGCCCGCCACCCATTCATCGGGCCCGAGGCGGTTCATGATCTGCGAGGTGTCGTAGAGCACAAACAGCGCGAAGAACACGATGCCCGCGATGGTCACGGCGGTGACAAACACCTCGGCCTGGAAGAAGAACGTGGCCACGATGAACCCGAGCAGCACGAAAATGCCGATGGTGAGGAAGCCGCGCAGGAACGAGAAGTCGCGCCCGCTGATGAAGACATACGCCGTGAGCCCGCCGAAAACGAGCCCCGTGATGGCGAAGGCGTTCCAGATGATCTGGTACGACTTGCCCGCCACGATGTAGGCTTGGGCGAAGAGCGGGAAGAGCAGCACGCCGGTGACGGCGGTGAACAGGACGTAGGTGAGGATGTTGACGACGGGTCTGCGGGCCATTGCCCCGGCCGCCATGGCCATCACGATGTAGGCGATGAACACGCCCCAGAAACCGTACCTGGAGCCGTAGATGGTGCGCAGCCACTCCCCCTCGCCGCTGACGACGCTGCTGAGGCAGTAAAATGCGGTGAACATGGCCACCGCGAGGCCGGCAAAGAGGGTGAGGTAAACCTTCTGGAGAAAGGCGGCGCGAACCTCCGGAGCGGCGACGGCGACGGGGGCGCCGACCGTGGGATCGTACTGGGGCGAGTAGCGCTGGCCCACCTGGCGGTTGTAATCGGGATCGTTGTGCATCGACATGGATCGGGTTTCTCCCTGGGGACGATGATTCACACGCGCCGCCATTCACCGCCATGCGGCGCGGCGGGTCAATCTGAAACCGGAACCGGGTCCGCCCCCATGCGGAAGAGGGAAAGGGCCGTGGCGGCGGTGACGCGCACCACCTCGTCCACGGCGACGCCCTTGAGTTCGGCGATGCGGGCGGCAACCAGCGGAAGGTAGGCCGGCTCGTTGCGGCGGCCGCGGTGGGGAACCGGCGACATGTATGGCGCGTCAGTTTCGAGGACCATCGATTCGAGGGGCACACGGCGCACGACGTCGTGGAGTTCCTCGGCCTTCTTGAAGGTGACGGCCCCGCCGATGCCGAGGACGAAGCCGAGGGCGAGGAATTCCTCCGCCTGGGCAAGGGTTCCAAAGTAACAGTGCATCACGCCGCGCGGACGCTGAGCAGCAGCGGCGTGGGCGCAGAAATCGCGCAGCACGCCGGTCATGTCGTCGTAAGCCTCGCGGCAGTGGATGACTACGGGGAGACCGGCCCCGTGGGCGATGGCGAGCTGGGCGAGGAAGGCCTCGTGCTGGCGGGGCACGGGGGCGAAGTCGTAATGGTAGTCCAGGCCGATCTCGCCGATCGCGACAACGCCGGGTGCGGGGACGAGCTCCTCGCGGAGAATGCGACCGGCATCGGCGTCCCACTGCCCGGCGGCGTGGGGATGGACCCCGACGGCAACCCGGAACACGGGATCGGCGGCGGCGACTTCCAGCGCCCGCCGGCTGTCGGCAATGTCCACGCCGGGCAGCACGATGCGGGCAACGCCGGCATCGGCTGAACGCCGGAGAACGTCGCCGCGGTCCGCATCGAACTCGGGACCGTGCAGGTGGCTGTGGGTGTCAATCATCATGGGTCGGACGGGAACCGGTCAGTAAGAGCGGCGAAACGCGCCGATATTCGCCGGGACCGGGCGAACCACGGGGTTGACGGTGCGCCCGCGGACCGTCATTTGACGGGATATGGCATCCGATAACATCCGGTTTGGGCACCGCGTGGAACACGCGGGATGGCGCCTGGCGGGGTCCCTGCTCCGCCTGCTGCCGCGCCGCGCGGCGGTGCTGCTGGCCGACGCCGCGGGCTGGCTGATGTACCGCGTGCTGCGGATCCGGCGGGGCGTGGTGATGGAGAACCTGACCGCGGCGTTTGGCGGGACCAGGACGGCGGCCGAACTCGATCGGATCGCGCTGGAGTCGTACCAGAACAGCGTGCTGACGTTTATCGAGTTCCTCTGCCCGCCCACGACCAAGGAGGGGCTGGCCGCCCTGTTCGTTGCGGATGAGAACCCGGAGCACCTTGCGGAGGTCCGCAACCAGACCGTCATCGGCGTGACAGCGCACATCGGCAATTGGGAGCTGGCGGGGGCGCGGTCTATCCTGAATCTGGGCCTGCCTGTGACAGCGATGATGAAACCGATGCACAACCCGCTGGTGAACGCGGAGATTGTGCGCCAGCGCCGCGAACTGGGCATGGAACTGGTCAGCACCGACGGCGTCTCGCTGAAGGGGGCGGTGGACATGGCCCGCCGCGGGCGGTGGCTGATTTTCCTGGCCGACCAGGACGCGCGCCGCCACGGCATCTTCGTGGACTTCCTCGGACGACCGGCCAGCACGGCGACCGGTCCGGCGCTGTTTGCGTGGAAACTGAACCTGCCCCTCCTCAGCGGCTTCTGCGTGCGGGAGAAGGACAAACTGCGCAGGCTGCGCCAGACATACTGCAAGGCGGTGTGGCCGGACCCCAGGGCGCCGCGCGACAGCGAGATACGCCGCCTGACGGAGGCCCATGTGCAGGCCCTGGAGTCGGCCGTGCGGGCCCACCCCGAAAGTTACTTCTGGCTGCACCGCCGGTGGAAGACCAGGCCCAAGGCAAACGACCTGGTCACCCGCCCCGACCCTTCATCCAACACTTGACGGGGCGCCGCGCAAGTTGAGGATGAGCGGACTATGACAAACTACGATGTGGTGCGCGAGCAGACCCTGGGGCTTCGCGCGATGATCGGGAAACTCCTGAGCGAGATACCGGCGGAAAAGGCGGACCTCCTGCCCCCCACCTGGAAGAGCAACGCCCGCTGGCAGGTGGGACACCTGGTGGTGACCCCCCAGTTGCTGACCTACGGCATTTCCGGCGCTCCCCTGGCGGTCCCCGCCGAGTACCGCACCTGGTTTGGGAAGGGCTCCTCCCCCGCCGACTGGACCGGACAGCCCATTCCCGAATTTGGGGCGATGATCGGGGAAATGGCCCCGCTCACCGAGAAGGTGTTTGCAGATTTCAAGGCGCGTTGGGACGAACCGTTCGCCAAGCCCTACACCACATCGGTCGGGGTCGTGCTGAACACGCCGGGCGAGGCCCTGAACTTCAGCCTGGCCCATGACGGAATCCACACGGGACTGATCCTGGCCCTCCGCCGGGCGCTGGCCGCGCTTTAGGCTTGATCTGATTCCGCACCCTCGCAAGCATTGTCAGAACAAATGCGGCCGCCGCGCGGCAGTATCTTGCCGACGATGCCCCGATTGCCCAAACTATGATCCGCGTTGAGAACCTGACCAAAGACTACGGGGAAATGCGCGCCATCGACGACCTCTCGTTCGAGGTCCTCGAGGGCGAGATTCTTGGTTTCCTGGGACCCAACGGCGCCGGGAAAACCACGACCATGCGCATCCTGACCTGCTTTTACCCTCCCACGTCGGGCAGGGCGAACGTGGCGGGATTCGACGTCGTGAACGATCCCCACGAGGTTCGCCGCGTGATCGGCTACCTGCCCGAGGGCGTGCCGCTCTACCGCGACATGAGCGTCGAGTCGGCGCTGGATTTCTTCGCCCATGCCAAGGGTTTCAAGGGTGCGGAGAGGCGCAAACAGGTGGACCTGGCCATCGGGGAGACGGGCCTGGGCGCGGTGCGCTCGCGCATCATCGGCCACCTGTCCAAGGGTTTCCGCCAGCGCGTGGGGCTGGCCCAGGCCGTGCTTGGCGACCCCAAGGTGCTGATCCTGGACGAACCGACCGTTGGCTTGGACCCGCGGCAAATCGCCGAGATCCGCTCCCTGATCAAGGGGATGGCCGGACGGCGCACCGTGATCCTGAGCACCCACATCCTGCCGGAAGTCCAGATGACGTGCTCCAAAGTCGCGATCATCAACCGCGGACGGATCGCCGCGATGGGAACGCCCGAACGCCTGACCTCGCAGATGGAAGACAACTGCCAGACCATGGCACGGATCTGCGGGCCGGTGGAGGACATTATCGCCGCGCTGCTGGGCATCGAGGACGTGGCCAGCGCCGAGGTGGCGAACCCCGAGACGGTCGCCGGTGAGGGCGCGGAATTCCTGATCCATTCGCGGACGGTCGCCTCGGACATCCAGCCGGCAATCGCGTCCGTCATAGTGCGCCGCGGATGGCGCCTCATGGAACTCCGCCGCATCGGCTTCACGCTCGAGGATCTGTTCCTCCGCGTGATCGCCGGCGAAACGCTTCCCGCCAACGGGGAAGCCGTCGCCACCGGGGAGGAACCCCATGTGGCTTAAGTTTCTTCCCATCTACCGGCGCGAGCTGAAAAGCTACCTCACCACGCCGGCCGTCTACGTGGCCGTGGCCATGTTTTTCTTCCTGAGCGGAATCTTCTTCTTCGGCATCCTGGAGAATTTCTCGCAGCTGTCGGCCAATGCCGAGTACCGCAAGGAGATGGGCGTGGAGACGGTGAACTTCACCCGTCATGTGGTGGGCCAGGTTTTCTGGAGCATGAACTTCCTTTTCCTGTTCGTGGTGCCCATGTTCACGATGCGCCTGCTGGCCGAGGAAAAGAAAACCGGCACCTTCGAGGTGCTGGTGTCGCTGCCGTTCACGGACTGGAACATCGTGACGGCGAAATTCCTGGCGGCCTTCACGCTGCTCGCGGGCATCATGGTGATCTCGGGCTACTATGTCGTGGTGATGCTCCGGTTCGGCGTTCCCGAGATGCCCGTGGTCGCGGTGGCGATGGTGGGCGTCCTTGCTGCTTCGGCAGCCTACGCAGCCATCGGCCTTTTTGCCTCGTCGCTTACCGAGAACCAGATCGTGGCGGCCATCCTGGCCTTCGTGCTGCTTTTTGGCCTGTACCTGCTGGGTGACCTGACCACGCCGGCCTCGGGCGGCCTGAACCGGACGCTGGAAGCCCTCTCCATGCGGTACCACGCGGACCAGTTTTCCAAGGGACTTCTCCGGCTGGAGGACATCGCGTACTTCGTGATGCTGACCGCCATTTTCCTGTTCCTGACATGCCGCAGCTTGGAAATCCGGCGGTGGCGCGTATGAAACCCTGGGTGAAACGAGTCGCGTACATCGGCTTCGTTTTTTTCCTGACGGGCCTGATCGCCACCGGAATCCAGGGGGCTTTCAACATCATCACGGCCCCGCTGTGCCTGGTGGGGCTGGCAATGTGCAGCCTGCTGTTCGTGCGGCGCCTGAGCCGCAACCTGCGGCTCTACGTCAACATGGCGCTGTACTCGGTTTTCTTCGTCGGATCGCTTATCGCCCTTTTCCTGATCGTGCAGCGCCACCCCGCCACCTGGGATGCCACGGCTGCCAAGATCCACAGCATCTCCCCGCTGACCCGAAATTTCCTCGGACGCCTCTCGCAGTCAGTCCATGTGACGGCTTTCGTCACCGAGACCGACCAGGAGGCGGCCTCGTCCCTGCTGCGCGAGTACAACCGCTTTTCTCCCGAGGTGACCTTCGAGGTCCTGAACCCCTACCGGGAACCGACGCGCGCCCAGCGGTTCGGTCCGTCCGTGCAGCCCGGGGATGTGTTCGTGGAGGCGATGACCACCGCCACGGCTTCCTCCCGGCGGATCGTGAAGGCGACGAAACTCGCGGAGGAGGAACTGACGAACGCCATCGTCCAGGTTCTCCGCACCCAGGATGTGACGCTCTACTTCCTCACGAACCACGGGGACCTGTCGCTGGACAGCAGCGCGGCGTCGGCCCTCATCGCAGGCCGGCGGGTGACGATGGACGAGCTGGTGGCGCTGAAACAGCAACTGGAGCGCAATTTCATCCGCGTGGTGCCGCTGAACCTGGCCCAGCGGGGGCGCGTCCCGGTGGACGCATCGGCCATCGTCAGCGTGTCCCCCCGCACGGACTTCAGCGAACCGGAACGCCAGGCGGTGGAGTCGTACCTGAGGAACGGCGGGCGGGCCATTTTCCTGCTCAACCCGGAGCTGCAGAAGATCGGTGGCGACGCCCGCATGCCGCTGCGCAACCTGACGGCGATGCTGGAGAAATTCGGCCTTTTGCTTCCCCCCGAGATGATCATCCGGGAGACGCGCCAGCAGCGCGGCGGCGCCGCCGCCGGCACATTCAACATCCCGGTCACCTTCCTGCGGCACCCGATCACGATGGTGGAGAGCGGCAACCCGCTGATTTTCACCCAGGCGCGCCCCGTGACACCCGGGCGGAACCTGGACCCGTCCCTGCGCGTGGAGACGCTGATGGCGGCCCCCAAGGAATCGTGGCGGGTGCCGGTGGATGAAATCGCGCGGATGCAGCTGCGCGGCCAGCGCCTGACGCTTCCCACGGATCCGCGCGACCAGGGCGCCCACCCGCTGGGGGCCGCGGTCACGCTGCTTGCCCCGGGCCAGCCCGAGGAAAGCTCGACGCGCATCGTGGTGGTTGGCAGCGGCGACTTCCTGGCCAGTTCGGTGATTGACCAGACCGGGTGGATGCTCTTTCTCCGCTCGGTGAACTGGCTCACCAACGCCGGCGACCAGATCGCCGTGCCCTCATCCCAACTCCAGAACACGAGCCGCGTGCTCTCGCCCGGCGAGCGGCAATTCCTGTTCCTGCTGCTCGTCATCATCGTCCCGTCGCTGATCGGGTTCATGGGCCTGGGCTACAGCCTGGCAAGGCGGGAACTGCAATGAGCTGGAAGCGGACCATCATCGCCGGCCTGGCGTTCGCCGCCTGCCTGCTCCTCCTCGTCCTGGACCGCCAGCTGGTGCGCCGGGGGATTCTGCAGCGCGTCGAGGAAACATCGCTGGCGCCGGGCATCAACCTGAGCGAAGTGACCGAGGCGCGGCTGAAGAACCGGCAGGGCGAGACCCTGCTGGTCCGCGAACAGGGCAGGTGGTTCGTCAAGGAACCCTATCGGGCCTCGGCCGACCCCGAGATCGTGGAGCAGATGATCATCAACGTGACCGCCGCGCGCCGCAACAACGAGATCGAGGCGAAGAACCTGGCGGAATACGGACTGGCCGCCCCCGAGGCCAGCCTGGCGCTGCGCACGGAAAAGGGGAAGAGTTTCGAGCTGCAGGTGGGCAACGAGAGCACATACACGGGGCAGGTTTTCGCCAAGTATCCGGCCGGTTCGCGGGTGTTCACGGTGGGCGAGCACGTGCGGAGCGTGATGCTCCGTTCGCCGCGCGACTGGCGCCGGGCGCGCCTGCTGGACGTGGATATCGGGAACCTCGACGCCTATGATTCGTACTCGGTGACGGGGGGCCAGAAGACCATGACGCTCCGCCACGAGCGGGGCCGGTGGGTGATCGTGTCGCCGGTCCAGGCTGCGGCGGAAACCGACGTGGTGAACGACTTCCTGCGCAAACTCGGGTTGCTGCGCGCCACGCAGTTCCTCAGCGAGAAATCGGACAGGCCCACCAGCATGGCCGCGGCGCTCCAGGCCCTGGCGACGCCGGCGGCCGTGGTGACGCTGGAGAAGCAGCGCACGCCGCCCGCCAAGGTCGTCATCGGCAAGGTCGCCGTGGACGACTCCACGGTGTATGTGGCCCAGCGCGCCGGGGAACCGGAAGTCATGGTGATTGACGCGGGAACTTTCGGGGACCTGACCCAGGACGAGAACTTCTTCCGCTCGCGGACGATTTTTTCGGTCAAGCCCGCGGACGTGGGCCAGTTCTCCATCGAGATCGGCCGCCTGAAAACCGAACTCGTGCGAAACGAGCAGGGGCGCTGGGAGTTCAAGGGCGAGCCGAAGCGCCGGGTGGACCAGGAACAGGTGAATGTGCGCCTTGAAAGCCTCCTGCGGATGCGGGTGCGGGATTTCGCCGACATCGCGCCCCAGGATCCGGGCAGTTACGGCCTGCTGCCGCCGCAGTTCAAGTTCTCGGTGATCAGCAAGGACAAATCGGTCACCGAGGGCCTGGAGGTCGGCAAGAAAGAATCCGGCCATGTGGGGTCGGTTTTCGCCCGCCGCCAGGGGGACACGGCGGTTTTCGCCATGGACCTCTCGCCGGACCTCATCATCGCCCCGGAAAGCGTCGCCGACCGCAAGTTTGCCCGGTCGGACACGGAGCGGGTGACCCGCGTCGAAATCGAGTCCGGCGGCCAGAAATACGAGCTGAAGCGCGAGAGAAACGAGTGGAGCATCCAGCGTCCGGGCCAGACGGCGTTCACGACGCTCAACAGCACCCGCATCGCGCGCGTGATGGCGATCCTGAACGAGCTGGAATTCACCAAGGACCACACCGCCGAGGGGGAAACGGTGATCGCGCCCGTGGAATCGCCGGACCTGGCCATCCGCTTCTACCTGCCCGGCGGCGACAAGGTGCTGGACCTGTCCACGGGCCGCAAGCTGAGCGCGACCACATACGTGACCACGGGTGACGACCAGACCTACGATGTGAGGAACAACGACGTCGAGGCGCTGAAAGCCGCAGTCCTCTCGCTGCTACAGTAGCAGTCCGTCCGTCTCCTCGAACCCCAGCACCAGGTTCATGTTCTGCACCGCCTGTCCCGCCGCCCCCTTGACCAGGTTGTCGGTGACGGAAACCACGACAATCGTGCCGGTCCGCGAATCGAACGCGGCGCCCAAGTCGCAGTAGTTTGTGCCCCGCACAAATTCCACCTGCGGAAGATGCCCGGGCTCGTACACGCGCACAAAAGGCTCGCCCGCATAGCGGGCGGAGAGTATCTCGTGGAGTTTGCGGTCATCGAGCCCCGCGGGATTCGCCGGGCGCAGGTAGCAGCTGGCCAGGATCCCGTCGCGGAACGGCCCCACGTGCGGGACAAAAAGCGCCGTGACGCTCCCGCTCCCCCCGGGCGCCAGCGCGGTCAGCTCCTGCTCGATCTCGGGCGTGTGCTGGTGGTTGCCGATGCGGTAGGCGCGGACATTCTCGGCGACATGGATATAAAGGTTCTCCTCCTTCGCGCCGCGGCCGGCCCCCGAGACTCCGGAAATCGCATCAATCAGCACCGGTCCGCCGCCGGCCAGTCCCGCTTCCACGATGGGGGCGCAGGCCAGGATGGACGTGGTCGTGTAGCATCCGGGGTTGGCGATGAGCCGGGCGCCCCGCACCCGGCTGCGGTGCAGTTCGGGCAGGCCGTACACGGCCTCGGCAAGTTCACCGGGACGCGAGTGGGCGGTCTTGTACCACTTCTCGAACTGGCCGTCCGCCTTCAGCCGGTAGTCGCCGCTGAGGTCGATGAACTTCGCGCCGCCCGCGAGGACTTCGGCCACGAACCGGAAAGTCTCCCCCGCCTTCTTGCAGGAGAAAACGACATCGCACGACGCGATGCGCTTCGCGTCGAAACCCTCGAATCTCAGGTCCGTTACCCCGCGCAGCCGCGGGTGGGATGTGTGGACCGGCTTTCCGGGCGATGATTCGCTGACGGCCACGGCCACTTCTGCGCGCGGATGCCTTGCCAGGATTTCCATCAGTTTCCCGGCGCTCAATCCGGCCGCCCCGATGATTCCCACCCGTGCCTTGGCTGATGCGGTCATGTTCGTCCTCACTCTCCCGGCCCGGTCACAGGCCCAGGGACTTGCGATACCACTCGACGGTCCGGCGAAGCCCCTCGTTGAAGTCCACCGACACCTCGTACCCGATCAGCTGCTTCGCCCGCGAGATATCCGCCAGCGAGTGCTTCACGTCGCCCGGGCGGCCGGGTTCGAAAACCGGTTCCACGCTGGTGCCGAGGGCGGCGTTGATGGCGGCGATCAGGTCCAGCAGGCTGTAGCTCTTGCCGCAGGCGATGTTCATCATCTGCCCGGCCGCCGCCGGCGCCCCGGCCGCAAGCAGGTTGGCGCGCGCGTTGTTTTCCACGAACGTGAAGTCGCGGGTCTGCTGGCCGTCGCCGTAAATGACGGGACGCTGGCCGCGGAGGATGCGGGTGACGAAAAGCGGGATCACGGCGCTGTATTCGCTGTTGGGGTCCTGTCGCGGGCCGAACACGTTGAAGTAGCGGAGCGAGACGGTTTCGAGGCCGTAGCACTCGTAAAAGGCGGCCAGGTAATGCTCGGCCGCAAGTTTCCCGACGGCGTAGGGCGATTTGGGCATGGGCAGGAGCTTCTCGGTCTTCACCAGCGCGGGCTGGTCTCCGTACGCCGACGACGATGCGGCATAGACGACACGCTTCACACCGGCCTTCACGGCGGCATGGAGGAGGCGGACCGTGCCCTCCACATTGATCCGGTTCGACTCGACCGGATCGATCACGCTGCGCTGCACGCTGGGAAGCGCAGCCTGGTGCATCACGCAGGTGACGCCCTCGAGCGCGCGGGCCAGCACGGCATCATCGGTCACGCTTCCGACAACGAGTTCCACCCCGTCCGCAAAACCCGCGAGGTTCTCCCGCCGGCCCGTGGACAGGTCATCCAGCACGCGCACGCCGGCGCCCGCCTCCACGAGGTGCTGCACGATGTTCGAACCGATGAAACCGCAGCCGCCGGTCACGAGATACTGGGCCATGATGCCTCCGAGTGTCGTTTCTGAATCCAGCCCCCCAAACCGTTGACGCCCGGCGGGGTTTGCAATGAAAAAGACCGCGCAGGCGCCCCGCGCATTCCGACGTGTCTTGACTGCGGCGGGCCGGGGCGGTCCGATCGGTTCCTCGGGCGTCGCACGGGCGGCGCCGCGGATAACACCTGCCATCTGGAGGAAGTCATGCGTTCCATCGCCACCACCGCCTTGCTGGCGCTTACCCTGGCCGCCGGTATTGCCACGGCCGCCCCGAAGTCCAGTCCCGCCGGGATCCTGGACACCGACCACGCGATCAAGGTCTGGAAGTCAAAACCCGGGGCCACGGAAACCACCGCGGCCATGCGCCTCCGGGTGCGCAAGGAACTCGCCGGGCTCCTCTCGCGCGATCCCAAGAAACTGGATGCGGACGCCGGCTTCTGGAAACTGCTGGCCTACCTGCGCGATTTCCCCTGGGACCGCATGCCGGCCAACTGGAAGAAATGGTACCTGGAAAAGATGCCCAACCCGCGCCTGACGGAGGCGCAACGCTCCGAGCTCCTGGAGACACTGAAGCGCAAGCCCATCTACCAGATGACCCCGAAAGAGGTGGACGTGTACCTGGGTTACGCGCAGACGGCGTATCCCGACCTGCGCCAGCGGGTGGTCCACATCGCCCGGAAGATGCTGAACCAGCCCTACGACATGTACCTGCTGGGCGAGTTCCCCTACGAGATCCACGACCCGCAGCCGCTGTTCGACCTGACCCACGGCGACTGCGTCGTGTTCAGCGAGCACGTGTACTCGATGTCGCTCAGCCGCGACTGGACGCAGTTCTTCCGCACCCTGCTGCGCATCCGCTACAAGGACGGGCAGGTGGGCATGACGACGCGCAACCACTACACCGAGGCTGACTGGGACAGGAACAACGCGTGGCTGGTGCGCGACGTGACGACCGAGATCGGCGCGACGACGGTTTCGAAATACAGCGAGGTCATTGACCGGGCGGCGTTCTTCGCGAAGTTCGGGATCGGCGCGGAATTCAAGCCGCAGCGCTTCGAGGACAGTTACATCCCCGCCGGCGCGGTGGAGAGCGTGCTCGGGCAGCTGCGCGACGGCGACTTCGTCAACGTGGTGCGCGGCCAGGGCTGGGGCGCGTATGTCGGCCACGTCGGCCTCGTGGGAATCGGGCCGGACGGGAAACCGAACTTCATCCACAGCACGCCGCCCCGGTCGAAAGAGCAGCCCGTGATGGAGTATGTGCGCGACAACGTGAAAAAAAACGTGGAGCGCGCGAAGAAGGGTCAGCCGCAGTTCCTCGGCCTGAAATTCCTCCGCCTCCGCGCGGAGGACCTGGCGCGCGACGGCGTGCCGCCCGCGAAGGTGAATTAAGGGGACATGTTATCTCCGCGCCCCGGCGCGCACTCCGGAGTGAATACGCGGCAAGCGGTTTTGGTTGACTGACACGACGCGTTGATGCACATCATCGCGTTGTTGGTGATTCGGGAAAGATGCTTCCCACGCGGAGGTCATCCACTCGCTACCTGGAACCACCAAGAGCATCCGCCCCCGCAAGGGGTCGGAAATAACTCCAGAAGAGGTAGATTGCGATGGCTGTTAAGAAGGCTGCTCCCGCGAAGAAAGCCGCTGCCAAGAAGCCCGCGGCGAAGAAGGCTGCCCCCAAGAAGGCCGCCCCCAAGAAGGCTGCCGTGAAAAAGGCCGCCCCCAAGAAGGCCGCCGCCAAGAAGCCCGCGGCGAAGAAGGCTGCCCCCAAGAAGGCCGCCAAGAAGTAACACGAAGCTGGTGCCGAATTGAGCGCCCCGCAAGGGGCGCATACGGGGCGCGGAGCAACCCTCCGCGCCCCTTGCGTTTTTTGTGGGGGTCCGCGCCGCCCCGCCGGGTCACTCGGCGAAAAGCGCGTCCACAAATTCCCCCGCGTCGAAATCCCGCAGGTCCTCGACGCTCTCCCCCACCCCGATCTTCACCACGGGCACGTCGAACAGGTTGCGGATGCCGATGAGCACTCCGCCCTTGGCGGTGCCGTCTAGTTTCGTCATCACCAGTCCCGTGACGGGAATCGCCTCGGTGAACACCTTCGCCTGCGAGATGGCGTTCTGGCCCGTGGTCGCGTCCAGGACGAGCAGGGTCTCGTGCGGCGCACCGGGCATCAGTTTGCCGGTCACCCGCACGATCTTCTTCAGTTCCTCCATCAGGTTGTTCTTGGTGTGGAGGCGCCCCGCCGTGTCCACGATCACGACGTCGGTCTTCTCCGACCGGGCCTTCTCGATCGCGTCGTAGGCGATGCCGGCCGGGTCCGCGCCCGTGTCCTTGCGGACGAAGCTGCTTCCCGTCCGTTTGGACCAGATCTCCAGCTGCTCCACGGCGGCGGCGCGGAACGTGTCGCCCGCGGCGAGGAGCACGCTCAGGCCCCGGGCCCGCAGTTCCGAGGCTACCTTGCCGATGGTGGTCGTCTTGCCCACCCCGTTCACGCCCACCACGAGGATCACCCAGGGCCTGTCCGGGCCGATGGACATCCGGTGTTCGCCGTGTCCCAGGATTCCCAGGAGCTGTTCCTTGAAACTGTCCATCAGCTCATCGCCCGAAACCCCGCGGGCCTCGTACTCGCGCATCTCGCCCACGATGCGCATCGTGGTTTCCGCGCCGACATCCGCCCGGATCAGGATCTCCTCGATCCGCTCCAGCAGCGTGTCGTCCACCTTGCCCGCGGCCTTCACGGCCGCACGGATCTGACCGACGAACTCATCGCGTGTCTTGCGGATCCGGTCCGAGAGCGCCGACTTGATGCGGCCGAACAGCCCGCGTTTCGGAGCCGCGGCCCCCTCCGGATCGCTCACCTCGGAAACGGGTTCGGCCCGCGGTTCCGACGCCGCTTCGGCCCGGGGTTCCGACGCCGCATCGGAATCCGCCCCCGGTTCCGCTGCCTGCTGGTCCTTCCGCTTCCAGAAAAGAGCCATCCGCGAGAGCCTCCGGTAGAATAAGGTCGGGCCGAGCCCATTAGGCTTTAAGCCATACGAACGATTCTTATTCCGGTCCACGCGCCGCAACCAAGGAGTCCCGCACCGCCCATGACCGCCCGACTTTCCCCCCTGAACCTCTTACCCTGCGCAGCCGCCCTCGCCGTCCTTTCCGGAGGCGCGCAGGCTGCCGCCTTCAGTTACGACCTGCCCCCCGGAACCTCGCTCTCCTACCAGACGACCATCCGGATCCTGGTTTCCGGCGGACAGGAGACCAGCCAGTCGCTCCGGTTCGCCACGCAGTACACGGTGCTGGACGAGAAGTCGGGGACGCGCAACATTTTCGGCTCCGCAAACATAGGGGAACCCGGCTCGACCGAGTCCGTCAAAACGGTCCCCGCCGGTCGTTTCACGATCCAGTTGGACGCCGACGGCAGCATGGGTGACCGGATCGCGGGCCTCGCGCCGCGCAGCGTGCCCGGATGGACGCCCCGGCTCTCGTTTCCCGTCTTGGCGGGCGACGGCAGCACGACCGTCAGCATCGACCCGCCCATCGGCCAGGAGAGCATTGCCGCGACTGTCCGCAAAATGTCCTCGGCGAACGGAATCACCCTGGATTACTCGCACAAGACGGACGCCGGGCAGGCAAAACAGGGAATCAGCATAAACTCCTATGAGGGACATGCGGAACTGGATTCGGCCGGCAAGACGGCCGCAAAGACATCCTCGACGCTGGTGGCCACGCTGAACCGTGGCGAGGAAATGCCCGTCACACGGATCGTGATCCAGTCCGAGAATTCGCTGGCCGGGCGGACGTTGCTGAACCCGGCGGAACTGGAGAACCTGCGCAAGGATGTGACGGCCGGCATCGCCGTTTTCGCCAATGCGTCCGGCGGCGCCGATGCGGACACGATGGCGGCAATCACCAAGTACCTGGAACAGTTCCCGGCGGGACAGTTTTCCGACATTTTCGGGATGATTCGGGACCAGGCTGGAGTCTCGAAGGAGCTTGAGGCCAACTTCGCCAAGATCAAGGAAGGCGCCAAGGCTCCCGGGTTCAGCGCGCGCACCATCACCGGTGAGACCGTTCGCCTGGAGGATCTTCGCGGCAAGGTCGTGCTCCTGGATTTCTGGGCCACATGGTGCGGCCCGTGCGTGGCCATGGTCCCCGAGGTCAAGGAACTGTACGCCAGGAACCGCGATAAGGGTTTCGTAATCCTCGGCATCAGCAGCGATCACGACCTGGAGACCCTTCAGCGGTTCGTGAAGAGCAAGGGCATGGAGTGGAAGCAGGTCTATGAGGCGGGGGATCCGAAACCGGGCAGCATCCGCCACCTCTACGGGGTGATGAAATACCCCACGACCGTCCTGCTGGACCGGGAGGGAACCATCCGGCTGGTGGACGCCCGCGGCGACGACCTGGCGAAAGCCGTCGAGGAACTGGTCAGGGAGAAGTGAGGGGGGGAAGGCGGCCGGTCACATCAGGTTCAGCTGAAGTTTCGCCGCCTCGGTCATCATGTTCATGTTCCAGGAAGGCTCCCATACCAGGTCCACCCGGCAATCGGTGACGGTCGGAACCGCCTGCACCTTGGTTTCCACCTCGGGGGGCAGCGATCCCGCCACCGGACACATCGGGGAGGTGAGCGTCATCACGATGCGGACCGATCCCGAGGGCTCGACGCGGATTTCGTAGATCAGCCCGAGTTCGTAGATGTTCACCGGGATTTCCGGGTCGTAGATCGTCTTCAGGACCGCGATGACCTGCTCGCGCACGGCCTCGGGGTCGGTGTTCCGCACGGTTTCCGTTTCGGGCGGCGCGGGCTGCGCCGCCGGCGTTCCGGGACTTTGCCCCGGCGGCGGGTTCTGCTCGTCCATTTTCATTCCTCCTGCGAGCGGCGGGTTACTACTCGCTCGACACGGTCGTTTGCTGGCCGTCGGCCGCGGCATTGAAAGTGTGCCAGGCGAGCGTGGCGCACTTCACCCGCGCCGGAAACTCGCTGACGCCGGAGAAAGCCGCCAGTTTGCCCAGCTCGGCCGCGGCACCGCCGGGGCACCCCTTGCCGGTCACGAGGTCGTGGAACACCTCGAAAACCTTCCGAGCCTCCTCGACGGTCCGTCCCTTGAGGGTCTGCGTCATCATGGAGGCCGACGCCATCGAGATGGCGCAACCGGCCCCCTCGAAGGTGACCTCCTCCACGCGGCCGTTTTCGAGTCTCAGGTAAACGGTGATCCGGTCCCCGCAGAGTGGGTTGTGGCCCTTTGCCTCGCACGTGGCGCAATCGAGCTTGCGGCAGTTTCGCGGCCGCTTGTTGTGGTCCAGGATCACTTCCTGGTATAATTCGCGCAGGTCGGACATCGTCAGGAAAACACCTCGATAACCTTCCTTACACCCCGAACGAGGGTATCAACCTCATTTTTCGTGTTGTAGAAGGCAAACGAGGCGCGGGCTGTTGCCGGGATGCCGAGACGGTCCATCACGGGCTGCGCGCAATGATGACCGGTCCGGATGGCAACGCCTTCCTGGTCCAGGATCGTGCCGATGTCGTGCGGGTGGACCCGGTCCAGCACGAACGACAGCACGCTGGCCTTCTCGCGCGCGTTGCCGATGATGCGCACGCCCGGCACCCGGCGGATGGCCGCCGTCGCGTAATCGAGCAGCTCGCTTTCCCACGCGGCGATGGCGTCCAGGCCGATGCCGTTCACGTAATCGATGGCAGCGGCCAGGCCGATGGCCCCGGCGATATCGGGCGTTCCCGCCTCGAACTTGAACGGAAGCTCGTTGTAGGCCGTTTTCTCGAACGTGACGCTCGCGATCATGTCGCCGCCCCCCTGCCAGGGGGGCATGGCCTCGAGCAGGGTCCGCTTCCCGTAAAGCACACCGATACCGGTGGGCGCGAAAACCTTGTGGCCCGAGAACACAAAAAAGTCCGCGTCGAGGTCGCGCACGTCCACGCGCAGGTGCGGCACCGACTGCGCGCCATCCACCAGGACCGGGACCCCGCGGTCGTGGGCGAGGCGGATCATCCGCTTCACCGGGTTGACGGTTCCGAGGGCGTTGGACACGTGACCGACCGCCACGATGCGGGTGCGCGGCGACAGGAGACGCTCGTACTCGTCCAGCATCAGCTCGCCGTCATCGGTCATGGGGATGACAACCAGGCGCGCGCCCCTGGCCTCGCACAGCATCTGCCACGGGACAATGTTGGAGTGGTGCTCCATGGCGGAGACCAGCACCTCGTCGCCCGGCCCGACCCGCGCGCTCCCGAAGGTCTGTGCGACAAGGTTGATCGCCTCGGTGGCGCCCCGCACGAAGACGATCTCCGCCGGCTCGGCCGCGCCCAGGAAGGCGCGAACGGTCTCCCGCGCCTCCTCGTGGCGGTTCGTGGCCACCTGGCTCAGCCAGTGGACGCCGCGATGGATGTTGGCGTTCTCCGCCCCGTAATACCGGCGCGTTGCCTCGATCACGGCCAGCGGCTTCTGGCTGGTCGCCGCGTTGTCGAGATACACGAGGGGCTTGCCGCGGACCAGGGTTCCCAGGATCGGAAAGTCGGCGCGGAGCCGAACCGGATCGAGTGCCGGGGCGGCGGGCGCACCGGCGGAGGTGGTCATACGACCTCCAGGTCCGACGGCTTGGCCCGCACCCCCTGCGCGACGAGAACGATGTCCTCAAGCATGCTGCGCAACTCGGGGATCCGGATGCGCCGGACGATGTCGTTCGCAAACGCGAAGGTGAGCAGGCAGCGGGCGTCGGCCTCGTTGATCCCGCGCGAACGCAGGTAAAATACCGACTGCTCGTCCATCTGGCCGATGGTGGCGCCGTGGGTGCACTTCACGTCATCCGCGTAGATTTCCAGCTGCGGGTTGGTGTTCACCAGCGCCGTGGGTGAGAGGAGCAGGTTCTTGTTCGTCTGCTTCGCGTCGGTCTTCTGGGCGTCCTGGCGCACGATGATGCGGCCGTTGAACACCCCGCGGGCCTTGTCCGTGAGGATACCCTTGTACAGCTCGTGGCTCTCGCAGTTGGGAACGGCGTGGTCGATGCGGGTGTGGGTGTCGGCGAGCTGGCGGCCGCCGATCATGTAAAGGCCGTTCAGGGTGCCGACGGCACCCTCCCCGGCAAGCTCCACTCCCAGGTCATTGCGCGAGATGGCGGCCCCGAACGTGATGGCGTGCGACGAGAAATTGCTGGCCCGCAGCTGGCGGACCTGCAGGGTGCCGAAATGGAAGGCTTCGTGGCTTTCGCGCTGGAGGCGGTAGTAATCCACCACGGCGTTTTCGCCGACATGCACCTCGGTGACGGCGTCGGTCAGGTAAACACCGCCGGGGGTCCCCTCATAGTTCTCCACCAGGGTGAACTGGGCGCCCTCGTCGGCCACCACCAGATTCCGCGGATAGACGGCCACCGGCTCCGACCCGGGACGGGCCACATTCAGAATCTCGATCGGCTGCCTCACCACGACCCCGCGGGGGACATGGATGAACGCCCCGTCGGCGATGAAGGCCGTGTTCAGCGCCACCATCGCGGAAGCATTGAAATCCGCAAGTTTGCCGAGGTGGCCGGTCACCAGCGGATTTGCCGAAGCGAGCGCCTCGGCCAGACTGCTCACCACCACCCCGCGCGGGAGACCCGCGAGCGAGGACAATTCCGGGGCGAAGCGTCCGTTGACAAGGACAAGCGCGACGGAATCGAGCCCCTTCACACCCGCCAGCGACACATCGCCGGCGGTGAGCTCATGCGGGGCATCCCCGGCAAGCCGGAACTGCGTCTTCGAAACCGGGGCGAGGCTGGTGAAACGCCACTCCTCCTCACGGACGGTGGGCAGACCGAGCTCGGCAAAGCGGGCAATGGCAGAGCGGCGGAGGGACTGCACGGATTCCGGGCCGCCTTCGGGGGCGGCCTCGAACTCGGCCACGAACGGGTTCTGCGGATTGGTCACTGTAGACATGGGTTTGGGTCCTTTCCGGCATGGGCGGGGACGCGCAGAGCGCGTCAGACGCCCACCTCCTCTTCGACCCAGCTGTAGCCCTTTTCCTCCAGCTCCAGAGCCAGCTCCTTGCCACCGCTCTTGACGATACGGCCGTAGGCCAGGACATGCACGAAGTCCGGGGTGATGTAGTCCAGGAGCCGCTGGTAGTGGGTGACCAGGACGACCGCGCGGTCCGGGCTGCGGAGCGCGTTCACGCCCGCGGCGACCTGCTTCAGCGCGTCAATGTCCAGGCCCGAGTCGGTCTCATCGAGCAGCGCGAGCTTCGGGTCGAGGACCGCCATCTGGAAGATCTCGTTGCGCTTCTTCTCGCCGCCGCTGAACCCCTCGTTCACCGAGCGGTTGAGAAGGTCGGGGTCCATGTCCAGGATCTTGGCCTTTTCCTTCACCAGGGCCAGGAAGTCCATGGCATCCAGTTCCTCCTCGCCGCGGTACTTGCGGATCGAGTTGAGGGCGGCCTTGAGGAAGTAGGTGTTGCTGACTCCGGGAATCTCGATCGGGTACTGGAAGGCGAGGAAGATACCCTCGCAGGCGCGCTGTTCGGGCTGCATCTCCAGCAGGTTCTTGCCCTCGAATAGCACCTGGCCGCCGGTCACGTCGTAAAACTCGCGGCCGGCAACCACCTGCGCCAGCGTGCTCTTGCCGGACCCGTTCGGGCCCATGATGGCATGCACCTCGCCGGCGTTCACCTTGAGGTCGATGCCCTTCAGAATCTCTTTGCCCGCGATGCTCGCCCGCAGGTCCTTGATCTCCAGCATGGTCTTGATTCTCCTGCCTGTTCCTGTTTTTGCTTGGGTTCGGTGTTGGTGGTATGGGTTGAAGCGGGACCGTGCGGCGGGTCAGCCGACACTGCCCTCCAGGCTCACGCTCAGAAGTTTCTGCGCCTCCACGGCAAACTCCATGGGCAGTTCGCGGAACACCTCCTTGCAGAAGCCGTTGACGATCATGTTCACGGCATCCTCGCGCGCGATGCCGCGCTGCTGGCAGTAGAAGAGCTGGTCCTCGCCGATCTTCGACGTGGACGCCTCGTGCTCCAGCGTCGCGGTGGGATTCTGCACCTCGACATAGGGGAACGTGTGCGCGCCGCACTTGTCGCCCAGGAGCATCGAGTCGCACTGCGAGAAATTCCGCGCCCCCTCGGCGGACTTCAGGATCTTCACCTGGCCGCGGTAGGTGTTCTGCCCCCGCCCGGCCGAGATGCCCTTCGACACGATGGTGCTGCGGGTGTTCTTGCCGATGTGGATCATCTTCGTGCCCGTGTCGGCCTGCTGCATGTTGTTGGTCAGGGCCACCGAGTAGAACTCGCCCACCGAGTTGTCGCCGATGAGGATGCACCCGGGATACTTCCAGGTGATGGCCGAGCCGGTCTCCACCTGCGTCCAGGAGATCCGGGAGTTGTCACCCTGGCACTTGCCGCGTTTCGTGACGAAATTGTAGATGCCGCCCCGGCCTTCCTTGTCGCCGGGGTACCAGTTCTGGACGGTGGAGTACTTGATGCTCGCGTCCTTCATGGCCACGAGTTCCACCACGGCCGCGTGAAGCTGGTTTTCGTCGCGCATGGGGGCGGTGCACCCCTCGAGGTAGCTGACCCTCGCCCCCTCGTCGGCCACGATCAGGGTCCGCTCGAACTGTCCGGTCTTTGCCGCGTTGATGCGGAAGTAAGTGGAAAGCTCCATGGGGCACTGGACCCCCTTGGGCACATAACAGAAGGACCCGTCGCTGAAGACCGCGCTGTTGAGGGCCGCGTAGAAGTTGTCCGTGTAGGGCACCACGGAGCCGATGTGCTGGCGCACGAGGTCGCCGTGTTCGCGGACCGCCTCGGAGAACGAGCAGAACAGGATCCCGAGGTCGGCAAGTTTCTCGCGAAACGTGGTGGCCACGCTGACGCTGTCAAACACGGCGTCCACCGCCACGCCGGCCAGGATCTCGCGCTCCTTCAGCGGGATTCCCAGCTTCTCGTAAGTGGCGAGCAATTCGGGGTCCACTTCATCCAGGCTCTTGGGCTTGCCCTGGGCCGACTTGGGCGCCGAAAAGTAGTAGGCATCCTGGTAGTCGATCGGCGGATAATGCACCTTGGCCCAGGTCGGAACCTTCATGGTCAGCCAGTGGCGGTAGGCTTTCAGGCGCCACTCAAGCATCCACTCGGGCTCTTCCTTTTTCGCCGAGAGCATCCGAACGGTGTCCTCGTTGAGGCCCTTGGGAAAGGTCTCGGACTCGACGTCGGTGACAAAGCCGTACTTGTACTCGCGATTCGCGAGTTCTTCAACGGTATTGGCTGGTGTGGTCATGTTCGCATTCCTCTGAATCTTGAACTTCACGGGGGTCGGCGTTCCGGGCCGGAACCCGGGCGCCGACCGTACTTCAGCGGCCTTCGCGGGTCGGAACCTCAGTTGCCGATGCATCGGCGGACACGCTCCGCGCCGGACGGGGAAGGCGGCGGGCCGGCTCGCGGCTTTCGTCCACCAGGTCATCCGCCGGCAGGGCACCCTCGGGGATTCGGGCGGTCATCTCGGCCAGGGACATCTTTTGGAGCGCTTCGACGAGAATATCGTTCACGCCCTTCCACTTGAGCCGCATCGGACACATCAGTTCCAGCATGCAGGAATGGTCCCCGTCGGAAATGCAGTCGGTCATCGAGATCGGCCCCTCGAGGGCGTTCACAACATCCGCCACGGTGATCTCTTCGGCGCTGCGCGCCAGGCTGTAGCCACCCTTCACGCCACGGTGCGCCGCCAGCACGCCGCTGCGCGAAAGCGTCTTGAGCAACTTGCTGACAGTCGGCTGGGGCAGGTGAACGTCGGCCGAAACGTCCCGGGCATTATGCACCTTCCCGGAACCGCCCCGCACGAAGCGGGACAGGATGACGAAAGCGTAATCGGTAAGCTTCGAAAGACGAATCATGGGATCCTCGCAACGAAATAGGACTAGTTGTGTACCAATTTATTCGGTGGAAATAGTACGAAAGTGGTCTTTTTTAGGTCCCGAACCGAATACAGAACCATTTTAAGACGGAATGCGACTCGAAATGGCCCTAGGCAAGTCCTATTTTGTCGAACAGGACGCTTACAGTCCCCCTCTCGCCCGGCAGGCGTCCCGGAAGCGAAAACGTCCCCGGCGGTCAATTCGCCGGGGACGTTTCAATGGCAAAACATGCGGGAATGTCGAAGTGGGATGCGCGGCCCGCAGGGCGGGATTTGGGGGTTAGTATTCCTCTTCCTCTTCCTCTTCCTCTTCTTCCTCGTCCTCTTCCTCGTCCTCGTCCAGATCCTCGAACAGTTCGAACAGGTTGCATCCGCTGTCGCCGGACACGGTCAGTTCGTATTCCTCGAGGTCGGGGTGCAGGCAGGGTGCAAGCGTGTCGTCGGAAATCTCGTCCGCCTCGCGGTCCACGTCGTAATACTGGCAGTCTTTGCAGGGACCCAGCAACTGCTGTTCTTCTACTTCCTCTTCTTCGTCCTCGTCGTAGGGCTTGCGGCCTTTGGGCATGGGAGGGTCCTTTCTGGGCGGGTGTTTGATGGCTTGTCCGTGGTGCGCCGCTTCTCGCGCGACGAGAGACAATTCAATCCCCGGCGCGTGTCAAGCGGAACCCAATAGGCTCCGACACGCCAATTATGCGCGGGATTTTAGCGGAAAAAAAACCCGCCGATTCAGGCCGTCAGATCCCGTCCCCGGCGCCCCGCGCCGGGACGGCTTTCGGCGCGTTGCCCGGGGCGCGGATTTCGACCACGCGGTTGCCCATCGTGCTCACCAGCACCCGGTCATTCCAAAGCGCCGGGCGCGTGAACACGAAGCCCGGCTGCATGGCCGCCGACCAGGCGACTTGCTGCTCCGCGAGGTCCACGCAGTAGAGGTTTCCGCCAACGGAGCCGACATACAGCCGGTTGCCGTCCAGGACCGGGACCGAGTCAAACAAGGCGTCCGCTTTCCCGGCTCGCACCGGGATGTCCATCACCTTGCGCCCGCTGTCGATGTCGTGGCCCACCACACGCCCGGAAATGGACGCCATCACCACCATGTTGCCGTAAAGGACCGGCGACGAGTAACTGGGGCCGAGTTCGTCCTTTTCGGGCCGATAGAGCCACAGGTGCGCCCCGGTTTTCTGGTCCAGGCACCGCACGGAGTAGTCGTGCGTGACGACGATGACGCGGGAACCGGTCGTCACCGGGTTGCAGGTGGCCGCGGAGAAACCGGCGCGCGTAGAGGCCGGCACCTTCCACTCCAGTTTCCCGTCGGCGGCGTTCACGCAATAGAACCAGTTGTCCCAGGCGCCGAAGAACAGGCGCCCCCCGGCAAAGGCGGGAGTGGCCTTGATGTGCTTCCCACATGAAAAGGACCACCGCTCTTTCCCGTTCCGGACATCCAGCGCCAGCATCCTTCCCCCGCCCGTGCCCACAAAAACCGTGTTGTCCCGGATCAGGGGCGAGGCCATGACGGCCGCACCGGCGGGGAATCTCCAGATTTCGGCGCCGGTGCGCGGATCCAGGCAGTATATGTTGCCGTCGAGGGATCCCACAACCAGGGTGGTGCTGGTGACGGCCGGCGCGGACAGGATTTCGGCGCCCGTCTGTTTCTCCCACACGCGTTTTCCCGTCCAAAGGTCGAAGGCGCGCAGGCGGTTGTCGTTCGCGCCGACATACAGCACGCCGTTCTCCACGGCCGGATGGGCCTGGCCGCCCGAGAGCAGGGGGAATTCGCGCGAGATGGCGGCTCCCGGCCCGGTCGGGCGTTTTTCCGTGCCCGCGATTCCGCGGACCCGCGGCGCCAATCCCCGGGCCAGGAGGGCCTGATGATAGTCGTCGGCCTCGTCGCGCCCCCCCCCCCCCCCCCCGATGAACACGAACCCCGCCCCCGCCTGCCGCAACCCCAACGGCTTAACCCCGGCGGCAGCCAGCGCGGGCCGAAGGGGTGTGGCCGCCCCAATGTCCAAGGTCGAGGCGGGAAACACCTCGTATCGCGCGTATCCCGCCGGCGCCTTTTGCGATTCCGTGCGGAAATAGGCCATGCGGGCATGGGTGGTTCCCATGTCATCCACGAAATTCGCAACGATCTGGTGAACACCGTTGCTGAGGCTGGAGGCGGCGACCGTGAATGTTGCCCTGCCCAGCGACTCGGCCTTCCCGTCGAGGTAACCGTCCACGGTGCTGGTCCCGCTCTTGAGCCGTTTCCCCTCCGGCATCTCCAGCTGGAACCGAACGGGGTCGCCCGGCCGGCCTGCGGCAAGCTGAACCAGCGCACCCACTTCGTCGCGGGGACGCTGGGTGGCGATTGGCGGCTCGACCTTCGTGGTCTTCTTGAGGTAGTCCCGCGTCAGCAGCTCGATCCGGTCCGGGAAAACCCGGTACACCCGGTAGGTCTGCCGGGTGCGCGGGGGCACATTGGAGGTGGTGCCACCCATGGCGTATGTCGTGTTGTTGATGGTGTAGCGCTCGAAGGTGTGGCCGTGACCGTCGCAGATGAGGGGCACGTTGTAGCGGCGGATCATGTCGGCGAACTCGTAGTCGTTGTCGTAGTATCGCCCGTCGGTGAGGGGCGGGTGGTGCATCGCCAGCACGGCGGGCTGGCCCGACGGCAGCGCGCGCAGTTCCTGCTCCAGTTTGGCCATCTGCTGGCCGTCGAAGTGCGCGTACTGCTCCACGAGCATCGCCACGTCGAGCAGGACGAAACGCACGCCGTTATGCTCGAACGACTGGTAGGTGGGCCCCACGTGCTTCTTGAAGGCTTCCTTCCCGTTGTCGCTCCAGCGCGTGTCATGGTTCCCGGTCACGGCGTATATCTTGCGCTTGCTGGCCTTGATCGTCTGCGCGTAACTCGTGAACTCGTCCTCGAGGCCCAGGTCGGTCACGTCGCCGGTGTGGATGACAAAAGCCACCTCGGGGAATGACGTGTCCATGTCCTTGAGCGCGGCCACCAGGCTCTCGGCATACCCCGGCACCCCGATGTGCGAGTCTGTGATGTGGGCGAAGGTGAATGGCTTCACCTCGGCGCGGAGCGGGCCCGCCAGCCCCAGAATCAGCGAAACGGCAAGAAACAGCGTCCTTCTCATTGGGGTCCTCGTGAAACAATCTGTCCGGAGGCGTGACCGAACCACGCCGCCAAGGAGAGCAGGGATGCATTCCGCAGGTTCATTTTCAAGGGCGCATCTTGGCGGGGTTGGGACGGGAAAGCAAATCCGGGTGCGAATACACGAACAGCCAAGGGGGCGCGAACATCACGCCGGGGATTTGGGCCGGGCGGATTTCGTTTCCACCAGGATCACGGATACAATGACCAGCGCGGCCCCGACCAGCTGGGACGGGTGCATGGACTCGCCCAGCAGCAGCCATCCTACGGCCGCCGCAACCACGATCTCGAAGGAGCAGATGACGGCGGCAGATTCCGGGGCGACATGGCGCAGGCCGCGGAAGAACAGGATGGGGGGCAGCGTGCAGAGCGCGATCACATAAACCAGGACCGCCCCGGCCCGGTCCGGCGGAGAAAACACGGCCACCAGTCCGGCCGGGTTGTGGAACAGGCAGAAAAACAGGGATGCGGAGATGAACGCATAAAGCGTAAAGGTCAGCGAACTGGATCGCTCCACAATCGGCTTCGACACGATGGTGAAGAACGCAAAGGCGGTGGCGGACCCAAGCCCGGCCAGGACGCCGCGGATGTCGAACAGGAGTTGTCCCTCGGCCAGGCCGACGGTGAGCGCACACCCGGAGACGCACAACGCCACGGCAAAAGCCTTGCGCCGGTCCAGCCTCTCCGCGCCCGTCACCCGGTGCCAGGCCAGCACCAGCACGGGCGCCACATAGTTGAGCACGATCGCGGTTGCGGCGTTGGTGTAAAGGATCGCCACGTTGATGAGCAGCGCGGAACCGGCGAATGCCACGCTCCCCACTGCTGCGATGCGCAGAAGGTCGGGGCGCGTGACACGAAACAGCGAGCGGTCGAGGACCGCCAGCACGGCGGCCATGGTCACACCCGCCACGGCCACCGTGGCGTGGGTCAGCGCCAGCGGCGTGATGTCGCGCAGCAACCAGCGCGCGGCCACCACCGAGCACCCCCAGAGGGTGGCCGCAAGCAGGATCTGGATGATGCCCATCGGGTTGCGTCGCATGGCGTGAGCGATGGGTTTCGCCGTGCCACGATGAGAAGGCAATGCTTAAGCGGTGGCCCCAAATATGAATCGGGCAGAACGCCGTATCCGCCCATCGGTCTCTGCCGTGGTCATGCACCGTTGTCAGGAAGGGATACGATCACCATGCTCGGAAAACCTGCGGGGATGCCCATCCCGGAAAGATCAAATCAGACGAACCAGTTGGTGACCACCCGTAAACGTTAAAGACCATTCCGTCTTTCGTCGCATCGGAATCCCCTTGAACAAAGGCGATGGTCTTCCCGGTCAGGTGGTCGTAAACTGCGTGAAGCACGGGTCCCGATTTCGGGTTAAAGGTCTGGGTGGCCTGCCCCAGTTCACTTCCCCGCTTCACGGACCGGTTTTCGAGCCACACGATATCGTGCTCACCGGGCACGGCAACCAACTGCTGCACGGGGCAGCTGGTGACGCTTTCGACCATCACCGTGGAGCCGGTGGTTGTGTAGGTAACAAGCGAATCCGACAGCGTGTGGACCCACACCGACTCACCAGACCGTCCCACGCTCTTCACAGGCCAAACGGGCGCGGGAAGTTTGTAGGTTGTGATCTGACAATTGGTTAAATTGCAGACGCTCAACTCACCGTTCTCACCGACGAAAACCTGCTTACGGTCGGTTGTAATCGCGTCTTCCCAGCGGATTTTACCTGGGATCCTGCTGACCAGCTTGGGAGGGTCATGGGTAACCAGATTCACGTTGTATATCCCGGGGTTGATGTCCGGCAAAGCAAACCCGTGCGGCGAAACCAACCCATCAGCCCCGGGCCAGTAAACGAGCAGGTGACCAGCCGTGGAATCGAGAATCCGGCAGGGCCAGAAAACAAAGTTCGTTTCGGAATCGAAACCTTTCGGTCGCATACTATCCGCGTCCGCGATGGATTGGAACTGACCGCCGCTCCACAATAGGACACCCGCGATATCGTCCGAACCCGCCAGGATGCCCAGTCCATCCAGACCGGAACCCGAGTTGGATTTCGTCACTTTGCATGCGGTGAACGATACAACAAGGAGCGCGCCACACACACCAAGCGCCACTGCGCGTGCGACCTTCCCCCAGATCATGAAATCACCCTCCCGTAATTAGCCATCTTCTCAGGCAACCCCGGAACCCGGATGGTTTGCCAAATTGCTCCCTGGTTGCCAATCGGCCCCATGACAGACAGAACAATCAGGGGGTACCGACAAAACAAGCAACGCAAGAGTAGCGCGCCACCCGCTGGTGTACTTGCGTCCGTCTATCCCGAGCGCCAGGCTTCCGAACCATACAGTCTCGCTTTTGGCTGGCAATCGGGTGCTACCCGTCCTTA
>JADHEF010000777.1_pt1 | contig 27428 bp, 27 predicted proteins | sample 8952391 | NCBI WGS metagenome assembly JADHEF01 (sample SAMN16124439, study PRJNA663245) | bioreactor sludge metagenome | isolation source: sludge (nitrite) | place: India:Bengaluru | collected 2019-02-28 | reverse complement strand
CGGATGGCGGACTGGCACGTGTTTCCCCGTAAGTGTCGTTCGGACAGCCCGGCACCTTATTTCCGCGAGGTTGCATGCCGGTGACACGCCACGCGCTTTTAACCTCTTCACGACATTCCACCGACAGGCATGGACGCAGGGCAACGCGACTGGCACCGCCCATGGCGCCTGCGGCACACTGCCCGCCACTCCCACCCAAACACGGCTGCCATGAAGATCGTCGAAGTCCGCCACCCGCTCGTGCAACACAAGATCGGCCTGCTGCGCGAAGCCGCGCTCAGCACCAAGGGCTTCCGCGAGCTGGTCACCGAGCTGGGCACCCTGCTGGCCTACGAGGCCACTGCGGACCTGGACACCGAACCGGCCACCGTGGCCGGCTGGGCCGGTGACGTGCAGGTGCAGCGCATCGCCGGTGCCAAGATCACGCTGGTGCCCATCCTGCGGGCTGGCCTGGGCATGCTGCCCGGCGTGCTGGCGCTGATCCCGGCGGCCAAGGTCAGCGTGGTCGGCCTGCAGCGCGACGAGGAAACCCTGCAGCCGGTGCCGTACTTCGAACGGCTGGTGGGCCGGCTGGACGAGCGCGATGCACTGGTGCTGGACCCGATGCTGGCCACCGGCGGCAGCCTGATCGCCACCCTCGACATGCTCAAGCAGGCCGGTGCGCGCCGGATCAAGGGCATCTTCCTGGTCGCCGCGCCGGAAGGGTTGGAAGCCGTGCAGGCGGCTCATCCGGACGTGGAAATCTACACCGCCGCCATCGACGAGCGTCTCAACGAGAAGGGCTACATCCTGCCCGGCCTGGGCGACGCGGGCGACCGCATCTTCGGCACGCGCGTGGGCTGACGCCGGGATTCCGCTTCAGCGACGTATCCATCGCTCGGCATCGGCCGGAGCCGCTGCGTCGGCGGAAAGCATGCGCGCCGCGTCGGCATCCTCCAGCACTTCCGCTTCGAGGAAGGCCGTGCCGAGGTCGCGCGCACGCCGGTAAAGCGCCTCCGGCTGTCCTCCGATCAGGTTGTGGTCGCCGCCTGCCAGCACCACGGCATATTTTTTGCCGGATGGGGCGGTTTCGACCGGATACAGATGGTCGCGCGGGTCGCCGACGAACCCCGGCACCAGATCCTTGTCGCCGGTCACCAGCAGCACCGGCACCGCGACCGACGCATAGGACGAGGGCGTGACCAGCCCCGGGATCCGGCCCGGCGAGGAGTAACCCAACACGGCCACCACGCGGGGATCGCGCAATGGCGCCAATTCCGCCAACGCGCCCCCCAATGCCAACGAAACCAGCGTGCCGTAGCTGTGCCCGGCCGCGGCCATGTTGACGCCGGGCCAATGCATGGCCGCATAGGCGCTGGCCGCCTTCATGTCGGCGAGCCGTTCGCCGAATCCTTGCTGCATGGAAAATTTCTCCCGCTCCGGGTGCTTCATCGAGTCCACGTGCAGGGGGGCCACCACGGCAAAACCGGCATCGCGCCATGTCCGCAGCAGCGCGTCGTAGCGCTCGGGCCAGGCGCCGTGGCCATGCGAGAAAAGGACGACCCCGCGCACGACCTCCGGCTCCCAGACCGCCATCGAAGTCGTGCGCTGAGAGGAGACCTGCAACGGCACCGTGGCGGTCGGGGCAGCGCAAACGGCCTGCATGCCCGCGCAGAACAGCAGCACGGCGACCATGAATCGGCGGAACGGGAAGCACGGGCGCATGTGAATGACTCCTCCTGAAAGTGGCCTCACTGTGCGGGCGCAGGTCATGCCCGACGAGTGTCCGTCGTCATCGGCGCGGGGTGCCGGAAGTCATTTCGGGGTGACCGCCTGCCTGCTCATGCAGGCCGATCCACGCCGGCAACGGCGCTTGCCTCGCATTCATGCAAACGGCATGAAACGGCGCGAGGATGCGCCGGCAGTTCCGTCCATCACCCGCACAGGAAGCTCACCATGAACAAGATCGTGTTCGCCGCCCTCTTCGCCGCTGCCTGTGCCGTGCCGGCCGGCAGCGCCTTCGCCGCCCAGACCGCGCAGCAGCAGCGCATGGCCGCCTGCTCGGCGCAGAACAAGGGCAAGACCGGTCAGGACTACAAGGACGCGCAGAAGGCCTGCCTGTCGGCCAAGGCGGCGCCGGCCGCAGCCGCCACCACGCCGCAGGAGCGGATGAAGGCCTGCAATGCCGAAGCCGGCAGCAAGAAACTGGCCGGCGAGGCACGCAAGAGTTTCATGAGCGGCTGCCTCAAGAAGTCCTGAGCCGCGCGCCACGGCCTTGATGCACGAAGGCCCCGCATTGCGGGGCCTTCGCATGTCCGGCCCCGGCCGGATCAGAACGGACTGGCCACCAGTTCGGCCTGTTCGCCGCGGGTGACGAAACGGCCCTTCGCGTCGATGGTCGCATGCGCCAGTGCACAGGCCGGGTCGTGGGTGAAGAACAACGCCACGTCGCGTTCGAGCTTGTCCTGCAGGAACGCGCGTTTCTCGTCGATCAACAGCTCGGCATTGCGGTCGTAGCCCATCGTGATCGGCACGTGCACCCACGGCGTGCCGGGGATCAGATCCGCGCAGAACGCCACACCGCCGCGCGGCCGGCCATCCGCATCTGCTTGACCGACGATCTCGGCCAGCATCAAGCCGGGCGTGTGGCCATCGCTGAATTCGAAGCGCACCGCCTCGCCCAAGACCCGCGAATGCGGCCCGTCCACCCGCTCCAGCCGGCCGCTTTCGGCCAGCAGGTGCTGTATCTCCGGAATGAAGCTGGCGCGGTCGCGCGGATGCGGGTGCAGCGCACGCTGCCAGTGCGCGGCACCGACGAGGAACACCGCGTTGGGGAACAGCAGTTGCGGCTCGCCGCCTTCGCGCCACGGAGCAAGCAGGCCGCCGGCATGGTCGAAGTGCAGGTGGCTGAGCACCACCACGTCGATGTCCTCGTGCGAAAAACCCGCCGCCGCCAGCGAATCGAGCAGCACGTGGCGGTCTTCCTGCACGCCGTAGCGCTCGCGCAGCTTGGGCTCGAAGAACGCGCCGATGCCGGTTTCGAACAGCACCGTCTTGCCGGCCAGCGGTGCGGCCAGCAATGCGCGGCAGGCCAGGTCGATGCGGTTGGCCGCATCCGGCGGCGCCCATTTTTCCCACAGCGCGCGCGGCGCATTGCCGAACATCGCGCCACCGTCGAGCTTCTGCGTATTGCCTGTCAGCGACCAGAGTTTCATGCCGCCATCCTAGCTGCAGCGGTGCCGTGGCGACCTGCTGCTTTGGTCGAGGTCGGGCACGGAAAAGGCGATGCATTCCTGCATCGCCTTCGTCGCCACATTGCGCGTGCGGAGCCTGCCGTTACGGGTTGGCCGGCACCGGCGCGATCACCTCGGCCGCACCGACCGGGTTGCGCGGGTCGCTGCCGCCCAACAACAGGTTGCGCTTCTTGTCCCATTCCACTGTCTGCAGGTTGCCCCACACGTGGCTGGACCCGCGGCCGCCGGCAGCTTCGTTGCCCGGCTGTTCCACCTTGTGGCCCATCGCTTCGAGCGCCTTGACCGTATCGGCCGAGAACGTGCCGCTCTCGGCATCGATCACGTCGGGCAGCCACTGGTGGTGGTAGCGCGGCAACGCAGCCACCTGCTGCGCACTCAAGCCGTCGTCGTAGCCGAGGATGCCCAACAGCACCATCGTGATGATGCGGCTGCCGCCGGGCGTGCCTAGCACGGCCACGGTGTCGGCGTTTTCCATGAAGGTGGGCGTCATCGAACTTAGCGGACGCTTGCCCGGCTTGGGTGCGTTGGCCTCGTAGCCCATCACGCCGAAGGCGTTGGGCGTGCCGGGCTTGAGCGCGAAATCGTCCATCTCGTCATTGAGCAGCACGCCGGTGCCCTTGGGGATCAGGCCCGAGCCGTACAGCAGGTTGACCGTCTGGGTGGCGGCCACGCGGTTGCCGTCCTGGTCGATCACCGAGAAGTGCGTGGTCTCGTCGTCTTCCAGCGGGGTCGGATTGCCCGACAGCAGGTCGCTCGGCGTGGCCTTGTCCGGGTTGATGGTCGAACGCAGGCCCAGCGCGTAGTCCTTGCTCAGCAGTACCTGCATCGGGATGTGGGTGAAGTCCGGGTCGCCGAGGAAGAAGGTGCGGTCGCGGTAAGCGCGGCGCATGGCTTCCACCACCATGTGCGTGCGGTGCGCCGGGTCCATCGCCTTGAGGTCGTAGCCTTCGAGGATCTGCAACATCTCGGCCAGCGCGATGCCGCCGGAGGACGCCGGCGGCGCGGTGACGATCTTCCAGCCCTTGTAGTCGAACGTGATCGGCGTGCGCTGCTTGACCCGGTATCCGGCCAGTTCTTCCGGCGTCCAGTGGCCGCCGGCCTGCTTGACGCCTGCGATCAGCTTCCTGGCGGTTTCACCCTTGTAGAAACCGTCGAAACCCTTGTCGACCAGCAGGCGCAGCGTGTGCGCCAGTTCGGGCTGCTTGAAGATGTCGCCTTCGGCGAAGGGCTTGCCGTTGCGCAGGTAGACCTCGCGCGTGCCGGGGTAGCGCTCCATCACCTCGCGGCGCAGCGCGTAGCCGCGCGCCATGCGGCCGTAGACCGGGAACCCGTCGGTGGCGATGCGGATGGCCGGCGCCAGCGACCGGGCCAGCGGCAAACGGCCGTGCTGGCCAGCCAGCTCCACCAGTGCCGCCGGCAACCCCGGGATGCCGGCCGACCACGGGCCGTTCTGCGACTTCTCCGGGTCCAGGTTGCCGGCCTTGTCGAGGAACTTCGCCGGCGAGGCCGACTCCGGCGCGTATTCGCGCGCGTCCAGGAACAAGTCCTTGCCACTCTTGGCGTCGTGCAACAGGAAGAACCCGCCGCCGCCCAGGCCCGAGCTGATCGGCTCGACCACGCCCAGCGTGGAGGACACGGCCACGGCCGCGTCGAAGGCATTGCCGCCCTCGCGCAGAATCTCCAGACCCGCCTCGGTGGCCAGCTTGTGGCCGCTGGCAATGGCCGCGCCGGGCGGCGTGGCGGGGGCGGACGTGCCGCCGTCCGCGGCCCAGGCCGGCGAGACGAACAGCAGCGAAACCAGCAGCAGCACTTTCGACTTCTTCATTGCGGGGGAGGCTCCGTCAGATAGAGCTCGGGATGCTCCCGCTGCAAGCGTTGCAGCTTGGCCAGCAGGCTCTCCCGGCTCTCGGGGAATTGCGGATCGGGGTCGATGCATTCGACCGGGCACACCTCGACGCATTGCGGGTCGTCGAAGTGGCCGACGCATTCGGTGCAGCGGGCCGGGTCGATCACGTAGATCGTCTCGCCCATCGAGATGGCCTTGTTGGGACAGGCCGGCTCGCAGACGTCGCAGTTGACGCAGAGTTCGTTGATCTTCAGCGACATGGCGCGGGGCGTGCCGGTGCAGGGACGCGGCCGCAGCCGGCCCCCGCACCGTGCGGCCTTACTTGGCTTCGACGAACACGTAGTCCACGCCGGCCGGGGCCACCGCGGCCTGCACGCGCGCATTGTCGGCGGCATCGCCGATGTACAGCACGCGCACGCCCTTCATGGTGTCGGCCGGCACCCCGTGGAACGAGGCGACGATCAGGTCAGCCATCTTGGCCGAGGCCGACGAGCCGAAGGCCAGCATGTTGCCCTTGGTGACGCCGCGGCCGATGGCGGCCTTGGCCGATTCGGCCTGGCGGTCGTACTTGGCCTGGAATTCCGGGTCGGACTCCGGCGGCAGGTAGTACAGGAACGGATTGTTGGTGATCGTGCCCATGTTCTGCTGCACGACGTTCTTCAGGTACTCCTTCCAAGCGGCATCGTCGTCCTTGGACGGAGCGGTCAGCGCAACCTGCGCATCGTCGGCCTTGACCGGCGCTTCTTCCTTCTTGCAGGCGGTCATGGCCAGCGCCACGAAGCCGACCAGTGCCAGACGCTTCATCGTGTTCATTCGGAACTCTCCGTTGGGTGGTACGTCAGTGAATGCAGGGGATGGGGAACGCGGGCTCACTCCGGGCGCCGGCGGATCGCGAGCAGCGCGGCGGCCACTTCCGGGGTGACGAAGCCGGACACGTCGCCGCCCAGGCGCGCGATCTCGCGCACCAGCGAGGACGAGATGAAGCTGTATTTCTCGGCCGGAGTCAGGAACAGCGTCTCGACCTCGGGGATCAGATGGCGGTTCATGCTGGCCATCTGGAATTCGTATTCGAAATCGGACACCGCGCGCAGGCCGCGCAGCAGTACGCCACCGCTGCATTCGCGCACGAAATGCGCCAGCAGCGTATCGAAGCCGCGCACCTCCACGTTGTCGTGCCCGGCCAGCGCGTTGCGGGCCAGTTCGACCCGCTGCTCCAGCGGCAGCGACGGCCCCTTGACCGGGCTATACGCCACGCCGACGACGACCTTCTCGAACAAGGGCGCGGCGCGGTTGACCAGGTCGATGTGACCGTTGGTGATCGGATCGAAGGTGCCGGGGTAAACGGCGATTCGGCGGTTGGCCACGGGCGGCTCTGCGACGGGGACGGCGGACATGCCCGGATTGTAGCAGCGGGGGGCCGCAACGCCCTGCGCGCGATGCCGCCTGCCCGCGTGCCCTCTTGAACCCGCCGCCGCCGCCCCTATTCATGCCTCATGCGCCGCCGCGAGCGGCGCGATTCCCATGGAGCACCCCCGATGAGCACCGATACCGCCCGGCAGACGCTCGGCTTCCAGACCGAAGTGAAGCAGCTGCTGCAGCTGATGATCCATTCGCTGTATTCCAACAAGGAGATCTTCCTGCGCGAGCTGGTCTCCAACGCCGCCGACGCCGCCGACAAGCTGCGCTTCGAGGCGATCAAGGCCCCGGCCCTGCTGGAGGAAGACCCCGAGCTGCGCATCCGTGTCGAGTTCGACAAGGACGCGCACACCGTCACCATCGACGACAACGGCATCGGCATGAGCCGCGAGGAGGCCATCGCCCACCTCGGCACCATCGCCAGGTCCGGCACCGGCGACTTCCTCAAGGCACTGTCCGGCGACCAGAAGAAGGACGCCAACCTGATCGGCCAGTTCGGCGTGGGCTTCTACAGCGCCTTCATCGTGGCCGACCAGGTGGACGTGTACAGCCGCCGCGCCGGCCTGCCCGCCGCCGAGGGCGTGCACTGGTCCAGCAAGGGCGAAGGCGACTTCGAGGTGGAAACCATCGACAAGCCCGAACGCGGCACCCGCATCGTGCTGCACCTCAAGGACGGCGAGCACGACTTCGCCGACGGCTGGAAGCTGCGCGGCATCCTCAAGAAATACTCCGACCACATCGGCCTGCCGATCCAGATGCTGAAAGAGCACCACGGCGAAGAAAGCGAAAAGCCCGCCACGCCCGAGTGGGAAACCGTCAACCAGGCCAACGCGTTGTGGACCCGGCCCAAGTCGGAGATCACCGACGAGGAATACAAGGCCTTCTACAAGCACCTCGCCCACGACTTCACCGACCCGCTGGCGTGGAGTCACAACAAGGTCGAGGGCAAGCTGGAATACACCTCGCTGCTGTACGTGCCGGCGCGCGCGCCGTTCGACCTGTACCACCGCGATGCGGCCAAGGGCCTGAAACTGTATGTGCAGCGCGTCTTCATCATGGACCAGGCCGAGCAGTTCCTGCCGCTGTACCTGCGCTTCGTCAAGGGCGTGGTGGATTCGGCCGACCTCTCGCTCAACGTCTCGCGCGAGATCCTGCAATCCGGCCCGGTGGTGGATTCGATGAAGGCCGCGCTGACCAAGCGCTCGCTGGACATGCTGGAGAAGCTGGCCAAGGACAAACCGGAGGATTACGCCGGCTTCTGGCGCAACTTCGGCCAGGTGCTGAAGGAAGGCCCGGCCGAGGACTACGCCAACCGCGAGAAGGTCGCCGGCCTGCTGCGCTTCGCTTCCACCCATGAAACCACCGGCGCGCAGGACGTGGCGCTGGCCGATTACGTGGCGCGGATGAAGGACGGCCAGGACAAGCTCTACTACCTCACCGGCGAGAGCTACGCGCAGATCAAGGACAGCCCGCACCTGGAGGTGTTCCGCAAGAAGGGCATCGAGGTGCTGCTGCTGACCGACCGCATCGACGAGTGGCTGATGGGCTACCTGACCGAGTTCGACGGCAAGGCCTTCGCCGACGTGGCGCGCGGCGACCTCGACCTGGGCACGCTGGATTCGGAAGAAGACAAGAAAGCGCAGGAAGAAACCGCCAAGGCCAAGGAGGGGCTGGCCAGCCGGATCAAGGCCGCGCTCGGCGACCAAGTGGCCGAAGTGCGCGTCTCCCACCGCCTGACCGACTCGCCGGCGATCCTCGCCATCGGCCAGGGCGACCTCGGCCTGCAGATGCGCCAGCTGCTGGAAGCCAGCGGCCAGTCCGTGCCGGAGAGCAAGCCGGTGTTCGAGTTCAACCCCGAGCACCCGCTGATCGCCAAGCTCGACGCCGAGCAGGACGGCGGCCGTTTCGAGGATCTGGCCCACGTGCTGTTCGACCAGGCCGCGCTGGCCGCCGGCGACAGCCTCAAGGACCCGGCCGGCTACGTGAAGCGCCTCAACAAGCTGCTGCTGGAGCTGTCGGCCTGAGCCGACAGCCGCTATCCAACACCGCACATGCAAACGCCCGGGCAGTCCCGGGCGTTTGCGTTTGTGGCGAAAAACAATTGGCGGCATCAAGCGCGGCCGACAAATTGGCCCCCATCCCCGTCAGGCCGCCACTTCGACCGGGCCTTCCGTCGCGGGCGCCTGCTGCGGCGGCAGATCCTGCGCGATGCGGCCCCGCTCCATCACCAGCACGCGGCCGGCGCTGGCGATGGTTTCCGGGCGGTGCGCCACGATCACCTTGGTCAGCGCCAGCCGCTTGACTGCCTCGTTGACCTGCTGACCTGCTGACCTGCTCCCACTAGCCGTACCGGTGATTACTGACAAAGTCCGGAGTTGAGGGGTACTTCGTTGTTGTTGGTTTGTGCACGGTGGTTGGCGGCGAACTGTGCCGGGGGAATGCGGCCGCAACTGCTGTTGTAATTGGGCGATGCTGCGGCGTTGGTCGAGCGTGGCGCGTTGCAAGGCCTGCATGTCGCTGGTGTATTCCAGCACGGCGGCTTGCTGCTGGCGGATCTGCAGCACGCTGACGTACTTGTCGCCTTGCAGTTGCGTGTAACGCTGCAGTACCTCGTTGGCGAGGCCCACCTGTTGGCGGCGGGTGGCCACTTCGCCTTCCAGATGGGCCAGTTCGCGCGTGGCGGTATCCAGTTGCGTGCGCAGGCCCAGCTCCTGCACGGTCAGTTGAGCCAATTGCGCGCTTTGGGTGGCTTGCAGGCCTTGGGCGCGTTCATCCAGGCGTTGCTCGATGGCGGCATGGGTGTCGCCGTTGGCCAGGGTGGCGCTGGGCACCGTCACCACCGCCAGCACTTGTCCGCGCTTTACCTGCCCGCCTTCGTCGGTATCCAGCCGGCCGACCACGCCGGTGGCCGGGGCCAGCACCGTCGCCAAACCCTTGGCGGGAACCAACTGCCCGGTAACGGAGGAACGCCGCGTGTAGGTGCCCAGCAGAAGGAACGCGATGATGGCGCCGGCCGCCACCGTGCCCGCCAGGGTCAGCACCCACAAACGCAGCGGCTGCGCCAGCGAAATGCCGCCCAGCCAGCTGGCCCGGCGGGCTTCCATCACTTCCTTGCGGAACAGCGGCTCCGACATCCCTGCTTCCCCTGCACGTCATGAACATGGCAGCGGCGTGCATTCATCCCCGCACGCCGACGGAATCGACCATGTTTCCGCGTTTCCGACGTGTCAATGCAGGCCCAGCGCATGAGCCGTCAGAATTTCTGGCATGCACGCACTATTCCGCGAATCGCTCATAGGCGAACACGGCGGTGGCGACATGCACCCCATGCCATCCGCCAATATCGCTGACTAGAACATTCGGCACGATTCCGACCGGCGCCACGATGCTGCATTGCGCAAATGCCACGAAAGGTCTAGAAATATCCTCGCCCAAATCGCATGGAAACGGCTTGGATCGGGATGGACAGGACAGGCGCACGCATCCGGATTGCGCGCCAGCAAGCGAATGTTTCGCAAGCAGCGCTGGCAAAAAACCTCGGCATCGGGCGCAGCTCGGTCGCCAATTGGGAATGCGGCTTGGCAAAATCGAGCACCACGCATCTGCAACAGGTGGCCAAGGTGACGGGGACTGCATTCGAGTGGCTCGCCACGGGCAAAGAGCCCTTGCCGGCAGCACCCACTCCGCATCCGGCAGTGCCATCCAAAATGGAAAACCACCTTAGCGAAGACGAACGCCAACTCGTGACGGCCTATCGCCACGCGCCCAAGCGACAGCAAAAGCACATCCTCCATGTCGTGCTGTCGCTTTCAACAGCCACGGCGGCAACGCTGAAAGACCTGCTCCCGCTCATCGGCCTTTAAAAAAAACACACGGGATTTCGATGGAGGCTTGGAAGGAAGACCTGCTGAATGTCCTGCTGGCGTCCGGCAGGCAGGACGAGCTGTTCGGCAGACTCACCCGCATCGCGCGAAACTGGGGCTTCGAGCACTGCGCCTACGGCATGCGTGCGCCCTTGCCGGTGGCCGAACCTGAAATCGTGATGCTCAACGACTATGCGCCGGCCTGGCAGAAGCACTATCAGGCCCATGGCTACCTTCGGATCGACCCGCTCGTGCAGCGGGGGATGACGTCGCTGGAGACGTTCGCGTGGTCCGGCATCGACGCCACGGCCGGCCCGGCAACCGGCTTCTGGGAAGAGGCGCGTGCGCACGGCATCGCCACCGGCGTATCCATCCCGGCACTGGCGGCCAACAGCGTGCGCGGCATGCTGACGCTCAGCCGCAGCCACGAAAACATGACCGAACGCGAATTCCGCGGCAAACGCAGTGCTTTGGTGTGGCTGGGCCAGATGGCGCACCACGGGCTGGCGCGGCACCTCTTGCTGCAATGGCGCTCTTCTGCCAAACGGGATTTGAGCGAACGCGAAACCGAAGTGCTGCGCTGGGTGGCCGAGGGAAAGACCAATCGCCAGATTGCCGCCAAGGTGGGCGTCACCGAACGCACGGTGCATTTCCACCTGAACAATGCGATGAGCAAACTCGGCGTCGGCAATCGCACCGCGGCCGCGGTGCGTGCCGTGGTGTTGGGCATCATCGGCTGAGACCGGCGCGTCGGGAATACCCGCGACCTCACCGCCACGGCAGAGGCTCCCGTTGCTTTGCCCGGCAACGCAACGGCGGCGCATCGAAGTCTCGTCAACCGGCAACGGCGGCATCCGTCGGGACATCGCCGCTGCCGGCCTGCGCCTCAGTGCGGCGCCGCCATCAGCAGGTCCACGTCGCCACCGGCTGCGGTGGTGTTGATGCTGACGCTGTATTCGGCGCAGAAGCGCGGCAGGTAGTGCGGGCCGCCGGCCTTGGGGCCGGTGCCGGACAGGCCTTCGCCGCCGAAGGGCTGCACGCCGACCACCGCGCCGATCATGTTGCGGTTGACGTAGAGATTGCCGACGTCGGCCTGCTCGGCGATGGCTTGCGCGCGGGTGTCGATGCGGGTCTGCACGCCGAGGGTGAGGCCGTAGCCGAGTGCGTTGATCTGCTCGACCAGCGCCTCGACCGGGCCGCTCCAGCGCAACACCTGCAACACCGGCCCGAAGATTTCCTCGCGCACTTCGCCCAGCGTTCGGATTTCGTAGGCCGCCGGGGCAATGGCATCGGCATGCGCGCCCTCGGGCAAGGCGGCGCGGGCGATCAGGGTGCCGCGCTGTTCCAGTTCGCCGATCTGGCGGCGCAGCGTGGCGGCGGCTTCGGCGTCGATCACCGGGCCGAGATCGCTGGCCAACTCGGACGGATCGCCCACACGCAACAGGCCGATGGCACCGGCCAGCATCTTCAGCAGGCCGTCGGCGATGTCGTCCTGCACGCACAACACGCGCAGCGCCGAGCAACGCTGGCCTGCGCTGCGGAAGGTGCTTTGCACCACCGCATCGACCACCTGCTCGGGCAGCGCGGTGGAATCGACGATCATCGCGTTGAGGCCGCCGGTCTCGGCGATCAACGGCACGATGGGGCCGTCCTTGCCGGCCAGCGTGCGCTGGATGGCCTTGGCCACGGCAGTGGAACCGGTGAAGGCAACGCCGGCAATCTGCGGGTGCGCCACCAGCGCCGCGCCGATGGCGCCGTCGCCGTACACGCCCACCAGCGCATCTTCCGGCACGCCGCATTGGTGCAGCAGCGCGATCATCGCCGCGCCGATGCCCGGTGTCTGTTCGGCCGGCTTGGCCGCCACCGCGTTGCCGGTGACCAGCGCGGCCACCACCTGCCCGGTGAAGATGGCCAACGGGAAATTCCACGGCGAGATGCAGGCCCACACGCCGCGCCCGCCGAGCCGATAGGTGTTGCGCTCGCCGGTGATGCCCGGCAGCACCTGCGGGGCCATCAGCCCGCGTGCCTGCGCCGCGTAGTAGCGGCAGAAGTCGATGGCCTCGCGCACTTCGGAAACGGCATCGCCCCAGGTGCGCCGGCCTTCGCGCACGATGCGCGCGCACCAGTGCGGCAGGTCCCGTTGCAGGGCATCGGCGGCGCGGTCCAGCGCGGCGGCACGCAGTTCCACCGGCGTGGCGTTCCAGCGTTTCTGCCCGGCCGCGAGGGTGGCGACGAGGCCGTCGATGGCCGATGCAGGCGTCTGCGGCGGCAGCGGCACGTTGGTGGTGGCATACGGCGCCAGCAGCGCATCGGCCATCGCGTCGCAGGTGGCGTCCAGCCCGTCACTGTTGCGGCGCGCGGTGCCGAAGATGTCCGGCGGCAAGGTCACGCCGCTGCGCTCGGCCTTCCACAACGGCGAGGCCGCCAGCTCGCGCGCGGGGATGGATTCGTCCGACAGCTGGTGCACGAACGAGGAATTGGCGCCGTTCTCCAGCAGGCGGCGCACCAGATACGCCAGCAGGTCCTTGTGCGGGCCGACCGGCGCGTACACGCGCAGGCCCACGTCCGGGTACTGCGCATGCACCTGCGCGTGGATGCTCTCGCCCATGCCGTGCAGGCGTTGCAGCTCGAACGGCACGCCGGCCGCACGCGCCAGCGACAGCACGGCGGAAATCGTGCCGGCGTTGTGCCCGGCAAACTGCGGGTAGATGGCGTCGGGCACCGCCAGCATCGCCTTGGCGCAGGCCAGGTAGGACAGGTCGGTATGGTGCTTGTGGGTGAACACCGGGAATGCGGGCAGGCCCAGCTCCTGCGTGCGCTTGATCTCGTAGTCCCAGTACGCGCCCTTGACCAGCCGCACCATGAAGCGCGTGTTCAACGCGCGGGCGATGCGGGTGACGTCTTCGATGGTCTGCTCGGTGCGGGTCTGGTAGGCCTGCACGGCCAGGCCGAAGCCCTGCCACTGCGGATGGGTGGCAACGACCGCGCGGGCCACCGCCTCCAGCACGTCCAGCGAGATTTCCAGCCGCTCGCTTTCCTCCGCGTCGATGGTCAGGTTGAGGTTGGCGGCGGCGGCAGCCTGCGCCAGTTCCAGCACGCGCGGCACCAGCACGGTCATCACGTGTTCGCGTTGCAGCACGTCGTAGCGCGCATCGATGGCCGAGAGCTTGATGGAGATGCCGTCGGCATCCTCCACCGACACCTTCGGGTCGCGCGCGGCCGCCAAGGCGGCGATGGAAGCGTGGTACTTGCGCATGTAATCCAGCGCGTCGGCCTCGGTGCGCGCGCCTTCACCCAGCATGTCGTAGGAGAAGCGCAGGCCGCTGCGTGCCTTGCGCTGCTTGCGCGCATCGGACAGGGCTTCGTCGAGCGTCTCGCCCATCACGAACTGCTTGCCCATCAGCTGCACCGCGCGCACGGTGGCGGCGACCACGGCCTTGGCCCCCATCCTGGCGAAGAAACCGGCCTTCTGGCCGTCCTCGCCCAGCATCTTCTTGGACAAGCCGATGGCCTGGCTGGACAGCGTGGCCAACCACGACTGCGAGGCGCCGGAAAAATCCGCGCGCGAAAGCTGGTCGGCGGTCAGCGCCATTGCGGTCTCGGCATCGGGCACGCGCAGCAGCGCCTCGGCCAGCCGCATCAGCGCCAGCCCTTCGGCAGTGGACAGCGGGTACTCGCGCAGCAGGGTTTCCATCGCGAAGCCGGAGGGCTTGGCGGCACGCGCCTGCTCGATCCAGCGCACGCCATCGGCGCTGGCACTGGCCCAGTCCAGCCCGTCGAGGCGGGCCAGCAGGGTGTCGAGGACGTCGGATTCGAGGCGATACGGGCTTGGGAGCCGCATGATTGACCACCATGGCAAGGAAGGACGGAAGATGCGCCATGATGATCCGCTCATCGCCGAATATTCGTCGGCAGATGGCCGTATCATCCGCGCATGAGCGCATCCGATCCCGTCCTCGACCGCACCGACCGAAGAATCCTCGCCCTGCTCCAGCAGGACGGACGCATCAGCAACGTCAAGCTGGCCGAAGCGGTGCATCTGTCGCCCACTGCCACGCTGGAACGCGTGCGCCGGCTGACCGAGCAGGGCTACATCCTCGGCTACCGCGCCCGGCTGAACCCGCACAAGCTCGGCGCCGGCATGCTGGTGTTCGTCGAGATCATCCTCGACCGCACCACCGAGAACATCCTCGAAGACTTCCGCAAGGCGGTGCGCGACCAGCCCGAGATCATGGAATGCCACCTGGTGGCCGGCGGCTTCGACTACCTGCTCAAGCTGCGCGTGGCCGACATGGAGGATTACCGCCGGGTGGCCGGCCGCGTGCTGTGGCGCCTGCCCGGCGTGCGCGAAACCCGCACCTACGCGGTGATGGAAGAAGTGAAGAACAGCCCGGACCTGAACCTGGGCGCGTGATCACCGCGCAGCCCGAACGCCTGCGTGCCGTGAACTGCCCGATTGCCGTGCCACCCGCGCCAGGCAGGCCTTGTCCTGCCTGCGCGCGCAGTTGCAGTCAGGTGCATCCACGCGCCACTCTGCACACCACTCCATCGCAAGAGATCATCATGGAAGAACCCATCCACCCGTTCTGCGAACTTTTCGCCCAGCTCGGCCTGCCGACCGACAAGGCCGGCATCGACGCCTTCATTGCCCTGCACTCGCCGCTTCCGGCCGACGTGCGCGTGGAGGAAGCGTCGTTCTGGACGCCCGCCCAGGCCGGCTTCCTGCGCCAGCAATGCACCGAAGACGCAGATTGGGCCGAAGTGGTGGACCAGCTCAACGAGGCCCTGCACGCCGATCCGTGACCGGCCCGGCGCTTGCCCGCCACACCGATGCGCCGAGGCCGCGGTTGCGGAGGCCTTGGCGTATCCGAGGCCATGCGGCCCGGCCCAATCCGCAACCATGAGGTGCGCGGCCATGCCTCCGGCAGCGTATTCCAGAGCGGGGATTCGGCCTCCCGAGCCATCCAGCGGCTGATCGGGCAACCATGCCCCGTCAGGCGTGAATTGCGGCCGATGCATGGTGTTAATATCCGAAGAACAGGCAATGCCTGTTTCGCGCGCTCTGCGCAGCCGCTCTGGCAGTTGCCCACTCCGCTCCCCTCCATGCGTTACCCACCCGCGCCGCAAGGGTGGTCGCTCGACGGGAGTGCGCCATGCCCGGATATTCGACACGCAACGAAAAGGTCACCATTGGCGGCCAGCCTTACCTGCTGCGCATGCTCAGCGACAAACAGCAGTTCAGCGACCCCGACGGACATGGGGCACGCCTGGGGATCTCTTCGGCGCAATGGAGCCTGTTCGGCCAATTGTGGCCATCAGGTCGCCTGCTGGCCCAGGCCATGTGCCGCTTCGACATCGAAGGCAAGCGCATCCTCGAGCTGGGCTGCGGCATCGGGCTGGCCAGCCTCGTGCTGCTGCGGCGAGGCGGCGACGTGGTCGCCTCCGACATCCACCCGCTGGCCGAGCCATTCCTGGCCTACAACGCCGCGCTGAACGCATTGCCCGCGGTGCACTACCGCCAATTGCGCTGGGACCGGGAACTGCCTTCGCTGGGCACGTTCGACCTGATCATTGCCAGCGACGTGCTTTACGAACAGGACCACGCCACCTTGATGGCCGATGTCGTGGCCCGCCACGCCAAATCCAGGGCCGAGGTGGTGATTACCGACCCCGGCCGGGGCAACAGTGCACGTTTCAGCCGGATGCTGGGCGAGCAAGGGTTCGACTGCACATCGACCAGATGCCGCATGAATGATGCCGACGCGGAACCGTTCCGCGGACGGTTGCTGCACTACTCGCGCAATGCAAAGACGGTGACGCAATGAGCTGCAAGCAGCAAGAGGGAGAGGACAGGATCACGTGCGCCACCTGCGATGCACTGTGCTGCCACCTGACGGTAGTACTGGGAGAAAAGGACTCCGTGCCAGCACACCTTACAAGCCTGTTGCCAAGCGGATTGCATGTCATGGCCAAGGACCAGGATGGCTGGTGCATGGCCCTGGACGGTCGGCAGATGAAATGCCGCATCTATGCCGACAGGCCAACCGCCTGCAGATCGTTCGTCATGGGCGGACCTTATTGCCGGGCCGAGCGTGAGGACCATGCACGACCGAGCGGCCACTCCATTGCGCTGAAACTTACCTGAGGAAAATCCATGGCGACGCCACCGGGCAAAAAAGGCCTGATCCCTGCGGAAAGGACCACGTCGATCTTCAGCTCCCACGTGCAGCAACGCGACCTGAGCCGCGAGCGCATTGCCGAAGACATGGCGGCCTTCAACAAGGCCGGCGGGCAGATCGAGGTGCTTGGCAACACGCCGTTCCGCACCAAGCCAAGCCCCGAAAAACCCGCTGCCGCCGGCAGCAAGCCGGCCGCTTCGAACGGGGATGGGGCCGAAAAGCCCAGATCGCACAAGCGCAAGTAATGCCACGGGGCGGACCGCTCATGCCGTCATGGGCCCGGCCCGCATCACGCGCACCATGATCAGGCCGCCGCATGCAGAACGGCCGGCCAGCGCTCGATGCCTCGGCCTTGCCGGGTCCGCACCCGGCATCGATGCCGTTCATTGCGCACGATAGACGGTGCAACAGGTCTCCCGCGTCCGCATCTGCCGGTGTTCGACCCAGCCCGGGGGCACGTCGCCGAGGGCGTCCGGGGCTTCGGCGTAGATCCACGCGGCCGCGGCAAGATGCGGCGGCAATGCCGGCAGCAGCTGCGGCAACAAGCCTGCGGCGAATGGCGGGTCGAGGAACACGATGTCGAACGCGGCGGGCGGCGCGGTGGCCAGCCAGCGCAACGCATCGTCCTGTACCACCGTCACCTGCCCGTTCGCGCCGAGCTTCGCCACCGCTTCGCGCAGGCGCGCGGCCTGCGCGGCATCGCGCTCCACCAGCACGGCCGAGGCCGCGCCGCGCGATACGGCTTCCAGCCCCAGCGCGCCGGAACCTGCGAACAGGTCGAGCACGCGGGCACCGGGCAAGGCCGGCATCAGCCAGTTGAACAGGGTTTCGCGCGCGCGGTCGCCGGTGGGACGCAGGCCGGCGATGTCGTCGATGGCCAGCTTCGTGTTGCGCCAGCGCCCGCCGATGATGCGGACCTGTCCGGCCCCGCGCGCAGGAGATCGAGGCGCCTTCATCGGCATGCGGCCACGGCCCATCCGCTGGCGCCGGGCAACGGGACGGCAATTGTCGGCAAGAATCGGCTGGACACGTTGGCATACCTGCAGGCTGACCGGGCGGCATCCTAACAGGCAGCGGCGGCTCAATCCGGCCCCCGAGCGGCCGATACTCCCCAATGGCTTGATGCGCCCCCCTCTCTCGGCCCCGTCGAGGGCATGCCCACTCTTGTATTGGCCTTTGCCGTGCCCGACCTGCTCCCCCGTTTCGTCACTGCCGCGGACACCTCCCCTTCGATGCTGCTGGTCGGCCACTACGACGCGTGGCTGGTGCTGCTGTCGCTCGCGGTGGCGGTATTCACTTCGACGATGGCCATGCACGTCATCGGCATGCCACATATCCGCCGCAACCCGGTGTACCGGCGGCTGGCCTGCCTGACCGGTGCGCTGGCGCTGGGCAGCGGCATCTGGACGATGCATTTCATCGGCATGCTGGCCTTCGACCTGTGCGTGCCGGTGGCCTATGCGCCGGTCGCCACCGCGCTGTCGATCGTGCCGGCCGTGCTGGCCTCGTGGTGGGCGCTGACCTTGATCTCGCGTCCGCAAATCTCCACGCGCACGCTGGTGGTGGGCGGCGTGTTCGTCGGCGCAGGCATCGGCGCGATGCATTACGCGGGCATGTCCGCCATGCGGATGGCACCGCTGCTGCGCTACGACCCGTGGCTGTTCGGTCTGTCGGTCGTGGTGGCCGTGGCACTGGCCTGCCTGGCGCTGTGGGCGCGGTTCGACATGAAGGCGCGCTTCCTCGGCCGCGGCGCAACGCTGGCCAGCGGCACCATCATGGGGTTGGCGGTGAGCGGCATGCACTACACCGGCATGGCTGCGGCACGCTTCGTCGGTCCGGCCTCGATGCAGGGCCCGGCCGGCTCCTCGGTGCGGCCCGAGCTGGCCTTGTCGGCCACCTTGATTGCCGTGGTCATCGTGCTGGCCATCGCCTTTGCCAACGGCCTGCTGCGCTATCGCGCCCTGTACACGCAGATGCGGCGCAACGAGACGCGGATGCGGGCAACGCTGGATACCGCCGTGGACGGCATTCTCACCATCGACGCCCACGGCACCATCCGCGCAGCCAACCCGGCCGTCGAACGGCTGTTCGGCTGGACCCGGCAGGAGCTGATCGGCCGCAACATCAAGATGCTGATGCCCGAACCCCACCGCGCACAGCACGACGGCTATCTGGCCCGCTACCAGCAGACCGGCGAGGCCAGGATCATCGGCATCGGCCGCGACGTGGAAGGCATCCGCAAGGATGGCAGCCTGCTGCCGATCCGGCTGGCCATCGGCAAGGCAGACCTGCCGGAAGAAACCCTGTACGTCGGCTTCATCACCGACCTGAGCGAGCGGCGCTCGATGGAGCGCGCGCTGCGCACCAGCGAAGCGCAATACCGGCTGCTGATCCGCAACATCCCCGGCGTGGTTTTCAGCTGCATCGACGATGCCGACTGGACGATGCGCTACATCAGCGACGCGGTGGAAACGCTGACCGGCTACCCCGCGCAGGATTTCATCGACGGGCGCATCCACTTCGGCCAGCTGATCCACCCCGACGACCGGGAGCGCGTCGCCCTCGAGGTCCACGAAGCGCTGGCCGACGGCACCCACTATGTCGTGGAGTACCGGCTGATCCACCACGATGGCCGCGAACGCTGGCTGTGGGAAAGCGGCGGCGGCGTTCCGACCTCGGCCGGAACCGCCGGGCGCATCGACGGCGTGATCATCGACAACACCGAAGCGCGGCTGCGCAATGCCGAATTCGAAGGCACCGTCGCCGCCATCCGGCGTTCGTTGCTGGTACTGGAATACGACATGCAAGGCCACATCCTGTCGGCCAACGACAACTTCCTGAAACTGTCCGGCTACGAGGAGGCCGAACTGATCGGCCAACACCACGGCATCGTCTGCATGCCCGAAGTACGGGCGCTTCCCGACTACGCCACGCTGTGGAAACGGCTCGGACAGGGCGAGATCGTCGGCGGCGAATACCGCTATCTGAACAAGCAGGGCGAAGAGCTGTGGATCCGCACCACGCTCAACCCGATCCTCGACGCCGACGGCAAGCCGTTCAAGGTGTTCCAGCTCGGCGACGACGTCACCGGGCGCAAACGCATGGAAGACGACCTGCGCCAGGCCAAGGCCCGCGCCGAGGCCGCCGCCGAGGCCAAGACCACCTTCCTGGCCAACATGAGCCATGAAATCCGCACGCCGATGAACTCGATCATCGGCTTCACCGACCTGCTGCTGGACACGCCGCTGGAACCGCAGCAACGCCGCCACCTGTCCACCGTGCGGCATTCTGCGCACTCGCTGCTCGGCCTGCTCAACGACATCCTGGACACCGCCAAGCTGGAGCGCGGCTCGGTGGAACTTGAATCGCTGGACTTCTCGCTGCACGCGCTGTGCACGCAGGTCTGCGCCTCGCTGGAGCTGACCGCGCGCGCCAAGGGGCTGGAGCTGATCCTCGACTACGACCCGGCGCTGGGCGCCTATTTCGTCGGCGACAGCCTGCGCGTGCAGCAAGTGCTGACCAACCTGATCGGCAATGCGATCAAGTTCACCGAGACAGGCCACGTGCGGCTGCACGCCGGCCGCAGCGGCGCAGACGTGCACCTGACCGTGCGCGATACCGGCATCGGCATCGCCGCCGACCGGCTGGAACGCATCTTCGAGCCTTTCGCGCAGGCTGATGCCTCGGTGACGCGCCGCTTCGGCGGCACCGGGCTGGGCACCACCATCGCCCGCCAGCTGGTCGAGCGGATGGGCGGACGCATCGAGGTGGAAAGCCGGCCCGGCGAAGGCAGCGCCTTCCACGTCTACCTGCCGCTGCCGGTGGGCGACGCCAACCGCGTGCGCGATGCCGGCGTGATCCCGGACCTGCCGCCGCTGGCCATCCTCGCCGCCGACGACGTGCCGCAGAACCTGGAGCTGCTGCAGCTGGCACTGCAGCGTTACGGCCATCAGGTGACCGCGGTGCAGGACGGGCAAGCCGCCGTCGAGGCCTTCGGCACGCAGCGCTTCGACGTGATCCTGATGGACGTGCAGATGTCCGGCACCGACGGGCTGACCGCCACGCGCAAGATCCGCGCCATCGAAGCGCAACGGGCCAGCACGCCGACGCCGATCATCGCGCTGACCGCCAGCGTGATGGAGGAAGACCGCCGCGCGGCGCGCAATGCCGGCATGGACGGCTTTGCCTCCAAACCGCTGGAAATCGACAAGTTGCTGGCCGAAATGGCGGCCTTGCTCGGCTTCGGCGGCAACCCGCGCCCGGCGCTCGGCACCGACAACCTCGCCAGCAGCTGGCGCGACATCGACTTCGAACACGGCACCCTGCTGTGGGGCACCCGTCAGGTCCATGCCGATGCCATGCATCGCTATCTGTCCACGCCGGAAACCGCGCCCGGCAGGCTGGCCGACACGATCCGCAACGGCGATCTGACCGCCGCCCGCGCACTGGCCCATCGGCTGCGCGGGCAGGCCGGCAACCTGGCCCTGCCGAAGCTGTCCGGGCTGGCGGGCCGGATCGAATCGGTGTTGCGCAATCGGGATGCCGTCGAGGCCTTGCGTCTGGTCGCCGAACTGCAGCGCGCGCATGCGCTGGCCCTCGATGCCTTGCATGCGATGGCCCCTGCTCCGACTGCCCGCACCGTGTCCGAGCCAGCGCCCTCCGCCGGGGATTTGCCGGCACTGGCCACCGAGCTGGCCGAAAGCCTGCGCCGCGGCGAGCTGGACGACGTGCAACTGGCGACGGTACGCGATGCGTTGCGCACCGCCGGCCAGACACAACTGCAGGCTCTGGAACGCGCCGTGGACGACTTCGACTTCGACACCGCGATCGCGTTGCTGGACGAACTGTCGCGTACCGCCGACGCGCCGACCGACGAGAACCCGCAATGAACGTTCCCGACCACCGCCCGAAGCTGCTGATCGTCGACGACGAACCGGCCAACCTGCAGATGCTGCGCCATGTCCTGCAGGACGATTACCGGCTGTTCTTCGCCCGCGACGGCGTGCGCGCGCTCGAACTGGCCGCAGCCGAATCCCCGTGCCTGATCCTGCTGGACGTGATGATGCCGGGCCTGTCCGGCTACGACACCTGCATCCGCATGAAGCAGGACCCGGCCATCGCGGCGATCCCGGTGATCTTCGTCACCGCCCTGTCCGACACCGTGGACGAAACCCGCGGTTTCGACGCCGGCGCGGTGGACTACATCACCAAGCCGGCCAACCCGGCAGTGGTACGCGCGCGCGTGCGCACCCATCTTTCACTCGTGCGGATGGACGAGCTGCGCCGCACCCGCCTGGAGATCGTGCAGCGTCTGGGCCTTGCAGCCGAATACAAGGACAACGAAACCGGCCGGCACGTGATCCGCATGAGCCACTTCTCGCACCGGCTCGCGCTTGCGCTGGGGCAGTCGCCGCAGGAAGCCGAAGACCTGCTGCATGCAGCGCCGATGCACGACGTCGGCAAGATCGGCATCCCCGACGCCATTCTGCGCAAGCCCGGCAAGCTCGATGCAGACGAATGGAAGGTCATGCAGCAACACCCCGTCATCGGGGCCGACATCATCGGCGAGCATGCCGGCGGGCTGTTGCGCCTGGCGCACCGCATTGCCCTGTGCCACCACGAAAAATGGGACGGCAGCGGCTATCCCAATGGCTTGGTCGGCGAAAACATCCCGCTGGAAGCGCGCATCGTCGCGCTGGCCGACGTGTTCGACGCACTGACCAGCGTGCGCCCGTACAAACCGGCATGGCCGGTCGAGCAGGCCATGGCCTTGATCCACGAACAATCGGGCAAGCACTTCGACCCGGCCCTGGTGCCGGTATTCGAATCGATCCTGCCCGCGCTGCTTGAAATCCGCGAGCGCTGGGCCGAAACCGCCTGAACCGCCGTTCCCGCACTACCTGCCCGGTCGGCACCGCAACGGCGCCGGCCACCCCGACCGGGAGATCCCGTTCAGGCGAAAGCGTCGAACAAGGTACCTAGCAGGCCATTGCCCGCCTTCATCACCTTGGCGTTGGCTTCGTAGGTCAGACGGTCGGACAGGGCCTGCGCCATGTCGTCGACCAGGCCGTCACCCCGCGGCGATGTCGGCACCACGTAGCCGTACACGCCGCCGTCGGGCTGCGCCTGTCGTTGCAAGGCACTGCGCCCGAAGCCGTCCGTACCCAGGTTGGCGACGTTGTTGGCCACCACCTGCAGGCTGCGGGCCGCGGTCTGCAAGCCGGAGGCCGCGATCGAAAACAGGGCATTCATCGGGAGTCTCCACCTCGTCGCATGCCATGCCGTTGCATGGCAACACGGTAGCGGCCGGGCGCGGCAGGACTTGAGCCTGCGGCGAGCAAGCGCAACCGGTGCAGATCCACGGTTGGCCGCAGCTGGCTGAACCGGGCATTGGCCGCGGCGATGCTAGCATTGCGCTCCGATTCGACCCGCAAGTACCCCATGCTCGGTTTTTTCCGCAAGAAGAAGCCCGACCCGGCCAAGCCGGAGGCTCCCTCGACTCCGCCGTCGCACGGCGCGCATGCGCAAGCCTCCGGCACCGCACCGGCACGCCCCCCCGAGGACTTGCCGGCGGTGGCCGAGGCCCTTGATGCGACCGTACCCGCGGCCGTCGTGCAGGCGCCGCAGCTATCCATCGCCGCGGAAGCGGAAGTGGCCGCCGGGCCCGCGCCCGCGCCCGCGGGCAAGCCCGGCTGGCGGGAGCGCCTGCGCAACAGCGCCTTCGCGCGCAGCTTCGGCGGGCTGTTTTCCGGCAATCCGCGGCTGGACGACGACCTGCTCGACGAAATCGAGACCGCACTGATCACCGCCGACGTCGGCGTCACCGCCACCGGCGCGCTGGTGGACGACCTTCGCAAGCGCATGAAGGCGCGCGAATTCGCCGATGCCAATGCACTGCTGGCCGCGCTGCGCGCCGAACTGATCGGCCTGCTGCAACCGGTGGCCAGGCCGTTGGAGGTCGATGCCGGCGCCAAGCCCTTCGTCATCCTCACCGTCGGCGTCAACGGCGTCGGCAAGACCACCACCATCGGCAAGCTCGCGCGCCGCTTCAAGGACGAGGGCCACAGCCTGATGCTGGCCGCCGGCGATACTTTCCGCGCTGCCGCCGTGGCCCAGTTGCAGGCTTGGGGCGAGCGCAACGACGTGCCGGTGGTGGCGCAGGGCCAGGACTCGGACGCCGCAGCGGTCGCCTTCGATGCGCTGCAGTCGGCCAAGGCACGCGGCACCGAGGTGCTGATCGCCGACACCGCCGGCCGCCTGCACACCCAATCCGGCCTGATGAACGAGCTGGGCAAGATCCGCCGCGTGCTCGGCAAGCTCGATGCGGCCGCGCCGCACGAAGTGCTGATGGTGATCGACGGCACCACCGGCCAGAACGCGATCTCGCAACTGCGCCAGTTCAACGCCGCAGTCAACGTGACCGGGCTGGTGGTGACCAAGCTGGACGGCACCGCCAAGGGCGGCGTGGTGTTCGCGCTGGCGCGCGAGTTCGGCATCCCGATCCGCTTCGCCGGCATCGGCGAGCGCCCGGAAGACCTGCGCGTGTTCGACGCCGAAGCCTTCGTCGATGCGCTGCTGCCCGAGGCGCTGGGCACCTAGCCCATGTCGCAAGCCATCATCCGCATCGACGGTCGCGCCATTGTCGATCGGGACTCGTCCCGCACGAGATTTTCCTCTGCGTTCGGCTTCCCGGATTTGCACGGCCGGGACCTGAGTGCGTGGATCGACTGCATGACCGACCTCGACGCCTCCGGAACGGGAATGACCCGACTTCATGTCGAGCATGGACAGGTTCCGGGGTTGGTCATCAACCATGCCGATGCCATGAAGACGCATTGCCCCGACAGCCTTGAAGCCCTGCTTGAATGCGCTGCCTTCGTGAACCGGCATCGCATTGATCCGGACGGGAGCGCGGTACTCGCCGTGGTGCTTGATGGTTAGCGTCATCGAAGACGCCTTCGCCACCCGCCTGCTCGACTGGTTCGAACGCCATGGCCGCCACGATCTGCCGTGGCAGCATCCGCGCACGCCGTACCGGGTGTGGCTGAGCGAAATCATGCTGCAGCAGACCCAGGTGCGCACGGTCATTCCGTACTTCGAGCGCTTCGTCGCCGCGTTCCCGGACGTGGCCGCGCTGGCCTCAGCCTCTACCGACGCGCTGATGGCGCACTGGGCCGGGCTGGGCTATTACGCCCGCGCGCGCAACCTGCAGGCCGCCGCGCGCCTGTGCATGGCGCAGCACGGCGGCGAACTGCCGCGCGACCTCGATGCGCTGATCGCCCTGCCCGGCATCGGCCGCAGCACGGCCGGCGCGATCCTGTCCCAGGCCTGGAGCGAACGCGCGCCCATCCTCGACGGCAACGTCAAGCGCGTGCTGACGCGTTTCCACGGCATCGCCGGCTGGCCCGGCCTGCCTGCCGTCGAGAAACCGCTGTGGGCGCTGGCCGAAGCGCATGTGGCCGAAGTCCCCGACGGCCGCATGCCCGACTACACGCAAGCGCAGATGGATTTCGGCGCCACCCTGTGCACGCGCTCCAGACCGGCTTGCGCGTTGTGCCCGTTGCAGGGCGACTGCACGGCGCGGCGCGAAGGGCTGGTCGAAGCCCTGCCCACGCCGAAACCCGGCAAGCCGCTGCCCGAGCGCGAAGCCAGCGCGCTGCTGCTGGAAAACGCCGTCGGCGACGTGCTGCTGCAACGGCGTCCGCCGACCGGCATCTGGGCCTCGCTGTGGACGTTGCCGCAGGCGGATACCGACGCGGCGATGCGCGCGTGGTTCGAGGCCGGCATCGACGGCGATTACGACGCGGCCGAGGAACTGCCGGCCATCGTCCACGCATTCAGCCACTACCGCCTGCACCTGCGCCCGCTTTACCTGCGCAAGGTCGCCCTGCGCGATGCGGTACGCGACAATGAAGATCTGCGCTGGGTGGCGCGCGGCGACCTTGCCGGCCTCGGCCTGCCCGCGCCCATTCGCACCCTCCTGCAAAACCGACACCCGCAAGGTTGAACCGCATGCCACGCACCGTCTTCTGCCAATACGAACAACACGATGCCGAAGGGCTGGACTTCGTGCCGTATCCCGGGGAACTGGGCCAGCGCGTGTTCGCCCACATCGGCAAGCCGGCCTGGGCCGCTTGGCTGGCGCACCAGACCATGCTGATCAACGAAAACCGACTGTCCCCACGCGACCCGCAGCACCGCGCCTTCCTCGAAGGCGAGATGGTCAAGTTCCTGTTCGAGCGCGACGCGGCCAGACCGGAAGGCTATGTCGCCCCCGATACGGCCGGCTGAAACCGAACCGCGCGCGCAACACCATCCGGCCATTCGATGCGCCAAGGCGTTGCGGCCCGCCGCCGGGCGGCAGGATCAGCGGCAATCGGAACGACCAAACAGTGCTTCAACCTGCCGGTTTGTCGGCGGGTGGCACATCCTGCGTCGGCGCCTCCGAGCGTTCCACGGCCTTGGCCTCGCGCAATTCCTTCTCGGCCACTTTCAGCGCCTTCACGTCGAGCGGGCGGATTTCCTCGATCCGGCAAGGCACGCGGCCGATGCCGTGGCCGCCGTACACCAGCACGCGGTCGAAGCGCGCGGAAACCACACCCATCATGTTGGTCACGCCGATGGCCGGGGCGAAATCCAGATCCATGCACGGGCCACTCAGGGTCAACAGATAGGCTTGGTTGGGCCGCGTCCACACGGCCAACGCACTGTCGCCGAGGTCGGTCCAGCCGTTGAAGCTGGTGAAATAATGGAAGTCCTTCACCGGCGCGCCGGCATGGGCCCGGTACAACTGCAAGCGCTCGCTGTCGCTGAGCCTGCCCGTGGTGGCGCAGCCGGCCAGCAGGGCCGTCGCCATCAGCATCGTTGCCATGCGTTTCATCGTGTGTTGCCCTCTCGTCCGGAACCGTCACCTAGCATGATGCCGCGCTGCCCTGCGCGTGCGCAGCCGGCAATGCGCATGATTCAGCCATCGGCATGCTTGCTCTCCTGCCGATGAATCCGTATCATGCCGGCCCTCGCACCGGCTCTGCCGCGTTGCGGCAACATCTTGGCCGGATAGCTCAGTTGGTAGAGCAGGGGATTGAAAATCCCCGTGTCGGCGGTTCGATTCCGTCTCCGGCCACCACGTACAGCGAAAGCCCGTCACTGGTTCATCCACTGATGGGCTTTTTCGTTTGCGGCATCATGCCGGGCACGTCCCGCCCGCGAGTGCATCGACACATCGGATGAACCTGCCTCCCACGCTACCGCTGCCGCCTCCACCCCGCTCGCCTCGCCACTGGCCGACATGGCTGATGATCGGCTTGGCCGCGCTGGCCGCGCGTTTGCCGTGGACCTTGCAGCGCGCGCTCGGGCGCGGCATCGGCCGCGTGCTGCGTGTGTTGCTGCCGGCGCGGGCCAGGGTGGCGCGGCGCAACCTCGAACTGTGTTTTCCGGAACTGGACGACGCTGCGCGCAGGCGCCTGTATGCGGACAGCTTCGAATCGCTCGGCATCGCCCTGTTCGAATTCGGCCGCGCATGGTGGGGCAGCGTGGCGCCGATGCGCGGCAACGTGCGCGTGGAGGGGCTGGAACACCTGGAGGCCGCACGCGCGGGCGGGCGCGGCGTGATCGTCATTTCCGGCCACTTCACCACGTTGGAAATCGCCGCGCGACTGATGTGCGACCACGCACCGCTGGCCGGCATGTACCGCCCGCACGAAGACCCGGCAATGGAATGGGCGGTCAAGCGCGGCCGCCTGCGCTATGCGCAGGCCATGTTCACCCGCGAGGAATTGCGCCCGGCGCTGCGCCATCTCAAGCAGGGCGGTCTGCTGTGGTTTGCGCCGGACCAGGACACGCGGCGCGGCGACAGCGTGTTCGTGCCCTTCTTCGGCCATGCGGCGTGGAG
>JADHEF010000772.1_pt1 | contig 27437 bp, 28 predicted proteins | sample 8952391 | NCBI WGS metagenome assembly JADHEF01 (sample SAMN16124439, study PRJNA663245) | bioreactor sludge metagenome | isolation source: sludge (nitrite) | place: India:Bengaluru | collected 2019-02-28 | reverse complement strand
TAGGAGCGAGCGCAGCTCGCGATGCGCCGCGCGGGCGGCGCTCAATCTCACAGGCGCTGCATACCTTGTGGCAAACACCCATGAGCCCTGATGCGAGCCCTGTGCGGCTTGCCGGCGACAGGGTCAGCCCAGGCAAACGAAAAAGGGGGCCGATGATGCGCATCGGCCCCCCACCTCACCGCTCAGGCAACCCTCAATGCTCGGCCACCGCCGCAGGGCGTCTGACCGTTTCATTGCCATGCTCATCCAGCTCCAGCATCGGCACCTCGTTACCCTCGGCATCGAACAACTTGCCATCCTTGAAGTAGTCGCCATCGCGCAGTGCAGAAATGTCCGAATACTGGATGGTGCGCTCGTAGGCCGCAGCGAACACCGACTGGTTTTCCGAGTTGCCGATGGTGAAGTGGTTGAAGATCAGGTTCAGCAGGATGGCCATGATCGCCGCCGAGCTGATGCCCGAGTGGAAAATGGTCTCGAACCAGTTCGGGAAGTGGTGGTAGAAGGTCGGCGCGGCGATCGGGATCATGCCGAAGCCCAGCGATGCCGCGACAATGATCAAGTTCACGTTGTTCTTGTAGCTGACCTTGGACAAAGTGCGGATACCACTGGCCGCCACGGTGCCGAACAGCACGATGCCTGCACCGCCCAGTACCGGGGTAGGGACGGCGGCAATGACCCGGCCCATGATCGGCAGCAGGCCGAGAACCACCAGGATCAGGCCACCGGTAGCCACCACATAACGGCTCTTGACGCCGGTAACGGCCACCAGGCCGACGTTCTGGGCGAATGCGCTTTGCGTGAACGAGCCGAAGATCGGCGCCAGAATGCTCGACGCCATGTCGGCACGCAGGCCGTTGCCCAGGCGCTTGGAGTCGACCTTGGTATCGATGATCTCGCCCACGGCAAGGATGTCGGCCGAGGTTTCCACCAGGGTCACCATGATAACGATGCACATCGACAGGATGGCCGCGATGTGAAACTCGGGCATGCCGAAATGGAACGGCGTGGGGAAGGCGAACATCGGGCCTTCGGTGACCTTGCTGAAGTCGGCCATGCCCAGCGCCCAGGCGATCAATGTGCCGACCACCATGGCCAGCAGGATCGACAGCCGCGAGATGCTCGCGCTACCCAGTTTGCTCAGCAGCAGCACAATGGCAAAGGTCAGCGCCGCCAGGCCGATATTGGCCACGCTGCCGAACTCGGGCGAAGCGCTGTTGCCGCCCATTACCCAGCGCGCGGCGACCGGCATCAGGGTCAGGCCGATGGTGGTGATGACGATACCGGTCACCAAGGGCGGGAAGAACTTGGTAATGCGTGAGAACACCGGGGTGATCAGAAAGCCGATCAGTGATGCCGCCATGACCGCACCGAGCACCCCCGGCAAGCCACCGCCACCTTCGCTGCTGAGAATGGCGCCCATGGTCGCCACGCCAGCGAACGACACGCCCTGCACCAGCGGTAGCTGGCAGCCGAAAAACGGCAGACCCAACGTCTGCAGCAGGGTGGCCAGGCCACCGGCAAACAGCGAGGCGGCGATCAGCATGCCGATTTCGCCACCGTTCAGGCCAGCGGCCTGCCCCAGGATCAGGGGCACCGCGACGATCCCCCCGTACATGGTCAACACGTGTTGCAGACCATAGGCCAGGTTGGCGCCCAGCCCGAGGTTTTCGTCCTCGGGGCGTTGAGCGGGAGACGTGCTAGGGGACGTAGTCATGGAGCAGGCTCTCTGTTTATTGTTGTGGCGCTACTGTAGACACTTCCCGTGATTGATTGCCACAAGAATTGTATACAATATTTTGATCGGAGCGCGCACAGGTGCGGCATCAGGGTGTGTCAAAACCCAATGCATGAGCCGTACCAACTTGTCTAAAGCTGTACTAGAGGGGTGTGTACAAAGTCCTGCTACCCAGCCCTAAAGCTGTCTGAGTAGACAGGAAACACAAAGTGGGAAGGCCCTTAGCTAGCTAAGAGATTCCATTCTTCGATCAATTCGCGCAGCTCACGCATCATTCTGGTGCCGTCACCCAGGTTCAATTCCACAAGACGGTGCAGATGGGTCATCGATTCGACATCGATGTACAGGCAGATGAAACCAAGCCGGGCCGGTTCCTCGTGGCGCAGTTCGACCTGCATGGTCACCTGCGTTTGCTCGTCCAGCGTGATGATTGCGTCGAAGTTCTGGCTCAGGTCGGCATCCCATTGCTGCGGGCGTTCCACCAGCAGCCCCTTGAGCGAAATGTCCAGCAGCTTGGGCGACCAGCATCGGGAGCCTTGGTGAAGTTCGGTAGGGGCGTCGAAGCAGATTCGCTGGAAACGCCTACGTTCGTCGTGATCGCTCATGGGTAAGGCCCTCGGGTGGCATCCTGATCAGGGTGATGAAGGGTTTGTGCATCAGGTACTGCAATCTGGCCGCAGAGGCTCTAGACCAAAGCAAGTGTGGCAATGCCGCCTGACTCGCCCTAGACTCGGTGGGCGGTCTTTCCAATCCAACAGCTGGAAGCTAACCATGAACAACAATAATAGCCTGCTACGCCACATACCGTGGCTGGCGCTGGCAGTCATAGGGGCCTGCGCGCTGGGTGTTGTTGCCCTGCGTCGCGGTGAGGCGATCAATGCCTTGTGGATCGTGGTCGCGGCAGTGGCCATCTACCTGGTCGCCTATCGCTACTACAGCCTGTTCATCGCCACCAAAGTGATGCAACTCGACCCGCGCCGTGCCACCCCGGCGGTGCTCAACAACGACGGCCTGGACTACGTTCCGACCAACAAACACATTCTGTTCGGCCACCACTTCGCCGCCATCGCCGGCGCTGGCCCACTGGTGGGCCCGGTGCTCGCCGCGCAAATGGGCTACCTGCCCGGCACGCTGTGGCTGATTGCCGGTGTGGTGCTGGCCGGTGCAGTGCAGGACTTCATGGTCCTGTTCCTGTCTACCCGCCGCAATGGCCGCTCGCTGGGCGACATGGTGCGCGAGGAAATGGGCCGCATTCCGGGCACCATCGCCCTGTTCGGCTGCTTCCTGATCATGATCATCATCCTGGCGGTGCTGGCGCTGATCGTGGTCAAGGCCCTGGCCGAAAGCCCATGGGGCATGTTCACGGTAATGGCGACCATCCCGATCGCGATGTTCATGGGCATTTACATGCGCTACATCCGCCCGGGCCACATTGGTGAAATCTCGATCATCGGCGTGGTGCTGCTGTTGGCCTCGATCTGGCTGGGGGGCCAGATTGCGGCCGATCCGGTATGGGGCCCGGCGTTCACCTTCACCGGCGTGCAGATCACCTGGATGCTGGTCGGTTACGGTTTCGTGGCTGCGGTGCTGCCGGTGTGGCTGGTGCTGGCGCCGCGCGACTACCTGTCGACCTTCCTCAAGATCGGTACCATCATCGCCCTGGCCATCGGCATCCTGGTGACCATGCCCGAGCTGAAAATGCCGGCGCTGACCCAGTTCACCGATGGCACTGGCCCGGTATGGAAGGGCACCCTGTTCCCGTTCCTGTTCATCACCATTGCCTGTGGTGCGGTGTCTGGCTTCCACGCGCTGATCTCCTCGGGCACTACGCCCAAGCTGCTGGATAACGAAACCAACGCCCGCTACATCGGCTATGGCGGCATGCTGATGGAGTCGTTCGTGGCCATCATGGCCATGGTGGCTGCGTCGGTGATCGAACCTGGCGTGTACTTCGCCATGAACAGCCCGGCAGCCGTGGTCGGCGCCGATGTGGCGTCGGTCGCGCAGACCGTGAGCAGCTGGGGCTTCCTGATTACGCCCGAACAACTGGAGGCGGTGGCCCGCGACATTGGCGAGCACACCATCCTGGCCCGTGCCGGGGGTGCACCCACGCTGGCGGTAGGTATCGCGCAGATCCTGCACCAGGTGCTGCCGGGTGAAAACACCATGGCGTTCTGGTACCACTTCGCGATCCTGTTCGAGGCGCTGTTCATCCTCACCGCGGTCGACGCCGGTACCCGTGCCGGGCGCTTCATGCTGCAAGACCTGCTGGGCAGCTTCGTACCAGCCCTGAAACGCACCGAGTCGTGGGGTGCCAACCTGCTGGCCACCGGCGGTTGTGTAGCGTTGTGGGGTTACCTGCTGTACCAGGGCGTGATCGACCCGCTGGGCGGTATCAACACCCTGTGGCCACTGTTCGGTATCTCCAACCAGATGCTGGCGGGTATTGCCCTGATGCTGGGCACCGTGGTCCTGATCAAGATGAAGCGCGAGCGCTACATCTGGGTCACCCTGCTGCCGGCAGCCTGGCTGCTGATCTGCACCACGGCGGCGGGCCTGATCAAGCTGTTCGACCCGAACCCGGCTGTAGGTTTCCTGGCCCTGGCCAAGAAATACAGCACCGCCTTGGACGCCGGCCAGGTTCTGGCCCCGGCCAAGGACATCGGGCAGATGCAACACGTGATCTTCAACGCCTACACCAACGCCGGCCTGACCATTCTGTTCCTGCTGGTGGTGTTCAGTGTGCTGTTCTTTGCCATCAAGGTCGGCTACGCCGCCCTCGGCCGCAAAGAACGCAGCGACAAGGAAACCCCGTTCCAGGCCCTGCCTGACGCTTGAGAGGACCGCTGTCATGTTCAACGACCTGGGTCGACTGGGTAAGTACCTGGGGCAGGCCGCCCGCCTGATGGTCGGCATGCCCGACTACGACAACTATGTCGAGCACATGCACAAGACACACCCGGACAAGCCGGTCATGACGTATGAGCAGTTCTTCCGCGAACGTCAGGAAGCACGTTATGGCGGCAAGTCCGGGCCCAAGTGCTGTTGAGTCTCAAGCGTTAACCTGTACCGGCCTCATCGCTGGCAAGCCAGCTCTCACAGGCACTTCACAGGCCTCCAGGTTTGTGCGGTGCCTTTGGGGCGCTCTTTCAGGTACTGCCCAGGCGTCAAGGTTTGCGCGGTACCTGTGGGAGCTGGCTTGCCGGCGATGTGGCCAGTGTTTTTTCCGCACAGGAGATGTTCTGCGTGCAGACGCCCATTCCCGTAACCATCCTCACCGGCTTCCTCGGTGCCGGTAAGACCACCTTGCTCAAACACATGCTCAAGGCCGAGCATGGTCTGAAGCTGGCGGTGATCGAAAACGAATTCAGTGACGCCGGCATCGACAGCCAGTTGCTGGGCGACCAGCCGGTGCAGGTGATGACCCTGGCCAACGGCTGTGTGTGCTGCAGCATCCATGGCGACCTGACCCGCGCCTTGTACCTGCTGCTCGAGCGCCTGGATGCCGGCGAAATCGCCTTCGACCGCCTGGTGATCGAATGCACCGGCCTGGCCGACCCGGCGCCGGTGGCGCAAACCTTCTTCATCGACGAGGAACTGCGCGAGCGCTACATCCTCGACGGCATCATCACCCTGGTCGATGCCAAGCATGCCGAGTTGCATCTGACCCAGACCATCGCCCAGGCCCAGGTTGGCTTTGCCGATCGCCTGTTGCTGAGCAAGACCGACCTCGTCGAGCCGGCTGCGGTCCAGGCCCTGCGCGAACGCCTGGCCCGTATCAACGGGCGGGCGGCGATCCGAGTGGTCGAGCACGGTTGCATCGACCTGGCAGAGTTGCTGGACGTGCGCGGCTTCAACCTCAACCCCGACCTGGGCGCAAACCTGAAACCCTCGCTGCGCCCGGTGCTCAAGCCGGCCACCCCCGACCGCATCGGCACCCTGGTGTTGCGTACCGAAGCCGCGTTGGATATCGACCGCCTCAGCGGCTTCATGAACGACTTGCTGGAAACCCATGGCAAGCAGCTGCTGCGTTACAAGGGCGTGCTGAACATTGCCGGCGAGGACCGCAAGCTGGTGTTCCAGGGTGTGCTCAAGCTGTATGGCTTCGACTGGGACGCCGAGTGGGCCGAAGGCGAAACCCGCGAAAGCGTGATGGTCTTCATTGCCGATGACCTGCCTGAGGCTACGATTCGGGCTGGGTTCGAGGCGCTGGCTGAGGGCTGACCCGGCGCGGCGAGGGTGGCGCGAACCACTGCGGCCACGAGCTGCGGTGGCGCGTTTGCTCCTCGATGCAGGGGATCAGCCGCTCCCTCAGCACGGCGGTTTGCCCCACGGCCTTGGCCGTGCGGTACTTGATGCTGTGGATGCACTCGCGGTCGCCGAACTCGCAGCGGTTGAGCGCGGTGCCCCCACAGGGGCCATTGGCCAGGCCCTTGGGGCAGGTTTCCGGGCAGGTGTACAAGGTGTCTTCCAGGCGGCAGCGGCCGCAGGTATCACAGCCAACCAACGGGCGCTTAACACTGCGCTCCAGGGTGTGCAGCACCTGTGCGCCAAGGCGGGTAGTCCACAGTGGCTGGCGCACCGCCCAGCCAAACGCCTTGCTCAGACTGTTGCGGCGGCTGAACAGCAGCCCATGCATGCCATGCATCAGGTGGTAGCGGGCTTTTTCCTTGAACGAGGCATCGACCCTTGATTCGCCCTGGCGCCAGTTGGCCTGGGGGGGATGGAAGGTGACTGCCGGCAGCCCCGGCATCTGCCAACTGGCTTGCCAGGCGGGCGCCCATTGCTCCAGGGTGTGGACGTGCGTTTGCCAGTACGCCAGTCGCGCTTCAAGGGCAAGCAGCTGCTTCAGGTCATGAATGCCCGACAGGTGCACGCCCGCGTAACCCATCAGCTTCGTACCGATGATCTGCAAGGCAAGGCGGTCAACGCTGCGCGACTGGGCAAAAGCCTTGGACTGCGCCGTTTCCGCCTCGAGCATCTCGCGCATGGAGGGGGTAACGGTCACGCCGGCGACGTGGTCGAGCATCGCTGCACGGCCATGGGTAAGGCTCATCAGGCAGGCCAGCATGGGTTTGGGCGCGGCCTGGCGGCGCATCCAGTGCATGGCTTCCTGGTGTTTGGCTGCGTCGAAGCCCAGTTGCAAGGTGAGGAAGTCGGCCCCCGCAGCCAGTTTTTTCTCGGCCTTGAAGTACTGCGCGCCGCCTTCTTCCTCGTGGTACTTGAATGGGTTCAGCGCCGCGCCCAGCAACCAGTGCGGGCAGGCCTGGCGGGCAATCTGCAGCGCGGCCACCGACTCCAGGTAGCGCACCGGGCGCTGGCCGGGTTCATGCCCAGGCAAACGGTCACCGGTCAGCAGCAGCAACTGGTCGAGGCCGGCCGCCTCCATGCGCTGCAATTGCGCGAGCAAGTGGTGGCGTTCGCGGTCCTTGCCGGAGAAATGCGGCAGGGCAGGCACTGGGCGGTCGAACGAGGCCAGGGCGTCCAGCGGCGACATGTCCAGCGGGCTGCCGACGCGGTCGCCGATGGCCACGGTCATTGGCCAGCCGCACAGCTGCGCACGGTCCATGATCGCTTGCAACGCAGCGAAGCGTTCTGCAGAGGCTTTGGGCACAAACTCCATGACACAGACGAAATGGTGTTCACGCAGCGCGGTTTTCAGCAGGCTCATGAGGCCGGGCACCTGGTATGGTCAGGGTGGCATTGTGCGGCAGAAGGCGCAGGAGGTCATGTCCGGATGCGCAGGCTGGTGCTCTGAACAAGACATGGGGCGGCCCCTGCGCCCTCAGGATCATGAGAATTTCTTGGGTTCATCTTAAATTTTATGAGTTTGTCTCAACCCCACGATCCACTGGAAAATCCCCTCATCAATTTGAGCATGCTGAGGGGCGACACATGGCACTGGCACACAACCTGGGCTTTCCACACATTGGCGGCGACCGCGAACTGCGGGCCCGCCATTGGCAAGTGCAGAAAGACGCCGGTATCGAACTGCTGCCCGTCGGTGAAACCGGCCAATGTGGTCACCTGCCGGGTACCGATGACCAGCCATTTGTCCTCAACTGGGAACCCTTGTTCGAAGAGGTGGAGCATGCCAACGCGCTGGGCCATGCCATCAAGCCTGTCGTGATTGGCCCGTTGACCTACCTGTGGCAGGGCCAGGCCCGCAACGCCGACTTCGACAAGCTGGAACTGCTCGATCGCCTGCTGCCCTTGTATGATCAGGCCCTCAACCGCTTGGCTGCGCTGGGCGCCGAATGGGTCCAGATCGACGAACCGATCCTCGCCCACGACCTGCCCCAGGACTGGAAAAACGCCTTCGAGCGCGTCTACAACATCCTGCAGCGTGCACCGTTGAAGAAGTTGATTGCCACGTACGCCGGTGGCCTGGATGGCAACCTTGGCCTGGCCGCCAACCTGCCAGTCGATGGCCTGCACATCGATCTGGTGCAGGCGCCCGCACAGTATCAGGCCATCCTTGACCGCCTGCCGGCCTACAAAGTGCTGTCGCTGGGGCTAGTTGATGGCCGCGATGGCGCGCCTTGCGAACTGGACAATGCCCTGGGGCTGTTGCAAGACGCCCATGAGCGCCTGGGGGCGCGACTGTGGCTGGCGCCGGCCTGTTCGTTGGCGCATGGCACCGTAGAGGTGGCTGTGCAGAAGTGCCGCGAAGTGGCTGCGCTGGCCGCCTCGCTGGAGCAGTACCGAGTCGCGGCTTGATCATCTGCTGCTTGTGCCGGCCTGTTCGCTGGAGCAGTACCGAGTCGCGGCTTGATCATCTGCTGCTTGTGCCGGCCTGTTCAACTCAAACGCCGCTCAACGCTCGATAGCCAGTGCAACACCTTGGCCACCGCCAATGCACAAGGTCGCCAGGCCTTTGTGGGCATCGCGCTTGATCATCTCGTGCAACAAGGTCACCAACACCCGGCAGCCGGACGCACCAATCGGGTGGCCCAGGGCAATCGCCCCACCGTTCACATTGACCCGTGCCGCATCCCACTCCAGCGCCTTGCCCACGGCCAGTGCCTGTGCAGCAAAGGCTTCGTTGGCTTCGATCAGGTCCAGTTCGCTCAGCTGCCAGCCGGCCTTGTCCAGGCAGCGCCGCGTTGCCGCAACCGGGCCGATGCCCATGATCGCCGGGTCTACCCCGGCACTGGCATAAGCGGCGATCTTCGCCAGCACCGGCAGGCCCAGGGCCTCGGCTTTGGTGCCGCTCATCAGCAGCACGGCGGCAGCGCCGTCGTTCAGGCTGGAGGCATTGCCAGCGGTGACGCTACCGTCTTTCTTGAACGCTGCGCGCAGCTTGCCCAGCGACTCGGCAGTGGTGTCCGGGCGCGGCTGCTCATCACGGGCGAACACTTTCGGCTCGCCCTTCTTCTGCGGCAGCACGACAGGGGTGATCTCCGCATCGAAGCGGCCGGCCTCGATGGCAGCGAGTGCCTTGCGTTGCGACTCGGCGGCAAAGGCATCCTGCTGTTCACGGCTGAGGCCGTACTCGTCCACCAGATTTTCGGCAGTGATGCCCATGTGGTAGTCGTTGAAGGCATCCCACAGGCCATCGGTGATCATGCTGTCGATCAGCTGGCCATGGCCCATGCGCTGGCCGGTGCGGGCCGAGGGCATCACATAGGGGGCCAGGCTCATGTTCTCCTGGCCACCGGCAATCACCACCTCGGCGTCACCGCAGCGGATGGCCTGGGCCGCCAAGTGCAGGGCTTTCAGGCCCGAGCCGCACACCTTGTTCAGGGTCAGCGCCGGTACGCTGAAGGGCAGGCCGGCCTTGATCGCGGCCTGGCGCGCCGGGTTCTGCCCGGCGCCGGCGGTCAGCACCTGGCCAAGGATGACTTCGTCGACCTGCGCCGGGTCCAGCCCGGTCTGCTCCAGCAGGCGCTTGATCACGGCGGCGCCGAGGTCGACCGCAGGCACGCTGGCCAGGGCTCCCTGGAAGCTGCCAATGGCGGTACGGGTTGCGGCGACGATGACCACGTCGTTCATGTTGTTGTTCTCCGTGCGGTGGGCGTAAGGCTTCCAGCATCGGTGCCCTGGGCTCATTTGTTAAGTTTGTTTTTCTTTGAGATTGATGTGAAAAGCAAATGAATGGGCGCGCAGCGGTCCACCCCGGTTTTGCATCGCCCGGATCACCCCGTAATATGTGTCGGATAACCTGCGGGGGTAGTCTCACCCTCTGATCAACAGGAAACGCCCATGTGGCGCTTCCCCAGCATAAACCTGACGAGGTACAGACATTGGCCATCATTCATCCTAAGGTTCGCGGTTTCATCTGCACCACGACTCACCCGAAGGGCTGCGAGCTCAACGTCCGTGACCAGATCGAAGCCACCCGCAAGCTGGGCGTGCGCGAGGATGGTCCGAAGAAGGTCCTGGTCATCGGTGCTTCCAGTGGCTATGGCCTGGCAGCACGCATTACTGCAGCGTTCGGCTTCAAGGCTGACACCCTGGGCGTATTCTTCGAAAAGCCAGGCACCGAAACCAAGGCCGGCACCGCTGGCTGGTATAACGCTGCGGCTTTCGACAAGTTCGCCAAGGCAGAGGGCCTGTACAGCAAGTCGATCAACGGTGACGCCTTCTCCGACGAAGCCCGCGCCAAGGTCATCGAGCTGATCAAGAACGAAATGGGTGGCAAGGTCGACCTGGTCATCTACTCGCTGGCCTCGCCGGTGCGCAAGCTGCCGCAGACCGGTGAAGTGATCCGCTCGGCACTCAAGCCGATCGGCCAGCCGTACAAGTCGACTGCCATCGACACCAACAAGGACACCATCATCGAGGCCAGCATCGAGCCGGCCACCGAGCAGGAAATCGCCGACACCGTTACCGTCATGGGTGGCCAGGACTGGCAACTGTGGATCGACGCCCTGGCGGGCGCCGACGTACTGGCCGAGGGTGCGCGTACCGTGGCCTTCAGCTACATCGGCACCGAGATCACCTGGCCAATCTACTGGCACGGCGCCCTGGGCCAGGCCAAGCAGGACCTGGATGAAACCGCGCTGCGCCTGGACAAGAAGCTGGCCGCTGAAGTGAAGGGCGGCGCCAACGTGGCGGTGTTGAAGTCGGTGGTGACCCAGGCCAGCTCGGCCATTCCGGTGATGCCGCTGTACCTGTCGATGGTCTTCAAGATCATGCAGGAAAAGGGTGTGCACGAGGGTACCCAGGACCAACTGGACCGCATGTTCCGCGACCGCATGTACCGTGCCGATGGCGCCCCGGCCGAAGTGGACGAGAAGGCCCGCCTGCGCCTGGACGACTGGGAACTGCGCGACGACGTGCAGGATGCCTGCAAGGCCATGTGGCCGCAGGTGACCACCGAGAACCTGTTCCAGCTGACCGACTACGCCGGTTACAAGAAGCAGTTCCTCAACCTGTTCGGCTTTGAGCGCGCTGACGTCAACTACGACGAAGATGTAGCCACCGATGTGAAGTTCGACTGCGTCGAGCTGTAATTTCACACCGTGCTGGCCTCATCGCTGGCACGCCAGCTCCCATTTCGACAGCGGTGCCTTCAAGGCCTGTGTCGGGGCTGGCTTGCCGGCGATGGGCTGCAAAGCAGCCCCGGCAATCTCAAGCCTTGCGCGACAGTGGCGGCGCAGCAAACGTCACACCGGCCAGGCCGTGCTTGATCAGCGCCCGGATATTGCCATGGTCACTGCCCTCAGGCGTGGCCAGCACATCCCGGTAGTGCTCGCCGAAAGCTAGCAACGCTTCCTGATCGCTCAGCCCTTCAAGCACTGCCAGGCCCAAGGTTTTGCACGAACCTTCGTTCTGCCCGGCGGCATTCTCGACACCCCCATTGTTGAACGCCTGCGGCTGATAGTTGTAGTGCTCGGCAATGAACGCCAGGGTGTCGGCAAAGGCATGTTGGCCGCTGGCCAGGCTGGCGCGCAGGGTATCTAGATCAGTCACGAGGTTTTCCTTTTTCGAACGCCGCTTGCTGCTCGGCGCTGGCTTCTTTCTGGTATTGGGCTTTCCACTGGGCATAAGGCATGCCGTACACCGCTTCGCGGGCGTCATCCAGGCTCAGGTCGAGCTCACGCTCGTCAGCCGCAGCCTTGTACCACTTGGACAGGCAGTTGCGGCAGAAGCCGGACAGGTTCATCAGGTCGATGTTCTGCACGTCGGTGCGTTTCTGCAAATGGTCGACCAGGCGCCGGAACGCGGCGGCTTCGAGTTCAAGCTGTTGCTGTGGGGTCATGTGGGCTCTCACGTCATGCGGTTCTTCAGGTGGCGGCCACCATTGATGACCACCTGGCTGCCGGTGCTGTACTGGCTGGCGAGCAGGTACTTGACCGTCTCGATCAGTGGCCCGGCGCCGGGTTCGAACTCCAGCAGGGCCTTTTTCAAGGTGTGCTGGCGGTAGGCTTCGTCACCCCCTTCCTTGAGGATCAGCAGCCCGGGAAGGATACCGTTCACATGCACCTTGGGCGCATATTTTTCGGCGAACGACAGCACCATGTTCTGCAGCGCGGCCTTGGTGGCGGCATAGCCAATGTGGCTCTTGCTGCCGCGCGAGGAGGTTTCGTCGCAGATGTGAATGATGTCGGCCTTGTCCTGCTTGGCCAGCATTTCGCCCAAGGCCAGGTTGAGGTGGTAGGGCGCCTCTACATGCAGGCGGAACATGGTCTCGAGGTTGTCCAGGCCATCGTCCAGCCACAACGACGCGTTATGGATGATGGCGCGCAGGCCGTCGTAATGCTCGACCAGGTAGTCGATCAGCGCCTGGCGGTCGTCTGCCCGGCACAGGTCTGCCTGGAACTGCACGATGTTCGGGTGGGCCGCCTGTGGCTGTACGGTACGGCTGGCACTGACCACCGTATGGCCGGCCTGTGCCAGTTCAAGGGCCAGGGCCAGCCCGACGCGCTGGCTGGCTCCGGTAACGAGAATTGGGCTGTTCATGTTCGGGGCGGTCAACTTGTCTGTCCTGTGGTTGCCGCCCAGCATACCCGAACTGTTTGCCCGTTGTACGGCCTGGCCTCAGCGGCTGCGCAGGGCGCTCGCGGTGGCCGAAGAGGGCTGTAGCCAACCGGCCAGCAGGCGGGTGGACAACGGGATGAACAGGTACACCATCAGTGGCGTGAGGGCCAGGGTGCTGAGCAGTACCCGTGGTACCAGGTCGAGTGCGGCCAGCCAGTGGCCGAACGCCGTGTTGAACGCCAACGACACCGGGAAGAACGCCAGCCAGATGGCCACGGCCTGTTTCCAGCGCGGCGGTTTCTGCACCGCACTGGCGCCAAACCAGTCGTCAATGCCACTGACGCGCGCCTCTTTGGGGCGCTCGAACAGGCCATTGCCGCGCTGCAACCAGGCCCGCCGCGAGGCCGAATGCTCCCAGGCATGCAGGGTGGGCTCATCGCTGAAGCGGAAAATGATCTGGAACTCGTCGCCATCGTGGGGTGGGGCGAGAATGCCCGAGCCCAGGTAGCCGGGGAAGTCAGTGGCCAGCTGTTCGCCCTCATGCAGCCAGGCCAACAGGTCCTGGTAGCGGCCATGTGCGGCGCGGCGCGACACCATCAGGGTAACGGGTGGGGTAGACATTGTGTATCTCCTGGCAACGGGGCTGGCGGGTAGCCGGCCCCTTGGCTGCGTGGCCCGGGGTGGTGGGCAACGCAGGCAGACATGCAAGAATCGGGCGCGGATTATCGCGCAGTTGTGCTGTGTGGCAACTGTCTGCCGGCAAATGGTCGCAACCTGTGCCCGGCGCTGTCGTAGTAGACTAGGCCCTCTATTCCAGCACACAGGATGCCGTGCAGATGAGCGAACTGGGACGCAAGCCGGGGGGCGATGCGAGCTTCGAGCAGCAAGTGCTGTTTCCGATCCGTGAAGTCTGCCGCCTGACTGGCGTCAATGCGGTAACCCTGCGTGCCTGGGAGCGCCGTTACGGTCTGATCCAGCCCATCCGCACCGACAGCGGCCACCGCCTGTATTCCCAGGGGGACGTCGACGATATCCGCAATATCCTCGGCTGGCTGGAGCGCGGCGTGGCGGTCAGCAAGGTGGGCAGCATCCTTGCCCGCAGCCAGGCGCTTGCCGGGCAGGCCACGCGCGCAGTGGACAGCTCGCTAGGCTGGCAGCAGCAGGTGCGCGTGGCAGTGCAACGCTTTGACCTGCCAGGGCTGGGCCGCCTTTATGAGGAGGTGTTTGCCGCCAGCACGCTCGATCAGGTTTTCGCTGAGGTTTTCATGCCGGTGTGGCACGACTTGGCCGTGCGCCATGGCGGCTACGGCCAGACCAGCGAGTGGCTGTTTTTTGACCAGTTTTTGCGCGGGCGGGTGTTCACGCGTTTGCAGCTGGCGGCCGCGCCGCGTCGCCACAACGTGCTGCTGGTGCCCTTGCCGGGGCAATGCCATGAGCTTGAACTGCTGGTCACCAGCCTGCTGCTGGGCAGTGACGAGGTTGGCGTGACGCCGTTGGTGTGTGGGCAGCCCCTGCAAGAGCTGGCGCTGGTCTGCGAACGCATGAAACCAGACGCCCTCGTGCTGTTTTCCCACCAGCCGCTGACTGCAGAGGTCAGCCGCTATCTGAAGCGGCTGGCGTCGGTGCTGGGCTGCGCGTTATTGCTGGCGGGAGAGGCAACGGACCAGGCCAGCGGCGGCCTGGCGGGCAGCCCCCTGGTTTGCCTGGGGGCACAGGGCGGGGTGATGCGTCAGCGTCTGCGCCAGTGCCTGGCAGGTCAGCTGGACACCTGAGTGTGCAGTTCGGGGTGGGCGCGGCAATGGGCCTGCAGGATGTAGTCGCGCAGGCGTTCGATTTCTTCCGCTGGGCTTTGGCCAAGGTCGTACGCTGCCAGGTCCGGGCCAATACGCCGGCCCAGCACACCCTGCAGTTCGATCGGCTGGATGTTGCCGGGGGCGAAGCGCAGGTCGAAATGTGCCGGCGCGCTTGGCAGGCCACGCAGCTCCACCAGCACGCCTTTGAAGGAAATTTCCCGTACCCACAGCCCGCCAGGCGCGCCATGGCCGTCGAGCAGGGCGCTGGGCTGCTCCAGCGACAGGCGCCATGGCCGCAGCATGGGGCCGTCCTCATAGATTTCCGGGGAGCCGACTTGCAGGTGCAAAGCGTGGAATTCGTCTTCCACCAGTTGCAGCGGGAAGCTGATTTGCTGGTTGTTGAATTGCGCCTGCAAGGTCACTTGTTCATTGGCCACCAAGCGGGTGAGCAAGCTCTGGATGCGGCGGTCGCCATTGACCTGCAGGCTCGACATCGAGTCGGCCAGGTTCAGGTTGGGCGAATGCTGCATGCTCTGAATGAAATCCAGCTCGTCCTGAGTAAGAAGGGCGTCTGCTTGCATGATCGAACTCGGTGGTGGCGATTTCTTCAACGTAGTTGACCGTAACCGGGGGGCTTGGTTCAGGTGCGTTCGTCGGCTTTTAGACGAGCGCGCAGTTCGGCCAGCTCTCGCTCCATTTCCACCTGGCGGGTGACGTCCTTCTGAATGCCGATGAAGTAGGTACGTCGCTCGGCGTCGTTCCTTACCGCCGTGATCGACAGCTCGTTCCAGAAGGCAGTGCCATCCTTGCGGTAGTTGCGCATCACTTCCCGGCACGGGCGGCGTTCGGCCAAGGCTTTGCGAATGCGCGCACGCGCGAGCTGGTCACGGTCGTCAGCCTGTAGGAAGCGGCAATCCTGGTAGAGTATTTCGTCCCGGCTGTAGCCGGTCAGGCGTTCGAACGCGGCGTTGACGTAAATGAGGATGGTGTCGTCGCCTTCCTGTTCGGCAACCACGATACCGTCATGGGATGCGTCGACCATCGATTGCAGCAGTTTTGCGTTGATCATGTTCAGGCCATGCGGCAGGCAGTAAAAACGGACGCGCTGTAGCAGGCGGCTTTGGCAGAGGCGGCCTTTTGCCAGCGGTGAATGCTAGTATCCTACGTTTTCACTCAGTTTCGGAATCCTCTACCCGATGAAAGTCGCCATTATTTCCGGATCGGTCTATGGCACCGCCGAAGAAGTCGCCCGTCATGCAGAAACGAAGCTCAAGGCCGCCGGCTACCAAGCCTGGCACGCCGCACGTGCCACTTTGCAGGACCTTGAAGGTTTTGCCCCGCAGGCCCTGCTGGCCGTGACATCGACTACCGGTATGGGTGAGCTGCCGGACAACCTGATGCCCTTGTACAGCAGCCTGCGTGACAGCCTGCCAGCGGCCTTCCGTGGCCTGCCGGGTGCAGTGATTGCGCTGGGCGATTCCAGCTATGGCGATACCTACTGCGGGGGTGGCGAACAGCTGCGCGAGCTGTTTGCCGAGCTGGGCGTGCGCGAGGTGCAGCCGATGCTGCAACTGGATGCCAGCGAGACGGTGACCCCGGAAACGGATGCCGAGCCGTGGCTGGCCGAGTTGGCTGATGCCTTGAAAGGCTGACGGTCAGGTTCAGCAATTATGGGCCTGCCGCAGGGAGTGTCCGGGCAGACCTGCCAGCCAGACCCCGATTCATGCCTCGCTGCCGGGTACCGGCCACTCGCGCAGCAGCGCCAACCACGCTTGCGCGGCCCGCGACAAATACGCGCCACGCCGCCAGATGAAGGCAATGTCCCAGCGCAGGTCCCCCGGTGAGCGCAGGGGCATACGCACCACACCAGGGCGTTCCAGGGCTTTTGCCACCACCCGGGGCAGCAGCACCACGCCCTGGCCTGCCGCGACCAACGCTGCCAGGAAATCCGCCTGGCCACTGCGCCCGCCTTCCGTCGGGGTGAAGCCCTGCTGCTGGCAGGCTTTCACCAACCGGTCATTGAGCACGAAACTGCGCTGGTAGAGCAGGAACGGCGTTGCGGCCAATTGCTTCAGGTGCACCCCGCCCAGGCCTGCCAACGCATGCCCCGCCGGTAGCAGGGCATCCAGCGGCTCATTGCAGAACGGCTGGTATTCGAACCCGTCGTCGCTGGGCGTAAGGCTCCCACCGAGCTCCAGCTCGCCACTTCTGACGGCCTGCTCGATGCTACGGCTGCCACCCTCAACCAGCTGGATGGCGATGTTCGGGTGGCGCCGCCGGTATTCGGCGAACAAACCGGCGAACAGCGCATCGCTGCCCAGCATCGGCAAGCCCAGGCGTAGTTCGCCACGCTCCATCTGGCTCAGATCGTCCAATTCGTTGAGCAGCGCCTGGCGTTGGCGCAGCAGGGCCTCGCCGCGCTCAAGCACGATGCGCCCGGCGGCGGTCAGGTGCAGGTGTGATGCCTGGCGTTCCAGCAGCGGCTGGCCCACATCTTGCTCAAGCTGCGCCACTTGCTTGCTGACGGCCGACTGACTGATGTGCAGGGTCTGTGCGGCTTGGGTAAAGCCGCCTCGGTGCACCACTTCGATAAAGCTGCGCAGCTGTTTGAATTCCATGTGCCAATTCCATTATGGAATGGTAGCCAGTCTAACAATTCGCTTCTGGCCTAGGCAGCCAAAACTTAAAATGAGGGCCTGTCGAGGAACACCGCCATGAAACCCGCGTTACTGAAAAAACTGCTGCGACTGCTTGCCGAGCTGGCGACCCTGTATGCCCTGTTTGCACTCGGTGGCCAGCTGGCCACTTGGCTGGGCTGGCCTATTCCCGGCGGGGTCATGGGCCTGGCGGTGTTGTTGCTGCTGTTCGCCGTGGGGGCACTGAAGCCAGCCATGCTGCAACTGGGCGCCGGTTGGTTGATGGCCGAAATGCTGCTGTTCTTCATTCCTGCGCTGATGAGCCTGCTGGACTACGGCGCGCTGATCCGGGACGAGGGCTGGCGCATCCTGCTGGTGATCGCCGTGAGCACGCTGATGGTGATGGTGGTGACGGCCCTGACCGTCGAACTTGTGTGCCGCTGGAGCATGCGCCATGAGCCTTGAACCCATGCCGTTGTTCTGGCTGGCGCTGACGTTGCTGGCTTACCTGGGCAGCCGCTGGCTGTACCGGCGCAGCAAGCGCTACCTGCTGTCGCCGCTGATTCTGGTGCCGGTGTTGCTGCTGGCGGTGGCTGTGCCGCTGCACACCGCCTATGCCGAGTACGCGCGCAATACCCACTGGCTGATGGGCGTGCTCGGCCCGGTGACCGTGGCCTTTGCCGTGCCGATCTGGCAGCAGCGGGCCATGCTTGCCCGGCATTGGCCGGCGTTGCTGGTCGGCATGCTGGCGGGCAGCAGTGCGTCCATCGCCAGTTCCTGGGGGTTGGCGCACCTGCTGGCGCTGGACAGTGCGACCAGCCTATCGCTGGTGCCGCGTTCCATCACCACGCCCTTTGCCATGCCCTTGGCCCATGACCTGGGCGGTGTGCCCGAGCTGACGGCGGTGTTCGTGATGTTCACCGGAGTGCTCGGTGCCATGTTCGGTGGCGTGCTGCTGCGTTGGTTGCCGCTGCGCACGCCGTTGGCCCGGGGGGCATTGTTCGGCGTGGGCGCGCACGGTGCCGGGGTCAGCCGGGCCCAGGAAGTGGGCCGCGAGGAAGGCTCGGTGGCCGGCCTGGTCATGGTTCTGACCGGGCTGCTGAACCTGTTCGCTGCACCGCTGCTGGCCATGTTGCTCTGACCGTTCGTGCCACTGACTCGCTCAGTCATCAAGCTGGCTGGCAACGCAAGTTCCACCCCTGGTAGGGCTGGCTAGACTCACCCTCGACATAGAGAGCACATGAAAGTGCCGAGGTGACATGCAATGACCGCAGCCTTGCCCTATCCAGTCCACACCACTTAACCGGGTTACTTCTGATGCCTTTGGCCGAAATTCCATTGTGCGTCTGGCGTACCCGGGGACAGAGCTTCACATTCCGGGGCCAGAGCATCCGCTACTGGACCGCAGGGCAAGGAGAGCCCCTGCTTCTTTTACACGGCTTCCCCACCGCCAGTTGGGACTGGCATTACCTGTGGGGGCCTTTGACGCAACGCTTTCGGGTGATTGCCTGCGACATGCTCGGCTTTGGCGATTCGGCCAAACCGGTCGACCACGCCTACAGCCTGATCGAGCAAGCCGACCTGCAGCAGGCCCTGCTCGCCCACCTGCAGGTGGACCAACCGGTGCACCTGCTGGCTCACGACTATGGCGGCAGCGTCGCTCAGGAGTTGCTGGCGCGGCACCATGAGCAGCGCGCCGAGGTAGCCAGCTGCGTATTTCTCAACAGTGGCCTGTTCGCCGAAAGCTGTCACCTGCTGCTGATCCAGAAATTGCTGCTGAGCCGTTTCGGCTGGCTGGTGGGTCGCTCCTTCGGGCGTGACGACCTGGTGCGCAACATGACCCAGGTCCATGGCCCCTGCACCCACCCGAGCGAGAGTGCCCTGGACGACTTCTGGAGCCTGATCGCCGCCAACCGCGGTACGCGCGTGCTGCATAAATTGGTGGGCTACCTGCTGGAGCGCCGCCTGCACCGTGAGCGCTGGGTTGCGGCCATGCAGTGCCCAGGTGTGCCCCTGCGGCTGATCAACGGCATGGTCGACCCATTGTCCGGCACGCACATGCTTGAGCGTTACCGGCAACTGGTGCCACAGCCAGACACCGTGCAACTGCAGGGTATAGGCCACTACCCGCACACCGAGGCGCCGGTGCAGGTGCTGCGGCATTACCTGGCCTTTCGTGAGCAACCGCTGAGCTTTTGCCAGGCGAAAGTGGCGTGGTCCTGAGCGGGCCTCATGGCCCGGCGTTATTACCAGGCATTCAGCCTGCGTGAGCTTGATTGTCTGCTTGCCGCCGGCGGCAGACACTCGGCTGACCTGAACCTGCCTGGAGCCCTTGGCATGAGCGAGCCTGTACTTCTGCAAGATCGTGTAGTGATCGTTACCGGCGCCGGTGGCGGCCTGGGCCGTGCCCACGCGCTGCTGTTCGCCGCGCGCGGGGCCAAGGTGGTGGTCAACGACCTCGGCGGTTCCACCCACGGGGAGGGCGCCAGCGCCAGCGCTGCCGACCGGGTGGTGCAGGAGATTCGCGCCGCCGGGGGCAGTGCGGTTGCCAACCATGACTCGGTCAGCCAGGGTGCCCGCATTGTCGAGCAGGCCCTGGACAGCTATGGCCGCGTCGATGTCGTGGTGAACAACGCCGGCATCCTGCGTGACAAGACCTTCCACAAGATGGACGACAGCGACTGGGAGCAGGTTTACCAGGTGCATGTCGAAGGCGCCTACAAAGTTACCCGCGCGGCCTGGCCACACCTGCGTGAGCAGAACTGGGGGCGGGTGATATTCACGGCATCCACCTCTGGTATCTACGGTAATTTTGGCCAGGCCAATTACGGCATGGCCAAACTGGGCCTGTACGGGCTTACCCGTACCTTGGCCATCGAAGGGCGCAAGCACGGTATCCTGGTCAACGCCATTGCCCCAACCGGCGGTACGCGCATGACGGAAGGGCTGATTCCCCCGCAGGTGTTCGAACGGCTCAAGCCGGAGTTGGTCAGCCCCTTGGTGGTGTACCTGGGCAGCGAGCAGTGCCAGGGCAGCGGCGAGCTGTTCGAGGTGGGCGGGGGCTGGATCGGCAAGGTGCGCTGGGAGCGTAGCCTGGGGGTGGGTTTCGACCCGCGCGAAGGCTTCACGCCCGAGCAGGTCGCGCAGCAGTGGGAGCACATTGGTGATTTCGAAGGGGCAGTGCACCCGCAGGACAGCTTGCAGGCGCTGCAGCAGATGATGGCCAACCTGCAGAAATACCCGCTGTAAGGCCGCTTGTGTCTTGGGAGAGGATTAGCATCTGGAGTGAGAGCGGTGAATGACAAGCTGAATGCCGCAGGTGCCTAGAGCACGAGTATGAGCAGAAGCTGTCATTCACCGTTCCACTTTGGCGAGAGCCCGAACAGTTGGATGCGGCTCTGATCTCGAATCACAAGCGTGGGCCAAGCCAAAGTCCTCTCACCGCTTCTTGGATATCGATGTTTCCAGTCTTTCACTCGATGCGCTGGTGCGGCCACAGGGCATTAAAATTCATCCTCAGGGTGCCACTCAATGCGATGCTCAGGACTGGCGAGCCTTGGCTGGATCTGGTGTTGCCTCAGCCGAAGAGGGTGTAGATCAACAGCCAAAATGCAGGACTCGAAGATCACACGGTTCCTGTGGGAGCGGGCGTGCCCGCGAACACCGGCGCAGCCGGTGCCAGACACCGCGTCGCCTGCTTCGCGGGCAAGCCCGCTCCCACAATGAATCGCGCAGGCTTTTCAAATTTTGGGAAAGACAGTTGCTCCTACAGGTTGAGGTGTCGCGTGGCCCTGAGGCTTTGCCGGTGTCCGCGGGCGTCATTATTCAGCGCAAAAAAAAGCCGCTGCAAGCCGCAGCGGCCAATCGAGACGTTAGATCAAGGAGCTTCAAAATCTACGTCAGTGCACCTCGCAGGCCTGAAAGGCGGGGGGGAGAGCCCTTCATGCCGGCCAGTGAGTAAAGAATAAGCGCTTGATCCCGTAGGAAAAATAGCCGCTTATGACATTCACCTTTACGTTTCGGGCAACAGTTGCGCAACTGTTCAAGCCGCGGGCGAGTAGCCCATTCGCCAGCTGGTTTCCCGCGTTGCCGCCAGCAACCGCTGTGCCGCCGGGCCATGCTCGTCGGCATGGAAGATCGATGTAGGCCCGACCACGGTCATCACCGCCGCAACCTGCCCCAGGGCATTGAATACCGGGGCCGACAATGCATCCACGCCCGGCATCAACAAGCCGTGTACATGGTGCAGGCCACGTTCGCGTATGCCGGCCAGTAGCGCTTGATAATCGTCGGCAGAGTGCTGCAGGGCGGCCAGTTCACGATCACGCAGGTCCACCGTTTCCCGCTCGGGCAGGTAGGCAGCGAACACCAACCCGGTCGATGAGCTGAGCAGCGGCAGCACCGAACCGATCTGCGTCACCACGGTCACCGCCCGCACCGCGGGCTCGATGCTGACCACGGTCGCGCCCTGGTTACCCCATACGGCGATGAAGCAGCTTTCGTTCAGTTCGTCGCGCAGTTGCGACAGGGGCAATGCAGCAATTTTCAGCACGTCGATGCTGCCCAGCGCCGCCAGCCCCACCCGCAATGCCTCACGCCCCAGGCCGTAATGGTTGGTGGCAGCATCCTGTTCGGCAAACCCGCTGGCGATCAATGCCTGCAGGTAGCGGTGCACCTTGCTCGCCGGCATCTGCACATGCTCGGCCAGGCGTGACAACGAGGTGGAAGGGGCCAATTCAGCCAAGGCCTTGAGGATGTCGGTGCCGACCTCCGCAGAGCGGACTTTCTGCTTGCCGTTGTCGGCGGTGGTACTGGCTTTGGCCATGGACAGCTGCTTCCGGATTCTTCAGTCGGGCCTTTATAGCTTGACGCCATGCGTGGAGCAAATTACGTTATTCGTAATCTGATTACGATAAAAACAATGCAGACCCGCTGCCGCCCACCCCAGGGCCTGCAGCCAACTGCCCGCAACGGCTCGGCCAGAGCCCGGAGGCACCGATGAATCGCGATCCATCACCCGACCTTCACTACCTCAGCGGCTTCGGCAACGAGTTTGCCAGCGAAGCGCTGCCCGGTGCCTTGCCGGTCGGGCAGAACTCGCCGCAGCAGGCGCCCTACGGGCTGTACGCCGAACTGCTGTCCGGCACGGCGTTCACCATGGCCCGCAGCGAGCTGCGGCGGACCTGGTTGTACCGTATCCGCCCCTCTGCCTTGCACCCACGTTTCGAGCGCCTGGCGCGCCAACCGCTACAGGGCCCGCTGGGGGGCATCAACCCCAATCGCCTGCGCTGGAGCCCCCAGCCGATTCCCGCCGAACCCACCGACTTCATCGAAGGCTGGCTGCCGATGGTGGCCAACGCCACGGCAGACAAACCGAGCGGCGTGAGCATCTACATCTATCGCGCCAACCGCTCCATGGAACGGGTGTTCTTCAACGCCGATGGCGAACTGTTGCTGGTGCCGGAACAGGGCCGTCTGCGCATTGCCACCGAGCTGGGCGTGCTGCAGGTCGAGCCGCTGGAGATTGCGGTGATCCCGCGTGGCATGAAGTTCCGTGTCGAGTTGCTCGACGGCCAGGCCCGCGGCTACATCGCCGAAAACCACGGCGCCCCCTTGCGCCTCCCGGACCTGGGCCCGATCGGCAGCAATGGCCTGGCCAACCCGCGGGATTTCCTCACCCCGGTGGCGCACTACGAAGAAACCACCGGCCCGCAGCAGCTGGTGCAGAAGTTTCTGGGTGAGCACTGGGCCTGCGAACTGCAGCATTCGCCGCTGGACGTGGTTGCCTGGCATGGCAGCAACGTGCCGTACAAGTACGACCTGCGCCGCTTCAACACGTTGGGTACGGTCAGTTTCGACCACCCGGACCCGTCGATCTTCACCGTGCTGACTTCGCCCACCAGCGTGCATGGCCTGGCCAACATGGACTTCGTGATCTTCCCGCCGCGCTGGATGGTGGCCGAGAACACCTTCCGCCCACCGTGGTTCCACCGCAACCTGATGAACGAGTTCATGGGCCTGATCCAGGGTGCCTACGATGCCAAGGCCGAGGGCTTCCTGCCGGGTGGGGCGTCGTTGCACGGGGTGATGAGCGCCCACGGGCCCGATGCCGAAACCTGCGAAAAAGCCATTGCCGCCGAGTTGGCCCCGCACAAGGTCGACAACACCATGGCGTTCATGTTCGAGACCAGCCAGGTGCTGCGCCCGAGCGTGCAGGCGCTGCAATGCCCGCAATTGCAGACCGACTACGATAGTTGCTGGGCCACCTTGCCGAGCACCTTCAACCCGAACCGGAGATAACCCATGAACCACACTGCCATTGCCCGTAGCTGGGTCGAGCACGCCAACGGGCACAGCGACTTCCCGCTGCAGAACCTGCCAATGGGCATCTTCAGCCGGCCAGGTGAAGCCAGGCGCTGTGGCGTGGCCATTGGCGACGCAATCCTCGACCTGGAGGCGGTGCTGGCCGCCGGCCTGTTCGACGGCGCAGCCAAGGCTGCCGTCGAGGCGACCCGGGGTGGGGCACTGAACGCATTCTTCGCATTGGGGCGCAGCGCGCGGGTGGCCCTGCGCGAACGCTTGCAGGCATTGCTGGGTGAACACAGCGAACACCAGGCGGCGCTGAAGCCGGCCCTGCTCAACGCCGGCGACTGCCAGTTGCACGTACCGGCGCAGATCGGTGACTACACCGACTTCTACGTGGGTATCGAGCACGCCAAGAACGTCGGCAAGCTGTTCCGCCCCGACAACCCGTTGCTGCCCAACTACAAGTACGTGCCGATCGGTTATCACGGCCGTGCCTCGACCATCCGCCCCTCGGGTACCGAGGTGCGCCGGCCAAAGGGGCAGACCTTGCCGGCCGGGCACACCGAGCCCAGCTTTGGCCCCTGTGCGCGCCTGGACTACGAACTGGAACTGGGTATCTGGGTAGGCCAGGGCAACGCCATGGGTGAAGCGATTGCGGTAGGTGATGCTGCCGAACACGTGGCCGGCCTGTGCCTGCTCAACGACTGGTCGGCGCGCGACATCCAGGCCTGGGAATACCAGCCGCTGGGGCCGTTCTTGTCGAAAAGCTTCATTACCAGTATTTCGCCGTGGGTGGTCACCGCCGAGGCGCTGGCGCCGTTCCGCTGCGCCCAGCCGGCCCGGCCGCAAGGCGACCCGCAGCCACTGCCGTACCTGCTGGACGAGCGCGACCAGGCTGCGGGCGCGTTCGATATCGAGCTGGAAGTGCTGTTGCTGACCGCGCGCATGCGTGAGCAGGGCCTTGCCCCGCACCGCCTGACCTTGAGTAACACCCGCAGCATGTACTGGACCGTGGCCCAACTGGTTGCCCACCACAGCGTCAACGGCTGCCAGTTGCAGCCGGGCGACCTGTTCGGCTCGGGCACCCTCTCCGGTGCCACCCCTGGCTCGTACGGCAGCCTGCTGGAAATCACCGAAGGCGGCAAACTGCCGGTGGAGCTGGCCAGTGGCGAGGTGCGCAAGTTCCTCGAAGACGGTGACGAGATCATCCTGCGCGCCCGCTGCCAGCGTGACGGCGTGGCCAGCATCGGCTTCGGCGAATGCCGTGGCACGGTAGTCGCGGCCAACTGAGGGGGCAGGGCATGGAGCTGTACACCTATTACCGTTCCACCTCGTCGTACCGGGTGCGCATCGCGCTGGCACTCAAGGGCCTGGCCTACCAGGCCTTGCCGGTGAACCTGCTGCAAGGTGAACAGCGTGGCGCCGGCTACAGGGCCGTCAACCCGCAGGGCCGCGTGCCAGCCTTGCGCAATGACGGCGGTGAAGTGCTGGTGCAGTCGCCGGCGATCATCGAGTACCTGGAAGAGGTGTACCCACAGCCCGCCCTGCTGCCGGCCAATGCCGAGCGGCGGGCCAAGGTGCGCGGTGTGGCGGCGATCATCGGTTGCGACATTCACCCGCTGCACAATGTCAGCGTGCTGAACCGGCTGCGCCAGGGCGGTCAGGACGAGGCCCAGGTGAACGACTGGATCGCACACTGGATCAGCCAGGGGCTGGCGGCCGTGGAACAGTTGATTGGCGATGAGGGTTTCTGTTTTGGCGATACCCCGGGCCTGGCCGATGTGTACCTGATTCCGCAGTTGTACGCGGCTGAGCGTTTCGCTGTCGACCTTGGCGGTTGCCCGCGCATTCAACGGGTTGCCGCACTGGCAGCCGCGCACCCGGCATTCGCCCAGGCCCACCCGGCCCGGCAGCCGGACACCCCGGCTCAGTGAAGTGAGCGGTTCGCCGCCGGAAGCTTGCCGATGCGCTCGCACAGCTTCAGGCGCTGGACCGGGTCTTCCGTCAGCAGCAGGGCATGCTCCAGGTCGTAGCGTTCGGCTTGGGGGCAGTCCAGGTGTTGGTAAAGCGAGGCGCGGGTCATGTAGTCCGCGACCTGCACCGGCCCTAATTGCATGACCCGTTCGGCGTCGATCAACGCCGCCAGGTGGTTGTCATTGCTGATATGCAGTTGGCGCAGGTTGCGCGACAGGCGCTGCAGCATCTGCTGCGCGCTGGCGGTGCGCAGGTGCTCTGCCGTCAGCGGGAGGTCGGGGCCAAACTGGCGTGCCAGCAGCTCGCGACAGTCGCTGGGGTACAGGCGCCTGCCGCCACAGGGGTCGAGCAGGTGGTCGGCACCCGGCACGCGCAACAGGAAGTGCCCGGGAAAACCCACGCCCTCCAGCGGTATGCACAAACGCCTGGCCAGCTCGAGGGCGAGGATGGCCAGGGCCAGCGGTTGGCCTCGGCGGCGTTGCAGCACCTTGTCCAGCATGGCGGCATGTGGCCGCAACGGCAGGTATTCGTCTTGCACAAACCCCAGTGCATTCAGTTGGCGCAGCAGAGGCTGTGCCAGTTCACTCAACGGTAGCATGGGCAGGTGGGCACTGATTTCGCGCTGCAGGTCGTGCACGGTGGCAAGGCTGGCGGCAGGCGCGACGTTAGGGTCGTGCTCGGCGGCAACCCACAATGCGGCTTCCAGCAGGGCGACGGGCTCGCGTTCCAGGCAGGCCAGGCAGGCTTGACGTGGGTTCATGGGGCTTCTCCACACTCGCTTGAGTATTAGCTGCCGTGCGGGGTTTCGTCCAGTGGTCTGCCGGCGGCTGCAAACATGAGGCCGGGCTTATACTGGGTGCAGCACCTGTTGGGGAGCCTGTCGATGTTCGCGCTGATGCAAAGCACCCGTACCCAGTCACTGCACTTGTTCACCGACCCGCCCACGGGCCTGAAAGCGGTGGTGGCGATCCACAGCCAGCAGTTGGGGCCGGCGCTGGGTGGCTGCCGCTACCTGCCGTACGCCGATGACGAAAGCGCCATGGCCGACGCCATCCGCCTGGCCCAGGGCATGAGCTACAAAGCGGCACTGGCGGGCTTGCCCGTTGGGGGCGGCAAGGCGGTGATCTTGCGCAACCCGCATGTGGAAAACCGCGCAGCTTTGTTCGAGGCCTTCGGCCGCTTCGTCGATACCTTGCAAGGGCGTTTCATCATTGCCGTGGACAGTGGCACCTCGACCCTGGACATGGACTGCATCGCCCAGAGCACGCCGCATGTGACCAGTACCACGGCCTCGGGTGATCCCTCACCGCATGCGGCAATGGGGGTATTCGCCGGCATCCGCGCCACGTCCTATGCCCGCTTGGGCAGCTACAACCTCGAAGGCCTGCGGGTAGCGGTGCAAGGGCTGGGTAATGTTGGCTACGCCCTGGCCGAACAACTGCATGCGGCGGGGGCGGAACTGTTGGTGAGTGACCTGGACACAGGGCGGGTACGGCTGGCTGTTGAGCAGCTCGATGCCCACCCGGTGACCCACGATGCGTTGATCAGCACCCCCTGCGACATCTTTGCCCCGTGCGGTGTGGGGCCCGTGCTGAACGGGCAGAGCGTGATGCAACTGCGCTGCGCGGCAGTGGCGGGGGCGGCGAACAACCAGCTGACCACCTTGCAGGTGGCTGACCAGCTGGAGACCCGCGGGATACTGTATGCGCCCGATTACGTGATCAATGCCGGTGGCTTGATTTACGTGGCGCTCACCCACCGTGGCGAAGACCTGGGCACCATCACCTCGCACCTGGCACGCATACCTTCGCGGCTGACCGAAGTGTTCGGCCATGCCCAAGCAGAGAAACGCTCGCCGGCGCGGGTGGCGCAGATGTTGGCGGAGCGGTTGTTGTATGGCTGACGGGGTTTGTGTTGCATGCACCGGCCTCATCGCTGGCAAGCGAGCCCACGGGGATCGCATCAGGGCTGACAGGTGTTTGCCACAAGGTATGCAGCGCCTGTTAGAGCGAGCGCCGCCCGCGCGGCGCATCGCGAGCTGCGCTCGCTCCTACGTTGGTTTCGGGC
>JADHEF010000776.1_pt1 | contig 27460 bp, 30 predicted proteins | sample 8952391 | NCBI WGS metagenome assembly JADHEF01 (sample SAMN16124439, study PRJNA663245) | bioreactor sludge metagenome | isolation source: sludge (nitrite) | place: India:Bengaluru | collected 2019-02-28 | reverse complement strand
CAATACATCGGTGGTGTTGAACACGCGATTCTGCACTTACTTTATGCACGCTTCTTCCACAAATTGATGCGTGATGAAGGCGTAGTACAAGGCAATGAGCCTTTCGCTAACCTCTTAACACAAGGGATGGTTTTAGCAGACACATTCTATCGCGAAGCTGAATCTGGTAAAAAAACGTGGTTTAACCCAGCGGATATTGAATTAGAAAAGGACGAAAAAGGTCGTATTCTGTCTGCGAAATACCAAGGTGATGGTCAGGACGTGATTGTTGGCGGTCAAGAGAAAATGTCGAAGTCGAAAAATAACGGTATCGACCCGCAAGCCATTATTGATCAGTACGGTGCAGATACGGCACGTGTGTTCATGATGTTTGCTGCTCCACCAGATCAATCCCTTGAATGGTCTGATGCAGGTGTGGAAGGTGCAAACCGTTTCTTGAAACGTGTATGGCGTTTGGTTGCAAGCTTCCTTGAAAAAGGCAATGTAGCCTCTGCAATTGATATTGCTCAACTGTCTACAGAAGCACAAGACTTACGTCGTAAAACGCATGAAACCATTCAAAAAGTGGGTGATGACATCGAACGCCGCCATGCCTTTAACACGGCTATTGCAGCGATGATGGAACTGTTAAATGCGAACAACAAGTTTGAAGCGAAAAATGATAACGATATTGCGGTTGCTCGTGAATCGATTACGACGCTTTTAACTTTACTTGCGCCATTTGCACCACATTTAAGCCAAACTTTATTGGCTGAATTTGGACTGGACTTAACCAGCGTGTTGTTCCCGACTGTAGACGAATCTGCACTCACACGTAATACGCAAACGATTGTGGTTCAAGTGAATGGTAAACTACGTGGCAAACTAGAAGTGTCTGTAGATACATCGAAAGATGAATTGCTTGCACTGGCTAAAGCATTGCCAGAAGTTCAACAATTCTTGACAGGTCCAACCAAGAAAGAAATTGTTGTGCCAAATAAATTAGTGAATTTGGTGGTTTAATTCAATCTCCCCTAACCCCTCTTTATTAAAGAGGGGAACTCCTCCCTTTTCAAAGGGAGGTCGGGAGGGATTTCTAAACAAAACCCAAACAAAGCCCGTTGCTAGTCAACGGGCTTTGCACATACAATCACGACATATTATTTTTCTTTTATCAAAAAGAGCAAACAGAGGACAACACATGCATTTAGGCAAACGTTTGGCAGCTATTGTTTTAACTTGTGGCCTAAGTGCTGGCTTGGTCGGGTGTGGCTTTCATTTAAAAGGCACCAATCCAAGCGCAACACCTATTGCTTATTCAAAAATGAATTTGGTGCTTCCGAAGAACACCGATGAATTGCATGAAAAATTGGCAATTTATTTGGGTGCGTCGGGTGTACAGCTGAGCAATGGTTCAGATGCCTATGTGCTTCGCGTGCTAGATTATAAACCGCAGCGTTTAGAGCTGAACGGTAAACTGATTGAAGTATTACTACGCCTCAATGTAACCTTCCGTATTGAAGACGCACAAGGCCGTCCAATCACTGAACCACGCACCGTAGTTGCAACGCGTAGTTATCAATACAACGTTGAAACCGTCAATACCGATGACCAAGAGAAAAACTATTTGAATCAAGTCATCGTGGATGATGTCGCGCAGCAAATTGTGCGTCAAATTTCATCGAACCGTCTACCACCTGCACAGCAGTAAGGTTTATTAACAATGAAACTTGACTATTTGCAAGCCTTAAAACGTGTCGATGAAGCTCGCGGCGTGTGGATTATGCAAGGTCAAGAACCATTGCTTGAGCAAAATTTACTGGATGCGTTTCGAGCAAGTTGGCAAAAGCAAGAAATTGAACGACAACGGCATGACATTAGCAATGTCAATGACTGGAAAAATGTCTTTAATGCACTCAATAGTTTGTCCTTATTTTCAAGTCAGCTTGCCATTGAAGTCCATGGCAATATTAAGCCCGATGCTAACGCTTTAAAGTTGCTAAAAAGCTATATCCAAAACAATGAACAGAACTTGCTTTTGGTGGTGATGCCAAAACAGGACAGCGCCAGCCTAAAAACGGGCTTTTTCCAAACGGTTGAAGCCAATGGAGTGCATGTTGCCCTGACCGCAAATTATCCGCGTGACCGTCAGCAGATTTTAAGCATTGAAGCAGATAAGCTTGGGGTTAAACTGAGTCAGGATGCATGGCAATGGTTAGAACAACACCATGAACACAACTTACTCGCAGCTAAAAATAGCTTAATGCGTGTCAGCGACACCTTTGCCGAGGTTGAGCTGATTCAGATTGATCATTTACATGCCTGCTTACAAGATCAGTCCCGCTATAGTACTTTCGATTTGAGTGACGCTCTGCTCGAAGGCAATCTGGCGCAATCGATTAAAATTTACCAATACCTGATTGCCTCAGGTGAACCCCTCAGTTTGATTTTATGGAGCATCAGCAAAGAAATGCGTTTACTCATGCAACTGTTTGAGCAACCGCAAAATGCACTACAACTGGGGATTTGGAAGAATAAAGTCAGCGTCTATCAACACGCCTTACGTCGACTGAACCCGCAGTGCTTTTTAACGTGGCCCAGTCTCCTGCTTCGCATTGATGCTTCGATTAAAGGTTTAGGGCATGAAAATGCTGAACATGTCGTGATGCAAGCCATTGCGACGCTGTGTGGAAAATCACTCTTTCATGCTTAAATTGCCGCAACGAGTCTTTTAAAAATAATAATCATTTCTATTTGTTCAAAAAATTCACGATTTATCCGTATTTCGCTTTTATACTATCTGCAATTCTGTTTACTCCCTGATTCCAATGCAAAAAATAAAAGCTGTCAAAATGGTTATCGCGGTACTGTGTGTTGCCGTACTTGCTTATGTCGCGTGGACATATTTCAAACCAAAACAAGAACAACCACAGTATATTAGCGAGTTGGTCACTCGTGGTGATCTTGAAAATACGGTATTGGCGACAGGTACTTTAGATGCCACCAAACTGGTGAGTGTTGGCGCACAGGTCTCAGGTCAAGTACAGAAAATGTATGTGCAACTGGGCGATGAAGTTAAACAAGGTCAATTGATTGCACAGATTGATTCAACCACCCAAGAAAACAGCTTCAAAACAGCAGAAGCCAATATTAAAAATTTGCAAGCGCAGCGTCTACAACAAGAAGCCAGTCTTAATGAGGCGCAACTGGCATATAAACGTCAACAACAAATGTATGCACAAGATGCTACATCAAAAGCAGAATTAGAATCGGCTGAGGCCAGCTATAAAACAGCGCAAGCACAGATTAAAGCGATTGATGCACAGATTGAATCTGCAAAGGTGACTAAGTCGACCGCACAAACCAATATCGATTATACCCGCATTGTGGCACCGACTGATGGTACTGTGGTGGCGATCGTGACTGAGGAAGGTCAAACGGTAAACGCCAATCAAAGTGCGCCGACCATTGTTAAAATTGCAAAATTGCAAAACATGACCATTAAGGCGCAGGTCAGTGAAGCGGACATTATGAAAGTTGAAAAAGGCCAACAGGTCTATTTCACCACTTTAGGTGATGACAGCAAGCGTTATGCTAGCCTACGTCAAGTTGAGCCCGCGCCAGACTCGATTACAGATGAAAGCACTACCAGCACATCAACCAGCACCGCAATTTACTACAATGCTCTATTTGATGTACCCAACCATGATGGCAAGCTACGTATTGATATGACTGCACAAGTCTACATCGTGCTCGATTCTGCAAAAAATGCGTTATTAGTCCCTTCTTCTGCAATTTCCACTCGTCCTGCAAATGCAAAGCGGAACAGCGGTTCAAATACGCAAGCAGCGTCATCGACACAAAGCAAATCGGACTCAGACCGACCTCAAGGTCCGCGACTTGAACGTCTAAATTTAAATGCAGCGCAACAACAATTGGTCAAAGAAGGTAAAGCTACGCTGAGCGTAGTCCGTGTCTTACAAGCGGATGGCTCAGCTCAACCCAAACAAATTTTGGTGGGGATCAATAACCGCGTCAATGCACAAGTGCTTGCAGGCTTAAAAGAAGGTGATCAAGTGGTGATCGCAGACAGTTCGGAGAATACTGCCGCTTCTGCCAATAGCAGCAACCGCCGTCGCAACAGTCCACCAATGGGAATGTAAGCATGACCAAAAAAGCCTTGCTTGAAGTCAGCAATTTGGTGCGAGAGTTTCCAGCTGGCGAAAGTACTGTCCAAATTCTCAAAGGCATTGACCTAACCATTTACGAAGGTGAATTGGTTGCCATTGTCGGTCAGTCGGGTTCAGGTAAATCGACCCTGATGAATATTTTAGGCTGTCTCGACCGCCCGACCTCTGGGAGTTATCAGGTCAATGGTCGCGAAACTGGTAAACTCGAACCTGATCAGTTGGCCGAACTACGTCGTGAGTATTTTGGTTTTATTTTCCAGCGTTACCACCTTTTAGGCGACTTAACCGCAGAAGGTAATGTTGAAGTCCCTGCGGTTTATGCAGGGGCAACACCGTATGCACGTAAACAACGTGCCACTGCTTTACTGACAGAATTAGGGCTGGGTAATAAAACTCAAAACCGACCAAGTCAACTTTCTGGGGGACAGCAACAACGTGTCTCGATTGCACGTGCGTTGATGAACGGCGGTGATGTCATTCTCGCTGACGAACCGACAGGTGCCCTAGACTCGCATAGTGGTGTGGAAGTGATGCGGATTTTGCGTGAGTTAAATGCCGCAGGCCATACCATTATTTTGGTCACCCACGATATGCAAGTGGCGAAAAATGCCTCGCGGATTATCGAGATCAGCGATGGAAAAATCATTGCAGACCGTGTCAATCAACCTGAGCACGATACTGAACTACACAGCGACCCTGATGCAGAAACTGCGATTTCTGCCCAGCAAGAAAAAAATAAAAGTGTTTCCGCATGGCGTTCTCTGCTCGACCGTTTAGGTGAAGCCTTTCGTATGGCACTTTTGTCCATGAATGCACACCGCATGCGAACCTTTTTGACCATGCTCGGCATTATTATCGGGATTGCCTCCGTCGTGACGGTGGTAGCTTTGGGAAATGGATCACAACAACAGATTTTAAGTAACATCAGTAGTTTAGGAACTAACACGATTACGGTGTTCCAAGGTCGCGGTTTTGGTGATAACTCCAAAACGGCCAACTTTAAAACTCTTGTTCCTGCCGATGCTGAAGCGCTCGCCACCCAACCGTATGTGAGTGCGGTTAGTCCAATGGTGAGTTCATCCAAAACCATTCGCTATCAACAGAGTGAAGCCAATGCCACCATTAATGGTGTCGGCGGTGATTATTTCACAGTGAAAGGCCTGACCTTCAAAAATGGACAAACCTTTGACCAGCGGAGCGTCCGTGACCGCACCCAAGACGTGGTCATTGACACCAATACACAAAAACAGTTTTTTAGTGATGGTAGCAGTCCAATTGGGCAAGTTGTACTTTTGGGCAGTGTTCCTGCACGCATTATTGGTGTCGTCGAACCACAAACCAGTGCTATGGGTTCCGATGATACTTTGAATGTCTATATGCCCTACACCACGGTCATGAGTCGTATGCTCGGTCAAAGTAATGTGCGCAATATCGTGGTGCAAATCAATGATAAGTACTCCACTAGCGCGGCTGAAAACGCAATTGTGAACTTACTCACCTTGCGCCATGGTCAACAAGATGTGTTCACCATGAACAGCGATAGTATTCGCCAAACCATTGAAAAGACCACCAGTACCATGACCCTATTGGTCTCTGCAATTGCCGTTATTTCTTTGGTGGTGGGCGGTATAGGGGTAATGAATATTATGTTGGTCTCGGTCACCGAACGCACGCAAGAAATTGGGGTTCGGATGGCGGTTGGTGCGCGTCAAAGTGATATTTTGCAGCAGTTCCTGATTGAAGCCATTTTAGTCTGCCTGATTGGTGGGGTGTTAGGGGTATTGCTCTCGCTGGGTCTAGGACAAATCATTCAAAAATTTGCTGGGGGTAATTTTGGGGTTGCCTACTCAACCACGTCTATTATCGCCGCATTTGTATGCTCGACTTTAATTGGTGTGGTGTTTGGTTTCTTGCCTGCAAAAAATGCAGCCAAACTCGACCCTGTTGCAGCACTTGCCAGAGAATAAGGAAAAAATATGCCTTTTTTATTAACGCGCCTTTGTACCGCGATGCTGCTTGGCAGCACTTTGGTTGGCTGTGCAGCTGTGGTTAAAACCCCTTATCAAGCACCAGCAGTACAGACGCCATCTCAGTTTCAATATGTCAAAGTAATATCACAACAACGCCAACAAGCCCTGTATGCCGATCAATGGTGGACGTTATTTGGTGATGCACAGCTCAATCAACTGGTCGATGCCGTACTAGCAAAAAATGCCGATTTGGCCGTTGCAGGGATGACTTTAAAACAAGCGCGCTTACAAGCAGAACTGGCTGAGAATCAGCAAAAAATTAGAGTGAGTTCAAGTACAGGTTTATCTACTGGACATAGTTTTAATTTAAATGATGGAAGTGATACATCAAGCGGGCTATCTGCCAAAGCTGGGCTCAGTTATGAAGTCGATTTATTTGGTAAATTGGCTCGTCAAACGGAAGCAAAGAGATGGGAAGCACTAGCGACTGAGCAAGATTTGCAAGCGACCGCACAAAGCTTAATTGGCACCACGGCGAAGTTATATTGGCAGTTGGCCTATTATAATGAAAGCCGTACAACTGCCGAGCAAAGCCTTGCCACCTCACAAAAACTCTACGATCTGGTTAAAGTTCAGTATCAAGCTGGTGCTGTATCAGGACTGGACTTAACCCAAGCTGAACAGTCAGTACAAAGTCAAAAAGCTAGTCTGAGTCAAATTCAGCAAAGTTTGGTCGAGACCCGTACCGCAATTGCCGTGTTACTGCATATGCCTGTACAGCAGTTGAGTATTGATGAACCTCAGCGTCTACCACGCTTAGCTTTGCCAAGTATTGCTGCGGGCTTACCTGCCGACATTTTGTCGCGCCGTCCAGACTTAAAAGCGGCTGAGCTACGTTTACGTGAGAGTTTAGCGACCAAAGATGCCACCACGGCGAGCTATTATCCATCGATTAGTTTGACTGGGAATCTTGGTTCAAGCAGTACCTCACTCACCCAACTGCTCAAAAACCCTGCCCTAACCTTAGGCGCAAGTTTGAGTCTGCCATTTCTGCAATATAAAGACATGAAACGGGACCTTGCGGTTAGTCAATTGGACTATGAAAAAACCATCGTGCAATATCGTCAGACTTTGTACCAAGCCTTTGCCGATGTAGAAAATGCACTGTCTGCACGAACTGAGTTGAGTCAACAAGTACAATTACAACAGCGGAATTTAGAACTTGCTGAGAAAGTGGAACGTTTGACCCAAGTGCGTTATCGCTATGGTGCTGTTGCTTTAAAAACCTTGTTGGATCAACAGGAAACCACACGCACTGCGCGCTTAACCTTGGTCAATACCAAACAAAGCCAATACAACGCTTACGTGACCTTGATGCAAGCACTGGGCGGTAGCCCGATTCAACAGCTCCCTCAATAAAAAGTAGAATAAAAAACGGCACATGATGTGCCGTTTTTTTACATTTTAACTAAGCGATTAGTCATCGAGCATCAAGTCTGGGCTCATGCCTACAGTATTGAAACCTGCATCAACATACATGATTTCACCCGTAATACCATTTGCCCAAGGTGAGCAAAGAAATAATGCAGCATTACCGACATCTTCAATAGTCACATTACGTTTAAGTGGGGAAATTTTTTCGTTTACGTCTAGCATTTTACGGAACGATTTAATACCTGATGCCGCCAAAGTACGGATTGGGCCTGCTGAAATCGCATTCACACGAATCCCTTCTGCACCTAAACTTGACGCCAAATAACGTACGCCTGCTTCTAATGATGCCTTTGCCATACCCATTACATTGTAGTTTGGCATCACACGCTCAGAACCTTGGTAAGTCAAGGTCAACAAGCAACCTTGACGAACTAAAAGTAATGGCTTCGCAGCACGCGCCATAGCAATAAAGCTATATGCACTGATGTCATGTGCTACTTTAAAGCCATCACGATCCGTAACATCAGTAAAGTCACCATCTAAAGTATGCGCAGGCGCAAAACCAATCGAATGTACTACACCGTCTAAACCATCCCAGTGTTTTGCCAACTCAACAAAAGTCTGTTCAATTTCAGCATCGACAGCCACATCACATGGTAGAACAATCGTTGAACCAAATTGTGCTGCAAATTCATCTACACGTTTTTTCAGTTTTTCATTTGGATAGGTAAACGCAAGTTCCGCGCCTTCACGGTGAAGTGCTTGAGCAATACCAAATGCGATTGATAATTTACTTGCAATACCCGCTACTAAAAAACGCTTTCCAGCCAATAGTCCTTGTGCCATGTGACTCTCACTCAAAATAATTTATCTGCATAATGCCAAGTTTAAGTTGAAACCGAAATTGCATAATGCGCCTTTTTTCAATTCATCAACATTCAATAACAAATACGCCCCAATGAAGGGGCGTATTTGTTAAAACTAAGGAGATTAGTCGTCGCCACGCAACATGCTGAGTAGACGTAGGAATGAATAGTACATCCACACCAGAGTCGCTAGTAGTGCAATACCACACAGCCATTCCATCGCTTTCGGAGCGTGTTGTGCCGCAGCACTTTCAATCAAATCAAAATCTAGAATTAAGTTCAGTGATGCAATCACTGCAACAAAAGCGGCAAAACCTAGACCTAATAAGTTATTTTCAAATAAAAATGGAATGCTTGAACCAAAAGCCAAACGCATAACCATCTGCACTACAAACACAATCGCGATGGCAATTGATGCCGACATCACTACCGATTTGAATTTTTCAGTGGCACGAATAATTTGAAAACGATACAGGCCAAACATCACTAAAGTGGTGACAAAAGTTGCCAACAGCGCTTGTAAAGGCACACCCGGATATTTCAATTGGAAAATAACCGACACCCCACCTAAAAAAGCACCTTCAAACAAGGCATATGGAATGGCAAGGGTACGTGCGGTATTTGGTTTAAAAGTTGCAATCAGGCCTAAAATTAGACCACCAATCGCACCGACTAAGGTTGCAGCATAGGCCAGCGAAATATTTAAGGTCATAAAACAGTATAAAAACAGTGCCATACCGACCACAGCCGCAATCACTGTAAGTAATACAGACTTCTGAATAGCACCTTGAACAGTCATTGGTTGACTATAGTCCGCATGTGTTTCCACGCGGTTCAAAATAGGGTTATTACTTTGCATAACTCAACTCTTTGTTATAATTTAATTAATTTACTTTATCATAAAGCTTGTTTTAAACTTGTATAGCAAAAAAGTGTTTCTTTTTTCCACACAAACACCCTCAGCTCTATTCTATTCGATTTCAATAAAAAAGAGGCTAGCGCCTCTTTCTTTACTACTTATTTATTCATAATAAAAAAGTATTCACGATAATACTTCAGTTCCGCAATCGAATCACGAATGTCATCCATCGCTAAATGTGAAGCATTCTTTTTCAAGCCACTCATAATTTCTGGACGCCAGCGTTTAGCCAACTCTTTTACCGAAGACACGTCTAAATTACGGTAGTGGAAATACTGTTCCATTTCAGGCATTAAACGGTGTAAAAAACGGCGGTCTTGGCAGATTGAATTGCCACACATTGGTGAGCTTTTTGGATTGACCCATTTCTTTAGAAATTCTAAAGTTTGCTGCTCAGCATCTTGCGCAGTCAATTTACTGCGACGTACACGTTCAATTAAGCCTGATTGACCATGTTGGCGAGTGTTCCACTCATCCATTGCATTTAGCACACGGTCTGGCTGATGAACAGCAAGCACAGGCCCTTCAGCTAAAATATTTAAGTTATCATCCGTCACAATTGTAGCAACTTCAATAATTTGGTCATTATCAGTATCGAGACCTGTCATTTCAAGGTCAATCCAAATCAAACGCGTATCAGCGGTGCTGCTCATAAATGTGCAATCTTATTCGGCTTAAAAACGATGATAGTAGCAAATTAATTGCTTCGATGCTGTAACTGATACCCTGCTTCGTGCTATTTTTGCCATCTTGAATTCATGGTTTTTTAGGATATGAATGGCTTTAATTCGTAAACGTCGTTTAACTGAACAGCAACAACGTCGCATTCAGAAACAACAGCAAACACGTCAAGAAGATATCGACACTTCAAATGATTTAGAAGGCTTGGTGGTACAACACTACGGCCGTCAGCTTGAAGTGCAAGCCCTTACGACTCCAGATCCACATCCCATCAAACCGACGGTACAAGCTGGCGAACCTGAACCGTTTTGGAAACCAATTGAACTCGGCAGCATTTGGCGCTGTCATACACGCACCAACCTCGAACTACTGGTCACAGGTGATCGTGTCAAATGGCAAGCCGACCCAAATACGGGGCTCGGGATCATCAATGCCATACAGCCACGTCAGTCACTACTGACTCGTCCAGACCGTTATCATAAAGTAAAACCTGTCGCTGCCAATATCAGCCTGATTGTGATTGTATTTGCGCCACTGCCTGAGCCAGCACCAGGTCTGATTGACCGTTATTTGGTGGCCTGTGCCGATGCCAACATTCCAGCACTTTTAGTGCTGAACAAAACCGATTTGCTCAAAGACAATGACCCGATTTTAGCGTTGATTGCGGAATATCAAGCCTTAGGCTATGAAGTGATGCAAACCCAAGCCGATGGTGACTTAACAGCACTGACCCAGCGTTTAAAAAATGAAACTGTGGCCTTTGTCGGTCAGTCTGGCGTTGGTAAAAGCACGCTGATTAATGCCATCGTGCCTGACGCTGCACAAAAAACCAATGTGATTTCTGAAAACTCAGCCTTAGGGCAGCACACCACGACCTCTACCCGTTTGATTGGTTTTGGCGAAGGCGCCTCGCTGATTGACTCACCAGGAATTCGTGAGTTTGGTTTATGGCACTTAGATGCGGACAAAGTGCAACGCGGCTTTCCTGAAATTGAAAACTTGCTGGGCTACTGTCAGTTCCGTAACTGCACCCATAAACATGAAAAACAATGCGCTTTACGCTTAGCTGCGGCAAATGGTGAAATTTTAACGCGCCGTTTAGACAGCTATTTACGTCTGATTGATGAAATTGCTGAAGCTCAGCAAAAAAATTAATTTTTATTCAACCTTAGCCCTTGAAGCGGTGATTTTGATCACCATATTTTATGAGCTATACTCTCTAGCAATTTTTGAATTGTAATTTAGGTGACTTGTGGAACGTTGGTTCGAGTTTATGGGGAATCACCCCTTCTTATTTGGAACACTTGCGGTATTGGTTGTTTTGTTTTTCGTACTAGAAGGACAACGCAATGGTCGCAAAATTTCACCACAATCTTTAGGTATTTTAGTGAAAGCTAAAAATGCCATGTTGATTGACTTACGTGATGCCAAAGATTTCCGTGAAGGTCATATCAGTGGAAGTCGCAACATTCCCTACAGCCAAATTACAAAACATGCTGAAGAGTTAAAAGCTGCAGATCGTCCACTCGTGTTCATCTGTAACTTAGGCCAAGTGGCAGGTACCGCTTTACAACAAGTTGCACATACTGACAGCTATCGTTTAGATGGCGGGATTAGCAACTGGAAGGCTCAAGGCTTACCACTGGTTAAAGCTAAATAATTCGCACAAGGAGAAACTCATGGCTCAAGTCACTATTTACTCAACGACTGTATGTCCATATTGCGTTCGCGCAAAGCAGCTCCTTGAGCGTAAAGGCGTTGAATATAAAGAAATTAATTTATCTAAAGAAGCGCCAGAAGTCCGCATTGAATTGATGCAACGCACCAATCACCGTACGGTTCCACAAATTTTTATTGATGACCAATTTATTGGTGGTTTTGATCAGCTTTATGCTTTAGAGCGTGAAGGCAAACTCGACCAACTATTGGCATAATTAGCTCAGCATATTAAGGATTAGAAAATGAGTGAAGCTCAACCACAACTTGCTTTAGAACGTATTTACACAAAAGATATTTCTTTTGAAGTTCCTGGGGCGCAAGTTTTTACCAAAGAATGGCAACCAGAGTTAAACATTAACTTGTCATCTTCTGCTGAAAAAGTTGATCCAACTCACTACGAAGTTTCACTTAAAGTGGTTGTACAAGCAAACAATGCAGGCGACACGGCGTTTATTGTCGATGTTACTCAAGCAGGTATTTTCCTTGTAGATGGTGTTGAAGAAGAACGTCTTCCGTACATCTTAGGTGCATATTGCCCGAACATCTTGTTCCCGTTCCTTCGTGAAGCGGTGAATGATATGGTGACTAAAGGCAGTTTCCCACAATTGTTACTTACACCAATTAACTTTGATGCTGAGTTCGAAGCAAATATGCAGCGTGCTCAAGCAGCCGCTGTTGAAGGTCAAGCTTAAAACTTTAAGCCTTTCAAACATAAAAAAGACCGCTTTTGCGGTCTTTTTTATTGTACTGAATTATTTAAACGCTTTATGGCCTTGCTGCTTAATGGCCTCAAACTTGGCTGAACTTTGTTTGGCTTCCGCAAGTTTCCCAGCATGTACCAAATGTTGAGCATGTTCAATTTCTTGGGTTAATGCATCAAACTTTTGTTCATATTGTTTCACTTTAACACTGTCTTTTGGTTGTTTCACCAAAGTGTCAGGCTTGTTTTGTTTGGCAGTTGCCGCGGCTTTTTGCATTTCAGTTAATGCGGTATTCGCCTCTGTGGCGGTCTTGGCTTGAGCAAAAGCTTTTGAGTTCTTCGCCAAAGATTTCATCGCACCTTCTAGCACTTCCGACGCTTGTGCAAGTCCTGCCAAACATAAACCACTGCTCAACAGCACAACCTTTAATAATGTTTTCATTCTTATTCCTATGAGTTTGCAAAAAAATGCAGCCTAAGGCTGCATTGAATATCGCAAAAATGAAGACCGATGTAAATTAAAAATCATCATCACTTTCAGGGTCTCGATGTAAAGCATCGTGAATCGCTTCAACCAACTGTAAAGCAATTTCTTGTTTCGACGCTTTTTCCAAATCGCGCTTTTCCATTTTATAGCTTTCTGCAAAAAAGACCGTCATCGCATTTTCATCAGAAGCAAAACCAATATCAGGACGTGACACATCATTACAGGCAATCATATCGAGCTTTTTCGCCACCAATTTACCTGCGGCATATTCCTCGACATTGCGTGTTTCTGCTGCAAAACCCACCATGAATGGGCGTTTGTCTTGCTGTGCAATGGTCGCCACAATATCAGGGTTTTTGATTAAAGAAACATTGAGCTCGTCCCCAGCTTTCTTAATCTTATGTTCTGCGACTTCTGCAACACGATAGTCCGCAACAGCGGCTGTCGCGATAAACACATCACAGCCTTCATCTAACATTTGCATGCTGGTATCCAACATTTTCATGGCAGATGAAACATTGATTCGGCGTACACCGTTCGGTGTGTCTAAGCTGACAGGACCTGCAATTAAAGTCACTTTGGCTCCTGCTGCATAACATGCAGCAGCAATGGCAAAGCCCATTTTTCCTGTACTGTGGTTGGAAATATAACGCACAGGATCAATCGCTTCACGCGTTGGCCCGGCAGTAATGGTTACTTTTTTACCCGCCAACATCCCAAATTTTTCAGCCATGGCACGCTGCGCTTTATGGAAGTATTCTGTCACTTGATGTGCCAAATCCTCAGGCTCAGGCATACGGCCTAACCCGACATCACCACAAGCTTGCGCACCCGCATCTGGCATGATCACATGCACGCCATCTTCTACCAAAGTCGCTAAATTACGCTGCGTCGCTTTTGCTGCCCACATTTGTTGGTTCATGGCTGGTGCGACCCATACAGGGGCTTTGGTGGCTAAATATAAAGTAGAAAGCAGGTCATCGGCTAAACCCACAGCAAACTTTGCAATGGTGTTGCAACTGGCAGGCGCAACCAAGAGTAAGTCTGCCCAACGTGCCAGCTCAATATGGCCCATGCCCGCTTCAGCTTCAGGGTCGAGAAGTGCGGTATGGACAGGGTTGCCCGACAAAGCTTGAAAAGTTAGCGGCGTAATAAAAGCCTGTGCACCTTCGGTCATCACCACACGGACTTGAAAACCCGCATCTTTTAAACGGCGAACCAAAATGGCACTTTTATAGGCAGCAATACCACCCGTAACAGCTAAAAGGATATTTTTATTTGGAATTACACTGAGATCAAAGCTCACGAACAGGCTACCTTTCTGTTGCAGTGGCGCTCACAATAGCATTAAATAGTCCCGTACCCAATCATCGATTGAGCCCTGTTTCTCAAATTAAGAATAAAAAAGTATAAAATAATGCACTTATCCATAAAAAAATGGCCTGAACAAGAACGGCCACGTGAACGCTTATTACAACAAGGGCCAGCCAGCCTCTCCGATGCAGAACTGTTGGCCATTTTCATCCGTTCGGGTTCAACGCAACATTCTGCGGTCGAATTGGCACGTCTTTTGTTGCAACATTTTGGTAGTCTGAATGCGGTTTTCGATGCTGAACTGCCCGAGCTCAGCCAATTTCACGGCATTGGCCCGACCAAGTATTCACAATTAATGGCCGTCAAAGAACTGGGGCGACGCTACAGTAGCCAGCAGCTCAAGCAACACAAGTTGGAGCTCAATCATTCAGCTCAACTGCTCAATTTTTTACAGTATGAGTTTTCAGGCGAAAACCAAGAGGTCTTTGCAGTGCTTTGCTTGGATGCACATTTAAGAAAAATAAACTTTAAAAAATTGTTCTTTGGTGCAGTCAATTCTTGTGAAATATCGATCAATCAATTGCTCCGTTACTGTATTGCTCAACACGCCACTTTCATGGTGATTGCCCATAATCATCCACTTGGGAAAGCTCAGCCCTCCGCGGCGGACATCGAACTGACCGAGCGCATTCTTCAAGCCAGTCAGCTCGTGGATATTCAACTGATTGATCATTTCATTTTATCGCCCGAAGGTGCTTTTTCTTTTGCTGAACACAGCCTGATCCAATCCGTTTAAATATGCAGACAAATGATTGACAAATACCGCGACAAATATGAAGATCAAGCAAAATTGTAAAAGAATTCTAATCACATGATTGTGCGTGATCAGCCCAGTATTTTTAAGGTGCTTTTTTCATGGCGTGGCACCATTCTTCCCAAAGTTTTACCCCCTTTGGGCGTGGTCATGTTGGTCTCTGCCATTATTGGCATTTTGTCCTATGTCGGCTATTTCCACTTCCCTGAACTGCCTTTGGTCGGCTTCACCCTCATTGGGGTGGTACTTTCTATTTTCCTCGGCTTTAAAAATAGTGCCTGCTATGACCGTTGGTGGGAAGCGCGAAAGTTATGGGGCATTTTAATTGCTAACTCACGTCACTTTGACCGCGACTGTCGTATCTTGACTCAAGGTCGTCGTGAACGTGTGATTCAACATGTGATTGTCTTTGCCAATGTCTTGCGTGACCGTTTACGCCATCAAACAGCCAATCCAACAGAACTGGTGGAAACCAGTGGCTTAAGTCAAAATGCACTGACTCAGCTATATCAACAAGCCAATGCCCCGCAGTACACGCTCAGCTTAATTCAGTGGGAGTTGATGCAGGCATTAAAAGAAGGTGAAATTAGTGACATTGTCTATGCGCAGCTAAATCAGCACGTTGCTGACCTGAGTGTGGTGCAAACTGGTTGTGACCGTATTGCGACAACGCCGCTACCTTTTGCGTACTCGGTATTACTCAATCGTACGGTGTATTTTTTCTGTCTCATTTTACCGTTTAGCTTAGGCTCAACCTTGGGTATTTTCACCCCGCTATTGGTTGGTGTGTTGGCCTATACCTTCTTAGGACTCGATGCTTTGAGCTCGGAAATTGAAGAACCTTTCGGAACGCAAAGTAATGACTTGCCGCTGGACTCGATGGTACGCACCATCGAAATTGAACTGCTTGGGACTTTAGGTAAACCGACCCCTCCACCCATTCAAGCACAAGACAATAACTTACTCTAATCAAGCGCACGCTGACCTTCTCTTAGGCTATATAGCTCTTGGAGAAGGTAGGAATGGTCAAAAATCTTTAGACAAAACTTTCCCAAATCCCCACTTGCCCGTCTTTAACTCTGGGAATATTGCCCAACTTAATCCACGGCATATTGTCGCCATGAAAATCACTCCCGACCGATACTTTTAAACCATGCTCGGCAATCATCCGATCCACCATTTGACGGGTAGATGTCGGTTCGACATTGGGTGGTAATTCAACTGCATCTCCACCAAACTGCGCAAATATTTCAATCAAATAACGAATGTTCGTAGCAGATAAGTCATATCGTGTCGGATGCGCCAATACGGCAAAACCACCACTGGCATGAATCACTTGAATGGTTTCTTCTAAACCCAGCCCATCAAATTTCACGTAGGCTTTCTTACCTTCCTTAATATATTTATCAAACGCTTGTTGCGCACGACTCACATACTTTTTTTCAACCAAGGTCTTGGCAATATGGGTTCGAGTCACACGGTCAGGCGTCTGTTCAACTTTCGCCAAAACATCGAGATAAATATCTTCACCAATCAGTGGAATCAACAAATCACAGATTTGCTTAGCACGTCGCGCACGGATTTGTTTTTGCTGTTCAAGGCATTTTTGCAGTGGTTCTAAGTCTTGCATATTCAATGCAACCACATGTACACCATAGTTTTTCTGGGTTGAGGGTCTCGACCACTGACTCGAAATTTCGACACCCGAAATAATACGCATCGCATGCGACTTTGCAGCCAACTCTGCCAACGCAAGACCATCCATGGTGTCATGGTCTGTCAAAGCCAAGGTGTGGATGCCTTTTTCCGCAGCAGCATCAACCAATTGCTTCGGTGTGAAAGTACCATCAGAAATATTGCTGTGAGTATGTAAATCTACGCCTTCCATCACTTATACTAGCTATTTATTTGAACAGATTTAGATACTCTAACATGAAAGCACTTTTAGACTTTGTGCCGCTGATAATTTTCTTTTATTTATATAAAACTGTAGATCCTAAAAATACTGATCACCCATTGCTCCAGTTGATTGGTTCTGCTGGGGGTGTCGATAACAATAATATTCTTGTCGCGACCACAGGTTTGATTATTTCGATGCTAGTGGTTTACGGTGCACTGTTCTTCATGCAAAAGTTCCGTTTAGACAAACAACAGTGGATTGTGTTGTTTATGACGGTTATTTTCGGCGGTGTCACCTTAATGCTGTCGGATGACTTTTACATCAAACTCAAAGCAGCCTTACTGAATATTATTTTCTCAGGCGCTTTCTTACTTTCTCCTTATTTTGGCAAAGAACGTAAACCGCTGATCAAACGCTTGTTCGGCCCAATCTTCAATTTAACCGACTCGGGTTGGATAAATTTAAACTTTGCATGGGCTGCTATGTTTGCCCTCATGTCTTTTTTACATGTATTTTTCGCATTTTTATTTATGGACGGAAAATATTGGGGAGAATTCACGGCTTTTGGTGACATGATCGTGATGTTTTCCTTTATCATTATTCAGTTTATTGTATTGCGTAAATACTTTAAATCTTCTGAAGAGTAATTTAGCCAGAACCTACATCGAGAACTCTTATGCCGCTATTCGTCGTCACATGTACCGATCAAGAAGGTACAGTCGAAAAACGTCTTGCTACACGTCCAGAACATCTTGCTCGTTTACAAAAGCTCAATGATGAAGGTCGTTTAATTGTTGCAGGAGCGATGCCGAAAGATCCAAGCAATCCGCAAGCAGGCTTTTACGGCAGTACAATCATTGTTGACTTTGACTCACGTGAAGCACTCGATGTCTGGTTACAGGAAGAGCCATTCTTAAAAGCAGGGGTTTATCGTCAGATTGATGTTAAACCATTTAATAAAGCATTCCCTCAAGGATAAGGTCATGCGCGTTGTTGCCACAAGCTTATTGGGCTTATCTCTTCTTTCTTCTATGGCGTGGGCCGTTGAAACTGCTCCTGCCCCGAGTGTAGCCTCTTCTGTACCAGCAACGACTGCCGCACCTGTTCAAGTGCAAGGTAGTACAACTCAACCGAAAATCATTCCTGCGGTGGCCACAGTTAGCCCAACAGGTCAACCGCAAGAAGCCAAACCACTCACCGCTGAACAACTGGCTAAGAACAAAGCATTGCAAGATGCCAAAGTCAAAGCACTGGTCAAAGACCAAGCTTCACGTCTTGCACAATTGGAAAAAGCTAATCTTGATGCTTTGGCGCAAAACCAAGAGCTACAACTCAAAAATGACAGCCTCGGTGTACAAGTGCAAGTCTTACAAAGCGAACGCAGTGCGCAAATGTTCCTCTACGGCGCGGCGACCATCGCTGTTGGCGTATTACTGGGTTTCTTAATTGCCAGTTACGTTTATACCAAACGTCGTCGTCAGTGGTAAGCTAAGCCCTATTGAAAACAATAGGGTGCTGTGGTTGTGTCGCGTGCAATTCAAACTGCCGATTTAGAATGGCAACAGATTGATGGCATAGATGTGCCAGTCTCAAAACAATTTGGCGATGTCTATTTTTCCAAGGACAATGGTCTACTCGAAACTCGCCATGTGTTTTTAAATGGCAATGATTTACCTGAGCGTCTGTCCAATCTTCAGCCCTTTGAATATTTTAGTGTTGGTGAAACAGGCTTTGGCACAGGGCTCAACATCTTGGCGCTTTGGCAACTTTGGCAACAGGTTCGCCCAAATAACCACAGCCACCTTCATGCCATTTCAGTTGAAAAATTTCCGCTGTCTAAAACGGATCTGATACGTGCACTCAATGTCTGGCCTGACCTCAAACCGATCGCCAATCAACTGATCGCACAGTACCCGCACCCAATTGCGGGTTGTCATCGCCTGAGCTTCCCTGAGGAACGTTTTAGCCTTGACCTTTGGTTAGGCGATGCCCACGATGTTTTCCCCAGTATGGCAAAAACCAGTAGCGTTAAAGCATGGTTCCTCGATGGTTTCGCGCCTGCCTGTAACCCAGACATATGGGAAGAGCAAGTACTGAATCACATCGTTCGCTTATCTGGTATTGGAACGACATTTTCTTCATTTAGTGTCGCAGGCGTACTCAAACGTGGTTTAACACAGCATGGTATTTCTATTTCACGTCCGCGCGGCTATAAGCATAAACGCGAAATGCTCAAAGCCATCTGGTTACCTGCTGAGCCTGAAAATACATCAGACGCTGTAGATACCAAATCAGTATTGAATCAAAATCAACCTGATCAAGTACTACACGCTTTTAAGCAACGCCAAATTGCTATCATTGGCGCAGGGATTGCAGGTTTAACTAGCGCATGGGCCTTTGCTGAGCGCGGACACCAAGTCACGCTCTACGACCAATCTGAGCCACTTGCAGGAGGTTCAGGCAATCCGCTCGCCTTACTCAACCCCAAACTTTGTCCGATTGAACAAAGTCATGAACATTTAATGACTTTGGCTTGGCAACATGCTTTACAGCACTATCCCAAGTTTCAGGCTTTTCGCCCCATTCAAGTACATCAACTGGCGGTGAAAAAAGCCGAAGACTTACTCGATCTCGAACAACAATATCCTGCAGGTCTTCTGACAGCCGAAACCGCTGCTGATTGTACGTTAATTACTGAATATCCAAGTCTGAATCTAACTGAAGCCGGCGCTGTCTCACCACATCAACTCAAAGATCAAATCTTAGCGCATCCGCTCATTCAATTCGTACAAGCCAACATTACTCAAATCCATCCAGAGCACAATGAACTTTTCAATGAACAAGCCCAATCTCTCGGTCAATTTGATCACGTGATTGTCTGTTGTGCACGCCACACAGCTGCTTTCTTTGAGCAATATCCTGTGCTGAAGCCCATTCGCGGACAAGTCAGTTGGGTGGAGAATACTGCACAACCTTTGGCCCTCGATCAAGCCTATAGCTATGGCGGCTACTGTATGCAGCTTGATGCTCAACAGTTAATTTTAGGTGCATCCTTCTATCCCAATCGAGACGATAGCGATGTTTTGCTTGAAGACCATGTGCATAACTACGAGCTTATCCACAGTGTCTTTCCACATTATGCACAATTACTTCCTGATGTGAGGACTTGGCAAGGCCGTGCATCCGTTCGCGCACAAAGTTTGGACTATTTTCCAGTCCTTGGAAAAATGTCTGAACAGACTGAAATTTATAGCTTTGCTGGCTTGGGTTCTAAAGGCTTTTTGTTTGCCCCTTTATGTAGTGAAATTTTAGCGGCGCAGATACTGAAAGAGGCCTGTCCCGTTCCTGAGTCCCTGCTACAAAAGCTCAGTCCGACCCGATTCCATAAAAAGCTCAAAGCCAAAAAGCCTTATTTTAAAGCGCAGTCTTAGTTCTGCTTATGACTCAAGTACAGCATATGGCGCTATAAATAGAGAAATGTAAATTTCTAAGACATTAAAAAAGCGCCTTACGGCGCTTTTTTTGCTTCTGCTTAATTACTTTGTTCTAAGACTAAACCAGCAGCACGAGCAGCACGGGTACCACCCATTAAAATCACATACTCACGCTCACTGTCAAAACCTTCGAGTAACTCTGCAGCACGTGGCGCTTTACTACCGCCACCACATAAAATGTAAATCGGTTGATCCGTCGACACTTGAGTAAGGCTCTGTGCTGAAAGTTCTGTGATTGGCTGATTAATCGTCCCTTTCACGTGTGCTTCAGCATAAGCACTTGAATCGCGTACATCCCAGATGATCGCATCCTCTGGGAACTCAAATGTTGTAATTTCTTGTTTACGGATCATTGCGCACTCCTTTGATGTAAACAACACTTGGCAAATGAAGAAAACATCCCTAGCATCTCAGATATTCTTTCCATTTGTAAAGGTTTAATCCATGCCATCTTTTGATATTGTTTCAGAATTAGAAATTTTTGAAGTAAATCATGCCGTTCAGAACACCCAAAAGGAAATCGCAACTCGTTTCGACTTCCGTGGTCAGGACGTTTCAATTGAACTCAATGAAAAAAACAAAGAAATCAAAATCTCAACTGAAAGTGATTTCCAGTGTGAACAAGTTTATACCATGTTAGAGAACCATTTCTTTAAGCGTAAAGTCGATATTCAAGCGCTTGATCCACAAAAAATGACTGCTTCAGGTAAAAATGTACTTCAAGTGGTGAAATTAAAAGACGGACTTGACTCAGATACCGCAAAAAAAATTAACAAGGCCATTAAAGAAAGCGGTATTAAAGTGCAATCTTCAATTCAAGGCGACAAAATTCGTGTGACTGATAAAAAGCGCGATACATTACAGCAAGTAATGACCTTTTTAAAAGAACAACAATTTGGTCTGCCTTTACAGTTCAATAACTTTAAAGACTAATACTCTTGTTTGATCATTTGAGGTAACTATGCCAAAGGCCAATCGCTTATCAAAACTTGTAAAAACCACGTCACGCTTGCCGAAAGCATTACGTACGCGATTATGGAGTCAAGCTTTTGGTCGCATAGTTCCCATGGTCGGCAGTGCCAATATTCGTTATTTGCAAGTCAGTCACAGCGAAGTCGTAGTCAAAATCGAAAATCACCGTGCCATGCAAAACCATATTGGTCAACTGCATGCCTGTGCCATGGCCTTAATTGCTGAAACGGCAACGGGTTTTGTAACAGGGATGAATGTACCTGATCATTGCATCGTTCTGATTAAAAGCATGCACGTTGACTTTAAACGTCCGAGTAAAGGTGCCATGACAGCGACAGCCACCTTAACACCAGAACAACAGCAGCTGATGCAAACCACCGCTAAAGGTGAAACTTTAGTTTCTGTGACAGTAATGGATGAATCGGGTGAAGCACCCGTTCAATGTGAAATGTTATGGGCGTGGCTCGACAAAGCATCATTAAAAAAGTAAAAATGTAAATATAACTTACTGTTTGGTAAGTATAAAATTTACAACAACACGCTAAAGCTGCGACTAAAACTTACTATATCTTTGTTTCGACTCAGCTCAAAATCATGCTACATAACATGAATATTTGAGCTGACTTGATGAAAAAAAGACTAATTTTAGCGACTGCCTTATTTTCTTTGGGGCTGGTGGCCTGCCAACAGCACAACCCAGCCAACTCATCGGTTTCAACAACGCCGAGTCACCATTCTGCCTCTGCCCTGACTGAACAAAATAAAAAAATTATAGTGGACTTTTATGAAGGCGTTTTTAGCAAACATCAGGTTCAAACCTATTCTGACCGCTATATTGGTACACAATACATTCAACATAATCCCTATGTGGCAGACGGCAAAGCACCTTTTGTAAACTACTTCACCCAGTACTTTAAAGAACATCCTGATGCAAAAAACACCATCAAACGTGTCGTGGCCGAAGGTGATTTGGTGGTGCTGCATGTACATTCCACTCAAAATGCACAAGATCGTGGTGAAGCCGTTGTCGATATTTTCCGCGTCGAACAAGGCAAAATTGTAGAACATTGGGATGTGATACAAAGCATTCCCGCTGAGTCTGCCAACCGCAATACTATGTTTTAATCCATCGGACTGCATTAAATAGCAAAAAAAGCCAGTAATTACACTGGCTTTTTGCAGACTGACTCAAACCTTAGTTGGATTGGCTCGCAAGGAACTTTTCTTTAACATCCGCTGGAATCTGACGCTTATTGCCTTTGACATCAACCGCAACAAAGGTAAATACACCTTCAGTCACACGTACAGGCGGACGTGAACTGTCATGACTATCCCATACTTCAATTTCCATCTGAATAGACGTATTGCCCACTTTTAACAGCTTGGTATAACAACTGATGACATCACCGACTTTCACTGGAACTAAGAACGTCATCTGATTAATTGAAATCGTTGCACAGCGTCCCTTACTAAAACGCTCTGCGTGAATTGCACCCGCCAAATCCATTTGTGACACAATCCAACCACCAAAAACATCTCCACTCCAGTTGGTATCGGCTGGCATTGCAATTGTCTGAAGAGACAACATCCCTTCTGGTTTCACATGAATCTCTGACACGTTGACTCCAATTTTCATTATGACTGGGCTTGCAACTGTTGATCTAACCATTGTTGCAATTGTGGCGCACGAAGCGCACCGCTTATTCTAGCAATTTCGGTGGTTTTATTCATTAAAACTAGGGTCGGAATGCTCCGTACGTTAAACGCACTGCTCAATCGCGGAGACTCTTCAGTATTAATTTTAGCAAAAATAACCTGCGGATTTTGCTTGGCCACTTCAGCAAAGTGCGGAGCCATCATTTTACATGGACCACACCACTCTGCCCATAAATCAATAAACACAGGCAAATCACTATGGCTAATGAACTGACTAAAGTTCTGCTCATTCAATTCAATCGGTGCCGCAGGTAAAAGCGCTGCGTGGCATTGACCACAGCTCGGATTAGCACTCAATTTCTCTTCGGGCACACGATTCTTGGCCAAACAAGTAGGACAGACGATAATCATTTAGTTGACTCCAATATGTTGATGTAAGAATTCTAATTGGGTCGAAATGGCTTTTTCAAACCAACTGGCATGATAAATATCAAAATGCTGCATTTCCCACTCATGATATTGAACAAAAGGGGCAATATTGGTCGCGGCTTCACGACTGGATTCAATCGGAATTAAACTATCATGCTTGGCGGCAATGAAAAGTACAGGAATATTAATTTGTCTAACATTTTGAATGGGACGATAACGAATTAAATTAAAAAAGAGTCGGGCAGGTATCTCCCCACTCCAATAATAATCAGGATTAATAATCGAACGATAACCCAAATAGGCATCTTGCGTCGGTAAAAAACATAACTCTCGTGGATCAACCACAGGTAAAGTGGTCGGGGACATCCCCACTTTTCCACCCATATAATCTTGGCTAGATAGTTTTAAAGCTTTAGGGAACTGTTGCAAAGGATATAACTTAGCACTGGCTGCCCCATCCACAAAAGGCACTTGCGCCATCACGGCCTGTACATTCTTGAACTCTGCAGCAATATCGAGCACATAACCACCACTGAGCGCTGTCCCCCACAGCACGATCCGTCGATTATCGATCGACTTACGTTCTTTGAGGTGGTTAATCATGGTCCGCCAATCTTCAAGCTGCTTCTTAATCGAAACCAGTTCTCGTGGACGTCCGGTACTACCGCCCCAATAACGGTAATCAAATAACACGACTGCATAACCCGCTTGTGCAAAACGTTGTGCAAATTGGATCAGTTTGAATTGGCGAAGCCCAGCCAAACCATGGGCCATCACAATCACTGCTGGTTTTTCTTCGGTTTTCGGACGATAAAAATCCGCAGCAATGACCTCTTGGCCACTTTTGACATATAGCGGTTCAACGGTATAGGCGTGCATACCTGCTCCATTGCGTTATTTTATGGTTGTAATCGCTTATAAATATTTCAACAGCATAGGCTGAACTTTCAGCTTAATGCTATCATAAAGCATATCTCGATTAGTTTAATTTTGGAGTGACAGCATGAGCGAAAATGTAGGCTTTGCAGGTCAAATTGGCCCAGAACATTTGGTTCAAGTGGTTGAAAAAGGGTTTAAATCTGTGATCAATAACCGCCCAGATATGGAAGGTGGCCCAGAACAACCAACCAGCGCTCAAATTGAAGAAGCAGCACGTGTTGCAGGCCTAGATTACGTCTATCAACCTGTCGTTGCAGGGCAAATCACAGAAATGGATGTTCGAACTTTTGCCAATCATTTCAATGAGTTACCAAAACCTGTTTTAATGTTCTGCCGTACAGGCAATCGCTCAAACAACTTATACCAGCTGGCGAAGCAAATGGACCTGTTAGATGACTAAACGGTTGTTTAAAAGTGTCATCTGCACTGCTCTGATTTTAACGAGCAGTGCATTGTGCGCGGCAACGAATAACCTGAGTCAAGCACTCAGCCCGCAGCTCAGCGTTTCAGGGGAAATGACCCAAGACAAGTTTCAACAGTTGATAAAACAAGGTTTTAAGTCGGTCATTGTCAACCGACCAGATCAAGAACAAGGCAATACGGTTCGCGTTGATCAACTGCGTAATATTGCGGAACAGTCCAAAGTCAGCGTAATTTACCAACCTGTTACCAGCAGTAAAATTTCTGAAACAGACGTGGTCGGAATTTGCTAAATATTATAATGAATTGCCCAAGCCTATTTTAATGGTCTGTAAGAGTGGTGCTCGCTCTAGTCTGCTGTTTAATCAGGCAAAACAACGAGGATTACTCCATGAATAAACTGTTGCTGCTTTTACTCTGCTGTACCTTAATGACAGCATGTAGTTCAATGAATGTACGTCCTACCGTTGGGGTAAGCGTTGGTACTGGCTTATAAGTCAAATGAAAGTAAAAACGGCATCTAGTGCCGTTTTTTTACAAAATATAATCATCTACAGCCCTGAATATGTTAACTATAGAATCTGTCTCGCTTAGATAAACGTTTGCTTATGTATGATCTGATTATTATTGGGGCTGGAACTGCGGGTATCGCAGCCTACCAACAAGCCGTGAAGTCCACACAAAATCTATTAATCATTAATGATGGGCCATGGGACACCACTTGTGCACGTGTTGGCTGTATGCCATCAAAAGTCCTAATTTCTACAGCAAATCGTATGCATGATATTCAACATGCGGATCGTGTCGGATTGCAAGTAGAGTCAAAAATAGACAATATTCAGGTCATGCAACACGTACAAAAACTCCGTGATCGCTTTACTCATAGTACCCTTAAAACCGTAGAGAGCTGGCCTGAGTCCCATAAAATTCAGGGCTGTGCTCGCTTTGTCGATGAAAAAACGGTCGAAGTTAATGGGCAACACTACCAAGCCAAAAGCTTTATTTTAGCTGTAGGCTCCACACCTATCTTTGACCCAGCATGGAAGAATGAACTCGGTGATCGTCTCATCACCTCCGATCAAATCTTTGAACTTGATGCTTTGCCTAACTCCTTAGCCGTTATTGGAAGCGGCGTCATCGCGATTGAACTTGCGCAAGCCATGCAACGACTTGGCGTCAATACCACAGTCTTTGCACGTAGTCGTAAAGTCGGCATTCTGACTAGTCCAAAATTGCAACAGTTGGCACAAACAGAAATTAGCGCCGAACTTGAAATCAAGTTCGAAGTTTTACCCACAGAGGTTAAGTATATAAATAATCAAGTTGAAATTAGTTTTACTGAAAATGGTCAGCCTAAAACACTCAACGTTGATTACTTACTGGTTGCCACAGGACGAAGTAGTCTTTTAAATACCCTTAAACTCGAAAATATCGACACCTCATTCAAAGACTTAAAACATTTACCTGTTGATCCTGAAACCAAACAACTCGCCGACTATCCGATTTTTATCATTGGCGATGCACATACTGATACTCCACTACAGCATGAAGCCGCACACGAAGGTAAAGTCTCGGTCAAAAATGCATTAAATTTCCCTACTATAGAATCATGTAAGACCCTAATACCCTTAGGCATCGTTTTTAGTAGCCCAGAAATGGCAATGGTTGGACAAAACTTTAAGCAACTACAAAGTGCACCTATCAATTTTGTCATCGGCGAAGTCTCTTATGTCAAACAAGGGCGCGCATTAGTTTTAGGTAAAAACCATGGAGCTATCGAAGTGTATGTGGAGAAAAGTAGCCGTAAGCTACTAGGTGCTGAATTACTCACAGAGTCTACTGAACATTTGGCCCATTTACTGGCATGGATGATTGCAGAACAACTGACCGTCGATGAAATTTTGGAAAAACCGTTTTATCACCCAACCCTTGAAGAAGGTTTAAGAACGGCATTAAAACATGCACGTCGACAGCTAGATACGATACCTAAACTGCGAAATTCATGATTCATATTCTTTTAATAAGGTTTGCTGTGTGTAATTAAACGATTTCATCAACACTGTGCAGTGAACTATAAATCATTCGCGGCATAACGTTGATTTAACTACAAGACACACACCTTATTAGATTAGCGGTAAAGTTCTTATTTTAGTGCGTAACTTAACTGATCTAAGACACATTAATAACCGTAATAAACCATGTGTTGTAATACATAAGTCAGTCATTCCTGATCCATTTTGGTTCATAAATGGCTATTCTCTTCAAATAATTGCTTACTTGGCAAATAATTCCACCATATTCTTGCTTTTGTTTAGAGAATAAATTTATTAAGATTATAGAAAGCATGCCAACAAAACAAGTTAAAGCACATCAAGAAACGTTAAAAGGTGCTCTGTGATCTTGTTAAATATGACATAAAAACCAGAAAATGCTGGCTTTTTACCATTTATGCCCTTATAGATAAGCTATTTCACTCGTTCTCTATCTCTTTTTTTATTATCTAACATTATTCAACCTTCCTTGCATAAAAAAATCCCCCTCTGCATTAAGCGGAGGGGGATTTAGAATTAATGAGCT
>JADHEF010000767.1_pt1 | contig 27531 bp, 24 predicted proteins | sample 8952391 | NCBI WGS metagenome assembly JADHEF01 (sample SAMN16124439, study PRJNA663245) | bioreactor sludge metagenome | isolation source: sludge (nitrite) | place: India:Bengaluru | collected 2019-02-28 | reverse complement strand
ACCGCCTCCACGAGTCCACCGACGACGCGATGGAGAAGCTGGCCGACGCGGTGAAGAAGGCCGTCCGGGACCGGGGCAAGATCCTCATCCCCGCCTTCGCCATCGAGCGCACCCAGGAGCTGGTCTACTACTTCCACATCCTCCAGGACCGGAAACTGATCCCCGAGATTCCGATCTACGTCGATTCTCCCATGGCGACGAACGCCACCACGATCTTCCAAGTCCACCCGGAATGCTACGACGAGGAGACCCAGGACGCCTTCATCAAGCACCACAAGAATCCCTTCGGCTTCAATTCGCTCCGCTTCACCATGAGCGTGGACGAGTCCAAGGCCCTCAACGACGTCAAGGGGCCGGCGGTCATCATCTCCGCCGACGGCATGTGCGAGGCGGGGCGCATCCAGCACCACCTGGTCCGCAACATCGGCGACCCCTTCACCACCATCCTCATCGTCGGGTACATGGCCGAGCACACCCTGGGCAGGCGTATCCGGGACAAGGAAGGGGAGGTGAAGATCCTCGGCCAGTGGTACAAGCGCAAGGCGGACGTCCAGACCATCGACGCCTTCTCCGCCCACGCCGACTACGCCGAGATGGGCGAGTGGCTGGACGCCGTGGACACCTCGCGCCTCAAGAAGATCTTCATGGTCCACGGCGAAGGCTCGGCCCAGACGGAGTTCAAGAAGTACCTGGCGGGCAAAGGATTCAAGGACGTGGATATCGTCGAATACGGCAAGACCTACGAGGCTGACTGATGTCCTACCTGACAGGATTCCACGCGATAGAAGAGTTGATCAAATCCGGCAAGGCCAAGGGACCGCTCCTGGTCTGCGGCGCCGGTCCCCGGGCCCGGGCCATCGTGACCCTGGCGGTGGAGCGCAAGATACCGGTGAACCGCGTCGGCGAGCACGAGCTGGACCGGGTTGCCCGGGGCCACCGCGGCATCGCGCTGACCGTGGAGAGCGGCGAGGAGACCAACGAGACGACGGTGGAGGAATTCATCGCCGGCCTGGAGGAGGGCCAGGACGCGATCGTCGTGATCCTGGACAGCATCACGGACCCGCACAACTACGGCGCCATCCTCCGCTCCTGCGACCAGTTCGGCGTGGGCCTCGTGGTCGTCGCGAGCCGGCGGGCCGCCAAGGACGGCGAGACCGTATCCAAGACGAGCGCCGGCGCGAGCGCCTGGGTGCCCATCGCGACCATCCCCAACCTGGTGCGCGCCGCGGAGCTGCTGAAGGAAGCGGGTTTCTGGGTGTACGGCGCCGACATGGACGGAGAAGCGGTGGACAAGAAGGACCTGTCCGGCCGGGTCGCCTTGGCGATGGGCAGCGAGGGGGCGGGCCTGGCCAGACTCCTCCGGGAAACCTGCGACGGCATGGTCTCCATACCGGCCCAGGGCCAGGTGGATTCCCTGAACGTTTCCGTGGCGGCGGGCGTGCTGCTGTATGAGGCGTCGCGGCAGCGGCGCGCGAAGAAGCAATGACGGAGGTCGGCGGATGAGACCCTACGTGCGGAAGAGCGAGCGGATACTGTTCGGTTTTGCCCTGGCCTTCAGTCTGCTGGCTTACGTCGCCATCGGAGCCGGCATCTACGGGACGGTCAGCGCTGCCCGGCAGATGAAGGCGGCCTTCGAAGAGTCCGACTATTCTGATTCCGAGCTCTACGAAGATGAAGAATACTCCGAGGAGGAACCCGGCTTCGAGGAGATCGACCCCGCCGAGGCGGAAGACTTCGAAGAAGGCGGCGAGGACTATGTCGAAGGGGAAGAGTATCTCGCCGAGGGTGGGGAGTACGCGGAGGAAGAATACCCCGACGAAGAGTACGCCGAGGAAGATTGGTGGGACGAGGGCGAACTGACCGGAGACGACTATTCCGACTACGACTACGGCGAGCCAGGCGTCGGCGCTTTGGCGTCCATGATGCTGGGGACCACCCTCACGGTGCTGCTCGTCTACCTGGCGATCATCGTCGCCTTCGTGCTCGGCCTCCACATCCTCACCGTCGGGTGGCTCATGGGCAACGGCGTCCGGGTCGGGGAGCGGCAGTTCCCGGAACTCTGGAAGATCTTCACCGAAGCTGCGGCGGAGCTCGGCGTCAAGAAGCTTCCGGCCTTCTACCTGGTGGAGTCCGGAGGCGTGCTGAACGCGTTCGCCACCCGGCTCTTCACGCGGAACTACGTGGCCATCTACTCAGAGCTGGCCGAGTGCCTGTACGACGGCGACGCGGCGTCGGTTTCCTTCGTCGTGGCCCACGAGCTGGTCCACGTGAAGCGCAACCACGCCCTCAAGAACCTGGTCACCCTCCCTGCCGAGATCGTGCCCTTCCTCAAGGGCGCCTGGCGGCGGGCTTGCGAGTACACCTGCGACGCCGGCGGCTACGAGTGGAGCCCCGCGGGCGCGGAGAAGGGACTCGTCCTCCTGGCGGCGGGCAAGAAGCTCGCCTCCCGTGTCTCCGCCGACGAGTACGTGGAGTCCTTCAAGGCCGAGAAGAGCGTCTGGAAGCGCGTCGCCGAATTGGCGGCGTCGCACCCGCACCTGCCCAAGCGCATCGTCGCCCTGCGGAAGCGGGCGGCCGAAACGCTCTAGCGATCATCACCACGCCGATCGCGCCGGGGCCACCCGGCGCGATCTAAGGAAGACCGAACCCATTGGAAGCGTCCCTGCTGTTCATCGTATCGATCCTCATCATCGCCTCGGTCTTTTCCACTAAAATCAGCGCGCGCTTCGGCGTCCCCCTCCTGATCGCCTTCCTCGGCATCGGCATGCTGGTCGGCAGCGACGCGCTCAACCTCATCTACTTCGACGACGCCGGTCTCACCCGCCGGGTCGCGGACATCCTGCTCATCTTCATCATCTTCGACGGCGGCTTCCAGACCAAGCGCCGGGCCTTCAAGTCGGTCATGGGGCCGGCGGTCACCCTCGCCACCGTCGGCGTCCTCGCGACCGCACTGGTCCTGGGCTACCTGATCCACCTGCTGACCCGCCTGCCGCTGCCCTACGCGCTCCTCATGGGATCTATCATCTCCTCCACCGACGCCGCCGCGGTGCTGATGATCACCCGGCAGAGCCCCATCAAGGAGCGGGTCTCCACGACCCTGGAGGTGGAATCGGCGGCGAACGATCCGATGGCCATCCTACTGACGGTCGCCTTCGTCGACCTCCTGGCGGGGGGCAGCGCGAATCCCGCCCACTTCGTCGGCAAGCTCCTCTGGCAGCTCTGCGGCGGGGTCGCGGTCGGATGGGTCCTCGGCCATGCGGGGCGCTTCCTCTTCGACCGGCTGGAGTCCGAGAACCGCGGCTACTACTACGTGCTGGGCATCGGCGTGCCGCTTCTGGGCTACGGGGCCGCGAGCCTCGTCGGGGCGAACGGCATCATCGCGGTCTTTTTCGGCGGGTACTGGTTGGGCAATTCCGAGTTCGCCTTCAAACGCGGTATCGGAGCCTTCATGGGCGGCGTCTCGGCCTTCTGCAACGTGGCGATCTTCCTCATCCTCGGGCTCCTGGTGTTTCCGAGCCACTTCGCCGCGGTCTGGAAGGAGGGGGTCCTCATCGCCCTTCTGGTGATGTTCGTCGCCCGGCCCGTCGCCCTCTTTCTCTGCACCCTGCCCTTCTCCTACTCGGCGAAGGAACGGATCTTCATGGTCTGGGGGGGCATCAAGGGAGCGGTGCCGATCGTGCTCGCCACCTACCCCGCCTCCGCCGGGCTGGATCCCGAGGGCCGGGTCTTCAATGCGGTGTTCTTCGCCGTTCTCCTGACCTGCCTGCTCCAGGGTTCCACCCTCGGAGCCCTGGCGCGGCTTTTCAAGCTGAACGTGCCCTCCCGGCCGCCCAAGCCCTACACGGTGGAGCTCTACGCGACCAAGCGCAGCGATATCGACCTCTTCGAGATCCACCTGGAAGCGGGCGGAGCGGCCGACGGCCGGGAGATCCGGGACCTCGGGCTTCCCGCCCGGGCCCTCATCAGCTCCATCGCCCGGGGCCAGGATATCGTCTTCCCGAAGGGCCATACGGTCCTGCAAGCCGACGACGCGCTCTTCGTGCTCGTTCCCGTCGCCGAAATCGAGTCGATCACGAAGGCCCTCAACGGCCCCCGGGAGGCCGAAGCTGAGGACGGAGCGGAAGAGCCGAACGCTCAGCCCGAGTAGGCGCCGTCCTTTCCGTAGAGGGCCCCGTACAGGCGGTTGAATTTCCCGTAGTAGGAATCGATCCAGGGTATCTCCTCGGGATCGATCCTGAGGGTCGGCGCCGGCGCTGGTCCGACGAAGGCCTCGGGCGGAAGGGCGGCGCCTCCGGCGATGACGCCGCGGACCATGCCGCCGATGTAGGCGGCTCCCCGGGCGGACGAATCTGTTTCCGCGCAGAGCTCCAGGGGCCGGCCGATGACGGAGGCGAGGAGCTTGCGCCAGGGAATGCGCCGGGCGCTGCCGCCCACCAGGTACGCGGTGGTTTCCGGACCGAACCCGATATGCTCCACCCCGAGCCTGACCGTGCACGCCACGCCGAGCAGGGCGGCGGCGAGGAGCTGCATCCGGTCGTGGTGCAGGCCGACGCCGATCCAGGAGCCCCGGGAAGCGGGGTCGTTGTAGGGGGACCGCTCTCCGCTCAGGTAGGGCAGGAAGAAGAGGTCCTTCGGGAGGGACAGGTCTCCGGCCTCCCAGGCGGCGTAGAAATCGTCCCACTCGATGGAGAGGGCGCCCCGCACCCACTCCAGGGCCACCCCGGCGTTGAGCATCGCCGCCATGCGGTAGCGGACGCCGGGGAAGGCGGTCTCGAAGCAGTTGAGGGCGGGGTCGAATGTGGGTAGCCCCCGATACGGCATGATCACCTGGGCGCCGGACCCGACGGCGATCTGGGCCGCCGCGGAGGCGCCTCCCGCGAAGAAGTCGGTGAAGAGGCCGGAGCCAGCCAGGGCGCAGGCCGCGTCGGAGGATCCGATCGCTACGGGAACGCCGCCGGGCAGTCCCGTCTCCGCGGCGGCGCGTTCGGTCACGAAGCCCGCGAGCTCGAAGCTGCCCCTGATGGGGGGCAGCTTTTCCCGGTCGATGCCGAAGGCCGCGAGCACCTCTTCCGACCAGGTCCCGGCCGCGAAGTCGTAGATGAGGCCCGCGCTGGAGTCGCCGGGGTCTCCGGCGATCTTGCCGGTGAGGCGGAAGCGCACGTAGTCCTTGGGAAAGAGGAAGGCCGCCGCGTCGGCGTAGACCTTCGGGTGGTACTTCTTGAGCCAGAGGATGTCCACCGCGGCCATGCCCGCGGCGGGGGCGTTCATGAGCCGCGCGCGGGCTTCCGCGGGGACCTTGTCGAATTCGCCGAGGAATTCTGCGCCCCGGGTGTCAGGCCAGAGGAGGGCGGGGTAGATCGTCCTGCCCGCCGCGTCCACGGTCACGAAGCCGTGCATGTGCCCGCCGAGCCCGATGGATTCCACCGTCCGGTCGGCCCCCGACGCCGCGAGGGCGGCCGAGAGCTCCGCCCAGGAATCCCGGAGCGCGGCGATCCACTCCTCGGGGTCGGTCTCCGCCGCGCCGGGGGCGGGCGAGACGATGCGGTACGGGCGGGACGCGGTGCCGAGGGCATGAGCCGCTTGTTGCCGAGGGCCAGCGCGGCGAGCGCCGCCATGAGCGCGCCGGTGCCCAGGAGCAGCCACTCAATCTTGATGCGATCGGCGATGGGACCGAAGATGAGCATCGACAGCGGCATCACCGAGGTGCTCAGCATGGTCATCACGCCGAACACGCGTCCCATGAATTCGGCCTCTACGTGCTCCTGGATCAGCGTGGCCATGGGCGCGTTGAAAAGGGGCATCGCGACGCCGAAGAAGCCCATGAAGGCGAGGTAGAGCCAGAACCACGGCGCTAAGCCGAGGGCCAGGGTGCAGAAAGCCCAGATGAGATTGGCGAGCAGCATGGTCTTGATGCGGTTGCGGAAGCCCTTCCACGCGGCGAGCGCCGCGCCGCCTATCATCATGCCCGAGGAGAAAAAGAGCTCAATCGCGGTGAGGCGCCACACATCGTCGCCGAAGGTCCGGGCGGTCTGCAGCGGCGTGAGGAAGGCCGCCGGGGTCACGAGGAAGAAGAGTATGCCGATGTACGCGAAGAAGCTGACCAGGTACCGGTGGTCCCGGATGTAGCGGATTCCCAACCGCATATCCTCAAGGTAACCGCGTTCGACCGACGCGAGGTCGGATCGCGCGGAGGCTTCCGCGCGGGGCGGGACTTTCAGGAAGAACGCCAGGATGGCGATCGCGGGAAGCGCCGTGGCGACGTCCACCAGGAAGATGGCCGACATGGAGGCGACGGAAAGCAGGGCGCCGCTGACGATGGGGCTGACGAACATGATCACCGACATGATGGTCTGGTTGATTCCATTGATCCGCATGAGCTCTGATTCGGGCACGATCTGGGGAAGTATGGCGCCCACGGCGGGCTGCTGCATCGCCTGGCCCACCGACCGCGCCGCCTGCGCGGCGAGCAGCAGCCACAGCGAATCGGCGCCCGTGGCGTAGAGCGCCGCGAGGATGGCGCTCACGGAGGCGATCATCCCGTCGGCGACCATGATCAAGCGCTTCCGGTCGTACCGATCCGCGAACACCCCTCCGAACGGCGAGAGCAGGAAGGTCGGTATGAACCCGCAGACGATGGAGAGCGTCATCGCGATCCCCGATTTCGTGGACAGGGTGATGTGCCACATGATCGCGTACTGGACGAGCATGGATCCGAACAGGGATATGGTTTGGCTTCCGAGAAAGATGGCTATGTTCCGTTTCCAGTAAGGAGCCTGGGCTGTGCTGGTTTCCATGCGGGCGGTACCTCTCTTGCAAGAAGAGGAATTTCGACAAGAAACGGAGAACAGTCAATCTACCGATCGCTTGGAATCGATCTTTCCCTCGTCTCCATCGCCCTTGCCGTGGTTTCCGATCCGCTTGCCCAGCTTCGGCTCCGTGCCGGCGACGAGGCGCCGGATGTTCTTGCGGTGCATGAGGACCACCAGCGCGGCGGCTCCGGCGCAGAAGCCGAACTCGGTTCCCGAGAACGCGGTCCCCCGGTAGAGCAGGGCGTATGCAACCGGCAGCGCCGCCGCGGCGCAGAGCGAGGCGAGGGAGACGAAGCGGGTAGCCGCGGCCACGGCGATGAAGGCGACCAGGCTGACGAGGGCGGCGGCGGGAGCCAGAGCGGCGGCGACGGCTGCCCCGGTCGCCACGCCCTTGCCTCCCCGGAAGCCGATCCAGACCGGGAACACGTGACCCAGGACCGCCGCCCCTCCCGCGACGACTCCCGCCGCGTCCGGCGGAGCGCCGGTCCCCAGCAGCGCGGGCAGGACGAGGACCGCGAATACTCCCTTCCCGGCGTCCACCGCCAGCACGAGCGCCGCGGGGACAGGTCCGAGGACCCTGAGCGCGTTGGTCGCCCCCGAATTGCCCGAACCGGCGGACCGGATATCGATCCCCTTGATTTTTCCCGCTATCCAGGAGGTCGGAATCGACCCCGCCAGATAACTCAGGAGCGCAAGTACGATGAAGGATTCCATGGCGCCTCCGCGCGTTTCGTCTATACTGGATGATAGCTCCGCTTGATCATTTATTGCGAACGATTCCGATTTTTTGCGTATATTTGCTCCGATCGAACGAGACTGTCGTCAACAGGAGAAACCATGACCGCCCTCGACGGCTTCCAGGTGTACGACTTCTTCCGGGCGGGATCGCGGCGCGTCCGCGAAGCCCGGGTCCGGATCGACCGGATCAACGTGTTTCCCGTCCCCGACGGCGATACCGGAACCAACCTCGCCTCCACCCTTTCCGGGGCCATCGCCGCGACCGTGCCGGCCGCCTCAGCCTCCGCCACCCTCGGCTCCCTCGCCGAAGCGTCCATACTCTCGGCCAGGGGTAACTCCGGCGTGATCTTCGCCCAGTTCGTCTCCGGCCTGAGCGAGGCGGTCGCCGACGCGGAGATGCGCACCGGCGATTTCGCCGCGGGAGTCAGGCGCGCGTACCTCCGGGCCCGCTCGGCGGTTTCCGAACCGCGGGACGGGACGATCCTGTCGGTCATCGAGGACTGGGCGGCCTCCCTGGCGCGCCGGGTGCACGAGGCGGCGACCTTCGCCGAGCTCATCGGCGGCACCCGGGAGGACCTGCGGCGGTCCCTGGCGGAAACCACCGAGCGCCTTCCCGCCCTCAAGTCCGCGGGGGTGGTCGACGCCGGGGCGGCGGGCTTCGTGGAATTCGTGGAAGGCGCCCACGATTACCTGATCAACGGGCTCGGCGCGGTCGGCGAAAACGAAGAGGGCGAGATCGAATCCTTCGACGAGGTTCCGGAGTCGGCGCCTTCCGCCCCGCCGACCTACCGCTACTGCACCGAGGCCATCGTGTCCGTCCCGGGAGGAACGGCGGATCCCGAAGCGCTCCGCGCCGCGCTCTCCGGGGCCGGGGACTGCCTCATCGTCGCGGGCGGGAAGCGGAGCGCCAAGATCCACGTCCACACCGACGATTCCTCTTCCGTGATGGCGTCCCTCTCCCGCTTCGGGACCGTGTCGGGGCAGAAGGCGGACGATATGCTCCTCCAGTATCGAGACGCCCACGAGCGCGCCTCCCGGACCGCCATAGTCACCGACTCCTGCTGCGACCTGCCCCCGGACCTCATGGAGCAGCACCGCATCCATGCGGTGCCCCTCCTCATCCGGGCGAACGGCAGCGAATTCCTGGACAAGCTCACCCTGGACGCGCCGCGGCTGCGGGTCCTGTCCGAGGGCGCCGGAGAGTTCCCCCGCACATCCCAGCCGCCGGAGCCGTTTTTTTCCCGACTGTTCATGAACCTGACGAGCCACTACGAGGGCGTTGTCGCGATCCACCTCTCCGCGGCCCTCTCGGGAACCTACGCGGCGAGCGCCCGGGCCGCCGGCAACTCGGGCGGCCCGGTGTCGGTCTTCGATTCCCGCACCCTCTCCGGCTCGCTCGGCCTCTTGGTGCTTCGGGCCGCCGAGGCAGCGGAGGCGGGGGCTTCCCGGGAGGAGATTGCCTCGCGCCTGGACGGCTGGGCCGCCAAGACCCGCATCCTCGTCTCGGTGACGAGCCTCCGCTATATGGTCAAGGGAGGCCGCGTGAGCCCCCTCAAGGGCTGGATCGCCAAGGCGCTGAATCTGAAGCCCATCGTGTCGGTAGACGGGGAAGGGAAATCGATACTCTACGGGAAGGGATTCTCCGAAGCGGGCAACATCAGGAGCATCGTACGCATGGTCGTCGCCGACCACGCGAAGTCTCCGCTGCGGAACTACGCGATAGGCCACTCGGGCGCGCCGGAGAAAGCCGAGGCCGTGGCGGCCGATCTCGAACGCGCCCTGGGTTTTCCGCCCCGCTACGTCACGGAGATCTCCGCGGTCGTGGCCCTCAACGCGGGCCCCGGCGCGGTATCCGTGGTGACGATGGCGGAGTAGCGCTCCCGGGTCACTCGGGACGCTGAGGAACCCGCTCCAGGCGGCTTACGTCGAAACCCAGCTCCCGGGCCCGGGCGACCGCGGCCGCGTAGGCGGCTTCGGAGGGGACCGGATCCTTGGCCATCACCCAGAGGAAGTCCACCGTCCCGCTGGTGACGAGCATCGTCCGGTCCGCCTCGTTCCAGTACACCAGCCGGTAGGGCATCCAGACGAGGGGGAAGGGCTTGGCCTCCATGTCCCCGGGGCGCGCCGGATCCTTAATTCTGAGGACCTGGGTCATCAGCCCCTTCTTTCCGTCGAATCCGCCCTTGAAGCCCTCGTAGAGCACCTTCCAGGTGCCTTCTCCCGTCCGGATGTAGGTGTCCGTCGTGCCCACCCAATCCCGGGCGATGGAGATGGGGATGCGGGCGATCTCGTACCACTTCCCCTCGAAGAGGCTCCGGTCGAAGTCCGGCACGGTCGGCATGCCGGCCGTGGACGGCGCGTTGGCGCAGGACCCGAGGGCGAGGAGCAGGAGGGCCGCGCCGATCGGCGCGGCGATGAACGCGCGGAGCTTACGCATGGCGCCTCGGCAGGGGGACGAAGACGCTGGTCCGGCGCTTGTACTCCGCGTAGGCGGGGTCGGCTCCGTGCTTGGCGTCGGCGCTTTTCTCCAGGAGCGGTATCCCGCTCACGAAGAGGAGGAGCAGGGTGATGAAGACGGGTCCGAGAACGGCCAGGTAGCCGGCGCCCGACAGGATCGGCAGGGCGTAGACGAACAGCGCCCACCAGAGCAGCGCTTCTCCGAAATAGTTCGGGTGGCGCGAATACTTCCACAATCCCGTCGAGATGAAGCCCGCTTCTCCCCGCGCCTTGAAGCGCGCCTTCTGCGCGTCGGCTATGACTTCGATCGCGAAGCCCAGGATCCAAAGGGCGATGCCCGCGATCTCCGCCGCCCCGAAGCCGCGTTCGGTTCCCGGAGCCGAGGCCGACGCCGTGACCGGCAGCATGATGACCGCGACCGCGACCGCCTGGATCGTCCAGAACCGCGCGAACCGGAGGGGGACTTCCCGCATCCCGTCGAAACGGTGGTCCACCTTGGTCGTGATGATCCGCGTGAAGAGGTAGCCGCCCAGCCTGAGGGCCCAAACGATGGTCAGCCACGCCGGCAGCAGCGCGGCCAGCGGCGCGCCGGGATTGAAGCCGATGAGCGCCGCCGAAACCAGCACGAAGGACAGGCTGTAGGACAGGTCGGTCACCACGTCGGTCTTCTTGGTCGCCGCGTAGGCGAAGAAGAGGGCGTTCACGACGATGGACGTGAGGAAGGAAAACACGAAGGGGTTCATGCTGTCTCCTTGAAGTACAGTCTCGCTTCCTGGGCACCGGCGGTCAAGTCGACCTCTCCTGAGCGCCGGCGGAAGAACTTGTCGATCGCTTTTAATATACCTAAATTAATCATGTATACGGAAATTCCGTGGAGGTCTCTATGGGAGGCATTCTTCTCGCCGCGCTGATCGCGGTAACGATGGTTCCCGCGTCGGTCGCGGGCGAATACGAACTCAGCCAACGCTTCGGAGAAAAAACGGTAACGCTGAGCCAGCGCCTCTCGCGGACAGCCGAAGGCTACGAGGCGACGATCGAATCGAGCGATGGAGCAGCCGATCGGGTGGTGATGGATTCGGGCCGCTCAACCTTGGAATGGCGCCGGAGTTATCCGGCCGAGGGCACCGAGATCGTCGCCAGGAGATCCGGTCCCACGGTAACCCTCTCCGGAACCTTCAAGAATAAGCCCATCTCCTTCGTGGAGCGGATCGGAGACCTCCCGTGGTTCCAGTTCCAGGAGCTGTCCTACCCGGCCATCCTGGACAAGCGCGCCGCGGAGTTCTGGACCATCAGCCGGCGCGACATGAAAGCCGCAAGCTTCCGCTCGGAGCTGCAGGGCGTTGAGACCGTGGAAGTCATGGGAGCGCCGGTTGCGGCGCGCCGCTTCCTCCTCACCGTCAAGGGAGTCCCCAGGGCGGTCTTCAAGTCCAGCTATTGGCTCAGGTCGAGCGACGGGGTATTCCTCCGATTGGAGGTTCCGCCGGTGTTCGGATTCTCTGGAGGCCGGGCGGAGCTGGTCGGGGAACGGCCCGTTTCCTAACGAGCCGCGCCAATGGTCCTGTTGACGCGGGGGCCGAGAGGTCTTAGGCTTTTGTATTAATGGGTCTCCCTTTGCTGTCCCGGCGGGAAGCGATACTGCTCGTCGAGGCGGAAGACGAGCACGCAGCCCTTCGCGCTTCCCTGCTCTCCGACGAGGGCTTCGAAGTGGTGCGCGCAGGGTCGGGCGCGGCGGCGCTCGAGGCCCTGCGCGCCGATCCGGAAGCGTTCGGCCTGGCCCTCGTGGACATCGATCTGGACGGGCAGAGGCGGGGACTCGCGGCGGCCCGGGACCTCCTGGGCGTTCGGGACATCCCGATAATCTACCTCTGCGCCGATTCCGAAGGAGCCAAGTTCGAAGAGGCCGCCGGGAGCGGCCATTTCTGCAGCCTTCCGAAGTACTCGGGATACCAGTCCCTCGCCGGGTCCGTGAACACCGCGCTGCGGGTGCACCAGGCCCGGCGCAGCATCGCGCGGAGCGAGCGGGATTACCGGCTCCTGTTCGAGAACATGACCGCGGGTTTTGCGGTCCACCGGATGATCTACGACGAAGAGAACGCCCCGGTCGACTACCGATTCCTGGCGGTCAATCCCGCCTTCGAGCGCCTCACGGGGCTGACCGCCGCCGCCGTCGTCGGCAAGACGGTCCGTGAGGTCCTTCCGGATACCGAGCAGTACTGGATAGATACCTACGGGGAGGTAGCCCGGACCGGCCGGCCCACGTCCTTCCGCAACTATTCGGCGGAGTTGGAGCGGTACTACGACACCTGGGTGTTCAGCCCCGAGCAGGACCTATTCGCCGTCGTGTTCACCGACATCACCGATAAGGTCCGGGCGGACGAAGAGCTTCAGGCGAGCGAGGAGCGTTTCCGGGTGCTCTTCGAGACGATGTCCCAAGGGGTCGTGTTCCAGGATTCCAGCGGCCGCATCGAGATGGCCAATCCCGCGGCGGAGCGCATCCTCGGGCTTACCCAGGACCAGCTGCTCGGCCGCACCTCGCTGGATACCCGGTGGAAAACCGTCCGCGAGGACGGAACCGATTTTCCCGGAGCGGAGCACCCGGCGATGGTCGCCCTCCGGACGGGGAAGACCGTCACCGGCGCGGTGCTGGGGGTGTTCCATCCGGACTCGGAGCGCCACCGGTGGATACGGGTCGACGCCGTTCCCCTGTTCCGCCGGAATGATGAAAAACCCTACCGCGTCTACGCGATGTTCACCGATATCGGGGAACGGAGCGCGATCGAGGAAACCCAGACCTTCCTCGCCAAGCGCGGCTGGGCCGCGTCTGGGGAGGATTTCTTCCAGGCCCTCGCAAAATTCCTTTCAACCGTCCTTGAGGCGGATTACGTCTGCATCGATAGGCTGGAGGGGGACGGGCTCAGCGCCCGGACCGTCGCCGTGTACTTCGACGGCAAATTCCAGGACAACGTGACCTACGCCCTCAGGGAAACGCCCTGCGGGGAGGCCGCCGGCAAGGCTATCTGCTGCTTCCCGAAGTCGGTCCGGCATCTCTTCCCGAACGATGCGGTGCTCCAGGAGATGGCAGCGGAAAGCTACGCGGGAACGACGCTCTGGAGCGGGGACGGCAAGCCGATCGGCCTCATCGCGGTCATCGCCCGCAAGCCGCTGGAGAATCCCGCCCTGGCCGAGATGGTCCTCGGCTTGGTTGCCATCCGCGCGGCGGGAGAGCTGGAGCGGCGGGAATCGGCGGAGGCCCTCCGGCGCATGGTTTCCCAGAAGGAGACCCTGCTCAAGGAGCTCCAGCATCGGGTCAAGAACAACCTGAACGTCGTTTCCAGCCTGCTGGACCTTGAGGCGGACAACCTTACGGACGAGGGGGCCAGGACGGTGTTCCTGGAAGCCCGAACCCGGATCGAGTCGATCGCGACGATCTACGAGCGGCTCTACCTCTCGGAGGATCTGACGACGGTCGACCTGGGCCAGTACGTCCGGGACCTCGCCGACTACGTCTTCCGCACCTACGAGATCGATCCCGGACGTGCGTTCCTGACCGTGGATACCGACGCCGTGATGCTGGAGACCAAGCGCGTCGTGCCCCTAGGCCTCATCCTCAACGAGCTCATCTCCAATTCCTTGAAGTACTCCCTCGGCTCGGGCCGGGGCGAGATCCGGGTCTCGGTCAAGCGGGCCGGGGACCGCGCGGAGCTCGCCGTCTCGGACAGCGGCCCTGGCCTGCCGCCCGGTCTCGACCCCCACGAGGCTACCAGCATGGGCATGGAGCTGGTCCGGATGCTGGCGCAGGAGCTCCGCGGGGATCTCGTCTACGAAAGCGGGAAGGGACTCTCCGTGCGCGTCTCCTTCCCGCTCTGAATCAGACGATACAGCGGTTCAGCCCCGCCCGAACTCCTTCACCGCGTCCACCATCGCCAGGATGTTCTCCGCGGGCACCTCGTCCATGATCGTGTGGACCGCGGATACCAGGTAGCCGCCGCCTTCTCCGAGTATCGAGCAGACCCGCTTCACCTCGGCCCGCACCTCGTCGGGGCTTCCGTGGGGAAGGACGTGCTGGGTGTCGATCGCTCCGCAGAGGACGATGTCCCTGCCGTAGGTCTTCTTGAGCCGCGCGAGGTCCGACATGCGTCCGGCCCCCGATTGGATGGGGTTGAGGATGTCGACGCCGATCTCCAGGAAGTCGGGGATGAGGTCGTACACGTCGCCATCGGAGTGGAAGAAGATCTTCGCCTTGGATCGGGACTTGATGAAGGAGATGAGCTTGGCGTGGACGGGCTTGAGCATGGTCCGGTACGTGTCCGGGGAGATCATGAGGCTCTCCTGGGTGCCAAGGTCGTCGCCGATCTTGATGATGTCCAGGGCGTCTCCCGCCTCGTCCAGGAAATGGCCCATGAGGGTCTCGCAGAGACCCTCGATCTTCCAGAGGAGGGCCTGGGCGAATTCGGGTTCCACCAGCATGTTGCCCAGGAAGGTGTCCATGCCCTGCATGGCGTGGGCGCGCTCGAAGGGGAAGAGGAGCCAGGGACAGCCGAGGACGGCGTACTCGTCCGCCGCCGCGAAGGCGCGGGCCTGGGCGCGCACGTCCCGGACCCGGCTGGGGTCGTCCATGTCGGGCCAGGGGTAGGCCTCTATCTCGTCGACGGTCGTCGCGTCGGCCATGGGGTGGATGCCCGGATACCAGCGTCCCGGTTCTATCTCCTTCTGGCCCGTGCCCCAGTCGTCCACGAAGGGCGCGTGCTCGGGGCGGGACTTCACCCGCGCGTACACCGAGTCGGGGTAGCGGTCCAGGACCGAGCGGGTATCGGCGCCGAGGCGGACCAGGACTTCCTCGTCCGGGAGGGCCGTGCCGAGCTCGGGCCAGTCGTAGATGTAGCGCTCCGGGGCGTCTACGCCGAGGAGCTTCTTCAGGGCCCGGTAGGGCTTCATCTTGATGCCCGTCGCGTTGGTCCCGCCGATGACGAGGGGGATGCGGTCCGGGGTTTCGTGGTTGAGCGCCATCAGGACGCGTTCTTTGCCGGTCATCCTTCCATTATGCTATACTTTCTGCGTCCATGGAATTCCTCATCGACGCCTTCGAGAAGCCCGTCCTCATCCTGCTCCGCGGCCTCCTGAACCAGGCCGGCATGATCCTCGTCTTCGCCTTCGTGTTCTCCCGGGCCAAGGTTTTCCGGTCCTACCTGCTCTCCTCACGGCGCCGGCCGATCGGCACGGTCCTTTTCATCGTCTTCTTCGGCCTTTTGGGCATCATCGGGACCTACACGGGCATTCCCGTCCGGGGCGCCCTGGCGAACTCGCGGATCATCGGCGTCTTCGTGGCGGGACTCCTGGGCGGCCCCTTCGTCGGCATCGGCGCGGGCCTCGTGGCGGGGGTCCACCGCTGGGCGATTGACATCGGCGGCTTCACCGCCTTCGCGTGCATGGTGTCCACCATCGTGGAGAGCGCCATGGCCGGGTACTTGAGCGACTCCTTCTACCGCTCCAAGAACAAGTGGCTCTTCGCCATGCTCGCCGGCGCGGCGGCCGAGATCGTCCAGATGATACTCATCCTCATCCTGGCCAAGCCCTTCGAGGATGCCTTCTCCTTGGTGCAGATCATCGGCGTGCCGATGACGGTGGCCAACGGCTTCGGCATCGGCATGTTCGTCACCATCGTGGATACGGTGTTCCGTGAGCGGGATCAGGCGGCGGCGGCCCAGGCCCAGGCGACCCTCCGCATCGCCAACCAGACGCTCAAGCACTTCCGCGAAGGCTTCAACGAGGAGTCCGCCGAGCAGAACGCGCGGATCATCCTCTCCACCCTCGGCGTTGCCGCGGTTTCGTTCACCGACGGCGCGAAGATCCTCTCACACGTCGGCATCGGCTCGGACCACCACAAGCCGGGGATGGAGATCCGCACGAACCTGACCCGGGAAGTCCTGAGCGGAGGGATGTACCGCATCGCCGCCGCCAAGGCGGAGATCGGGTGCGACGAGCCCGCCTGCCGGCTGTGCTCCGCCATCACGGTGCCGCTCCAGGGCAAGAAGAAGGTCTTCGGCACCCTCAAGCTCTACAAGGAGGTGGAGAACGGGATCGGCCAGGTCGATATCGAGCTGGCCCTTGGGTTGGCCAACCTCTTCGCGACCCAGATCGAGCTCAGCCAGCTGGAGGCGCAGAACAAGCTCCTGGCCAAGGCGGAGCTCCACGCCCTCCAAGCCCAGATCAACCCCCACTTCCTCTTCAACGCGATCAATACGATCGCGTCCCTGACCCGATCCGACCCCGAGACTGCCCGGGACCTCCTCATCCACCTGGGCTCCTTCTTCCGCCGGAACCTGGCTGCCCAGGACGAGCTGGTGCCCCTTCGGGAGGAGCTGGAGCAGGTCAGGTCCTATCTCCTCATCGAGCGCGCCCGCTTCGGGGAGAAGCTCCGGGTGGAATTCTCCATCCCCGACGACGCGGACTGCCTCATCCCGCCGCTCCTCCTCCAGCCCATCGTGGAGAACGCCGTCAAGCACGGCATCCAGAAGAAGATCGGGCCGGGGCTGGTGACCATCTCGGCGCGGCGGGGAAAGGGGGAGACCGAGCTTACCGTGTCCGACGACGGGATCGGCATGGACGCTGCCCGGGTCCGGGGGCTCTTCGCCGGGGACAGGTCTAAGAAATCGATCGGCCTCATGAACATCAACGCGCGCCTGGTGAACCTCTACGGCCCCGAGTACGCCCTATCGGTGTCCAGCGAGGCCGGCTCGGGCACGACGGTGCGGATGCGGATTCCGCGGGAGGCGGCCGGTGTCGGCGATTCGCGCACTGCTGGTTGACGACGAAAGCCCCGCCCGGGAGGAGCTGAAGTTCCTCCTGCGCGCCTACCCGGACTTCGTCGTCGCGGGGGAGGCGGAGGACGGCGTCGCCGCCCTGGAAGCCTACCGGGCGGAAAAGCCTGATCTCGTGTTCCTGGACATCCAGATCCCCGGCATCCAGGGCATAGATCTGGCGGCCACGCTCTCGGGCATGGCCGAGCCTCCCCTGATCGTGTTCGTCACCGCCTTCGACTCCTACGCGGTGCGGGCCTTCGAGCTCAATGCCCTGGACTACCTCCTGAAGCCCATCGCGGAGGAGCGGTTCGCCGAGACGGTCAGGCGTATCCGCGAAACCTGCTCCGATCGGGAAGGGAAGTACCAGGAGTACCTCAAGGGCCTCAGGTCCCTGGTCCGGGGCTACGCGCCGGCCTGCGAGGACGGCGGGGACGAGCGGGAAGACGGGGATTCGGGGGCGCCCCAGTCCGAGTACCTGACCATCTACAAGGACGGACGCTACTGCCCGCTCCACTTCAAGAAGATATCCTGCCTGAAGGCCGAGGGCGGCGCGACCCGGGTGTTCAGCGAGACCGGCGAGTACCTCATCTACCGGCCGCTGCGGGAATTCGAGGCCGTCCTCCCGAAGGAATCCTTCTTCCCGGCCCATCGGTCGTACCTGGTCAACCTCTGCTTCATCCAGCACATCGACCTCTGGATCAACGGAGCCCTCCAGCTCGAGCTCCGGGGCGTCGGGGAGAAGGTTCCCGTGAGCCGCGCCAAGACGCGGGAGCTCAAGCGCCGGATGAACATGCAGTAGGATTCCGACCGTTCATCGGCGAATTTCGACGTTTCGTCCGAATTCACGGGCGGCGCCGTTCCGGCCCGTGAGATGCTCCGGCAATCGGCCGTCGGCCGGATCGCACCAACCCACCGAATCATCGGAGCACCCGACATGATTTCATTCCTTCTTTCGGTCGCCGCCCTGCTGGCCGGCTACTTCGTCTACAGCAAGATCGTGGACCGCGCCTTCGGGGCGGACCCCGCGCGCAAGACTCCCGCCGTGGAGATCGCCGACGGCGTCGACTACGTGGTCCTCCCCACCTGGAAGATCTTCCTCATCCAGTTCCTGAACATCGCCGGCCTCGGCCCGATCTTCGGCGCCATCGCCGGCGCCCTCTGGGGCCCCGCCGCCTTCCTCTGGATCGTCCTCGGGTCGATCTTCGCCGGCGGCGTCCACGACTACTTCTCCGGCATGCTCTCCATCCGCCACAAGGGCGCCAGCGTCCCCGAGGTCGTCGGCCAGTACCTGGGCGGCGGCTTCCAGAACTTCATGCGCATCTTCTCGGTCGTGGTCCTCGTGCTCGTCGGCGTCGTCTTCGTCACCGGCCCCGCGGCCCTCATCGCCGGACTCACCCCCCCCGCCCTCGACAAGCAGTTCTGGGTCTACGTCATCTTCGCCTACTACCTCCTGGCGACCTTCCTCCCCATCGACAAGCTGATCGGCAAGATCTACCCGATCTTCGGCATCCTGCTCCTCATCATGGCCATCGGCGTCATCGGCGGCATCTTCATCGGCGGGTATAAGATCCCCGAGATCACCCTGGCGAACCTCCACCCCAAGAAGCTCCCGATCTGGCCGCTCATGTTCATCACCATCGCCTGCGGCGCCATCTCCGGCTTCCACTCCACCCAGTCCCCCATCATGGCCCGCTGCCTCTCCAACGAGAAGCACGGCCGGGCGATCTTCTACGGAGCCATGATCGCCGAGGGCATCATCGCCCTCATCTGGGCCGCCGCGGCCATCGCGTTCTTCGGCAGCACCGGCGAGCTCGGCGCCCAGATGGGTGCCAACGGCGGCCAGGGCTGGGTCGTGAGCACCATCTCCAAGACCCTCCTCGGACCGGTCGGCGGCGTCCTGGCCATCCTCGGCGTCGTGGCTTGCCCGGTGACCTCCGGCGACACGGCCTTCCGCAGCGCCCGGCTCACCATCGCCGACGTGTTCGGCTACAAGCAGGGCCCGGTCCTGAACCGCCTGGTGATCACGCTCCCCCTCTTCGCCATCGGCTTCAGCCTCACCCTCATCGACTTCAACGTGATCTGGCGCTACTTCGCCTGGTCCAACCAGACCCTGGCGATGATCGTGCTCTGGGCCGCCGCGATGTACCTGGCGGTCAACAAGAAGCTCTTCGTGATCGCCGCCGCCCCGGCCACCTTCATGACCGCGGTGTCCATCACCTACATCCTGGTCGCCCCCGAGGGCTTCAAGCTCCCGACGACCATCGCCTACCCCGTCGGCATCGCCGTCGCGGTAGCCTCCCTCGCCGTCTTCCTCTTCGCCGCGAAGAAGAAGCAGGCCAAGGCCGCCGCGGTCGAGAAGACCGCCGCGTAAGCTTCCGGTTTCCCGTACGGGGGACCCCATCCGCAGTGGCGGGGGTGGGGTCCCCCGTTTTTTTTGCGTTTCCGCTTGACTAAGTTGGGGTAAAGCGATAGTGTATTAGTTAAGTAGTACACCATGGAGGTAAATCGTGGTTACATTCCAAGCCGTGAAGTTTTCTTACGGCAAGAGGCCGCTCTTCGAGGGCCTCGATCTCGTCGTCAGGCCCGGATCGACGGTCGGGCTCCTCGGCCTCAACGGGGCCGGGAAGACGAGTCTCCTCAAGCTCGGCGCGGGGGCCCTGTTCCCCGCGTCCGGGCGCATCGAGGTCTTCGGGAGGGAGAGCCGCAAGCGCGAGGCCGCCCTGCTCGCCGACGTGTTCTTCGTGAGCGAGGATCCCTGGGCGCCGGCTCTGACCGCGCCCCAGTGGCTCTCCCGCTACGGCGCGTTCCGGCCCCGGTTCGACGCGGCCCTCTTCGACAAGCTGCTGGAGGAATTCTCGGTGGACCGAGAGAAAAAGGTCTCCAAGATGTCCTACGGCCAGCGCAAGAAGTTCGCCGTCGCCGCGGCGCTCGCCAGCGGGGCCCGGGCGGTTTTCCTGGACGAGCCGACCAACGGGCTGGATATCCCTTCCAAGGCGCAGTTCCGCCGGGCCCTGGCCCTGGCGGCCTCCGAGGACCGGGCCTTCATCGTCTCCACCCACCAAGCCCGGGACCTGGAGAATCTCCTGGACCCGATCGTCATCGTCCACGAGGGGAAGGTGCTCTGCTCCTTCCCCGCCGCGGCCCTGGCCGAGCGTTTCTCGATCGAGCGCCTGAGCGAACTCGGCGGACGGCCCGTGGTCCACGCGGTGAAGGACGCCCTCGGCTGGACGGCCCTCGTCGCGGAGGGCGGCTCCGGCGCCGACCTCGAATCCGCCTTCAACGCCGCCATCGCGGAGCCCGCCAAGTTCCGCGCCGCCCTGGAAGGGCGAGCACTGCAAGGGCGCGCCCTGGAGGGAACGAAATGAACACGGTAGAATTGGACAAGCGCTTCTCCTTCGCGCGCCTCGCGCTCCTGATACGAAACCGGGCCATAGACGACGCCGCGGCGTTCGCCATCGTCGGCGCCGGCGTTTTCGCCCTCAAGCTCCTCGGCCTCTTCATCGGCGCCCACGTGCACCGGGACGCCGGCCGGATCCACGAGATCTGGCCCGTCCTCATCGTCGCCGGCGGCATCCTGCTGGCCTTCCGGGCCTTCGAACGAATGCACGACGGCCGGGGCGGTTCGGATTGGGTGCTCCTTCCCGCCTCTCCGCTGGAGAAGTATCTGGCCGCCTTCCTCTCGTACCTCGTGCTCTATCCCGTCGTCGCGACCGCGGCGGCTGTGCTCCTCTCCGGCGTCCTGGCCCTGATCGGCGCGCTCATCGGAGCGGAGGGTGCGGGGGTCTGGATTCCCGCGGCGATGCTGAACCCGGGCCAGGCCACGTCCTACTTCCTGTTCGCGGCCCTCGGCCTCGCCGGATCGGCCCGGTTCAGGAAACTGCCCCTGGTGAAGACCGCGGCGGTTTCGATCGGCTGGATGGCCTTCCTCGGCATGGTCTGGTTCGGCCTGGTCTTCCTCTTCGCCCGGGAAAACTTGTCCATCGCCTTCTCCGGCGGAGATTTCTCCATGAAGGACATCGAGCTGACCGACGGAAAGCTGGCGGTCATGGAGCTCCTTTCGCGGGGCATGAAGGCAGCCGCCTTCGTCGCCGCGGTCCTGTTCGGGTACTTCCGGGTGCGCGAGAAGGAGTCCGTCGATGAGGTTCAGTGACGATCGGCCGATCTACGAGCAGATAGCCGAGTCGATCGCCGCGGAGGTCGCCGCGGGGCGGCTGGCCGCGGACGACCGGATTCCGTCGGCCCGGGAATTGGCCGCCTCGCTGGAGGTGAACCCGAACACCGCGGCCCGGGCCCTCCAGGCCCTGGCCGACAGCGGGATAGCCCGGATGGAGCGCGGGACGGGCTACTTCGTCGCCGCGGACGGGCCCGCTCGGGCCGCCGGAGAGCGGCGGCGCAGGTTCTTCGATGAGGAGCTGCCGAGGCTCTTCGAACGGATGGACGAGCTCGGGCTGGAGCCCGGGGTCATAACCGAACAGTGGGCGGCGCGGAAAGCCGCCGGGGAGACGCGCCGATGAAGCGGAGCACCATCACCCTCATCGCCTTCGCGGCGCTGAGCCTCGCAGCGGTCCTGATCGCGGTGGCCGTCGTAGCCCTCTAGGGCTACAGGTCGACGCAGGAGTCCACCGCGGCGATCAGCTCGGCGCGGCTCCAGGGCTTCTTGATGAAGGCGTCCAGGCCGACCAGCTTCCGCGCCCGCTCGATGGCGTCGGGGTCGGCCTGGCCGGAAACGATGATGCAGCGGACTTCGGGGGGGCGGGTCTTCACGTCGGCCAGGAATTCGTCGCCCTTGAGCCCGGGCATCAGCCAATCCGAGATGATCAGTATGATCCGTATCCCTTCGGCCACGAGATCGTCGATGATCTCGTTGGCCTCCTTCGCGTTGAGCGCGGTCTCCAGTTGGAAGGCCTCTCCGTAGCGGCAGAGCAGTTCCTGCTTCAGCGTCATCAGTATGATCGCCTCGTCGTCCACGATGAGGATGGCGCTCTTCTTATCCATGCTTAGTCTCCGTTGCGTCCGGGTATAGTCACGATGAAGGCCGTGCGCCCGGGTCTGCTCTCGAATGTAATGGTCGCGCCGATTTCCGCCAATATCCTGCGGCATATATCCAGCCCGAGACCTGTCCCCTCGCCGGCCGGCTTCGTCGTGAAGAAGGGCTCGAAGATGCGCTCCTTGATAGCTTCCGGCACTCCGGGGCCGTCGTCGATGACCGAAACCGTGACCGCCGTCTCCGGTGACCCGTTCGGGCCCTCCATCTCAGCCCGTCCGATCTCCAGTTCCAGGGTTCCCCGGTATCCCATGGCCTGGACCGCGTTGTTGATGAGGTTCATCCAGACCTGGTTGAGCCGGTCGGGATAGCACATGACGGGCGGAATGTCGGCGAAGCGGCGCTCCACCACGACCTCGTGCTTGATGCGGTTCCGCAGGATGGTGAGCACCGTTTCCAGCTGCTGGCGGACGTCCGTGGAGATGAGCTCCGCCCCCGTCTCCCTCCGCGTGTAGGTCTTCAGGGCGAGCACGACCTGGGCGGCCCGCTCGGCGGCGACCTTCACGATGAAGTTGGATCTCACGATGGAGGAGATCCGGTACGCGAGGTCGAGGATCTTCGGGAACCGGGGCAGGTTTGCCAAGTCGGACAGCTCCGTCTCGTCCCCATCGAAGCCGATATCCACGAGCTTTTCGGACAGAAGGGACGCGTGCTGTATTTTGGCCCCCTCGAGGCAGGCGCGGAAGCGTTTGCGGCGCTCCCTCTCTTCTTTGCCTTCGCCGTCCATACGCTCCTGCCAGACCGAGCGCGTAAGCCGCGAGAAGGCGCGGTCTTCTTCGGCGCTGAAGGTTCGGTACATTGGCAGGGCTTCGGTGAGTCCGTGGGCGGCCGAGGCGTTCGCCTCCCCGGCGGAGACGATCGCGCCCAGCGGCGTATTGAGCTCGTGGGCGAGGCCCGCGACCAGCTGGCCCAGGGCGGCCATCTTATCCTGGAGCATCATCGACTTTTGGGATTCCCGGAGATGCGTCAGGGCTTCGCTCAGCTCCTCGGTGCGTTCGGCTACCCGGTGCTCCAGTTCGGCGTTCAGCCTCTTGAGCTGTTCCTCGGCTTCGATCCGGTCGCTGAGGTCGATGCCGACTCCGACGAGATACCGCTCGCCCTTGAGACCGGTGAATTTGGTTCCCGTAAGCAGATAGGGGATCAGTCTGCCGTCCTTGGCGACCAGGGGAGCCTCTATCGTCTGAGGCCCTTCGCTCATGACCTTATCCACAGCGGCCTGCACCGCCTCCCGGGCGGCTGGAACATGCCAGTCCAGAAGGCTGCGGCCTTTGAGCTCTTCGGCGGTGAACCCGAGCTCCGTCTCGTGGTTCCGGTTCCAGTACTGCATGGTGAGGGCAGGATAGTCGTACAGATAGAAGATGCCCGGAAGGCTCTCCAGCACGGTCGACGTGAATTCCTGCTGGCTCCGCAGTTCCGTTTCCGCGCGCTTGCGCTCCGTGATGTCCGTGAATACCGCGGCCATCCCGTTCGGCTTGATCCCGAAGGCGATCACCTCGAAGGCGCCGCGGATCCGACCGTCGACGTAATCGATCTGTTCGGTCATCCAAGGCGTTCCGTCCCGCGCCGCGGCGCGGTAGCGGTCGGGTATTTCCGTCCCAGCGAGGGACGGGAACGCCTGCTCAATAGTCTTTCCGACGAGGGGCGCGTGATTAACCCCGAGTATCGAATCGGCCGCCGGATTGAAGCCTGTGAACATGAGGCTTCCGTCGGACCGCAGCTTGTAGAAGTGGATGCCCCGGGGAGTCTGCTCCACCAGAGCGCGGGCGATCGCCTCGTTCTCGCCGCTTTCTGCATCGAGCCGCGGTTCCCATGTCCGCCGGCGCGCGAGGTGCGCGGCGTGAACGAGGGCTGCGGCCGCGGCGGCGGAGAGGATGGCTGCGGGGATAGCGACGATCATAGGACAAGTATAGTCTTTTTTTATTTCGCCGCGAGTCATTGAATTCGGTTGGCGGGGATCTATACTTTGCGCAATGGAACGTTTTCGGTTCCCCCTTTCCGCCTCGCTGCTGCTCCTCTGCGTCTCCATATCGTTGTCTGCGGAGGGGCTTAAGCTCAACTCCAACGATATTTTTCCGCGTTCCGCTCCGGACGGCAGCGGATACGAGGATCGGATCATCGCGGAGGCCTTCCGCCGCCTCGGCCTGCGCTACGAGCTCATGAAAGTCCCGTCCGAGCGCGCCCTCGCCAGCGTGGACCGCGGCGAGATCGATGGAGATTACGTCCGGATCGCCGGCCTCGAGCAGAGCTACCCCGGCCTGGTCAGAGTCGGGGAGCCGATCGCGGCCATGGAATTCGGGTCCTTCGTCAGGGATCGGGAGCGCGCTCCCAAGACCTGGGAAGAGCTCAGGAACCGGCGGGTCGGCATGATCATCGGATGGAAGATCGTGGAGCAGCGCACGAGCGGCTTTCCGGCGATGAACGCGGTTCGCGACGAGGCCTCGCTGTTCGCGCTGCTGGAGTCCGGCCGCGTCGACGCGATCGTCTACGACCTTTTGGAGGGAGCCCGCTACCTCAAGCGGACCGGGCTCGACGGTACGGTATTCCCCGGGCCGGTCCTCGAGCGGCGGGACATGTTCCTCTACCTCAACGCGAAGCACGCGGACCTGGCGGTCAAGCTGGCCGCGGCGCTTCGGGACATGCGGAAGGAGGGCCTGATCGATCGGATCACCCGGGAAACGATCGATCAGGCCGGAAATTGAGCTGAGGCGGGAAGATGCGCTTGCGGAATGCGGTTTTCCTGTCGGCCCTGCTCATCGGGCTGGCGACGATGACGGGCATCACGGCGCTCAGGGGATTGATAGGGGCGCAGCGGACCGAGCGCGATATCGCGACGGACTTGGAAACCGAGAGCTCCGTTCATTTGGGTGCAATCTCCGAGGCGCTCTGGATTTTCGATAGAACCCTGCTCCAGGCCCTGGTCGACGGCATCGTCGCGGGACCGAACATATCCTACGCGGCGATCGTCGACCAGGGTACGGTCATCGCCGCGGCGGGCTCCGGGCGGGAAGGTTCGGACTACACCCGCCGCACCCCCATCCTTTACCAGGATCGGGGAACATCGAAGAACATCGGTACCCTGGTCGTCCAGGGCGACCTGGAGGTGCTCCGCTCCCGCTCGAGGGCCTGGCTCCAGGATGATCTGCCTCCGATCGCCGCGGGCATCCTCTTCTGCGCGCTCCTCATCGCCCTTTTCTTCGAGGTCCTCGTTACCCGCCGGCTGGAGCGGGATGCGCGCGCGCTCGTCGCCTACGACTTCACCGGCCCGGACGCTTCTCCGCTCCGCGTGCGGACTCCGCCCCGGAATGAGATAGATGTGCTCGAGACCAAGTTCCAGGAGCTCCTCGGCGCGCTGCGGGCGGGACTGGATGAGAAGGACGCCCTCATCCGCGAGCTCTACCACCGGACGAACAACAGCATGCAGTCTATCTTAGGCCTGCTCTCCATCGGCAAGGAAGCTCTCCATGAAAAGGCCGCCATTGAAGTGTTCTCCCGCATCGAGAAGAAGGTGTACGCGATGGCGCTGGTGCACCGCATGCTGTACGAAAAGGGCGACCTGTCGCGGATTTCTCTCCCCGAGTACATCTCGGCCTACGCGGCCTACCTTTCAGCCGAAGAGCGGGCAGCCGAGCGCGGTATACTTCTGGACGTCCGGATCCAAGAGGTTGAGGTCAGCATCGACTTCGCGGTACCCTTCGGGCTCATCGTCTCAGAGCTGGCCGGCAACTCCCTGCGGCACGGATTCCCGGGCGACCGGCGCGGGCGGGTGGAGCTCGCCCTCTGGACAGAAGGCGACGGTCGGATCGTCTTAACCGTCTCCGACGACGGCGTCGGAACCGACCGGAACCTGAACGGCGGAGCGGGCGGCGAGCTCGGCATCGAGCTCGTGCGGTCCCTCGCGTCGGACCAGCTCGGCGGCAGCCTTCGCTTCGAGACCGGAAAGGGTGTGCGTTGCGTCCTGGAAGCCTACCCGGGCCGCTTCCGCGTCCGGGTCTAGGCCTTCGCTTCTTCCGCGGCAAGTCCGGCGCTCATCGATTTCTTCGACGTTTCTCAACGTACCAACACCGAACCCTAACCTCGCGGCTTCATGATCGGCTCCATCACCATACCCTCGGAGGAAAAGTCGATGATGAGATTACGCCGCTTCTGCGCCCTCGCCGCCCTCGGCGCCGCGCTGATCGTCCCCGCCCAGCTCTTCGCTTCCGGATCGAAGGAGGCCGCTCCGGCCTCCGCCCCGACTCCCGCCGCCCAGCCCGCGGCCGCGCCCTCGGTCAAGTACGTCTTTCTGTTCATCGGCGACGGCATGTCGATGAGCCAGATCAACTCCGCTGAGGTCTACTCCGCCGCTCTGGCCACCAAGGATGTCACCGTGAAGAAGCTCGGCTTCTCCCAGTTCCCGGTCGCCGGACTCACCACCACCTACGACGCCGGGTCCATCATCACCGACTCCGCCTCCGCCGGCACGGCCCTCGCGACCGGCCACAAGACCCTCAATGGCGTAATCAACATGGATCCGGGCAAGACGGTCGCCTACAAGACCATCGCCGAGTACGCCCGGGAAGCGGGCAAGAAGGTCGGCGTCGTTTCTTCGGTCTCGATCGAGCACGCGACTCCCGCAGTCTTCTACGCTAAGACGCCCTCCCGGGGCAACATGTACGACATCGCCGTCCAGCTCACCAAGAGCAACTTCGACTACTTCGGCGGCGGCGGCTTCGCCCAGCCGACCGGCAAGAACAAGGACCAGCCGAACGTGATCGATCTGGCCAAGGCCGCGGGGTACCGATACGTGAATTCCAAGGCCGACTTCGACGCCCTCAAGGCCGGCGCCGGCAAGGTGCTCGCGGTGAACGCGACGCTCCAGGATTCCTCCGCGATGCCCTACGACATCGACCGGAAATCCGACGACCTGTCCCTGGCCGATTACACCAAGAAGGGCATCGAACTCCTCTCCGACGACCCCGAAGGCTTCTTCATGATGGTCGAGGGCGGCAAGATCGACTGGGCCTGCCACGCCAACGACGCCGCGTCCGCCATCCGCGATACCCTGGCCTTCGACGCGGCCGTGGCCGAGGCGGTCAAGTTCGCCGAGCAGCACCCCGCGGAGACCCTCATCGTCGTCACCGGCGACCACGAGACCGGCGGCATGTCCATCGGCTTCGCCGGCACCCAGTACTCCACCTTCTTCGACAAGGTCGGCGTCCAGAAGATGTCCTACGTCGCTTTCGACGCGAACGTCCTCAAGCCCTACAAGGCCGCGACGGCCAAGGACAAGGCGAAGCTGGAGGACCTGGCCCCGGCCATCAAGGACGCCTTCGGACTCGACGTCCTGGCCATGCCCCAGATCCAGCGGGAGCAGATCGACCGCGCCTTCAAGCGGTCCATGGGCAACGAGGTCGAGCGCGCCATCAAGGAGGAGGAGTACCTCTTCTACGGCGGCTACGAGCCCCTCACCGTGAAGATCACCCAGCTCCTCAACCAGAACGCGGGCATCGGCTGGACCTCCTATTCCCACACGGGAGTTCCGGTCGCCACCTTCGCCAAGGGCGCCCGGGCGGACCTCTTCTCCGGGTACTACGACAACACGGACATCTTCAAGAAGCTCGTCGACGCGATGGCGATCAAAGCGAGCATGTAAGCCAGTTATCTATGGAAAAATGCCGGCCGGCCTCGACCTCCTCGGCCGACC
>JADHEF010000773.1_pt1 | contig 27536 bp, 25 predicted proteins | sample 8952391 | NCBI WGS metagenome assembly JADHEF01 (sample SAMN16124439, study PRJNA663245) | bioreactor sludge metagenome | isolation source: sludge (nitrite) | place: India:Bengaluru | collected 2019-02-28 | reverse complement strand
ATCTGGTGGTGGTCTCCGGCAATGCCACTGAGAACGGCAGGCTCAATCAGTATATCGACGGAGGGCGGGTGATATACATCGCCTCTGGCGAAGCCGCGAGCCCGGAGTTTCTTCCCGTGCGCCTGGAGGGAGTGGAGAGCGGCCCGGCCAACCTCTGGGTGAGAAGCGAGGGCTTTGCCGGGGAACTGCATTTCAATGAGATTGGCCTTTTCAGCTATCCTGGAGCTGTCCCCAGAAGAGGCTCGACTACCATGGTCGAGGCCAATGGCCGGCCCGTCCTCTCATACTGGCGTCTGGGCAAAGGCATAGTGATCTATAATGGCTTAGAATTGGACTCGGATTTTCGTCTGAGGCCGGAATATCCCATATTCTGGTATAAGATGGTCAGCTGGATCACAGATGTGCCTGACGTCGTCCAGTCCAATCGCAAGACGGGAGAGACAGTCCACCTGGGCGAGGCGGCCATGATAGAGACGCCCTCCACCAGATTCATGGCCAGCAGCCTGCTGCTGGACCAGGTGGGGATCTATCGCTACCAGGGGCAGACCATAGCCGCCAATATGTATGATCCCAGAGAATCCTCCCTGGAGAGAAGCCTGGAGGTGGAGGCGGGGCAGTTCAAAGAGGTGAGCCGGAAGACCACTGTGGAAAAAGATCTCTCCCACTGGATCATCGCCCTGGCTGCCCTGGCCATGCTCCTGGAGCTGGCGGTCATGAGGCGGAGGAGGGAGGCATGATAGAAGATCTCTATTTTGCCCGACCTGAGCTTCTCTGGGCCCTTGCCCCGATTCTCCTGCTGGGAGCGATCTACGTCCGACGCTCCAGGAACAGGCTGTTTGCTGCTACAAGGCTCCTGGCTTTTTGTTTGATCGTAGCCGCTGCTGCCAATCCTTATTTTGTACAGACCCATACCGTCTCCTCCAGTCAGCCCAGCATCACCATCCTTGATGATAGGACTGCATCCATGGGCATCTTCGATCCCGCTATTGCAGAGCGGATCCGGGGCTGGACCGATGCTCCGGTTAGAAGCTTCTCCGGGGAGACTACTCCATTGGGAGACAAGATCGTGCAGCATTCCATCCCCGGGGGCAGCATCCTCCTGATCTCAGACGGCTACAGCAATAGTGGCCGGCCTCTGGCCGATTCTCTTGCTCTGGCCAGGGCCTCCAATGCCACCACATTTGCCCTCTCCCTGGTCCCGGAGAAAGATGATTCCAGCGTGGAGATCTCCGGGACCAACACCGGCGTTTTGGCCGGAGACTATCCCTTCCGGGTTATAGTGCGGTCGGCAAAAGGATATAACGGATCCCTCTCCGTTTTTGCCGACGAGCAATTGATCTACAGCGACAGCATCTCCTCCAATGCCAGCGCCTCCATCAAGATCTCCCATTCATTCCTGACCACGGGAAACCATATCCTGAGAGCTTCTATTGACCCGGATGGCCAGCCGGTCAACGATAATTACCAGAAGGCGGTCTATGTCGTGCCCAAGCCGGAGGTCCTCCTGGTCACCAATGTCAGCTCTCCCCTGGCGGTGAGCCTGAAAGACCTCTACCGGCTGACTGTATCCTCGGATCTGCCCCAGAGTCTGGATGGATACAAGGCCGTCGTCCTGGACGATGTTCCCTACCGCTCCCATCTGGATCGGCTGGGGGAATATGTGCGCGAGGGCGGCGGCATGGTGGTGGTGGGAGGCGAGAACTCCTATGATCTTGGCGGATACAGCAATTCCGGGCTGGAGAGGTTCCTCCCGGTTCGATCTGTGCCCAGCGTCTTTGAGGGAGGCAAGACCATGGCTATAGTCCTGGATATCTCCTTCTCTCTCTTGACCGCCCGGACCAGAGACGGCACTACCCTTCTGGACTATGAGAAGGCCCTGGCCGTGGAGCTGCTCAAGTCGCCCGACCTGCAGGACTACAAGGTAGGATTGGTCGTATTCGGCACCAGAGCCTATAATGTTCTCGATCCCGTGCCCTTATCTCGCTCCCGTCAGATCATTTCAGAGAGAATTATGGCCTTGGGTCCGGCGGGCACCGAGAACAGCCACCTGGATAGAGGACTGGAGCTGGCCTGGGATATGCTTAATGTAAGCGGTGGCCAGGGGGAACTGCTTGTGCTCTCGGACGGAAATCTCTATAATTATCCCGAGGTGATGGAGAGGTCTAGCCAATTGCTTCGCCAGATGAATGTAGACACCCGTCTCATTCAGGTGCAGGCTTTCCCGGGAATGACCGGCAAATTCTATGATCTGGCCGCCCAGACAGGATCAAACTTCACCCAGTTCGTCTATCCGGACTCTTTGACCACCAGCATGGAGGGGGCTGGTTTGGAGGAGACGATCTCTCCCGAGCAGATGGCCGCTTATGCTGCCACGACGGTGAGCAAAAACCACTACATAACTGCCGGATTGGATTTGAACGCCAATGTAACCGGATTCAATGACGTCACTCCCAAACCGGGAGCAGAGCGTCTGGTGGCACTTGCCGATGGCAAGCCCATTCTGACCGTCTGGCGCTACGGTCTGGGCCGGGTGGCGGCTCTGACTGCAGATAACGGCAATATCTGGGCAGGCCCGCTCTATAGCAGGGAGAGCTCCGCTGTAATCTCTTCCACCCTCAACTGGGCCATAGGTGATCCCCGGCCAGAAAGAGGCAGGGTGGAAGCTGATGACGGCTGGCAGGGCACGCCTCTGTCCGTCACCATAAACAGCGATGCCCGGCCGGTCATTGCTGGAGCAGAGGTGGAGAAGGTGGGCGATAACCGATACACTGCCACATTCACTCCCAACAGCTCGGGCATCTACTACATCGGCAGCTACGGCCTGGCAGTCAACTATCCCCTGGAGTTCCGTGATGTGGGCTATAACCCTGAGCTATCCAATCTGATTATGGCAGCAGGAGGAAAGCTATTCAGCGAGGAAGAGGCCAAGCGCAGCCTCCTGGCCGAGGCCAGAGCAGTCAGCCGCAGAACGGTTCAGGAGAGGGTCTCCCGAAGGGATGCCCTCCTCATTGCCGGTCTGCTCATCTTTCTCTCTGAGATACTCTATAGAAAAGTGAGTGAGATAAAGAGAAGAGGGAGATCCAAAATATAAAAGACGGCCACCATCAGATTTTAATAGCATAATCAGCCTTATTGAAGATAAGTTGCGGAGGTAACTGCCACCAAATGAGTTCTCAAATGTGTACCGTATGCGGCCTTCCCCAGGAGCTGTGCATCTGCGAGGAGGTTGCCAAGGAGCAGCAGAGGATAGCGGTAAAAGTGCAGAAGCGCAGATACGGAAAAGAGGTGACAGTGATCCAAGGCATAGATCCTCACGAGATTGATCTTCAAGAACTCTGTACCCATCTTAAATCCAAGCTAGCCTGCGGCGGAACGGTTAAGGATAGCCTGATTGAATTGCAGGGCAATCATATTCAAAGAATTAAGGATATACTGGTGAAGAAGGGATTCGGAGCAGATCAGATAAGCACCTGACATCCTTTTAAAGTTTTTAAATTGAAAAGCGGCCTTGGATTTACGGCTCGCTTTTTCTGCCTCTTAAAACATTCTTGAGATTGTTATCTAATATATCTCTTCCAGGTCCTCTATATGGGCGAAGGCCTCGTCCAGCTGCTTTCTGGCCCTGGTCCTCTTCTCTTTCTCCTCCTGCATGGCCCTGGCAGCCTGGGCATAGATGGCCTCCAGCTCCGGTGCGCTGGCCAGGGTGAAGACGGATAACACCTTAGGTCGCCCCTTCTTGACTACAATTCCCTTGAAGACATGTCCGGCGCTGGCAGAGAGCCTCTCCACCTCTTTGGTGATCTCATCCACATCCAGGTGCTCACGGGAGCCTTGGATGATGATCATGGCCCGGGCGGCATCATCGGCCACATTGGCCGGATAGAGAAGGTTTGCCGGCTTGAGGCTGTTATGGATGGCATCCCTGATAGAGAGGTTCTTGCTGTCGGCCTGATAAAATCCCATGGTGCCGATGCGTAGCCCCCCATTCATTACCGTCTTGAAGTCGCCAAGGTCGGTAACGGAGAGCATCTCCGAGTCCAGAGACTCGATTAAGAATAAGAGGCGCTGAGCGATCATGCTGTTGATCTTGTCGTAGGCCGAGGCGATATCTCCGCTGAACCGCTTCATATACTGATTGTCCGCCAGGATGATGCCTTCTGCGTCCAGCTCCATCAGCTCCCTCATGCTGAAAGCGGCATTCTGGAGGTAGATGGATCCCTCCTCCCGGAAAGGAAGAACAGCCACAGTGATCACTGCGATATCTTTGTACTGCCTCTTCAGCTCATTGATGAGCAGAGGAGAGAAGGAGGAGCCTGTTCCTCCTGATGTGGATGTGATCACAAAGGCTACGTCGAAGTCGCCTCGCTTCTCAATCTCGCCCATGATCATATCGCGATTTTCCATAAAGGCCTGTTTTCCCACATTTCTATTGGCACCCACGCCATGCAGATTGGGAACATGAAGCCTATCCTTGGCTGTAGTGAAGCGCAGCTCTTTGAGATCATTGATCGCTGTGTTTACGGCCAGCGTCTCCACCCGACTGGGAAATTTAGGGCGCAGATAATACCTGGACAGCTTGGAGGCTCCTCCTCCAAAGGCCTCCCTGTTCATGGCATCCAGTATTCGATTGCCGCACTGGCCTACGCCAAGCATGAGTACGTTAAGCATGATATCCTATCTCTTTATATGCTGCATATTTGTGGCAATTATAATCACGATGCCCATTCTTATTCTATCTATCCTTTTGTCTTTCTCTATTTCCATCTTTCAATATTTATACTCTCTGTGCCTCCTGTAGATCCAGAAGGATATGATGGCAATTGGGATTATTGCTAACAAATAATGATATTTATACTCTCGTTCCAGGACGGTCACCCTCGCGGTTGCCTCTCTTATGGCCAATCCCTCTCCATCATTATAATTTGCCTTGAGGCGGATGGCATAGTCTCCGGGCTTGTTGCCGTGGATGCTGGCGGAGAAGGCTGCCGCATCGCCCGAGGCTATCTCAAAGAAGCTCTCGTCCAGGCCCACTGCCTCCAACCCTTCCCCCGGGCGGACGTCCCCCGTCACCTCTATCTTGGTGGCAGATGAGCTTCCTGAATTCAAGATGGTGATGTTGAGCCGACCCTCTTCTTCCAGGGCCAGGGTTATATTGTCCTCCGCATTTATGTTCAGATCCGCCCTGCTCCTGGGAAGGATAACGATGCTGAATGGCTCGGAGCGGTTGGACAGGGAATTGCCCTTTCTGTCGGCATATCTGATCAGCACGGAAGGAATGCTGACTGTGCCCTCTTTAGCTGCATTTACCATATATATTGCAGAATCGGATTGGCCTGGGTCCAGCGTCTCTTTTATCTTGGGGGGATAGCCTGCGATATAGGTGAACTGGGGAAGGGGCGGGATGTCCTGAACCTCTATGCCCACGGCTGGCCCTGTGCCGTTGTTCTTGATGGTGATGGTTACCTTGGACTCGTCTCCCACATTCATCTCGCTCTTATCAAAGCTCTTGTCCACCCAAAGCTCCGGCTTTTCCGGCGCAGCCACAGGCCGGTCCGAGGACCTCTTTCGGGGCGTCCCCAGTTTTTCCTTGTATTCCAGCCTCACCCTTGCGGATTGCTCATCAAAGATCTCGGCGATGGTGATGGTAATGCCACCATTTTCAGCACCCCGGTCGAAGTTGTTGGGCCGGTCCAGGAGCAGAGCCCTCTGCTCGTCAAGAGAGCCGCCCACCTTGGAGACCCTCATCACCACCAGTCCATCCCGGATTGATTGGATCTCTATAAGCTCCATCTGGTAGTCTTCCAGTTCTATGCGGTCACCGATATAAAGGCTAAAATCTCTAAAGGTGATCTCATCGTCATCCTCTTCGTCAGATTTTGCGGCGCCGTTTGCTCCGATCAGGAGGAGAACGAGAATGAGACAGACAAAAGTCATCCGATAATAGTTGGGCCGCCACCCCAGGACATCGCAATTATATATCATAATCCTTGCCGGCCTGATTTCATTTTTAGAGATTTGAATTTTACTCATTCCATCTCCAGGCTCAGATCGATCCATCTGGCATCTTTAGTGAGGGCTCCCAGAGATATAACATCCACACCGCAGCGGGCATACTGTGGGATGTTTGCGGGATTGATGCCCCCCGAAGCCTCAAGTATCAACTGCTCCCTCAGCCCCATCCCCCGAAGAAGCTCGATGCCTCGCTCTATCATCTCCGGGCTCATATTATCGAACATGATGATGTCCGCACCCCCCCGGGCTGCAAGCATCATCTCCTCCAGGCTCTCCACCTCCACCTCGATCTTCTTGGTGAAGCTGGCATCCTCTTTAGCCCGGCGCAGGCATTCTTTCAGCCCCAGTATCCGGATATGATTGTCCTTGATCAGAACGGCATCGGAGAGATTAAACCTGTGCCTGTCTCCTCCCCCCAGAAAGACGGCCTTCTTTTCAAAAGCTCTGAAGCCCGGTGTGGTCTTGCGGGTGGCGGCTATGCGCACAGCTCCCCCGGCAGAGAGGACACACTCCCGGGTTATTGTGGAGATGCCGCTCATTCTAGCCAGGAAGTTCAAAGTGAGCCTTTCCGCCTGGAGAATGGCTCTGGCGCTTCCACTTATGCACAGGACCCGCGAGCCGCCGGGAACGAACTCCCCATCGTCGTATAGGCGCTCGTCGTCGAGGCCGAAATAATCCAAGATCTCCTCTGCCTCTGCCAGGCCGGAGATGATGCAGTCCTCCTTGGCTATGATGGCCGCCCGGGTCGGGGTCTCAGGCACCAGACGGCTGGAGTCGTCCCACTCCCCCAGGTCCTCGGCCACAAACCTTTCCAGCTCTGAGGATAGCATACCGCAAATGTTTTGATATCCAATTGATTTATAGCCTCCGATGGCTGTCAAGATCGGACTGATAGGATGCGGAGCCATAGGAGCGGAGATCGCCGGAGCTCTGGACCGCGGGATGATGGATGCAACTTTGGTTGCAGTGTGTGATCATAATCCTGAGACGGCATCGGCATTGATCGAAAGTCTGGAGAACAAGCCGGTCAAAGCCCGCCTGGAGGAGCTGGTGGGGCTCGCCGATGTGGTGGTAGAGGCTGCCAGCCAGAGAGCGGTGCCCTCTATAGCCCGGGAGTCTCTGAGCCGGGGCAAGAGCCTGCTCATCATGAGCGTGGGAGCTTTGGCGGATAGAGATCTCTTCGCCGAGGTCAAGAGGCTGGCCGGGGACAGCGGAGCAAAGGTCTACCTGCCGTCAGGAGCCATATCCGGGCTGGATGGGCTGAAGTCGGCCCGCATAGGAGGCCTCAGCCGGATCACCCTCACCACTACCAAGAATCCGCGGGGCCTCCATGGCGCGCCTTATATCATGGAGAAGGGTATCGACCTCTCTGCCCTGACCGGCCCCACCCTGATCTTCCAGGGTTCAGCCCTTGATGCAGTCAAGGCCTTTCCGGCCAATGTCAATGTGGCGGCTACGCTCTTTCTGGCCGCAGGAGAGTCGGATGTGCAGGTGAAGGTGGTGGCAGATCCGGAGATTCAGATCAACCGGCATGAGATCCTGGTGGAGGGAGACTTTGGCCGCATCTCTACCAGGGTGGAGAATATACCCTCCCCCTCCAATCCCAAGACCAGCTATCTGGCAGCGCTATCGGCCATTGCCACACTGCGCTCCATAGTGGAGCCGGTTAAGATAGGGACCTAGAAAAAGCCGGGCTCCTCTTCAAGAGGAGCCGGATATGGTTAACGCCTCAAAAGGACAGGCCTTGGTGCATTTGCCGCATCCGGTGCATTTATCCCCATTCACCTCGGCCAGCCCCTTTTCGTTAAAGGAGATAGCTCCTTCAGGACATCTATCTATGCACTTTCCACAGCCTGTACATGTCTTCTCATCCACCTCGGCAGGCACCAATTTGGCCACGGCATAGGCCGATCCTGCCAGAAGGCAGAGGACGGCCAGACCGGCAAACAAATTTGCGTATTTCATCGCACAATCCCCACTTGAGTTCTTTGATATTGATACAATTCTTATGCTCTGTAGCCGGAACGATACTTAAATCTAGGAGCGAACCCAGTAAGGAAATTCAAGGTAATCCGAAATGGAAAAACGGAGAACGATGGTTCATAATTGATTTTAATTGTCAAGCAAGGTTCAGAATCAAATTTAAAGATTTAATGTGGTTTTAATTATCCTTTGTCCATCCATCAGGTTCTTTCATGGTTATCAGAAGCTTGTCAACCCTCTGTCCATCCATATCCACCACCTCGAAGCGGTAATTTTCCCATTCAAAGTACTCCCCGGTTGTGGGGACCTTTTCCAGACAGGTCATTATGAGGCCGCCTGCCGTCTGATAAAGCCCTTCCCCTTCTCGGGGGAATTTCTCTATATCCAGAGCCACTTTCAGCTCTTGAATAGGGACTGCCCCGTCAACCAGCCAGGAGCCATCCTCCCGCCTCATGATATGAGGCTCTTTTAGCTCTTCTATGTGGGGAATGTCGCCCACTAAAGCCTCCAGAATATCGGTCAAGGTCACAATTCCTCTCACCGAGCCGTACTCATCCACCACGATGGCCAGATGAATTCCGGTTTGCTTGAACCTCTCCAGGACCTTCAATGCGCGCATGCTCTCCGGCACAAAGAGGGGCGGGAGCAGTGATTTCTGCAATTCCACCTTATGGCAGCTCATGCTGGAGAAGAGGACATCCTTGGACTGGATTATGCCTATGACCCGGTCCAGCCTGCCCTGGCAGACGGGAAAGATGGAGAACGGCCCGCTGGTCATCTTTGCCCCTATATCCTCCGGGGCGTCATCGATATCCAGCCAGATTATCTCCGCTCGGGGCGTCATTATCGCCTCCGTTTTCTGATCCCCCAGGTAAAAGACCCTCTCCACTATATCCTGCTCATCCTCCTCAATCACTCCTGCCGTCGTCCCCTGGTCGATCAGTACTCTGATCTCCTCCTCGGTGATGGTCGGCGGCTCGCCCTGCTTTACTCCAAATACTTTAAGGAGCAGCTCGGTGGAGGAATTTAAAACGAAAACCAAGGGCCTGGTCAGAGTGGAAAAAGCGTTCATGGATGGGGCGATGATCGAGGCTATTCTCTCCGGATTGCTCAGGGCCAGCCTCTTGGGGAATAGCTCACCGAGGACGATGGATAGGTAGGTGATGGCCGCGACCACAACAGCCAGGCCCAATGCATCGCTGTAGGCGGCGACGGCAGGCCAGGCCCTGAGAACCTCCGACAGCTCCCCGGCGATGGTAGCGCCCCCGTAGGCTCCGGCCATAATTCCGATCAGAGTGATTCCCACCTGCACTGTGGATAGGAAATGGCCGGGGGAGTCGACCATCTCCAGGGCGGCTGCTGCTCCCGGATCGCCCTCATCCTTCCTCTGCTGCAGGCCGCTCCGGCGAGAGGATACCACGGCGATCTCGGAGAGGGCGAATATGCCATTTGCGACTATCAGCAAAATTATAAAGATAATTTCGAATGTCATATGTCGGATCTCGCTTTAAGATCAAGATGTATTAACATACTGGTCGAATAAAGCACTAATATACCTTATAGATGGCATTCACCTTTTCCTTGAGGGCTTGCAGCGTCCTCTCCAGCTCGGCTGTGATTCTGATCCGGGTCTGCTCCCCCACATTGATCTCTATATCCGGCGGAGAGAGAGGCTCGCGGCCCACCAGGTTCATGAAAAACTCGACCCAATATGGCGACAGATACTCCGGCATGCCCTCTCCTCTCATCAGGTGCAAGACGCTGGCCCAGGCCACAGGAACGACCTCCAGATTGTATCCTCCTCCCCCCAGTGCCAGGAGCCTGCCGTCTGCATGCTTTTTTGCCAGGTCGATGATGCTCTGCACCAGGTAAGTATAGCCGTTTAATGTCAGGTTCAATGTGGTCAGAGGATCGGAGTAATGGGTGTCCACCCCCAGCTGGGCCACCACCGCCTGGGGCTGGAACCACTCGAAGAGGGGGGGAACGATCTCCTGGAAGGCCCGCCGGTACTCTAAATCTCCGGCGTACATGGGCATGGGCACATTGATGCTGTGGCCCAACCCTGGCCCGGCACCCATCTCATCCACGAAGCCGGTTCCGGGGAATAGGTAGAGCCCGGACTCATGCAAAGAGACGGTTAGCACATCCGGGTCCTCATAAAATATCTGCTGCACGCCGTCGCCGTGGTGGGCGTCAATGTCCACATATAGTATCCGCTCAAAGCGATCCTTGAGCACGGATATGGCCAGGGCGGGATCATCGAAGACGCAAAATCCGGATGCTTGGCTGGGCATGGCATGATGCAATCCTCCGCCGAGGTTGAAGGCCATGCCGTCCTCCTGGCAGATTCGCCGGGCGCATTCCATGCTCCCCCCCGCCCAGAGGCACGATGCCTGGTAAATTCCGGGGAAGACCGGCGTATCATCGCTGCCCAGGCCGAAGGCCAGATCGGGCTCTTCCGCCCGGACCGAGGCGATGTATCCTACATCGTGCACCCGCTGAAGGTCTTCCTCCTCTGCTGACACCGGCTCTATGCGGCAGACCAGGTCGTCCAATGAGCCCTGCTCCTCCATGAGCTTGTAGGCCAGAGCAAGTCGAATGGGATTGAAGGGATGCTCAGGGCCGAAGTTATAGGCCTGGAATTTGTCGCTGTAGCAGAGAAAGATCATAAATTACTTGTATCCCTTATCCACCAGGCCGTCGCTCCAGTAGTTATCGCATGTCTTGCAGTAGAAGATGGTCTCTATCACGATCTTCTTCCAGTTATCCGCATCGAGAGCCCTGCGCAGTTCCTTTTGCTCGCATTCATTGCCGCATTTGGGGCAGAAAGGTACATAATGCTCTAATACAGCCTGGTCATCATCAGCCATGATTATTCCTCATCATTTCTGATGGAAAGGCAGGGCAAAAAAGCTGTCGGTTTAAGTTTCAGATCTTGAGAGGTATGGCTGAGCTCAGATGATACCCACTCTTCCTCCACCTATTTGCCCCGGCAAAGTTATCCATCAATATCCTCTGGAATATGTTTAGTATCATTGGTAATTTCTTATTTGCTGCTTTCCAAATTTGGAGAGATCGCTTCCGGGTTTGAATGGATTTTTATAAGCGGGCCATATAGGTATTGTCTCTTGATCGGTTATGTTTTGAGGCGTCTCGGCTACTGGCACCGCTTCAAACCACTCTTGCTCAATTGAAGTGGTATTATTGTCGGTAGTCTGATTGATTTCGGTCTGATTGATTTCGGTCTGATTGATTTCGGTCTGATTGATTTCGGTCTGGTTGATTCCGGTCTGGTTGATTCCGGTCTGGTTGATTCCGGTCTGGTTGATTCCGGTCTGATTGATTCCGGTCTGATTGATTCCGGTCTGATTGATTCCGGTCTGGTTGATTCCGGTCTGGTTGATTTCGGTCCCGCCAATAGCAGTCTCGCTACCTAAGTCATATGCAGAAGCCAGGCCTGTCAGCAATATTAGGGTAAATATCATGCTCTTAATAAGATCACATCCATAATGCTTAATTAATCATCCATTAGCTGTGACGAGTTGCAGGGTGATATAATCCCTCATCTTCACTCGTATGTGTCTCTATCAAGACAATTGTCGATATATAAAGCTTATGGATAACGACAATTCAGAAATGTAATGTTGGAAGATGCCTGGATTGCATCAAAATATTTGGCCTTATGGAATCGGTTCCTGGCCCGGTTAAAAATATAGTAAAATTAATATATCTAATCCTCTTCCAGCCGGCAGAAGCTGCAGCTATGGTGCCATATGGGCTCTGCACAGATATAGACAGGAGCATCGCTCTGGTAGCGGCCGGCGGTCATATCGCCCACGAACTTCTTAACCTCTTTCGCGGCCATCCCCCTGGGCTTTATCTGTCCCACCTCCCGGCCATGCACTCCGTGGTGGCCTTCCGTCCGGTCTACAGTCATGACCACGTATTCGGGATCGTCCTCGCTATCCCCGTCCCCCAGATAAAGCAGATTTCCGTAGTAAAAGCCGTAGCATTTAGGCCACTTATGATTGGTCATGGCCTCGATCAGATCCTCTTCACTTTCCAGCTCCTTGAAAGAGAATGTGCGGTCGGGATGTTTCATCATCTTCACCTTTGCAGCCTGTATTCATTACTGTTCCCGGAGTTAAATAGTTTCTCTGATGGATGGGCAAAGGAAGCAGGCAAGTTATATAAGCCGCGATCTTAATTTTAAGCCATGATCTTCCAGATCCTGGATGCCAATTACACCTACGACTCTCAGAAGAGGCCTCTGGTGCAGCTCTTCGGCACCACGGAGGCAGGGGAGAGCGTAACCTGCCGCGTGGCCGGCTTTCGTCCCTACTTCTATGCCCGGGTGGAGGAAGATCTTCTGAAGAAGGCCGCTCTTGAGCTGGAGGCTATGGGTCTGGGGGTGGAGGTGGTGGAGCGCTTTGAGCCCATCGGCTTTCAGGCCTCTCCTAAGAGAATGCTCAAGATCATCACCCATGACCCCAAGGAGGTGAGAAGCCTCAGGGAGAAAGTCAAAGAGGTGGAGGGTGTCCGGGCGGTCTACGAGACGGACATACTCTTCAAGAACAGATTTCTCATAGATTGCCATCTGGGAGGCATGAGCTGGGTGGATGCACCACTGCCGGAGTGGCTGGCTGGCCAGAAGGCTGCCCAGCCCGGCTCGCCATCTGCATCTCATTCCCCTCTGGTGGATGTGCAATCTCTCTTGGCAGTGGAGCATGAGGCCAATGCCCCCCTGCGTTTCATGAGCTTTGATATCGAGTGCCTGCCTGATCAGGGAGAGATGCCGAGGCCCGAAAGCTCGCCGGTGATACTGATCAGCATGGCCTTCTTCCCATCCTATCAGGGAAACTCTGATCTGGTGCTTGTAGGAAAGGAGATCGAGTGCCCCCGGGGAGATACCGTCTCCTGCAGAGATGAGTACGATCTCATCTCCCGGTTCTTTTCCATAATCAGGGACTACGATCCGGACGTCCTGGCCGGCTACAACTCCAATGAATTCGACTTTCCTTATCTGGCGGAGAGAGCCAGGCAGCTTTCCCTGGTGGCCAGGGTGGGCAGGGACGGAAGCTCCTGGTACATCCGAAAGATCGTGAGCCGGACCGATGTTTCCATTACCGGCCGGGTGGTGGTGGACCTTCTGCCCATCATCCGTTCTGCTTACAGCCTCAAGCAATACACTCTACGCAACGCTGCCTCCGAGCTTCTGGGGATGGAAAAGCGCGATGTGGATCCCAAGGAGATAGAGTCTCTCTGGGAACAGGGAGGGGAGGGCCTGCGCCGCTTTGTCAGCTACTCCCGAAGGGACGCCGTCCTGGCCCAGAGAATGCTCCTCGATCTGCGGCTGATGGACAAGTACATTGCTCTATCCCGGGCCAGCGGCTCCTTGCTTCAGGACATAGTCAACGGTGGCCAGTCGGGTATGGTGGAGAGCCTGCTCTTGCGCCGCTTTCAGGAGCGGGGAAGGGTGGTTCCACCTAAACCGGATTCCGATGTCTCGGAGGGGAGATATGAGGAGAACGAGGCGCTGAAAGGAGGTGCCGTCCTGGTACCGGAGAAGGGTCTGGTGGAGGATGTGATCATTCTGGATTACAAATCCCTTTATCCCACCATCATGATGGCCCATAACCTCTGCTATTCAACCGTCCTGATCCGCCCCGACTCTACGGGGGAGAGCCATTTGGTAGAAAGGGAGACGGGAGAAAGGGAGGTCATAACCTCTCCCTCCGGAGGTAGGTTCGTCTCCGCTCAGGTCTCTCCGGGAATCATGCCTGCCATACTCCGGGAGCTATTGGAGCAGAGGACGGCGACCAAGAGGCTGATGAAGAAGGCGGGCGACGAGGAGCGCCTTTTTCTGGATGCCAAGCAGTATGCCATGAAGATACTGCTCAACAGCTTTTACGGCTACTCCGGATATGCCCGGGCCCGGCTCTACAGCCTGGCCCTGGCCAATGCCGTCACCTCCTTTGGCCGGGAGAACATCCTGCGCACCAAGAAGATCATAGACGATATCGGCTCGGTCTATGTCCTGGACGGCGAGGTGATCTTTAAGGACGCCCTGCCCTTCGGCAAGGCGGCGGAGAGGTGCTTTGACCTCTCGGTGGTCTACGGGGACACGGACAGCGTCTTTGTACGGCTGCAGCCGACAGGAACGGGAACCGGAGCCGTATCTCTCAATGATGCAGAGCTGATAGGCAGAAAGATCGCCGAGACGGTGACGGCATCGCTTCCCGAGCCCATGGAGCTGGTCTTCGAGGCCTTCGCCCGGCGGGGCATATTCCTGGCCAAGAAGCGGTACGCTCTCTGGGTCTTCGAGCCGATGGGAGAAGCATGGAAGGATCGGATCAAAGTTCGGGGCATGGAAACAGTGCGCCGGGACTGGTGCGACCTGACCTCCAAGACCCTCAAGACCTGCCTCGAGCTGGTGCTCAAAGAGGGAAAGGTGGAGGAGGCGGTGGAGCATGTCCGTGCGGTGGTGCTGCGGCTCAAGAACCTGGACCTCTCCAGGGACCCGGAGATTCTGCAGGATCTGACCCTCACCCGCCGATACACCAAGAGCTCCGGCTCCTACAAGAACAAGCAGCCGCATATCCAGCTGGTGGAGAAGATAAAAGAGCGGGGCGGCAGCGTCCCCGGCGTGGGAGACCGGGTACCCTTCGTCATCGTCCAGGGAAAGAGGGGAAAGAAGAACCGGGAGCTTTTCGTGAACCGGGCGGAGGACCCGGCCTATGCCCTGGAGAGAAATATGCCACTGGACACGGATTACTATGTGGAAAAGCAGATACTGCCCCCGGTGCTGCGCATCTTCGAGAGCTTTGGCGTGGGCAGAGACAGTCTCTGCACCAACCGTGGGCAGAGTAGCCTCTTCTCCTTTGGCCCGGATGCATCCAAACCGGTCAAGCAGAAGTCGCTCTTTGATTTTTAGGGAATTGCCAGCCTTGGGGATATAGCCATCTTTTGCAGGGCGGGGAGACTCTTTGCCTATGGGCATTCTGGCCGTCCGATCCAGAAGGAGCCAGTCTTTTATATGATGAATCTCTTTACCGAGAGCCATGGATCAGGGGAAGAGGAGCGAGCCGGTGGAGCTTGTAGCAGTCGTCATCCTGGGCCTCTTGTTGAGATTTCTGGCAGGCAAGAATTTTTTAACTGAAAATGGAATCCTGCTGCCCGGCTATGACGAATTCTATCATATGCGCAGAATTTTATATACTGTGCAAAATTTTCCAGGCACGCTTTGGTTTGATTCCTATCTCAACTATCCCTATGGTTGGGAGAATGTATGGCCTCCTCTCTACGATCAGATCTGTGCTGCATTCTGCCTGCTTTTAGGTCAGAACACCCGACCGGGTGTGGAGATGGCAGCCTCCTTTATGCCCATCATCTTCGGCAGCATAGCCACCATTGTGGTCTACTTCCTGATCCGGGAGATCTTCGACCACAGAACTGCTATTCTGGCCGGCCTGATGACCGTCCTGGCTCCCACTTATCTTCAATATACCCGCTTTGCGGCTATGGATCACCACAGCCTTGAGGTACTGTTCCTGCTCAGCGCTCTGCTATTTCTGATACTCGCTTTTTGCCGCCAGGAGAAGAGATATATCTTTGCTGTTCTGGCCGGAATATTCCTGGCCGCTCTGGCCTATACCTGGCACGGGGCAACACTTTACCTGGCTATAATTCCGGTTTATGGCGCACTTGAGATGGCCATGGCACTCAAAGATAAGAGGTCATGGCAGGGGACGGCCATGGCTCTGATGCTGGCTCTGGCTGTGGCTATTATTCTGATTCTGCCTTATCGGAATGCTGCCTGGCTTAGGCCATCATTTATGGGAATTGCAGCTGTATTTGGGGCAATGGCTGTGATATCGGCTTTAGGCTATATAATAGCCAAGAGAAATATGAACTGGAAGGCCTTTCCACTGAGCATAACCATCCTCTTCATGGCATTTGTTCTGATTTTATCCAGCGGACTATTGGAGTTGGGCGGCCTGATTAAATTCGGTCTGGAGCTGATCTGGGGGGGCAGCTGGATCGGAATGATCTCCGAGGCTGAGCCGCTTATCTATGACTGGCTTACATTCAAGCAGGTACTATTCTCAGGACTGGGCCTCAATCTGCTCTTTGCCCTTGCCGGCTTTGCGGTTATCTTGATCTATATCAGAAATAGCCAGGGAGGCAGGCGACAGGGGCTGATGATCTTGCTGCTGTGGGCGGCTTTCGCTATTATTCTCACCTTCGGGCAGTTGAGATTCCTCTATATGTCTACCATCTCCATAGGCATCCTGATCAGCATCCTCTTTTTCTATCTGCTGGATCTGATAAGAGACCGGTTGGGGGAGAGCAATCAAAGGTCGATACTGCCTGCGATCCTGATCCTATTTCTGTTTCTGACCCTGCCCAGTATCGCTGAGGTGGCAAATACCGTCATCTATAGCGATACCATGATCAAAGGCGATTGGCAGGAGTCGATGGCCTGGCTGAAAGAGAACAGCAATGCTACCAGCTTTTTTGATGCTCCGGTAAAGACTCCTGAATACAGCGTCATGTGCTGGTGGGATTACGGAAACTGGATCATGTATATGGCGGAGCGGCCGGTGGTGGCAAGCAACTTTCAGGCCGGATGGGAGGATGCGGCCAAATTCTATCTATCCGAGAGCGAGGAGAATGCTACGGCGCTCTTGGACGAGAGAGGATCCAAATATGTATTCTTGGATCACAGCATGGCCTACGGAAAGCTGGGGGCCATAGCCAACTGGGCTCATGAGGATCTCACAACCTATTTCATGGCCCAGGATTATTCTGGAAGCCAGATCACAGTCATTCCCACCCAGAGGCTCTTCAACACCACCCTAGGGAAGCTGTATTACTTCGATGCGGCAGGCACGAGCCACTTCCGGCTGATCTATGAATCCAAGACCTTCCTGGGAGAAAATCCCGCCAAGGCCCAGGTCAAGATCTTCGAGTATGTTCCCGGGGCATTGATCCGGGTCCGGACCGGTCCTGACCAGAAGGTGGGCTGCGTGCTCAATATGACCTCCAATCAGGATAGGCCATTCATCTATGCCAATCAGGCTGCTCCTAAGGATGGCGTATTGGAGATGAGGGTTCCCTACTCATCAGAGAGCCGGTATGAATGTAAGGCCGTAGATCCTTACCTGATCTTCTCCGGAAACCAGATGGGGGTCAGGATGAAGCATGTCAATGTGAGTGAGGATGATGTGCTCAACGGAAGGACAATCGAGGTAGCTTTCTAGTCGGCTCGGATGGAAATGGTTTGAGGGGGCGGCCAGAGGCCCTGCCTGGCAGCGGGCCCTGGCCTTCCTATGAGATGAAATGCTTCTCCAGCTGGTATGGGGCGATGGTCATGATATACAAGATACTGCTATGCATCGCGGTCTCTGCCTGCCTTATCTCGCATGTGAAGGCCCTTCCATCCGAGATGATGGATAGCGGGAGACTCGATTTTCTGGGGGATTTTTCCGAGCAGATGCAAAATGATATCCATGCCGATAATTCCATGCAGGATGTGAATGTGACCGGGGCCTGGTTTATTGAACTGCTGGGCCAGCCCCTGGAGAAGATGAAGCTGCAGCTGATTCAGAACGGCAGCCTGATCAGCGGCCAGGGTGAGATAATCGAGGGAGAAATGGCCCGGACGGCCACAGCCAGTGGCTCAATATCCGGATTGGAGATGAATCTGAATGTGCTGCCGGAGGGAGCAGCGGATTCATACAATCTCAATCTGTCTTTGTTTTCTCTGGTGGGAGGGCATTACCTCGTCCATCAGGCCGATGGAGCAAGCCGGTCCGGCAGGTTCACATTCGCCGTCTCTGCAGATATCTTCAAGGCTGCATCTGAACGTGGAGAAAGGTGATCTGCTGGATTTGCTCATTATCTCAGGCGGGAAGTCCAGGAGAAGACATTATTGAGAGCGAGTGAGGAGAGTAAGCCCCATTCGGTTCTTTGACGGCATTCAGCTTAGCGCCATACCCGAGCTAGGCTTGACGGCCGCTGGCCCTTCGGGAGCTCCAGATATCACTGCTTGACTCCAGGTTCCCGTCTATCAGAGGCATTGTCGCCATGGCCGGTAGTACCTGCGCCAGATGGCTCTTGCGGAGGAGAAGCTGGAGAAGTTTGACTTTTACAGAGCATGATATGAAACAGGAGGAGCACGACGGGAGGGCAGATCGTGGCCTGGTCCCGCATCCTAGACGATGAGGAGATGCTCTGTCTATTCAACTCTCACGGTGGCAAATCTCGCAGAGCCGATGTGTTGATGGACGCGGTCCTGAACGGACAGGAGGGCAAGGGGGCCCTGACTATGGTTTTCAACTCCGCCCATGAGGCGAAGTGGCCTGAGAGGTACTCTGAGACCTACCACATCGGATCGAAGCAGACGGTGAAAGGAAGGCATGGGATGGCTATGTGCAGATCAGGGATCTTGCACCATCCCATGTGCTGGGGCTGGCTTCGCACCCGGAGAAGGAGGTGGGGATGGTGGTATAGACAAAGTGATTTAGGAATACGAGTTGCGAAAGTCAAAACAAAATGAGCGGATTTGTGGGAAGAAATTAATATCAGATCCAAAGAAATAAAGTTCATTGATTCGATGGAGATGCAAGCATGATCACTTCATTTTCCCTTAGGAACTTCAAGAGCTACAAAGAGGCCGAGATGCCTTTGGCTGCTCTCACCCTTTTTATCGGCCCGAACGCCTCCGGTAAGAGCAATGCTTTGGAGGCAATTCGTCTCTTGTCGTTGCTCTCCAAAGGAGCTCGTCTGGACGACATTGAAAAAGGAATTCATGGGCCAGGCGGTTATCTTCGAGGTGAGTCTGCCAATTTATTTAGAGATGCAGGGGAAGCTATTGAGATCGGCTGCCGGATGGAGGGCATTTTATGGGATTGGAATCTACTTAGTATCCAACTTGGCCTTATCTCGGATCATCTGGTCATCACGGATGAGATTGTCTCAAAGGATGCGAAACTCGATCCTCTTTTCCTGTATCGAGTGGACGGACCAGAGAAAAACGCCATTTCTGATGATGTCATCCTAGTTAGATATTATAATTTTAGTGAAGGAGAATTGCCACAAATTCCATGCTCCAATCGGCAGGCAATCTTTTTCCAATTGGAGACACCCGGACGTTTCAGAGAAGAAGATCCGGAATCTCAGTTTGTTATCCCGAGTGTTGCCAAGAGCATCAGGACGAATCTTCGAAATGTGGTGTTTTTAGAACCCCAGCCAGAGAAAATGCGGGGTTACTCCTATCTAAAAGACGATGTGATTGTGGAGGACGGCAGGAATCTCTCCAGTGTCCTGTATAAGATTTGTAATGGCAAAGATCGTTATGAAAGGGATCAAATGCTCAAATTCGTTCGCTCCCTCCCAGAACAGGATATCATTGAGATTCGATTTATCAAAACAGAAAGGAATGATGTCATGGTCCGGCTGGTGGAATCCTTCGGCGGCAAAGAGAGCATTTTTGATGCTCCGGTCCTCTCTGACGGCACACTGCGAGTCTTGGCAGTTGGGGCTACGTTGCTCTCAGCTCCCCAGGGATCACTGGTTGTCATCGAGGAGATAGACAATGGAGTCCATCCCAGCCGAGCAGAACGCCTTATTTTGCAGATAAAGGAAATCTCAGAGGATCGTGGCCTTCGAGTTCTCCTTACTTCCCATAATCCTGCTCTTCTCGATGCTCTGCCAGATGAATCTCTGGGAGATGTGCTCTGCTGCTACAGAGATCCAGAACTAGGAGACAGTCGGATTATAAGGCTTGGCGATCTCGACCGCTACCCAGAGTTGATGGCTCAAGGCACATTAGGCGAACTAGTGACCAAACAGGTCCTGGATCGCTTTCTAAAGGATAAGACTACTCCGGAAGAGAGAAAACAAGCTGCATTGTCCTGGCTGAATGAATTCAAGAAAGAGGTTGAGGATGAAGGCCATCTGTCTGATTGACACCTCCATATTTGTCGAAATTCTTGATGTTCCCATAAGAGCCTCTAATCATGATCATGTATTCTCAGAGTTGCAAGAAAAGATAGAAAATTGCGATATGTTGTTTCTTCCCATGGCTACCATCATTGAGACTGGAAATCACATCGCACAAAACGGAGATGGAGGGCAGCGCAGGAAATGCGCCATGAAATTCGTCGATCTAGTGAGCAAGGCGCTCGGAGGTCGGATTCCATTTAAGCCAATTAGCTTTATTGAGAAAGAGCAATTACAGCAGTGGTTATGCGAGTTTCCTGATTATGCCATGAGAGGAAATAGTCTGGGAGATCTGTCAATAATCCATGATTTCCATAGGCTTTGCCGGCAAAGTCCTAGACGTGAGATATATATCTGGTCGCAAGATAGTCATTTATTATCCTTTCATCAGCAATCAAGATACTAATATTAATTGATAATTATGACGAGTGAGGAGAGTAAGCCCCCTTCTGTTCTTTGACGGCATTCAGCTTAGCGCCATACCCGAGCTCGGCTGGACGGCCGCGTTCTCAGCTCTATTTTGGCTTGCACCCACAGGGTTTCGCCGTTTCATCCGCCTCCCGCGCGACCTCAGCCTTTCGGCATCATCGCTTTGACGCGGTGCGGTCTCGTTTCTGTGCCAGAGCCAGAGCTCTCGCCCTACATCCTTGGGGGAATGTCTGTGTGTCCAGTGGTGGGGGGACTTTCCACACCGGCCATATCGGCCAGCGGCAGCCGCCCTTCCTCTCTCGCTGGCTGCGACTCTCGCAGCGCGGCTTATAATCTCTTCGGCCCGACCACCTTTGCGTCTAAGTCTTTAATGCAATTAAATCTGAAAACAATATATAAAATAATTAACAATAATTTTATTATAATTTAACTTCCAAAAGGGATTATATAGTATTAGATTTTGTATCTGTAATCGGAAGTCTGGAGGGATAATGACGGGTGGTAGCATCATTCCAAGTTGGAATTCTCAGGGCGTTCTTCCACCAGTAGATCCCAGCGATCCAACATCAACAGCCAGATCTCCGTATTTGGTATGCTTGAGCGATTTCGTATATAAATTTACTACTTCACCTGATCGTCTAGGCATCCTCAAAGGCCTCCTTTCATTTCGTTCAGCATTGCATGAAATTGGACTTACCAAAGGTTTTCAATGGTTGGACGGCAGTTTTCTTGAAAATATCGAGGCATTAAATTCTCGTTCGCCTCGAGACATTGATGTGGTCACGTTCTTCTATCCACCAGACGACCAAACGCAAGAGGCACTCCTCAATAGTAATCCGCAACTCTTCGATCATAATTTCATCAAGAATAATTACCATGTAGATGCGTATTATGTAACTTTAAGGAGTAAAAGGCCCGAGAGCCTCATTTCAAAATCCGCTTATTGGTATGGTGTTTGGTCTCATCAACGCAAAACACTGTTATGGAAGGGTTATTTGCAGGTAGATCTTTCTCCGACCGACGACCATATTGCTTTGGACATGCTAAAAAGAGCAATGCTCCAGGAAGGTGGGTTGTGATCATAAGCGAACGTCGGCTCCTCGAATCAGAAATAGCAACGCTGATGGAGTTGATCAGTCAAACACCTGAGGATGAAGTAATAGATCGGAAGAGCTTAGAAGATCGAAAAAAAGAAGTTGAGATGGCTTTATCTGCTCTTAACCCGCCTTATTACGAACCAGCTCGCGGTCGATTAACATTTCGTGGGAAACCCACCGTAAAAAGTTATGGAGTATATGCGGATTTCGCGGGTAACGCTTTAGATAAGTATGCTAGCATGGTAGTAGCCCTTGGAGCTGACCAATCTTGTGAATTGGGTTCGCGTGGTGTGATCCCCAATAAAGAGCAATTTCAGCTAATTGTTACAGGAACGGCAATAGGATCGTTTGGTTTCGAAATCGAAGAAGCGCCCAAAGAAACAATATTGCTTCCTGAATTGTCTCCTGCAAAAGCTGCAATGGAAAAAGCCAATTTGATTATGGAATTATCGGCTGGTGCGAGCGACGAAGACATAGCAGAAGCTATTGCAGATATAAGCACTCGCGCCGTCGAGGCAGTAAGACTATTTCTTGAAGTTATGGAAAAATATGAAGCTGAGTTTGCTATTGAGCTAGAGGATAAAGCTCTTCGACTCAATGATATAGAATTGATCAAACAAACTCGAGAACGCCTTAGGCCAGAAAATATTCGCGAATGGGATGCTGAGTTTCAAGGAGAATTTCAAGGTACTATACCAGCTAGGCGTCTTTTTCAATTTTTAATAACTAATCCTCCCGAGATTATTGTAGGTAAAATCGGACCTGAAATTGAAGACCCAATAAAAATAAATCATATTATTGAAAAACCTATAAAAATTAAGGTCCACGCAAAACAGGTAGGAACTGGCCGCCCAAATTATAGGCTAAGCAGTATTGAAGAGCTATGATAGCATTCAATGATAATTTAGTTTTTGACTTCATTACCGTTAGAGTCTGCAAAGAGCAAATTGAGCTTAATGTAAAGCCAGCTTAGCCTTTTGGGCAAATCTTTATGAAAGGAGATGTAAACGCTTCTCCTGCAATGGCCCGAGATCAAAAAGACCACTACTACCGGCTAGCCAAGGAGGAGGGCTACCGGGCCCGTTCTGCCTACAAACTGCTCCAGATCAATGAGAAGTTTCATGTCATCAAGCGGGGCGACAGCGTGCTTGACCTGGGAGCGGCGCCTGGGGGATGGCTGCAGGTGGCTGCCAAGCTTTCTGGGGGGAAAATCGTGGGTGTGGACCTGGAGGGCATCGCGCCCATTCCCGGCGTGAAAACTTTCCAGGCGGACATAACCAGTGAGAGCACTGTGGATCTGGTGAAGGAAGCCCTGGGCGGGGATGCGGATGTAGTGATCTGTGATGCAGCGCCTAACCTAACCGGAGCCTGGCACAGGGACCATGCCGTCTCCGTCGACTTATCCCGCTCAGCGCTTAAAATGGCCAAGAAGCTGCTCAAGCCGAGGGGAAATTTCCTGGTCAAGGTCTTTCAGGGTGACATGTTCCTGGACTATTTAAACGAGGTCCGGCGGGAGTTCTCATCTGTTCACGCCCACTCGCCGCTCGCCTCCAGGAAGGAGAGCGCAGAGACCTATATCGTGGCCAAGAAGCTGCTCACCGCTCCGGTGCGAAAGGGGGAAATGCTGGATGTGACGATCGAGTCCACCGGCAGGTCGGGAGACGGCGTGGCCATGGTGGAGGGCTTCGCAGTCATCGTGCGCGGATCGCGAGAGGGGGAAAGGCTGCGGGTGAAGATCGACGCCGTCAAGCCCAACTTCGCCTTTGCCGATATCCTGGAGAGAAAGAATTAATAACCTGCCCAAGAAAAGTAAAAGGAAGGGCGATTCTATGGAAGACAATGCAGTGATTTTCATCGGCGACAAGCCGGTCATGAACTATGTTCTTGCCGTGATGACCCAGTTCAACAAGCCGGTCTCGACAGTGACGCTCAAGGCCAGGGGGCGAGCCATCTCCCGGGCGGTGGATGCGGCAGAGATCACCAGAAACAGATTCATGCCCAATGTCACAGTCAAGAACATCACCATTGGCACGGAGTCCATAGAGAGCGAGGACGGAAAAGCGGTCAATGTCTCTTCCATGGAGATACTTCTGGCCAAGGAATGAATCTTAAATATAATCTGAATTTTAATTAATATATTTTTATTATATATCTCCGCCTGCCAGACAGCTTATTTTCCCTCCGCCTGGCAGACATATTAATAGACGGCAGCTCTATTGCTCTGCCAATGGCGGAAGAGTCCTCAGGTTTGCGGGTCCGGAGAGAATTTGGAGAACGGATGCGAAAGGCTCTGGTGGAGAGCGGCCTTTTGGATCGCAGCCGCAAGATCCGCTCCGATGAAACCCATGTCTATTTGCCGGTCCTTGATATGGACGCCGCCCGCAGCAATAATCTCGAACAGATCGCTGCCTTTGAGCCGGTACAGATCGATTTTCCGCCCGAGGAGCGGCCAGCAACGCCGGAGGACATCCTGGGCTACCGGCCCAGCTTTGAGGTGGTGGGAGACATCGCCATGGTGGAGGATGCTGATGCCGAGGCCGTGGCGGCGGCCCTAATGGCCACCAGCAAGGGGATCAAGGCGGTCATAGCTCCCGTCTCCGATGTGGAGGGAGAGTTTCGCACCCGACGATTCCGGCATATAGCCGGCGAGGTCCGGACATCAACCATTCACAAGGAGCACGGCCTTCGCTACAGGGTGGACCTGGAGGGCGCTTATTTCACCGAGCGGCTGGGTACGGAGAGGCTGCGCATCGCAAAGCTTGTCAAGCCGGGCGATTTCGTTTTGGACATGTTCGCCGGGGTGGGGCCCTTCTCCCTGCTTTTGGCCAAAAAGGGGGCCCAGGTTGTGGCCATGGACAAGAACCCCCTGGCGATAAGATGCCTGAAGGAGAATGCCCTTCTTAATAGGGTTCAGAACATAGAAATCCTGGAGGGAGACGCAGCCGAACTGGCTCTTCGCTATGTGGGCCGGGCGGACCATGTGATCATGAACCTTCCCCATAGCGCCTCCTCCTTCCTCGTCCCGGCCATGCGGGCGGCAAAATCGGGGGGAGTGGTGCATTACTACTGCATATCTCCCGAGGACGATCTCTACAGGGACGAGGCCCTGATAAGAAAGGCAGCGGATAGCCTGGGAGCGGAGACAGAGGTGCTCTACCGGGGGATAGTGAGAAGCTATGCGCCGCGCCGGCACAATGTGGTGATCGATTTTCAGGTGAGAGGGCAGATTTGAGGTTTGGAGGATGGGAGAAGAGAGACGCTTGTCAATGGTTGCTGAACTGATCCGCGATCATATCCACCTGGAGGGAATCGATCAATATTTGAAAAGCACCGGCATTAAGGAGAACGACTTCCTGCCGATAGAGCCTGCTCGCTTTTCCGGAGAGATCTTTGCCGTGGACGGCTCCAATGCCGCCCTCTGCGGCTGGATGACGGCAAGGGTGAACCTGATCCGGGCCGGTTATGCTGTTTACAGGGGCAGGGAATGGCAGAGGACAGCCATCACCTTTGACGACCTCTTTCTGGCCGACCCTCTGCTATGCCAGAGCAATTTCGATCCCTATCTGGAGCACTACTTCGGCCTGAAGGGAATCGACCTTCAGGAGTCGGATCTGGACCGGCTCTCCAGCTACTACCGGGAGATGCAGGAGTATCTGGCCATAAATGATGCCCTGGATCATGCCAGTCCGGGAGATATCATCCTTTACGACGGCAGCTTCGAGGTCTTCGAGCCCCTGCGCGCGGTCCTGTCGGTGATCTTCACCCGGGCCGGCGAGAGAGAGGTATCCCTTCTGGCCGTATCCAAGGCCAGCTCCCTCTCCTGGGGCGATGAGATCACCCGGCCCTTCGTGCAGCACACTGCTCTGGCCGGCAGCCGGCTGTGCCCCGGCGAGGCCTGGTGCCTCAGCCTGAAGGACAAGAATGTGGAGGCAGGACAGGGCAGATGGGGCGGCCAGAGCTATGTGGTTTGCTTCTCCGGCCAGACAAGTCTGGCCTTCCGGGTGGATGCTCCGGCCTATCTCAGCCAGGATTTGGGGGCAGTCCTGGGCAAGCTGGCCGACCACTCCTCTTCTGCCGAGAGCATGGGCTATCCCCATTCTCTCTTCCGGGCTCACAGAGATATCAGGATCACCGAGCAGGAAGCCTCCGGGGCGAGGCAGAGGCTGATGGCCAGGCTTATGGAGATGGGAATGACCATTGCGCAGATCAGAATGCTCATGCTGGACTATCATGACATTCTGGAGATGAAATCAAGATTCTAAGAGAGGGACAATACCGTGGACCAGGAAGTGAGGCCATATCAGCCCTCAGACCGGGCCGGACTGCTGGATAGAAAAGTGATGGAGAAGGGCGAGAGCACCTACCGCATAGTATCAAAAAATGTATCCGAATACCATTTCATAGTGCCGTATAACCTCTCCGAAGAGGAGCGGGTGGAGGTGGGGCAGATCTTCTCTGTCAGAGACGGCAGCCTTACCTATCTGGCAAGGGTGCTCAACATAGAGCACAGCTCCAATTACGACGGCCACTGGGATACCACCATCAAGGGGACGAACTTCTTCGATTCCGATCAGATCTTCAACCGGGTCATAGCCGAGCCCCTGGGATCTGTAAATGAGGCAGGAGGATTCAGGAAGTCCCGCACCCTTCCCACCAAATTCTCGCCGGTGAAAAGAGCAGAGAGGGACCAATTCCGTTTCCTGAGTCAGGTAATGGGAGACATTGAGGTGGGATACCTCAGAAATGGAACCCGTCTGGTGGAGGAGATCCCTGTGGCTCTGCATAGCGATGCTATGGACCACCACATGGGTGTCTTCGCCACTACCGGCATGGGCAAGTCCAATTTTATGAAGGTCTTTGCCGCCTCCTGCATGCGCTTGTATGTGAAGGGCGACTCCAACTTCGGGCTGCTCATAGTCGATCCCCATGGGGAGTATCTCAAGGGCAAGGGCCTGATCAAGGGCTTAACTCATTTGCAAAAATACCGGGACGGCCTGGCCTGCTACTCCACCGACCGGCAGAACGCCTCTGATCCGGGGGTGGAGGAGCTGGCCATCTCCGAGGAGGAGATCTTGCCAGAGGATATAGCTCTCCTCTATGAGTGGTCGCCGCCCCAGAGGGATGCTCTGGATGCCATATCCAGGATCTTCGATTCCAGAAGCTGGCTGGAGGATATCAAGACCCCGGAGGGCATGGCCCGCATGGTGCAGGAGGGCTTCAAGGACAGCACCGTCAGCGTCCTGGTGCGCCGGATCAAGAATGAGCTGGAGAGAAACCGGTATATCATGAAGAGATCCAGCCTGGCCAATATCCTGGCCAATTTAAAGAAGGGAAAGGTGGTTCTGGTGGATATTCCCAGGATGACCGATCGCTCCGAGCTATTCCTGCTATCGGTAATATCCCGCTATATTCTGGATGAATACAAGAGAGACCTGACAGAGGGAGAGAGCCGCAAGAACTGCCTGATCACCATAGAGGAGGCCCAGAGGGTCCTGGGCGCGGGCAGCAACACGGCCCGGTTTGAGAGCATCGCCCGAGAGGGGCGCAAGTTCGGGGTGGGGCTGTGTGCCATCACCCAGCAGCCCAAGCTCATCGACAAGCAGCTTCTATCCCAGTTCAACACCCTGGTGGTCATGGGCCTGGGAGACAGAAACGACCGCCATCAGCTGGAGGAGTCGGCTAAGCAGGACCTCTCCTCCCTGGACATAGAGATCCAGACATTGGAGAAGGGTGAAGCTGTGGTCTCCACATTGAGCATTCCCTTCCCCGTGCCCGCCCGCATCCACCGTTACGAGGATTATCTGCGCCGCCTGGAAAACGAGGAGCTGGAGAGCACGGCCAGGAAGGGGGGCTTCAAGCCTTTCCTGGAATAAGGCGATCGGGAATGAGAAATGGCAATGGATGATATCATATGAAGATCGTTCACCTGGCCGATTCCCATCTGGGATTTTCCAGCTACAGCCGGCTGGATGAATACGGGCGAAACCGCATAGAAGAGATGGTTTATTC
>JADHEF010000770.1_pt1 | contig 27569 bp, 22 predicted proteins | sample 8952391 | NCBI WGS metagenome assembly JADHEF01 (sample SAMN16124439, study PRJNA663245) | bioreactor sludge metagenome | isolation source: sludge (nitrite) | place: India:Bengaluru | collected 2019-02-28 | reverse complement strand
CATCCCCACGCCCTCCGTCCTCGACCTTCAGCGCTGACCCCCCCCCCCATGTTTTCCGCGGCCTTCCCCTTGCCAAACCCGAATTCGGGTGATCCGTTGGCCTGTTTCCCTGACGCCCAAACCAAGGGGGTTTGACTGCGGTGTACGATTTTTCGGGAAAAGCGGTTGTGATCTCAGGCGCCAGCCGCGGGCTGGGGCGCGGGCTCGCCGACGAACTGGCCGCCGAGGGCGCCAACCTGTGCCTGCTCGCCCGCGACGGCGCGGCCGTGCGCGAGGTGGCCTACGAGCTGAAGCGCGCGCGGGGCGTGGACGCCTTCGGGCGCGAGTGCGACGTGCGCGAGCCGGCCCGTGTGGCCGCGGCCGTGCAGGAGGCGGTCAACCGCCTGGGCCGTTTGGATCTCCTCGTCTGCAATGCCGGTATCCTCGGCACGCTGGCACCCGTGGCGGACACGGAACCGCAGGCCTGGGCGGCCACGGTGGACGCGAACCTGAACGGGACGTTCAACCTCGTCCACCACGCCATGAGGGCCATGGCCGGACACGGGGGCGGCCGCATCGTTTTCGTCACCTCCAGCGTCGGACGCACCGTGCGCAGCGGATGGGGGGCCTACTGCGTCAGCAAGTTCGCCACCGAGGGGTTGATGCAGCTGATCGCCGCGGAAGGCACGCCGGCCGGGATCACCTCCCTGAGCATCAACCCGGGGGGAACCGCCACGGACATGCGCAAGGCCGCATTCCCCGACGAGGACCAGAAATCCCTTCCCTCCCCCCGCGCCGTGGCGCGCGCGTTCATCCGCATCCTGCGGCGTCCCGACGCGGAACTGAACGGGCAGGCTTTCAACGCCCGGGATTTCATCCAGTAGGAATCGCCGGCGCTTCGGGCCGCCCGTTGGAGGGGCCTATTCCCCGACCAGCGCCTTCTCCAGCGTCTCGCGTCCCAGTGCCACCCAGTTGCAGACGTCCGGTGCCGGCGGTTTGCCGTGGCCCAGGGCCAGGTCGAAAGTGCCGGCGCTGAAGTCCGGCGCGGACAGGCCTATGCCGTGGCGGGCGATGAGGAAGGCGTTCATCTGCTGTTCGGCCTGGCCGCGGATCGGGACGACCACGACCGGTTTGCGCAGCCACACCGACTCGGCCACGCTCTCAAAACCCGCGTTGGTGACGTAGACGCGGCATGAGGCGAAATCGCGCAGGAACCCGGAGTTGTCCCGACCGGGCAGCGTGATGTTGTCCGGCATCTGCGGCGTGCGGACGGCGTGGGTGCAGTAGGCGCGGATTTCCACATCCGGGTTTCGCCGCGCGAACTCCACCACGCCGGGCGGAAGCTCGCCGATGGACGAGTAGAACAGGATGTGGCTCCCGTCCGTGGCCTCCAGGCCGCGCACCTCGCGCCTCACGCAGGGGGGGATGATGGACTGGCCGGGAAGCTGCGGCGCAAGGGGGAGCAGGGAGTAGGTGAGGATGCGCCGCGCGCCGCGCAGGGAGCCGTAATAGGCACCCACGAACGCGCGCATGAACCGGGCCGTCCGCCGCAGCTCCGGCGGATAGTCCAGGTTCATGAGCGAAAGCGTCTGGTTGTCGAAAATGGTGAACTCGCGACCCGCCCTCCGCGCCGCGCGCGCCGAGACGGGCTCAAAATCCACGATGAGCTCGTCGAACCTGCTGCTGCGAAGGAAGGCCGCGGTGTCGCGCACGGCGCGGAACACGCCCGGAACGATGCGGGCGTTGTAGAGGGCGCTCGCCGGCAGGTCGATGCGGTTGCCGCGGATGAAGAAAGACGGCCCCTGGACGAACTTCGAGATCCCCGTGGCGTAGGACGGGAGCTCGCGTCCGGTTGCGAAGCCGAACACCTCGTGGCCGTGCTGCTCCAGGATGTCCCTCACGACGGCAAATCGGCTGAGATGACCGCGTCCCGTGGCCTGGACGCCACAGAAGACTTTCACAGGTGTTTTCCCGGGGCGCGGCTGGCGCCGCCGTCAGTCAGCGAAATGCTCCCGGATGGCCGACTCGACCGCCGGGACGATCGCGTTCCAGTCCGCCCCCGGCTCGCGCGTGACGCTCACGAAGTCATTCAGGATGAAAAGCATCTTCACGCCCGGGACGGCGAAAAGGCGCGCGGCGAGCGGGTCGGACGCGGCCTCGGCCGCCGAGCCGAAGGTGCGGCTGGTGCCCTGCGTAAGGTGGCGGTCGAGCGCGAACTTCACCGCGTTCGGGTTGGGCGTCGGTTGGGCCTGCACCTGCACAGCCATGCGGGATTCCTCCGGTGAGATTGGCGTTGCACGCGCGGCAACGCATGACCCGCGACTCAAATCCAAGGCCGCGGGGCAATCAAGCGGTTTTGCGAATTGACAAACCGCGCAGGGGCCCAACAAAGGGCGCATGCTTTCGCCGCTTGTTCTGCGCCCCTTCCGCTTCACCGTCCTCCTGGCGGTCGTGATGCTGGCTTGGTGCGCAACCGCGCGCGGGGCCGACGCTCCCCGCGACCTGCGCGAGGTGCGAAAGGCCGGCGCGCTCAAGTGGGGCGGCGACGCCAGCGGCGGCGCACCCTACCAGTTCATGGATCCGAAGGATCCGACGAAGCTTGTCGGCTTCGAGGTGGACATCGCCCGCGAACTCGGCAAACGCCTCGGTGTCCGCGACCAGTTCACCCAGACCGATTGGGGCACCCTGATCATCGCCCTGAACCGCGGGGATTTCGAAATCGCCATGTCCGGAATCGAGGTCACCGAGGAGCGCAAGGGATCGGTCAACTTCACCCGCCCCTACTATGTCTACACCGAGCAGCTCGTCGTGCACGCAAAGAACACGACCATCCACGGCATCGACGACTGCACGGGCCGGAAGGTGGGAACGCTCAACAACACGGCCGCCGAGCGAATCCTGAGGGCGAGGCCCGGAATCGAGGTCGTGGCCTACGACGACAACGTGCGCCCCTACGACGACCTCGTGATCGGCCGCCTCGACGCGGTGCTTCTCGACCTGCCGCTCGCCGTGTACCACGGCAAGCCGCGCCCGGAACTCCGCTTCGCAGGCGACCCCTTCGGCGAGGGGTTCTACGCCATCGCCGTGCGCAAGGCGTCCCCCGAACTTCTCGCAGCCCTGGACGCCGCGCTGACCGAGATGATCCGCGACGGTTCGCTGAGGCAGATCCTGGAAAAATGGGGCCTTTGGAACCGGGCCCAGGACAAGCTGGCCGAGACGCGACCGGCCAACGTCCCCAGTTCGTCCCTGGGCCGCACCCTGCTGGATTTCGCCCCGCTCTTCCTCCGCGGCACCTGGATGACGATCAAGATCAGCGTGCTGGCCATGATCCTGGCGAGCGTGCTCGGGCTGACCCTCGCCCTGATGCGCGTGTATGGCAGCGCCCTGCTGCGCGGCCCGGCGCTGCTCTATGTCGAGTTCATGCGCGGCACCCCGCTCCTCATCCAGCTGCTGTTCATCTACTACGGCCTTCCCCAGATCCCGGTGGTGGGGATGAAACTCGACGCGTTCGCGGCGGCCATCATCGGTGTGGGCCTCAATTACGCCGCGTACTCGGCCGAGATTTACCGGGCCGGCCTGATGAGCGTCCCGCGCACCCAGACGGAGGCGGCGCTGGCGCTCGGCCTGACACGACGCCAGGCGGTGCGGTTCGTCGTCCTCCCCCAGGCCCTGCGGCTCGTGGTGCCCCCCATCACCAACGACTTCGTCGCCCTCTTCAAGGACTCCTCCATCGTGATGATCCTCGGCCTCTCCGAGCTGACCTTCACCTTCCGCTCGGCCAGCATCGCCACGGGCCACTACCTCGAATTTGCCATCATCACCGCGCTGATCTATTTCGGGCTGGCCTATCCGCTGGCCCGGCTGGCGCGGCGCCTGGAAAAACGGATCCACCCCCACCATGATTTCGATACGCAACCTCTCTAAAAATTTCGGGGACCACCGGATCCTCGACGATGTCTCCCTGGAGATTGCCAAGGGCGAGACGGTCGTGCTGCTCGGCCCGTCGGGCAGCGGCAAGACGACCCTGCTCCGGTGCGTGAACGGCCTGGAGCGTCCCGACTCGGGCGAGATCGAGGTGGACGGGATCGTGGTGCGCGCCGCCGACCCCCTGGCACGGCGCACCGCCGCCCTGCGCGACATCCGCCTGCGGTGCGGTTTCGTCTTCCAGCAGTTCCACCTTTTTCCCCACCTGACCGTGATGCAGAACCTCGTCCTGGCGCCGCAGCAGGTGAAGGGCGTTGCCGGCGAGGACGCGCGCGAACTGGCCCGGGACCTGCTCGGCCAGCTGGGCCTCGGCGCCAGCGCGGACAAGCGCATTACGAAACTCTCCGGCGGCGAACAGCAGCGCGTGGCGATCGCGCGCGCCCTGGCCATGCAGCCCGAGTACCTGCTCTACGACGAGCCCACGAGTTCGCTCGACGGCGACCGCGCCCGCGAAATCTGGCGCCTCATGTCGGAACTGGCACAGAAGGGCCAGACCCAGGTGATCGTGACGCACCAGGAGGAACTGCCGCGCGCCATCGCCTGCCGCGTCGTGCGCATCCGCGACGGCCGCATCGAGCATGTCAACGGCTGACGCCGCGCCGTTTCACCTGTCCACGCTCCGCGCCACCAGAAGCGAACCGAAGCCGTGCCGCGTCCGAACGGCGTCCAGCGCGCGGTAAAGTCCCCGCCGCCGGCTGATCTCACCCTCGGCAAACAGGTCGTACTGCCCGTCGGGGTGGGCCGCCACCGGGCACCGCAGGCGCAGGGACCGCACCCGCACCCGGCGGGAAAACGCGGCCGCAAGTGCCCCGCGAACCGGCCCCACAAAATCCAGGTCCTGGTCGGAGGCATACCCGAGGCGCACGCCGTGCGCCGCCTCCCGGCTGTCGCAGTAGGTGATGGTCAGTTCCGCGGTGGCGGTTCGCAGGCCGCGGGCCCGCAGGTCCGCCGCCAGGCGCTGGGCAAGGAATGCCGCCGCCGCCTCCAGTTGCCGCGGGTCCGCCGTGTCGCCCGTGAAACGGTGCTCGTGGACAAGGAAGCGGTGGAGCGCCGAGGGCTTCACCGCCTCGTGGTGCTCGCCGCGGGCGCGGCGCCACAACGCGCTGCCCGCCGTCCCGCCGAACATCAGCCGCAGGACGGGCTCGCCCAGCGCGGCCAGCTGCCCGCACTGCCGCACGCCGCAATCGCGCAGGCGCAACCGCGCCGCCTCCCCGACGCCGGGAAGCAGGCGGAGCGACACCGGCGCCAGGAATTCCTCCGAGCATCCGGGCATCACCTCGATCATTCCGCCCGGCTTGGCGAGTCGCGTGGCCACGCGGGCGACCATCTTGTTCTCCGCCAGGCCCATGGACAGCGGCAGGCCCGTCGCGTCCCGCAGGTCCCGGGCCAGGAGCACCGCCCAGCGCACCAGCGATCCGCCGAAAAGCCGTTCACAGCCGGTGAGGTCCAGGTAGAAATCGTCCAGGCTCGCGGCCTCCACCACCGGGGCGGCCGCGTGGACGAGGGAGAACAGCCGCGCCGATTCGCGCCGCAGCAGCGCCGGGTCGCCCGCCAGGAACACCGCGTCCCCCGCCCGCCTGCGGGCCGCGGAGAGGCTCATCCCCGCATGAACCCCCAGCCGGCGCGCCTCGTGGGACGCGCAGGCCACCAGCCCGCGCCCGCCGGCGTCGCAGCCGATGACCACGGCCCGCCCGCGCAGGGCCGGGTCCCGGGCGCGCTCCACCGAGGCGGCAAAGGCGTCCACATCCAGGTGGAGGATGGTGGCGGGTTTCAAGTTCATGGGGATGGTTGGTGAACAAATGTTCTACGGCGGGGAGGCGCTCCGCAATTAAAAAACGGGATGGGGCGGGGGATTGCGGCGCGGCTCAGGAATACCAGTCGATGAACCGCCGCAGGCTGTGCGTGATCTTGCGGAAGATGTTGCCGTTGGAGTAATACTGCGCGTTGAGCGGCTCGTTGGTGATGCCGCCGATCACCAGGCCGATTCCCGTCGCGTAGATGGGCGACGCCACCGGGCCGCTCATGCCCTTGAGGCCCTGCGGGCTGCCCACCTTCGCCGGCATCTCGAAGATGCGCTCGGCCAGTTCCGAGATGCCCTGCATCAGCGAGGTGCCGCCGGTCAGCACGACGCCCGCGTAGATGCGGTTCTTCACCGGCGAGGCGTCCACCATCTGCTTGGCCATCATGAAAATCTGTTCGAGCCGCGCCTCCACGATCTCGCACAGGAAGCGCCGGTTGGCCGTCGCGCGCTCGTTCTTCAGCACGCCCGTCACCTCGATCTCCTCGTTCGGGTCCACCGCGTCCACCAGCGCGTTGCCGAACTTCTTCTTCACGTTCTCCGCGTCGTAGCGCGAGATCTTCAGGCCGAACGCGATGTCGTTGGTGATGTTGTCGCCGCCCAGCGGGATGACGCCGCTGAACTTGACGCTGCCGCCCGTGAAGACCGCCACGTCGCTCGTGCCGCCGCCGATGTCGATCAGCAGCACGCCCAGGTCCTTCTCGTTGTCGCTGAGGATGGCCAGCGACGAGGCCAGGCTCTCGAGCATCAGGTCCCGCGTGCGAAGGTTGGCCAGGCTGATGCACTTGAGGATGTTCGACGCGCTCGTCACGGCGGCAAGGATCACGTGAACCCGCACCTCGAGGGTGGCGCAGGCCATGCCGACGGGGTTCTTGATGCCCGGCTGGCCGTCGCAGACGTATTCCTGCGGGATCACGTGCAGGATCTCCGTGTCGTTGGGGACGCTGATGGTCTGCCGCGCCCGCTGGATCACGCGGTCGCGGTCGGCCTCCGTCACGCCGCGGCTCGGGTTCTGCACCTCGATCACGCCCCGCCCGTTGATGCTCGTGATGTGCCCGCCCGCGATGCCCACGAACACCTCGCGCACCTGGTGGTTCGCCATCTGCTGGGCCTTCTGCACGGCCTTCGTGATCGAGTCCACCGTCGCGTCGATGTCCACCACCATGCCCTTCTTGAGGCCCAGCGACGGGTTGCTGCCAAGGCCGAGCACCGTGAGCTGGCCCTCGTCGTCGGGCTGGCCGATGATGGCGACGATCTTCGTGGTCCCGATGTCGAGACCGGTGACGATTTTCTGGCGTTTGCGGCGCATCGTTGCGGTTTCTGTCTCCCCCCCTGCTACTGCTGCGCGCCGAGGCCGAGGAATCCGCCCATGCGGCGCAGCAGGCCGGGGCGCTGGGCCGGTGCGGCAGCAGCGGGGGGCGGTTGCGCGGCGGCGGATGTTTGGGCCGGGCGTGCGTTGGTGGGAACGGTGCGGGTGGGGGACGGGTAGGCGCTGCCGGCGCGGCGGGCGGAGTCCCCGGAGTCGCCGCGCGCGGCCGGACGCCGGGCGGCCGGCGCGTCATTCCCATCGCGCCTGTCGTCCGAACCCGGATCCCTGCCGGGCTTCGCGTCCTTCTTCTTCGGGTCGGCCGCGGGTTCCTCGCCGGTCACCCGGTCGAGGACGCCGGCGGCCTTGGCCAGCGCCACGGGGGTTTCCATGAAAACGATCTGGTTCTTGAAGCGCAGGTCCACATAGGCCATCGAAAATGGATCGCTGCTCTTCTCCTTCATCAGCCGGATGAACATCTCCAGGGCCGGCAGTTTCTCGATCGGGTTCGTGTCGCCGAAGCGCACTTCCATCCCGCCTGCGAGTATGCCGGTCAGGTTGTCGAGGTGCGACACCGGGTCCTTGCCCGCGTTCACCTCGGAGAAACGCTTGTAGAGGTCCGGATTGCGGTCCTTGAGGACGCGCACCAGGTCCAGCGCGCGCGTGACCGCCGAGCCCGGGATCTTTTCGCCCACCTGGATCTCCTCGCTCGGGATGCCGCTGATGTAGGGCAGCTGGTGGGAGCGCAGCTTCGAGGCCTTGACCTTCTCCATCACAAACGCCTCGTCGTCGAGCAGGTAAAACCCGCCCGCCACCACCACGGCCGCCGGGAAACGCTCGCTGGCACGGATGACGATGCCGTCGGGATAAATCCGCTCGATCCGGGCGTTCCGCACGCGCGGATGCGCCGACACGACCTCGTTGAGGAGCCTCATGTCCAGGCTGATCAGGTTGTTGTTGCGCGCGAGCAGGTCCTCCACCAGGCCGCGCACCTCGCTCTTCACCGGCTCGGAAACACCGGCCACCTCGACGCGTGCGACGCGGAAATAGGGGGACTCCACCAGGAACCCGTAAGAGGCATGACCGATGGCCGCGAGCACCAGGCACATCCCCACGGCATAAAACACGCGAAGGAAAGCGGACGGACCCGCGTTGGCACGGCGACCCCCGCGACGCGCGCTCCTGCGCCTCGCGGGTCTTGCGGCGGCCTCGTTCAGCCGCCCCCGTTGCCTGTTCTGTTCCATCTCGGATTGCCTGCCAATTCCCTGCTCTTCAGCGCCTGCGTCTGCGGAAAACCCACAACTTGCCGGGATTGCCCGCAGGCAACCATAAGTCTTCACGGGCAATGGGAAAGTCGTGGGAAGAGCCGCGGCGCACCGCGCCAGCCTGCCTTTTCGCTTTACCAGAACCCGCCAAAAGCAATTCGTTGCTATTTCCCGGCCCGGCTTGCAATGGGATTTGTGTCCGGAAAATGCGAATTCCGGGGCAGACCGCCCCCGGTTTGCATTTACGCAACCTCAATAAAACAAGTGATCCAAATGGACGCAGCATCCACCACCCGCCTTGTCGATGATTTCCGACGCCACGTCGGACAGACTTCCCCGTTTTCCTACGCTTTCCCCGTGGCCCGCGCCCGGGGATGCCGGTTGTGGGACCGTGAAGGGCGCGAGTACCTCGACTTCATTTCCGGGATCGCGGTGTGCAATGTGGGTCACTGCCACCCGGCCGTGGTGGACGCGGTCCAGCGCCAGGCATCGCTGTATGCCCACACCATGGTGTACGGCGAGCACGTGCAGGAGCCCCAGGTGGCGCTGGCGCGCGAAATCGCCGCCGTGGCGCCGCCGGGAATGGACTGCACCTATTTCCTCACCACCGGCGCCGAGGCGAACGATGCGGCGCTCAAGCTGGCGGTGAAACTCACGGGCCGGGGGCGCATCGCGGCGTTCCGGGGGGCGTACCACGGGGACACGCTGGGCGCCCTGTCGTGTTTCGGGGACACCCGTTTTCGCGACCCGTTCGCCGCGCTGCTGCGCCCCGTGGATTTCCTGCCCTTCGGCGATTTCGACTCGCTGGAGCGCATCACGAACGCGACGGCGGGGGTGCTCGTCGAGCCGGTGCAGGGCGAGGGCGGTATCCGGCTGCCCCCGCCCGGATGGCTCGGGGCGCTGCGCGACCGCTGCACACAGACCGGTGCCATCCTGGTTTTCGACGAGGTGCAGACGGGTTTCGGGCGCGTGGGGGACTGGTTTGCCGCCGGGCGGTATGGCGTCGCGCCCGACGTGATCACCGCGGCCAAGGGCATGGGCGCGGGAATGCCGCTCGCCGGCGTCATCGCGCCCCGCGACATGCTCCGGCGCTTCGCCGCCGAGCCGGCCTTCTCCCACATCACCACCTTCGGGGGACACCCGGTCAGCTGCGCCGCCGGACTCGCCGCCATGGGCGTGATCCGCGCGGAGGGACTCCTGGCGCGCGCCGTCGAACTGGGCGAAAGCCTGCGCGCGCGCCTCCGCGAAATCGCGGCGCGGCGGCCCTGCATCCGGGATGTGCGCGGCGACGGACTCATGGTCGGCGTGGAAACCGAATCCCCGGAATTCGCCCGCGCCGTGGTCATCCGCGGCTACGAAGTGGGCCTCATCCTGGAAACCAACCTGCTCGCGGAAAACGTGATCCGCCTCAGCCCGCCCCTCGTCGTGACCCGGGCGGAATGCGACGAGGCCATGACGAAACTGGAGCAGGCCCTGGGCTGACGCGCGCCCGCCCGCGGCGGTCACCGGCCGCCCCGGATCCCGCGTTCTCTGCGGCCGCCTCCACGGCGAAAGAACGGTTGCACTGCCCGCCCGTCGCGGCACTATCGCGGGCGCGGACAACATCTCGCGCAAGGAGAGGCGCATGACACCGTTGGTGGGCATCATCATGGGCTCCAGATCGGATTGGGAGACGATGCGGCATGCCGCATCCACGCTGGAGCAACTCGGCGTGCCCCACGAGGTCAGCGTGGTTTCCGCCCACCGCACGCCGGACCGCATGTTCCAGTATGCCGCCTCGGCGGAGTCCCGCGGCCTGCAGGTGATCATCGCCGGCGCCGGGGGCGCCGCCCACCTGCCGGGTATGACGGCCAGCAAGACCGTGCTTCCCGTCCTCGGTGTTCCCGTGCAGTCGAAGGCCCTCAACGGCATGGACTCGCTCCTTTCCATCGTGCAGATGCCCGCGGGGATTCCCGTGGGCGCGCTGGCCATCGGCCGTGCCGGCGCGGTGAACGCCGCCCTGCTGGCCGCGGCGATACTCGGCGCAGCGCACCCCGCCATCCGCGAGGCGCTCCGCCGCTTCCGCGACGGCCAGACCCGCGCGGTGGAGGAGAACAGCGATCCCCGGGGGGCGGCGTGAGGATTGGCATCCTGGGGGCCGGCCAGCTCGGCCGCATGCTGGCGCTGGCGGGTTACCCCCTCGGCATGGAGTTCCGTTTTTTCGACCGCAACCCCGACTCGCCGGCCGGCCACCTGGCGGAACTGGTATGCGCGGATTTCGGGGACACCCGGGAGTTGGACCGGTTCGCCGCCGGGCTGGACGCGGTCACCTACGAGTTCGAGAATGTTCCGGTGCTCTCGGCGCGCCACCTGGCGCGCGCGCTCCCCGTCTGGCCGCCGCCCCTGGCCCTCCAGGTGTCGCAGGACCGCCTGATGGAGAAAAGGTGTTTCTCGGATCACGGCGTTCCGGTCGCGCCCTTCGAGGCCGTGTCGAGCCGCGCCGAACTGGCCGGTGCCGCAAAAAGGATCGGCTTGCCCGCCGTGCTCAAGACGCGCCGCATGGGATACGACGGCAAGGGGCAGATGGTGATCCGGGCGGCATCGGCATTCGACGCCGCGTGGGAGGCGGTGCGCGGCGCACCCTGCGTCCTGGAGGGATTCGTGCGTTTCCGCCGCGAGCTCTCGATTCTCGCGGTCCGCGGGCGCGACGGGGCCACGGTGTTCTACCCGCTCACCGAGAACGCCCATGAGGCCGGCATCCTGAGGGTGTCGCGGGCCCCCGCCCGGGACCTGTCCCCGAAACTCCAGGGGGAGGCGGAGCGCCACGCGGCGGCGATCCTAAAAACGCTCGGTTATGTCGGCGTCCTGGCCATCGAGTTCTTCGAGGTCGGGGACGGCCTGGTGGCCAACGAGATGGCGCCCCGCGTGCACAACTCGGGCCACTGGAGCATCGAGGGCGCCGAATGCAGCCAGTTCGAGAACCACCTGCGGGCCGTGGCGGGTCTGCCGCTGGGCAGCCCCACGGCGCGGGGGCACAGCGCGATGGTCAACCTGATTGGCGCCATGCCCCCGATGGAGAAGCTCGCGGCCGTGCCGGGCCTGCATGTCCATTCCTACGCCAAGGCTCCGCGCAAGGGGCGCAAGGTGGGGCATGTCACGCTGTGTGCGGAAGACGAAGACGGGCGGGAGGCGCGGCTTTCGGAATTGTCGGAAGCCCTGCGCTGAGGGCGCCGCGCCGGGTCAGTCCCCGCCGGTGCCGCCGGCCGGGGCCGGTTCCCCGGCCGGGAGCGGCTCCTCCGCCGGCTGTTCCGGCTTCCTGCGGCTGTCCGGCAACGCGTCGCGGTACTGCAGTTCGTACAATTTGCGGTAGATCCCGTCGCGCTGAAGCAGTTCCGTGTGGGTTCCCACCTCGCGAACCTTGCCGTGGTGCAGCACGATGATCCGGTCGGCGTGCTGGATCGTGGAAAGGCGGTGGGCTATGACCACCGATGTGCGCCCGACGAGCAGCTTTTCCAGCGCGTCCTGGATCAGGATCTCGGTTTCCGTGTCGATGCTCGCCGTGGCCTCGTCCAGCACGAGAACGGCCGGGTTGAAGGCGAGCGCCCGGGCGAACGCGAGGAGCTGCTTCTGGCCGACCGAAAGCGTGGCGCCGCGTTCGAGCACCTCGCTGTTGTAACGGTGCGGCAGCGCCTCCACGAATCCCGAGGCGTTGACCACCTCGCTGACGCGGCGCACGTCGTCGTCCGACACTGCGGTGTTGCCCAGCCGGATGTTGGAGGCGATGTCGCCGGTGAAAAGGAACACATCCTGCAGCACCACGGCAAACTGGCGGCGCCAGGTGTCGAGGTCCAGGTCGCGGATGTCGGTCCCGTCCACGGTGACGCTGCCCCTCTGCACGTCGTAGTACCGGCCCAGCAGGCTGGTGATGGTGGTCTTGCCGCTTCCGGTCGCGCCGACCAGGGCAACCGTCTCCCCCTTGCGCACCGTGAAGCTCACGTCCCTCAGCACCCAGTCCTCGTCCTTGTACGCGAACCAGACCTTCTCGAACCGGATCTCGCGCTGCAGGCCGGCGAAGGGCGCCGGGTCCGGCGGGCTCTGGATGGTCACCGGCGTGTCCAGCAGCTTGAAGATGCGCTCGCTCGAGGCCAGCGCGACCTGGAAGATGTTGAACTTGTCGCTGATGTCCTTGATCGGCTGGAAGAAGCGCTGGGTGTATTGGATGAACAGGTAAATGGTGCCGACGGTGATGGCGCCGTGGAGGGCCCTCACGCCGCCGTACCAGATGATGAGGGCGAGGGCGATGGAGCCGATCACCTCGATGGCGGGCAGGAACACGGCGTAGGCCGCCACGTTTCGCATGTTGGCCTCCCGGAACTCCCGGTTGAGGCCCGCGAAAAACTCGTGGTTCGAGCGCTGGCGGTTGTAGGCCTGCACGGTCCTCATCCCGCCGAGGTTTTCCTGGAGGTAGGCGTTCATGCGGCTCAGGCGCGCGCGGGCGTCGCGGCTGCTGATTCGGGCGCTCGTGCGGAACCGGCTTCCCGCCCAGACCATCAGCGGCATTGTCAGGAAGAGGAGCAGTGTCAGGCGCCAGTCGGTCTTCAGCATCAGGGCCGCGATGCCGACCAGCAGGAAGAGATCCCCGGCCAGGGTCATCACCCCCTGCGCAAAAAGTTCGTTGAGCGCGGCCACGTCGCTCGTGATGCGCGTCATCAGCCGTCCCACGGGATTGCGGTCGAAGAACGCCAGGGGCAGTTTCTGGACATGGGCGAAAATCTCGGCGCGAAGGTCGTGCATCCCGCGCTGCCCCACCAGCGCGATCAGGTAGCTCTGGAGGTATTCGCAGCCAAAGGTCGCCACAATGGTCGCCACGAACAGGGCCGCGAGCCGGGCCACCCCCCCGGTGTCGCCGACGGCGATGTGGCGGTCGATCGTGATCTTGACGATGTACGGGCCGGCCAGCGTGAGGCACGCGGTGGCCAGGCTGATCAGGCTGGAAAGCGCCACGAGTTTCCACATGGGACGCACGTAGCGCAGCAGGCGCAGCGCCTGGCGCGCATCCGTGACCTGGGATATCTTGTCCTCTTCGATGAAGGCGTCCGGGCTCATGACTGGCCGGGGTGGCGGGCGTTGCGGTGGGATGGCATACGGGGGGATTTAGCGGCCGTGCCCGCTTTTATGCGCCCGCCCGCCGGGTTCCGCGATTCAATGCCCGCGGACGGGGTATCTGGATTCCGATGCCCAAGCACAATTGCCTTCCGACCCTTCTGCCCGCCGTTCTGGTTTGTCTCATGGTTCCGGCCGTTCGCGCCTCCACGCCCGCCCCGGGATCCTTCAAGCCCCCGGGCCCCAAATCCGCCGAAGCCCGCACCGCCGCGAAGGCCATGCCCGAGGTTCGCGTGACCGGGTTCAGGGGCCTGGACACCGGCAGTCTGCCCAGGGACGAAGCCGGTCGGCCCATGGTTGCGCGCGTGAACGGCACCGTGATCACCGCGGAGGATCTGCGCCGGGAAATCCGGGTCGGTCTGTCCGAAGCCGACGCAAGGGATGCGCAGCGGACCGCCGCGCTCGAGGAGACCCTGTCCTCGGCTGTCCTGGAGCGGATGATCACCGTGGAACTGGTCCGCGAGTACGCCCGCGCCTGCGGGCTCCGCGTTGCCGAGAGCGAGGTGGACCGCGAATTGGCAAATTCGGACACAAGGGCCCTTCCCGGACGCAAGACCGCCGACCTGGCGGCCCGGCGGGGAATCGGACTGCCGACTCTCCGCGAGCAGATTCGGACCGAACTGATCGTGCGAAAAGCGCAGGATCACATCACTTCGTCCGTGCGGGTGACTTCCGCCGATGCGGAAACGGTTTCAGCCACCCGCACCGTCCGGGAAACGACCGCCCCGAAAATCGCTCCCGGGATCTCCAACCGGGTGCAATCTGTTGGCAGGAACGAGGAGGTGCGCGCCAGCCACCTCGTGATCCGCTGTCCTTCGGGGGCGTCGCCGGAAGTCACATCCGCGGCCCGGGCCCGCGCCGAAAAGGCGCTGGCCGAAATCCGTGCCGGCCTTCCCTTCGCCGAAGCCGTCCGGCGTTACTCGCAGGACGCGCTCACCGTCCCGTTCGGCGGCGACCTGGGATATTTCTCCGGCTCACGGATGCTGCCCGAGTTCGACCGCTCCGCGTTTTCACTCAAGGTGGGCGAGGTCAGCGGCGTCGTGCAGACGCGCGTGGGGTTCCACATCATCCTTGTCACCGAGCGCCACGCCGGCACCGCCTATGAATCCGCCCAGCGGGCCGCCCGCAACCGCGCCTTCAAGGATTGGCAGAAACGGGCCATGGAAACCGCGAAGATCGAACGATTTCTCAGGTGAAATGCCGTTTCCGGGGCATCCCGCGCCCCGTATGCGGCGCGCGAAGCCGTAAACCGGGAAACGGACCGAACCAAAATCGTTGCCGGCGGGGGTGCGCTTTTTCCTTGGATGCCCATCCCGCGCTCCGAATGATCTCTCCTGATGACCGGGTCAGCCTTCCCCGCTGACACAGTTCCAGGACTTTGAGTCGCTCCCTTGCGGGGCACCCCTGTTCCGGCTGGCCCGGAATCGCCTCAATATCCAGAAGGAGCAGTTTGCCCGTGACCCAGACCCGTTTGCAGGAAGCCACCCAGGCGTCGGCTGGTGCCGCATTGTTGCCCGAGGTGAAGTCCCCGCCGCCCGGACCGAAAACCGCCGCGTTGGTCAAGCGCGACCAGGCCGTCATGTCGTCGTCCTACACGCGCGACTATCCCTTTGTGATGGACCGGGGCGAGGGATGCATCGTGTGGGATCCGGACGGCAACAGCTACCTCGATCTCGCGGCCGGCATCGCCGTCTGCGCCACCGGCCACAGCCACCCCCACGTCGTCGAATCCATCACCAGCCAGGCGAAGCGGTTCCTGCACATGAGCGGCACCGACTACTATTACGAGGTGCAGATCCGCCTTGCCGAGCGCCTGACCAAACTGGCTCCCGTCAAGGGCCCCGGGCCGAACCGGATCTTCTTCTCCAACTCGGGGGCCGAGTCCGTTGAGGGCGCCCTCAAACTGGCGCGCCACAAGACGGGCGGCCACCACAACATCGCCTTCTACGGCTCGTTCCACGGCCGCACGATGGGCGCCCTGTCCCTGACCGCCAGCAAGAACGTGCAGCGCAAGGGATTCTCCCCCTTCCTGCCGGGAATCAGCCACGCCGTCTACGGGGAGAAAATCGAGAACATCGAGATGATCCTCAAGAAGGCGGTGGATCCCGAGAATGTGGCCGCGATCTTCGTCGAGCCGATCCAGGGCGAGGGCGGGTACATCATCCCCCAGAAGGAGTGGCTGCAGGGGCTGCGCGACCTGTGCGACCGGTACGGCATGATGCTCGTGGCCGACGAGGTGCAGAGCGGCATGGGCCGCACGGGCAAGATGTTCGCCTGCGAGCACTTCGGCCTGCAGCCGGACATCCTGTGCACGGCCAAGGGAATTGCCAGTGGACTGCCTCTCGGCGCCTTCATTGCCCGCGAGGAAGTGATGAGCTGGGGGCCCGGCCAGCACGGGACCACCTTCGGCGGAAACCCCGTGGCCTGCGCCGCGGCAAACGCCACGCTCGACCTGATCGAGGAGGGGATGATGGAGAACGCCCGCGTGGTGGGCGAATACTTCGTCGCCAGGCTCCGGGAACTCGAAAAGCGCGTGCCGGTGTTCGGGGGCGCGCGCGGCCTCGGGCTCATGATCGCCGTGGACTGCTATGATGCCAAGTGCCAGCCGTCACCGGAAATCCGCAACGCCATCGTCAACGAGGCATTCCAGCACGGCCTGATCATCCTCGGCTGCGGCGCCCACGCCATCCGTTTCTGTCCGCCGCTGTGCCTCCACAAGGACCAGGTGGATTTCGCCATCACCGCGCTCGAAAAAACCTGCAAGATCGTCATGGCCAAGTAAGTCCCCGTTTTCCTGCCGCAGGCACTGCTCCGCGCCGTGCCTGCGGCTTTTTTTTTCGGGGGGGATGATGTCCGGGGACCGGATTGGTCCGCGGGAGAACCGCCGGCTCAGGCCTGCGTGCTGCCGGGCAGTTCGTCCACATCCCGGCCGATGCGGGTGGTGAACGGGGGCAGGGTGATCGTGAAAGTGGTTCCGAAGCCCTCTTCGCTCTGGACGGACAACTCCCCACCCATGTCCTCGATGTACTTCCGCGTCATGGAAAGCCCCAGCCCCGTGCCTTTCGATCCCTTCGTTGTGAAGAACGGCTGGAAGATCTTCTTAACCTTGTCTTTCGGGATTCCCCTGCCGTTGTCCGACACGTGGATGTAAATGGTGTCCTTGTCATGGCGCGACGAAATCGCGATCTTCCCGCCCCCGCCCTCAAAGGCGTCCACGGCGTTGCCGATCAGGTTCATCAGGCTCTTCAGCAGGCCGTCCGGGTCGATCCGGCGCAGGGGGATATCCGGCTGAAGTTCCACCGTGATTTCCACGCCCGGTTCCACCGAGTCCTTCTGGAAGGCGTCGATGGTCTCGCGGATCACCTCGTTCACGCTGAATTCGAGCAGTTCGGGCCGCGTCTGGCGCGAGTAGGCGAGCATCTCCTGCGTCAGCGACTGCATCCGGTCGATCCCGCGCCGCACGACGGGCCAGTAAACCTGCACCTCCTCCATGCTCTGGCGGGCGATGGCCGTGTCCATCAGTTCGATGCCGCCCTTGGCCAGCTGGAGGATGTTCTTGATGTTGTGGGCCAGGCCCGCGATGGTCTGGCCCACGGCGGCCAGGCGCTCGTTTTTCAGGTTCTCCTCGGCCAGCGTCAGGTTGTCCACCGTGATGGCCAGGTCGTTGGCAACCGATGTCAGGTAGGCCAGGTCGTCCTCGTTGAAGGCGTGGATCAGTTCGTTCGTGTCCACGAAAAGGATGCCGAGCAGCGTGTTCTTGGAAACGAGCGGCACGCACATGGCCGACCGGATCTCGTTGGCCACGATGGATTCGCTGGCCGAGAAGCGCGAATCCAGCTTCGCGTCACGGCTCAGGATGGCCACCTTCTCCGACAGGCACTTCTGCACGATGGTTTTGCTGATGGCAAACCCCTCGTTCCCCCTCCCGCGGATCTTCACATGGCGGGGTTCCAGCGTGCCGTCCACCCGGTCCACCGTCATGATGGCGCCGCGGTCCGCCGACATCGTGTCGAACAGCATGTCCATCACGTTCGCAAACATCGCATCCAGGCCCTGGGATTCGCGGATGATCTCCGCAAGGCGGTAAAGCGTCAGCAGCCGCTCGTTGGCCTTGGTCAGCGCGGCCAGGTCGATGTCCGCGCCGCCGGCAAGTCCCAGTCCGGGCAGGGGGGTGGATTCGATGTTGAACTGCGTGGAGAGGATGATGCTCGAACTCTCCTCCTCGCCGACAAGGTTCACGCCCGTGGTGATGACGTCGGTCTTGCGCGTTTTCACGGCGGCGTCGGCCGGCGCGCTCCGGCGCTCCGAGGGGGAAAAGAACGAGAAGACAAAGTCCGCGCGGCCCAGGGTCAGCACATCCCCCTCGTTGATGGGGCGCGCAGTGGTGATCCGGTCGCCGTTCAGGAACGTGCCGTTGCTCGAATTCAGGTCCGTAACCATCCAGATGTTGCCGCGCATCTCGACCTGCGCGTGGAACCGCGAGATGCTGTCCAGCAGCAGCGAAATGTCGTTGTTCGGATGGCGCCCGATCGAGGTTACCTGCCGTTTCAGCTCAAAAAAAGCATTGGGCAGACCAAGATCCGCGCCGGGATATAGGTAAGTGACGTTCTGCATGGGGCGATCGCGCCATTGGGTTTATGGGGCAGACCGATCAAACGCAACACAAGAATTGTCATGCAAACCCGCACAAAGTGGACCGGGGTGCCAAAACCGCGGGCTTATTCCGCCTCCGGTTGGCCGGAAAACCGCAGGATCCACTCGCTGAACGCCTCCACCGATCCGAAGACTTCGTGGGCCCCGGCTTCCGCAAGGGCCTCGTGGGTGGAAGTGCCGGACCACGCCGCGCCCAGGCCCATCACGCCCGATTGGCGCGCCGAGCGCATGTCGCCCGGCACGTCGCCCACGTAGGCGGCCTCCCGCTGGTTAACGCCCGCACCGGCGACCACCTCGGGGATGAGCACATCCTTCACGTCACCCTCCGGCGATCCGGTTCGCACCCAGTCAAACAGACCCTCCATGCCAAGGCGGCGCATAGAGATCGACGCGCTGCCCGCCCCCTTTCCGGTCACCAGCGCCACCCGCACGCCCCGGGCCCGCAGCCGGGCGATGGTTTCGCCGATGCCGTCGAATACCGCCCCCATGTCGTCGTGTCCGCGGTCATACGCCTCATAAAAGGCCTCCAGGCACTCGCGCCACCTCTCCGGTTCCTGGCGGCGAACAATTCCCTCCTCGTTCGGGCCGAACATGGCGAAGATGTCCGCGTCGGAATAGTGGCGGCCCGTCACACGCTGAAACGCCTCGCGGAAGGCCGAAAGGCAGATGGGAATCGTGTCCGCAATCGTGCCGTCGAAATCGAAGATCACCAGTTTGAGCATGGGTTCACGAGATGGCGCCGGCCACCGGGGGTAGGGAAGAAAAAAAGTGGCTGGCGTGCTAGGATTCGAACCTAGAACCCCCTGATCCAGAGTCAGGTGCGCTGCCAGTTGCGCCACACGCCAGCATGGGCGGCGCGCCCCACGGGCGAACCGCTGTGGGCCTTGTACCGTGGGCTTGGGCCGTTATTCGGGGCGCGCCGGCGCCAGCGGTTCCGCGCTCATGGCCACCGGGATCGCGAGCACCCGGTTCGAGTACCCCACGGCGCTTTCCGGCGCCGTCACCGTGAAAGTGTGCAGCCGCACAAAACCATCGTACATCCTGGCATGGTCCACGCCCGGGCAAAGGCCCACGCTCAGGTAATAAGTGCCCGCGTGCAGGGGAAGGCTGCGGAAACGCTGCCTCAGCACCGTGCGGCCGGCCGGAAGGTCGAAAATCCCGCCGTGCTCGGCCGAGTAGATCTCCGTCACCGGCTGGTGAAGCGACTGCACCACGGTGGCCATGCCCACGCCCGCCATTGCCGCGGGACTTTCCACCTCCAGTTCGATCGCCAGTTCCGAACCCCCGTGAAACACCCGCGTCGCGTGCCCCGCGTGGTCGAGCAGGCGCACGCTCCGGATCAGCACATCGCCGCTCCCCGCCCGGAACACCGGCACCAGGGCCGACAGTTCCGGCACCCATTCCGTGGGGCCGCTGTCCATGATCGAACCGAAAAGGAAGGGGTGATAGAGCGCCACCACCTCGTTCGTCGGGCCGTATTCCCGAACCTCCCCGTCGTGGATCCAGGCCGCGTGCGAGCAAAGCGACTCGGCCAGGCTGGGAACATGGGTGACGAACACGAAAGTCCGGCCCGCGGCCCGCATCCGCGCGATCTCGCGGATGCACTTCCACAGGAAGTAACCGTCGCCCACCGCCAGCACCGCCTCCACCAGCCGCACAACGGGGTCCGTGGGGATCGTGATGGCGAAGGCCAGGCGCAGCAGCATCCCCGACGAGTAATGGCGCACGGGCGTGTGGATGAAACGGCCCAGCTCCGAAAACTCGATGATCGAGTCGAGCCGCCGGCGGATCTCGGACCGCGGAATCCCGATCAGGGTTCCCTGGAGGTATATGTTCTCGATGCCGCTCAGGTCCGGGTGGATGCCGGCCGCCAGGTCCAGCACGGCCCCCACCCGACCCCCCACGCGGATGGACCCGCGCGTGGGGCGCGAAACGCCGGCCAGCAGGCGGAGCAGCGTGCTCTTGCCGCTGCCGTTGGCACCCAGCAGCGCCAGCGAACCGCCCTCGGGCACCTGCAGGCTCACGTCGCGCAGCGCCCAGTGCTCGGCCAGGCCCCCCCGCCGCAGCACCCGTTTCTGCACGCGCCGCAGGAATCCCGAACCGCCCGGCGGTTTCAGCACGTAACGCTTGGCGACATGCTCAATGCGGATCATGGTCCTAACCTGTTCGCTCCCGGTAGCCCGCCCCCGGGGCGCGGTCCCCGGGTGCCTGCGCCTGGAACCCCCAACAATCCTGGTGGTTGTCCCAGCCCCGCTCCGCGTAACGCAGAAGGCGCAGGCACCCACCCTGGACCGCGGCCATGCGCGACTCGAAGTGGTCGCGGCGGTAGAGGGTGATGCCGTAGCCCGGCGTCGCGTCCTCGTATGGGGAAAAATACTCGCCCGCACCGGCAACCGCGTTGCGGTAATCCGCTTCCCGCGGGGGAAAAACCGGGCCGTACGCCTGCAGGTGCTCGAGGCACGTCGGCCCCTGGGTGGTGAAAACCATCACGCCGCCCGGGTTCAGCGCGCCCGCCAGGACTCCCATCAGCGCAAACGCGTCGGCCGGGGGGATGTGCGTGAAAAGCGACCCCGCCCAGACCAGGTCATACGCGCGCGGCAGGCGCAGGCGGGCCAGGTCGAATTCCGAAACCAGCGGCTCGGCGCCGAATTCCTCCGCGCAGAAACGCACGGCCTCCTCCTCGATGTCGCACGCCGTGATCGAGCGCGGGTCGAGGCGCGCCGCCAGGTGGCGCTGGACGCGCCCGAATCCGCAGCCCATATCCAGGCAGGTGCGGATGTCGTCCCACGAGCGGCAGGCGGCGGCCAGCGACGCCTCGATGTTGGCCACGGCGGACAGGCCGACCGCCCGGTAATGCGCGTCGCCCTCGGGGCCGTCGGCGATCATCATGGTGTCGTGCACATGCACGCGCCCGGGGATCCCCGCGCAGCGCCGCGAGAACAGGCGCGTCCCGAACAGGCGCCCCAGGCGCCGGCGCCGCGCATGGAGCGCGTCCAGGTCCAGGTCCGTCCGACCCCACAACCCGCGGGTGAATGTGAACAACTCGCGCCGGCCGGTCAGGCGGCCGATGAGGCGCTGGGCGAGACGGATGGCGTCGGGCATGGCAACCTAGCAACCGCGCCCCCGCGGCCGCGTCAAGACGGGATGCGGGGTGTCCTCGGGATTGCATGGCGCGTTCTGGGTTGCGGGCGGGCGCCCGGGCGGGCACGGTCGGGACATGGAAACCCGCGAAACCCTTGCCGTCGTCATGGAAAACCCCGGCGCGCCCCTGGTGCTCCGGCGCCTGCCGCTGCCCGAACTGCGCGACGGCGCGATGCTCCTCGAACCCCTCTTCGCCGAGGTCTGCGGCACCGATGTGCACCTGCATCACGGCCGCCTGGCCGGGGTGCCTTATCCGATCGTTCCCGGCCATGTCAGCGTCGGGCGCATCGCCGAACTGGCCGGCGCCCCCCGCGACATCGACGGGCGGGCCTTTTCAACCGGCGACCTGGTCACCTTTCTCGACGTCCACGAAACCTGCGGCCACTGCTACTACTGTTGCGTGGCCAAGGCGAGCACGCGCTGCCCCTCGCGCAAGGTGTACGGCATCACCTACTCCGCCGGCGACGGGCCGCTGGGCGGGTGGGCCGAGAGGGTCTGGCTGAAGCCCGGCGTGAAGGCGATCCGACTCCCGGATAACCTGTCCCCGGAATCGTTCATCGGCGGCGGCTGCGGCGCTCCCACCGCGTTCCACGCGGTCCGGCGCGCCCGCATCGCCATGAATGACACGGTGGTCGTGCAGGGATGCGGTCCGGTCGGCCTCTCCGCCGTGGCTTTCGCCCGCGTCTCGGGCGCCGGCGACATCGTCGTGATCGGCGACCCGGACGACCGGCTCGCCCTCGCCCGGCAAATGGGCGCCGACCTCGCCGTTTCTCTCGGGAAAACAACGCCGGAAGGCCGCCTGCGCACGGTGCGCGACATGACCGGCGGCCGCGGGGCCGATGTGGTGATCGAGGCCGCGGGAAACCCGGCCGCGATCCCCGAGGGCATGATGCTCTGCCGCGACAGCGGCGCCTATGTGGTGGTGGGCCAGTACACCGACTGCGGCCCCGTCGAGGTGAACCCCCACACCATGATCAACCGCAAGCACCTCGACATCCGGGGATGCTGGGGATCCGACTACAGCCATTTCCACGGCGCCATCGCGGCGATGGCCCGCCACCAGGAAACCTTCCCGTGGCGCAAACTCGCCCAATGGCAATACCCGCTCGAAAACGCCGCCGCCGCCCTCGCCGACGTGGAGGCCCGCCGCGTGCCAAAGGCGGTGATCCGCATCGCCGGCCGATAGCAATGTGGCACGGGCGTCCCGCCACGGTTGTCCGGTGGTTTCGCCCCTTCCCCGCCCCTGCGCACTCGTACGCGGACTCGTACTCGTACTCGCTCCACCCGGCCCAGGCCAAGTATCCGAACCCGCAAAATGTGGCACGGGCGTCCCGCCCGTGCCACGTCCGCTGCGCCCGCCCATGCCTGAACTGGCCCAGCCGCTCGAGTTGCTCCGGCCCCCGAAAGACTCGCCCGCAGGCCCAAACGGGCGTGGCCCCGCTCAGTACCCCTCAAACGCCCCCACGCCCGACGTCACCGGTCCCGCGCTGTACACCTCGAACTCCGGGATCCGCGCGTACGCGTCGATTCCCGCGTCCGTCACCAGGAGCCGCACAAACTGAACCTGCTGTTCGGCCCCGAGCACGGCGATCGCCCGGTCGTACTGAAGCGGGTTGGACACGCTGGCCACCGTGGTCCACGGCCCCGCCAGCGACGGCCCCGTCTGGAACGAAACGCTCCGCGCGTTGAACGCCGACATCTCCCCGCCCAGCGACGGAAAACGCACGGCGAACCCCGTGACGCGCTGCGGTTGCGCCAGTTGCAGCGCCAGCCAGTGCGGCGGCGCGGTCGAGGCGCTCACCCACTTCGCGGTCACGCTGACCGTCCCGTCGTAAGCCAGGTTGCCGCCGAACCCCGTGAACTCCGAGTCCGCCTGGTAACCCGCAATCTGCGCCGGCGCCAGCTTCGTCCCGGCGGGCAGAACCTCCCTGTCCAGGTCCACATACGAAATGTGGTCGAACATCGGGAAACCCTTCAGGGTCACCCTCCCCTGCCCGAGATTCCACTGCGTGTCCAGCGCCAGCTCGTTGCCCGTCAGCCCGTCGTAGCCGCGCAGACGGAACTGGGGGGCCACCGTCAGCGTCACATCCGCCGTGATCGGCGAAGTGGTCACCGGCAGGCTGCGCGCGCGCCAGACCGCCGCCGTGCGGTGGTCCGCCGACCCGCGCTCAAACGACGCGCTGCGGTAGGTCGACTGGGTCGGCGAGAAGGCGACCGAATACGGGTTGGACAGCACCGAAAGCGGGAACGGCAGCCGCTGGTTCACCACCTTCATCGCCTGGTGGCTGGCCCGGGCCACGCCCGGCTGGTTCCACGGCGTCAGGCCCCAGTCCTCGATCGGATCCCAGCCGTGCACGCTGAACCAGACCGACAGGCCGATGCCCTGGGCGAGGTTGTTCACCATCATCCGGGTCAGCATCTTCGCCTGTCCCTCCTCGTCCAGCTCGCTCCAGCCCACGTTGTAGCCCCACTCGCCCGTCCATATCCTCACATTGGAGCCGTTGGCGTAGGTGTTCATCTTGTTGCGCAGCGTCGTGATCTCGCTGTTGATGCTCTCCGGGATGTCGATCCGGTAGGGATGCACCGACACGGCGTCGATCTGCGAAAGCATCCCGTTGTTGAAGCAGGTGGTGAGGAAGGCCTGGTCGATGCCGGACGTCACGCCGCCCACGATCGTGCACCCCGGATCGTTCGCCCGGATCACCGGCGCCGCGGCGGCCACGAGCGCCGCGTAATCGGCCGCGTTGGGCGTCGCCCCAGAACTGCTCCAGGTTCGGCTCGTTCCAGATTTCCCAAACGTCCACGTCGTTCTTGTAGCGCGACACCACGGCCGCGCAGTAGTTGGCGAACGCCGTCCGCCCCGCGGGCGTGTTGGGCGTGCCCCCGTACAACGGGTTCCCGTAGCACAGGATCGCGTACGGGCGGATGCCGCGCGCTTTGAGCAGCGCGATCCAGTTGTCGCAGTTCCATGCGCCGGGGGCGAAGTTGTACACGCCCGGCGTGGATTCACACAGTCCCCACCAGATCAGTTCGCTGCGCGCCCACTTCACCCCGGCCCCCTGCAATTGGTTGGCGTAGGTGGTCAGGTTCGCGTTGTCCGGCCAGACGATCTGGCTGCCGAAAGGCGAGGCATCCACACCCGGCGTGGGCGCGGCGACTGCGTAAGCGCTTGCGGCAACCAGCATCAGTACCCGCAACGCGCGACAGATCATGGGAATCAAGGCAGAAACCACCTTAAAAGGATAGATCGGCCGCCCGAAAACGGCCAATTCCAAATTGCGGACCAACAATACCCGACACATGGGATACGGCTTGCAGCCGAGTCAAGTCCCACCCGCTCCGCCGCGGGCGCGCCCGCCCCGTCGGTCCTACTGCCACTGCTCCACATATTGCGGTACCCGCACGATCCCCGGCCGGTTGGGGTTGGCCGGGTCCAGCGGGTTGCCGTACCGCGCGTGGAAAACCCCCACCCGCACGATGTCCCCCACCGAATTCGTCCCGTTCGTCGGGTCGTAGTCCACCCCCTTCTCGTTGCAGTCCATGTTCTCCACCGGACGCCCGCCGTAGGCTTGGAAAAGGTCCGGCCCCGCGCTGTTGATCCGCCACGCGCCGCCCGACGTCAGCCCCGACCCCCGCGTTGGCACGTCGTCCGCCGTCACGTAATCGTAGGTGTCGAATGGCTTCGCGTCATACACCGCCCACCCGTCCTTGGCCACAAACGGGTCGCGGGGAAACGAGGTCATGTACGCCACCGGCGTCGTGATCGGCATCAGCCGCAGGCTCACCGGATTCAGGAACGGCGAGTTCGGCAGCGGGCCGAAACCCTTCGCCGGCGGGTAGGCGTTGAAGTCCGTCGCGTAGGCCTCCAGCGCCGTCGCAAACACCCGGAAGTCGCTCTTCACCACCGAAACCTTGGCCCGCACCTGGGCCTGCAGGTAATTCACCGTGCCGATCGCCGCCAGAATCGCGATGATCGCGACCACCACCAGCAGCTCTATCAATGTCATTCCCCACCGTCCGCGCATGGCCGTCGCTCCTGGGAAGAAATCCTTCACTCATGTAAGACGACCGTACCGGACTGGCCGCTGACCCCCGCGCTGAAAATCCAAAGATTTTCGGAAAAGCTGCAAGTCTCCCTCCCGGCGCTGCCGTCCACCATGCGCCACCGATTGGGAGGCGTTCCAGAACGGCCCCCGGATCCCAACCGATCCCCCCAGGTAGGGCGGTCTCGCCGAGACCGCCGAACCCGCCGAAACCCCCCCCCCCCCCCCCCCCCCCCCCCCCAAACCCCCCCCCCCCCGCCCCGCACAACCCCCCCCCCCCCCCCCGGAAGGGAGCCCCCGCCCACGCCGCCCCTAACGCCCCCATCCCCGCGCCTACATCCCCGCCAGCAGCCCCCGGTTCAGGGTCCGCACAAAAAACGGCCCGTGGTAAACCAGCCCCGTGTACACCTGCACCAGCGACGCGCCGGCGTCCAGCATGGCCCGCGCGTCGGCGGGGGAGAAGATGCCGCCCACGCCGATCACCGGCAGGCCCGGCGCCTGGGTGGCGATGTGGCGCACCACCTCCAGCGACCGGCGCAGCAGCGGCCGCCCGCTCAGCCCCCCCTCCTGTTTCACCGCCGACCGCAGCCCCTCGCGCGAAAGCGTGGTGTTCGTCGCGATCACGCCCGACACGCCCCGCGCCGTGCACACCGCAAGCGCCTCGTCCAGCGCATCGTCCGTCAGGTCCGGCGCCACCTTCACCAGCACCGGCTTCGGCGGCACGCCCGCGACGCGTCCCAGCGCGCCCGCCTCCTCCACCAGCGCCCCCAGCAGCGCGTCCAGCGCCGCCGCGTCCTGCAGCTGCCGCAACCCCGGCGTGTTCGGCGAGCTCACGTTCACCGCGAAATAATCGCCATACTCGTAGAGCGCCCGCAGCGAGAACAGGTAGTCCCCGGCCGCCTCCTCCAGCGGCGTGTCCTTGTTCTTGCCCAGGCTGATGCCGATCGGCACCGACCGCGGCGGCGCGGCGGCCAGCCGCTCGGCCAGCGCCACGGCCCCCTCGTTGTTGAACCCGAACCGGTTGATGATCGCCCCGTCCGCGGGCAGGCGGAACACCCGCGGCCGCGGATTGCCCGGCTGCGGTCGGCGCGTCACCGTGCCGATCTCCAGGAACCCGAACCCCAGCGCCTCAAACCCCCGCATCGCCACCGCGTTCTTGTCAAACCCGCCCGCCAGACCCACCGGGTTGCGGAACCGGATGCCGAACACGCTCCGCTGCAGCCGCGCATCGTGGACCGTCGTCCGCCGCTCCAGCCAGCCCGCGGCCCCGGGGTGTTCCCCCACCCACCGCAGCAGCCCCATGCCACGGTCATGGGCCGACTCGGCATCGCGGTTCAGCGCAAATATCAGCGGACGAAGCAGTTCGTACAGCACAGCATCATCCCCGCAATCCCAACCCGCAAAGGCAACCGAGAATTCCCCGGACCACCGCTCTTCCCGGAATCCACATCGCAATCGGTTTTGTTCGCAAACTGCCGTAGCCGCATTCCCCGCGCGAACCGAACAAAACAGAACGCCAAATCGCCAAAAGGCCAAACCGCCAAGGAGAAGCCAGAACGCCGCCCGTCCGCCGCTTCCGGCCGCACCGCCCCCTGCCGCCCAATTTCGTGGCACGGGCGTCCCGCCCGTGTCCCCGTACCCTCTCGCGCCAATCCGTCCGCCTCCCCTCGCGCCGCCGCGCACCGCCGCGCCCCCAGCGCCAACGGCGGGCCCCATCCCAGCCCAGGGCACCGCCCTGGGTAAAGCCCCCCAACCCGATCAAGGGCTGAAAACCCGCCCCATTCACGGCGTGCCATCCGGATACCCCTACGCGCCGCCCCCCCACGCCACCGACAAATCAATTGACTTTCACCAATCCCTGCGCGACCGGAAATACTACCAACAAAACTGGGAACACGGGACCAAACGGCGGCCTGTCGGATCACCCCATCCCCATCCCACCGTCCCCGTTCCCGCGAGAGAGGTCATCCCATGAAACGCACCATCCTCATCGGTTGTGTCTCCGGCATCGTGGCGCTGTTCCCGGCCGCGTTCCTGCTCGCCCTGTTCTTCCGCTTCCCGTTCCCCCTCGCGGGCTACGACAGCGGCCTGTCCGCCGCCCTCCGCAGTCCCGTCGCGGTGGCGATGTACGGCATCCTCATCGGCCTCTTCCCCATCGCCGGCATCCTCGGCGCCTTGGCCGCCTGGGCCGCGGCCCGCTTCACCCCGGCCAACACACCCCGCCCATGGTTTCCCGCCGCCGGAATGGGAATCTGCAC
>JADHEF010000768.1_pt1 | contig 27626 bp, 17 predicted proteins | sample 8952391 | NCBI WGS metagenome assembly JADHEF01 (sample SAMN16124439, study PRJNA663245) | bioreactor sludge metagenome | isolation source: sludge (nitrite) | place: India:Bengaluru | collected 2019-02-28 | reverse complement strand
TAGGCCACACCCCTAACCCAGGGGCCAACCGTTGCACTTACTATATGAACTCGCGCGGCGCTGGTGACACGCCGCGCCCGCGCGGGGTACAATGGGGCAGGCAGAAAACCGGGCGGGAGTTGTCGCACCATGATACCAAGCGTTCTGTTGACCGTGGCGGCGCTGGCGGCGCTGCTGGGCACCGCGTCCATGGGAAACCATGTGTCGGGCATGTTCAAGATGCTGGCGTCCACGGGTTTCATCGCCATGGCGGTCTCCTCCGGCGCGTGCCACAGCCTCTTCGGTCTGGCCGTGCTGGTGGGGCTTTTCTTCTCATGGTGGGGCGACCTGTTTCTGATTTCGGGCACGGACAAGATATTTTTGCTCGGCGTTGGCGCTTTTTTCCTGGCCCATGTGGCCTACGGCGCGGCGTTCATCCTTTACGGGGTGCGGTGGGACTGGTCGCTCGGCGCGCTGGCGGTGCTGCTGGTTCCGGCGGTGGTGATGGCGTTGTGGCTGAATCCGCATCTGGGGGACATGCGCGTTCCTGTCTTCGCCTATATTGTGGTGATCACGCTCATGGTGGCGCTGGCGGCGGGCGCTTCGGCGCGGCGGGGCGACTGGGTGCTGCTGCTGGGCGCGCTGCTCTTTTACGCGTCCGACATCTTTGTGGCCCGCGGCCGTTTTGTCGCCCCCGGCGCGGTCAATGCCCAAATCGGGCTGCCCCTGTACTACGCCGCGCAGCTCGTCATCGCCTGGTGCGCCACGCTGGCGCGGTGAGCGTGCCTAGCGCGCCTTCAGTTGTCCCGCCCAGTGCCGGGTGCGGTCAAGGTACCATTCCGGCGGCAGTCCCTGATGGTCGGCGTAGGTGAATCCCGGCGACTGCCTTGGCGCTGCGGGCTCTATCTGCGTGCCCTCGTGCCACTCGTTGTAGGACGTGACGGAGACGATCTCCGGATTCACCGCCAGTGCCGCGGCGAACATGCGGTCATAGTAGGCGCCCTTTTCGCGGTCCCGCCGGTTTTCCCCGTTCCAGGGGCGGATGCGCGTGTCGTCATAGCCCGGACCGGCGCTTGGGATGAAAATCATGCCCTTTTCAGCCAGCCACCGCGCCATGCCCGGCCAGTTTTCCACCGTTGATCCGTGGGTGAACCCGTCGGTGGCGAAATAGGTGTAGGCCCCGTCAAATCCGCCCCGCCTCAGCGCCTCCCCGTCCTTTTCCTTCACCCAAAGACCCACGGCGACGCAGTCCAGGGGCGTGTCCCGGATGGTGTCCGCGCCGGTTTTGGTGAAAATGGAGGCCCATTCCCCGGGCGGGGTCAGATAGGAGTCGTACACGTAGACAAGCGGCCTGCCCTTGTGCCGGAACAGCGCGGGATGGGCGCCATAATGCTCGTGGAGGTACGCCAGCGCCTGCCGGGTGGTTGCCGCGCCGCGCCCGGGGAAGGGTTCAAGGTGGAAACAGACCTTCATGCCCGTTTCCCGCGCCGCCTCGAACACCACCGGAAGGGCCTTGTTGGTGGGGTGATCCGTTCCCCACCACGTCACCGCGGCCACCCCAACCCCTGCCCGTTTCATCTCCTCCATGTGCCGCCGCGTGTCGTTGGGGTTCATGGAACTGTAAAGCCCCGCGGCGGGGTAGAAGTTCGCGCCGATGTCCTCCGGCGGCGTGAACGCGGTTCCGGAGCCGTCCTTGAGCAGCACGTTGTGGTTCCAGTGCGACCAATGCCCGTCCGTGTCCGGGTTGCGGTACCACGTGTAATAGAACGCGTGCACCCGCTCCGACTGCGGGGCAGCCTCTCCGGCCGGCGCGGGGGGCGCGGCCAACAGCGTCAGCGCGGGAAGGCACAGGGTCAGCAGAATGCGGTTCATGCCGGTCTCCTATCGTATCGGTTGGCCGCAGACACTACCACAATTCCGGGCCCCCTGTCTCCCCCCAAAAAAGCGCGGGCGCGCCCAAAGGCGCGCCCGCGCGGGGTTTCGTCGCGGTGCCGCGTCAGTCGCAGAGCTCGAAAACGCCGGCGGCGCCCATGCCGCCGCCGATGCACATGGTCTCCAGCCCCCACTTCACGCCGCGGCGGCGCATTTCGTGGATGAGCTGGGTGGCGAGCTTGGCGCCGGTGCAGCCGAGGGGGTGGCCCAGGGCGATGGCGCCGCCGTTGACGTTCACGATTTCCTCGTCGAGCTTGAGGGTCTTCACCACGTAAAGGGTCTGCGCGGCGAAGGCCTCGTTGCACTCGACCAGTCCAAGATCGGCCACGGTGATGCCGGCCTGGCGGCAGGCCTCCTCAATGGCGGGCACCTGGGGCGGGCCCAGATAACCGGGGTCGCCGCCCATGACGGCGTACCCGCGCAGCCGCGCAAGGGGTTTCAGTCCCAGTTCCTTCACAAGCTCGCCGGAGGCGACCACGGTGGCCGCTCCGCCGCAGCTCGTCTGGCTGGAGTTGCCCGCCGTGCTCACGCCCATCGCGGGCGACGCCGCAAAGGCCGGCCGCAGCGCCGCAAGGCCCTCAAGGGTGGTTTCGGGGCGCGGCCCCTCGTCCGTGTCGAAGATGTAGGTCTTGCCCTTGGGGCCCGTCACCTCAAGGGGCACAATCTCGTCCTTGAAGAGGCCCTTCTCGATGGCGGCAACGGCGCGCTGGTGGCTGCGCAGCGCCCAGCGGTCGCACTCCTCGCGGGTGATGCCGAAGTCGCGCGCCACATTGTCGGCGCACTGGCCCATGCCGGTGTAGGCGCGGGGCATTGTCTTCGTCAGCCCGGGGTTGGGGCAGGTCTTGTTCCCGCCGATGGGGATGATGCTCATGGACTCGAGCCCGCCCGCGACGGCGCACTCGATCATCTTGATTTCAATCTTCGCGCCCGCGATGGCCATCACGTCCAGCCCGGACGAGCAGAAGCGGTTGACCGTCTCGCCGGGCACCGTGTCGGGAAGGCCCGCCGCCAGCTGGGCGATGCGGCCCACGTTCATGCCGGCCTCCGCCTCGGGGAAGGCGCAGCCCATGATGCAGTCGCCGATGCGCTCCGCGGGGATGCCGGAGCGTTTCACCGCCTCGCGGATCGCCGCCGCGCCGAGATCGTCGGGGCGCACGTGCGCGATGGCGCTTCCCGCCTTGGACCTGCCCACCGCCGTGCGCACGGCCGAAACAACGTACACGTTTTCCATGCTGTCACTCCTTCTTCTAGTTGCGCAGCGGCTTGCCCGTGGCAAGCATGTGCTGGATTCGCGCCTGGGTTTTTTCAGTGCCGCAGAGGCTCACAAAGGCCTCGCGTTCAAGGTCCAACGCGTCCTGCTCGGTCATCGGCGTGCCCTGGATGCGGTTGCCGCCGCACAGGATGTTCGCCAGGTGCTCCGAAATCAGCGCGTCGTGCTCGCTCGCGTAGCCCGCCTGCTGCATGCCCCACACCGCCGCGCGGAACGCCGCCTTGGCGCTCTCGCCCAGCGCGAAGATGCGCGGCGGCTTCGGCGCCGTGTACCCCGCCTTGATCAGGCCCAGGCACACGTCCTTCGCCCGCTGCAGCTGGTGGTCGAAGTTCGGCAGCACGATGTCCGTGGGCCGGAAATAGCCCAGCTCCACCACCTCGGCGCCGCTGGTGCCCACCTTGGCCGTGCCGATGTTCTCGAAGGCGCGGCGCACGAAGGGGAAGGGGTCCGCCGCCACGTTCGCCGGGATGTTCTCCAGCGCGCGCACCAGCATTTCCTTGGTGCCGCCGCCGCCGGGAATGACGCCCACGCCCACCTCGACGAGGCCCGCGTAGGTCTCGCCCGCGAGGACGACTTTGGCGCAGTGCATGTTCAGCTCCACGCCGCCGCCGAAGGTGTAGTGGTGCGGCGCGCCGACCACCGGGCGTTTGCAGTATTTCATGCGCATGCCCGCGCCCTGGAGTTCATTGACCATGTTCGCGATGAAGTCCCACTGCTGCTGCATGGCCGCGCCCAGCACCAGCATCAGGTTCGCGCCCGCGCTGAAGTGCGGGCCCTGGTTGCCCACGACCATGCCCTCGAATTTGCCCTCCTCGAGCAGGTCCACGCCCGCGTTCAGCGCGGTGATGATGTCCGGGCCGATGGCGTTCATCTTGCAGTGGAATTCGGCGCAGACGATGCCGTCGCCCAGATCCACCAGGCTCGCGTCGTCGAACTTTTTCACGATGCGGGTGCTGTCCGTCTTGATGTTGGCAATCACCAGCTCGCGCGGGTTGAGCGGCACCGGCTTGTAGGCCTTCGCCGCGCCGTCAAAGTACATGCGGCGGCCGTTTTCCAGCTTGTAGAAGGACTTGCCCCCGCTGTCCTTGAGCGCCTGCGCCACCGGCGGCAGGGCGATGCCCTCGGCGGCCATGCGGTCGCAGACGAGGTCGAAGCCCAGCACGTCCCAGGTCTCGAAAATGCCAATCTCCCAGTTGAAGCCCCACTTGCAGGCGTTGTCTATGTTGACAATGTCGTCCGCGATTTCGGGGATGCGATTGCCCGCGTACTGCGCCATGTTGGCGAAAAACTTGAACAGGAACTTGGAGCCCTTGTCCTCGCCCAGGTGCATGATGCGCAGCTTGTCCTCGAGGCTGTCCGCCGAGCGCGCCGCGCCGGTGCACTCGAAGCGCGGCTTCACCGGCGCGCGGTAGTCGCCCGCCGCCGGATCATAGCCCAGCACGATCTTTTTGCCCTTCTCGTCCTTCTCGTTCGTCTTCTTGTAGAAGCCCGAGCCGGACTTGTCGCCGAAGAGGCCCTTGGCCACCATCGCGTCGAACCAGTCCGGGCCGGCCATGATGTCCAGGCGCTCGTCGCCGGGGCAGCCGTTGCGCACGTTGCCCACCACCTTGTGCAGCGTGTCCAGGCCCACCAGGTCCGCCGTGCGGAAGGTTGCCGAGCCGGCGTGGCCGATGCTCGGCCCCGTAAGCGCGTCCACCTCCTCGGGGCTCAGGCCCTCGGCCACCATGTTGTGCATCACATACTGCATGGCGAAGGTGATGATCCGGTTCGCCACAAAGTTCGGCGTGTCCTTCGCGTACACGATGCCCTTGCCAAGCACGTTCTCGCCGAAGGCCGCCATGCCCGCCAGCACGTCCGGGTCCGTGTCGGGAAGCGGGATGAGTTCGAGCAGCTTCAGGTAGCGGGGCGGGTTGAAGAAGTGCGTGCCCAGGAAATGCGCCCGCATTTCCGGCTCCATCCCCTCCGCGATGGCCGAGATCGGGATGCCGCTTGTGTTTGTGCTCACGATTGCGCCCGGCTTCCGGTGCTTCGCCACGTCCGCAAAGACCTTGTGCTTGATCTCAAGCTTCTCCATCACCACCTCGATGATCCAGTCGCACTCGGCAATCCGGGCCATGTCGTCCTCGAAATTGCCGATCTCGATCATGTCGGCCAGCGATTTCGCGTACAACGGCGCGGGCTTGGCCTTCAGCAGGCCCGCCTTGCCCTTTTCGGCGAAACCGTTGCGTTTTTTCCGGTCCGCCTTGTCGGCGTCGGACAGGTTGGGCGGCACGATGTCCAGCATGATGCTGGGGATGCCGCAGTTGGCGAGATGGGCCGCGATTGTCGCGCCCATCACGCCGGAACCCAACACGGCGACTTTTTTGATGTCCCTCATTGCCTTCTTTCTCCTGTTGCGTTCACGACCCGGGGCCTCCGGGGGGCGGCCCCTACCTACTGTTCGTTATACACAAAACGGATCACGACCTGCCTGGCTGGAATCTGTTCGGATATAGCGGAAACACCGTCTTTATGCCGGACATTCCTGACGCCAAATCAAGAATAGTGAAAAATCATTATACCCATTTCCGGGCAAATTGCAACCTTTTGGGGGATGATTTATCACAATTCTGACAACGGGAAAGGGTGGGCTTAAAAAAGCACCCTCCGCCCGCCGCAGTCGCGGGGGCGGAGGGCGCCCAATCGTTGCCTGGTCAGCGGCGGCGGGGCCCCCAGCACGGACCCTCGGCGCGCATGGCCACCTTGCCGATGCGTGTTTCCTCCCCTGTCTTCACGTTCACGGCATACAGTTCGCTGCCGCTGCGGGTGGACCCGAAAATCACATGGCGCGAGTCGGGGCTCCAGCTTGGCGACTCGTTGATGCCGCCGGAACCGCTCAGCTTGACCGCGCTGGACCCGTCCGCCGTCATCGCGTAGACCTCGAAGCCCTCCCCCTTGATTTCGGAGATGAAGGCGATCATCTTTCCGTCCGGCGACCAGGTGGGGTCATAGGCGTTGCCGCCGTGGTAGGACACCCGTGTCTGGTTGCTTCCGTCCGCGCCCATGACGTAAATCTGCGGGCGTCCGCCGCGGTCGCTCACAAAGGCGATGCGGCTGCCGTCCGGCGAGAAGCAGGGCGACGTGTCCCCGTCCTTGTTGCGCGTGAGCCGCACCGGGTTCGAACCGTCCCGGTTGCGCAGGTAAATTTCGGTGTTGCCGTCCTTGCTCAGCGTCATGGCGATGCGGCTGCCGTCCGGCGACCAGGACGGCGCGGAATTGAGGCCCGACTCCTTGGACAGGGGCGTGGACTTTCCCGTGCGCCGGTCAAGGACGTACAGGAAGCAGAACCGGTCCTTGTAGGAGAGGTACGCCACATAGTTGCCGTCCGGTGAAATCTTGGGCTTGATGGAGACCGAACCATGGTCGGTCAGCTTGCGCGCGTTCATGCCGTCGTAGTCGGCCACGTAAATTTCCTTTGTGCGGCCCGTCACCCCGGTGAACACGATTTCCGAGGTGCCCGCGCCCGGCACACCGTCCAGGTACCGGAGCACCTCCTCCGAAAAGCGGTGCGCCGCGAGGCGCTGGCTTGACGCTTCCACCCGCACCTCCTGGCCGTAGACCTGGCTGTTGGAAAGCAGGTCGAAAAGGCGGAACTGGCCCACGAGCTGGCCGCCCTCCTGGAACACCAGCCCGTAGATGAGGTGCTGGGCGCCCGTGGCGCGCCAGCCGTTGAAGTCAATGTTCTTCACGTTCGCGTCGAACCCGGCGAAGGTGGGCGGGTACATTTCGCGGCCGAGCACGGTGAACACGCCGCTGAACAAGAGATCGTCCGCAACCACCTGGGCCATCTCGTTGGCCACGGCGCGCAGTCCGGGATCGGCGGTGGCGCAGGGCGGCACCGCGATGGGGATGCGCGCGTCAATCCCCTTTTGCACGTCCACAAGCAGGGGCTGCTGCGCGGAGGCCGCCGCCGCAAGGGCCAGCAGGGCCGGCAGCGCCAGGGCAAACAAGGTTTTTTTCACGGGTCGTTCTCCTCTTCTCCCGGACGGAACCCCGTCCGAAGCCAATGCCAGTGTGTCAGATTATTCCGCTTTCCGCAAGGGCGCGCCCCTACTCCCCGGGATCGCTGCCCAGCAGTCCACCGCCGCCCACGGGCACCGGAACCGGCGCCGCGGTGGTGCGGCCCTGGGACGTGAACTGGACCACCAGGGTCATTTCCATTTCCTGTATGTTCTCCGGGAACGGCGGTATGGTCGCGTTGAGCAGCGCCTGTATGCACGACTCGTTCAGCTCGTTGCTCGGTGACGGCTTTGTCAGATAGGGGCCGTCGATGATGCGCCCGTCCCGCGCCACCGTCACCGTCACCTGGGGAATGTATTCCGGATCATTCATGGGGATGCCGCCCGGCACCATCCACTGCAGGTACACCGCCCGCTTGAAGAGCCCCGGCCATGCGCCCATGATGGACGCCGCCGTGCCCGGCGTCGCCCCGGACACCTCCACCGCGACGGCGTCGTTCGTGGGGATGATGTTTTCCTTCGGCTCCGAGGGCTTCAGCGTCGGCTTGTCCGGTTTGACGGGCTTTTCCTTGGGGTCGGACGGCTTGAGCGTGGGCGGCTCCTTCTTTTTTTTCGGTTCCTCTTTCTTGGGCTCCGGTTTCTTTTCCTCCGGCTTGGGCGTGGGCTTTTCAACCGGCTTGGGCTTTTCCTCCACCTTCGGCTCCGGTTTTTTCTCCGGTTTCGGCTCCTCCTTCGGCGGTTCCGGGGGAGGGGGCGGCTCGGGCGGGGGAGTCGGCACGGGGGGCTGCGGGTCGGCCTGCGCCGGTGTGCCGGAGGGCGGTCCCGCCTCCATTACCATGGTCACGTCATACACCTGGACCGGTTTCATCGTGCGCCACAAATCCATCTTGAACCCCAGCACGATCACCAGTACGTGGATGACCGTGGAGACCACAATAATAATCGTCAGGGAATGTCTTGACTCATCCCTGAACGATTCGTATGGCGAACGGTTTGGCATAATTGGGGTTCACACAGATTGGTTCATGTTACCGGACGGGACCGCTGAAATCAAGGCAAAACCACAATCTATTGTGTTTTTTAGGTGGATGCCTGCCAAACACAACCAGATTTAGAAGCCCGCGTCCGGGGTATTTATACCCTGTGGCAAGCGCTTGGTTGCAGGAATCAGCGTGCTGCTTCACGAAATTAAAAACTTGAGCCCGCACCTGGTTTCTTCCCCGTCCGCCTCTTCGGAGGATAGTGTCCAGTTTTTGGACACCATGGGGCCGTTGGATGATTATTTTGAGCCAGATGCCTGAATAATTCAGTTCTTTCGGGGAGCCCAACAAAGAAATTGGGCCGCTTCCTCCCCGTAATTCCAGATGAATGGACTCCGGGAGGGCTGCTTGATTGAGTTGCGCCGTCCCCGATCATTCCTGCAGCCGCCTTCAGAGACACAGATGTCCAGAATTTGGACAAATTTATGTCCAGATTCTGGACGAAAAGGATGGTGCGCAAGCTTTTTTATTAATAAGAGGGATTTTTAAAAAGATATATCTTCATTATTTTAAATTAGTTATGAAAAAATGGTGTCGCGCGACGGCCATTGGCGCGCCAATTGCTTCACTGGTTTTATTGTTTTGAGGCAGGGTTGTCTGACAACGGTTCCAGCCATGGTCGGGGAGAAGACCGGCTGGAACAGCGGCGTTGTCACAATCAAGCCAGAATCGTGATAGGGGGTATGAATGATGCATGGTTTGAAACGTCCGAGAGGACAGGATGAGATGATGAAGTTTGCGTGGGAACTAAATGACGGCGACGGTGTGACCACATCGTCACGGTTGCGCGTGTGGTGGCTGGTCCACATGAACGGCTACGCGGTGAGCGGAACAAAACTCACGCCGCGGGTCACCATGCTTGGCGTGGTTAAAATGATGCCCACCTGGGTCCTGTATCCTCCGGACGCGCCCCAAGACGCGCGGGAGAACTGGGAGGAGGACAACTAGCATAGTTCATCCGCAGGGCGGCATTCGGTGCCGTGTGAACAATTGAATCCAGAGGGCCATGGGGGCGGCAGGCGGATTTTCCGGTGAGAGAAGCGCAGAGGAGCATTTTGGGGGCATGGCGAGCGGACGGGCCTTTCCCTTCCGCCGTCCGGTGGCGGGCCGGGCGCGGCAAATGTGCGGCTATGGGGTCTCAGAAGGAGGGATGGCAACGGGAGGCATCCCTTGGGGTTTTGCGGGGCGGCAGGAAAGGCCTGCGCCCCGCTTGGCTTTTATTTGCGCGGTCCGGCGGCGTGGTTGAAGCCGGGGCCGGTTAATCGTAGTATTCTCCGCAGCCTGTTGCGATGGTGAGCAACGGTGGAAAGGGCGAGGTTTGAAGTGTTTCAGTTGACGGTCAAGTCGGGCATGACGCGCGGCATGAGCTGGGAGATTGGCGCGGCTCCCCTGAAAATCGGCCGCGAAAGCGTCTGCGACGTGCGCATTCCGGAAACGGTCGTTTCGCGCCAGCACTGTGAAATTTACCTCTCTGGCGAGTCATTGCGCCTCAGGCACCTGGGCAGCGTCAACCCCACACTGGTGAACGGGCTGCCCGCGCTGGAATGCAGCCTGCACACCGGCGACGAGATTCGCGTGGGCCATGTCGTTTTTCTCATCACGAGCACGGAGGCGGAGCCCGCGGAGGGGGGGGATGCGCCCCGGTTGTCCACGGACACCCTGGCGGAGGAGGACTCGGTGTACCTTTCCACCCCCTCCGACCGCGACGCCTCGGAGGTGCACCCCAAGACGGACGGCGACCTCACGGAACTCTTCCATATCAGCCGCTCCCTGAGCCGGGTGACCACGCAGTCCGCCCTGGTTGCCGCCCTTTCGGAGACCCTCCTGGGGCGGTTCCATCCAAATTCGGCCTGGCTTCTCCTTTCGGACCATTCCGGCAAGGAGCACGAGCTGATTGATCTGCTCGGCCCCGAGCCGTCGGTGAGGGACGGGCTGCCGGAACTCCGGGAAAGCCTTTCGCGGACGCTTCGGGAGCGGCGGGGCATCCTCACGCCGGAGCGCGTGCTCACCGCGGAGGGCATGCAGACTCGGTGCGCCATGACCGCCCCCATCTTCTTCGGCGAAAACGACATCGGCGCGATGCTGGTGTCGCGCACCCACCCCGCGCGGGTGCTCCACAAGGCCGACCTGCACTTTTTTGTCGCCCTGGCCCACATCATCGCGCCCTTTTTCCGGGCCATCGAGCGGGTCGAGCAGCTGGAGGCCGAAAACAGGAACCTGCGCCGCACAGGCGAGAAATTCGGCCGGCTGATCGGCAGCGGCAAGGCCATGGCCGAGGTGCAGCGGCTTGTGCGCATGGTGGCGCCCTCGCTCCAGCCCGTGCTGATTCTCGGCCCCACCGGAACCGGCAAGGAGCTGGTGGCCGGGCTCATCCATGAGCTGTCCGGCCGCGCCAAGGAGCCGCTGGTCACGGTGAACTGCGCGGCCATCCCCCGCGAGCTCTTCGAGGGTGAGTTCTTCGGCCACGAGAAGGGCGCCTTCACGGGCGCCGTGGCCCGGAAAATCGGGCTGCTTGAGCAGAGCAACGGCGGCACCCTGTTCCTCGACGAGATTGGCGACCTCAGCCCGGAGCACCAGGCGCGCATCCTCCGCGCCGTGGAGACGGGAAAGTTCCGGCGCGTGGGCGGCCAGGAGGAGATCAGCTCCGACTTCCGCATCGTCACCGCCACCAACAAGGACCTCCAGAACGAAATCAAGGCGGGCCGGTTCCGCGAGGACCTGTACCACCGCCTGCGCGCCGTGGAGCTGCGCATCCCGCCCCTCAACCAGCGGCGCTGCGACATCCCCGAACTGGCCCAGCATTTCCTCAACGCCGCCCGTGACAGGGCGGGCACCCCCGAGCGGCGGCTCGGTCCCGACGCCATCGAGTTCCTTGTGGAGCTCTCCTGGCCCGGCAACGTGCGCGAGTTGAAGCACATGATCGAGGTCGCCAACACCATGTGCACCGGCAGTGTTATTGACGCGGAAATCCTGCGCGCCATCGCCCCCGCGCGCGACATCGGCGACGTGCCCGTGCCCCTGGACGAGCTGGAGCGCCGCCACATCATCAAGGCCATTGAGTACACCAACGGCAACATGGTCGAAACGGCCCGCCTTCTCGGCATCGGCCGCAGCACCCTCTACAACAAAATCACCCACTTCCACCTGAAAAGTTAACGGGATCCCCGACAGGGGAGGCGGAAGATGCCACCACCGGTTAAGCCGTATCCCCATGCCTTTCCTGTGAAAAAACACAAGGTTTCATGCCGGTGTGGGGGATTATGCCGTCAACAGTTTCCGGAGCCTGGGCGCATGGGAAGGTTGGGTGCCGGTATACTGTTACTCCAAAAGGACAAACGTGCCTTGGAGGAGTTCGGCAATGAGAAAACGGCTTTTTTTCGCACTGCTTCTGCCGGTGGCGCTGTTTGCGGCGGTTCCCGCGGCGGCGCAGTTTGGCGGCGGTCCCGAAGTTTCGGTCAGGGTTGTTCCCGAACAATCCGGCGTGACGCCCGGGGGCGTTCTGCGCGTTGCGGTCACGGCCACCCTTTCCGGCGGGTGGCATGTGAACGCGCACAAGCCGCTGGAGGACTACCTTATCCCCACGGAGTTGAAGCTGCCCGACGCCGCCCCCCTTGCGGCGGCCAAGATTGCCTATCCGGCGCATAGCCTTTACACCTTCTCCTTCTCACCCGACCCCGTTGCGGTGTACGAGCAGACCTTCACCGTCGGCGTGGAGGTGCTGGCGGCCCCCGATGCCGCCCCCGGCGTTCATGTGCTGCGCGGCGCGCTCCGCTACCAGGCGTGCAACGACAAGACCTGCGCCCCCCCCGCGCAAAAGGTGGTGGAGATTCCCGTGACCGTTGTGGCCGCAGGCGGCGCCGCGCCGGTTCCCGACGCAAAGGCGGCGGAACTGCTGAACGCGCTTCCCTGGGCCGAGGCGGTGGTGTTGAAGGAGGCCCCCGCTGCAACGGCTCCCGTGTCCGCGGCGGAATCCGTGCCGACCCCGGCCCCGACCCCGGCCCCGGCCCCGGAGCCCGCACCTGCGCCAGCCCCGGCCCCGGCCCCGGAGCCCGCACCTGCGCCAGCCCCGGCCCCGGCCCCGACGGCATCCCCCGCCGCCGACTGGAAAACCCTTGCGGATGGTTTCAAAGAAACGGGACGGCTGGACGGTTACGCCAACACCCGCGATTTCCTGGCCTTCATAGACGCGGCGGAATCCGGCAAAGCGGAACAGGGCGGGTTCAAGGGCAAAAGCATCTGGCTGGTGATGCTGCTGGTGCTCGCGGGCGGACTGGCGCTGAACCTGACCCCCTGCGTGCTGCCGCTGATTCCCATCAACATAGCAATCATCGGCGCGGGCGCGCGCGCGGGCAGCCGGGCGCGGGGTTTTCTGCTGGGCGGCGCCTACGGCCTGGGCATCACGCTGGTCTACGGCGCGCTGGGCCTGGTGGTGGTGCTGGGCGTGTCCACCGCCTTCGGCGCGATCAACGCCACGGTCTGGTTCAACGCGGTGATGGCGGTGCTGTTTGTGCTTCTTGGGCTGGCCATGTTTGACGTGGTGGCCATAGACTTCTCCCGGTTCCAGTCCAAACTGGGCATCCGGGGCAACGAGCGCGGCAGCATGGCGGTGGCGCTGGTGATGGGTGCTGTGTCGGCGCTGCTGGCGGGCGCCTGCGTCGCGCCGGTGGTGATCTACACCATCCTCCACGCCCAGGACCTGTACAGCCAGGGCGGCACCGGCGCGCTGGCGCTGCCGTTTTTGCTGGGCGCGGGCATGGCCCTGCCGTGGCCCTTCCTGGGGGCGGGATTGTCCTTCCTGCCCAAGCCCGGCAAATGGATGAGCCGGGTAAAACAGGCCTTTGGCGTCTTCATTCTCGCCTTTGCGCTGTATTACGGCCATCTCGCCTGGACCCTGTCGGGCGTTTCCGCGCCCGCGGAAAAGGGGGCCGGAGAGTGGACCGCCTCGCTTGAGGAGGGGCTGGCCCGGGCCAAAAGTGAAAACAAGCCGGTCATCATTGACTTCTGGGCCACCTGGTGCAAGAACTGCACCATGATGGACAACACCGTCCTGAAGGACGCCGAAGTGTTGCGCCGCCTCGGCGGTTATGTGAAAATCAAGTACCAGGCGGAAAGCCCCGAGGAGCAGCCCGCCCGGGAGGTGGTGGAACGGTTCAAGGTGCTGGGCCTGCCGGCCTATGTGATGCTCAAACCGGAGGAATGAGGCCATATTAATCTTGCGCCTATTGTGGGATCACCTGCTCACCATAGCGGGGTTCCTGCTTGCCATGGCGCTGGTGCTCCGCATCATGGGGGAAAAACGCCAGCCGGGCGGCGCCATGGCGTGGCTGCTGGCCATCGCGCTGGTGCCCTACATCGGGGTGCCCCTTTTCCTGCTGCTGGGCGACCGGAAACTGCGCCGTGAGGTGCGCAGCAAGGGGCCGCTCTACACCCGCCAGGCGGGCGGCGTGATTGACACGGACGTGATGACGGAGGGCGGGCCTGGCATGGTGCGCGCGGGCATGCCCATGCCCAGGACCGGCAACGCCACCGACCTGCACTTCAGCGGCGAGTCGGCCCACGCCGCGCTCATGCGCCTTTTTGAAAACGCGCGCCACTCCATCAATGTCACCACGTTTATCCTGGGCCGGGACGAGACGGGCCGGAGCGTGGTGGAGCTGCTTGCGAAAAAGGCGCGCGAGGGCGTGGAGGTGCGGCTGCTGCTCGACGGACTCGGCTGCATCCGCTCCAGCGGCCGCTTTACCGGGCCCCTGCGCGACGCGGGCGGACGGGTGGCGGAGTTCATGCCCGTGCTGCCCCTGCGCCGGAAATGGTCGGCCAACCTGCGCAACCACCGCAAGATAGCCGTTGTGGACCACCAGGCGGCGATGATCGGGGGGATGAACCTCGCCACGGAATTCATGGGGCCCGAGCCGAGCGAGGCGCGCTTTGTGGACTCGGCGGTGTTTGTGGAGGGGCCCATCGTGGCGGACATTGAGACGGTCTTCTTCGGCGACTGGAAGTATGTCACCGACGAGGCACCGCCGAAACCGGACAGCCTTCCCGGGGCTTCGGGCCTGTTCGTGCCGGGGGAGGCCACTTCCACACTCCAGGTGGTGGCCAGCGGCCCGGACGTGCCCGAGGACACCTTCACCGACGCCATGCTCTGCGCCATCATGGACGCGCGGGAGCGCATCTGGCTGGTCACCCCCTATTTTGTGCCCGACGAGCCGCTCCTGCGCACCCTCGCCGTGAAGGCGCGCGCGGGCAAGGACGTGCGCGTGCTGGTGCCGATGCGCTCCAACCACCGTCTTGCGGACCTTGCCCGCGGGCCCGCGCTCAGGGAAATCGCGGCGGCGGGGGGGCGGGTCTACGCCTATCCCAAGGGCATGGTGCACGCAAAGGCCATGGTTTTTGACAGCACCCTCGCCGTCACCGGCTCGCCCAACCTGGACATGCGCAGCATGTACCTGAACTTTGAGATCGCCCTTTTTCACTATTCCCGCCCGGAAATAGAACGCGTGGCCTCCTGGACAGCCTGGATGCAGGCCCAGTCCATCCACTACCACGCCGAGCATTCCGGTTCCGGCCGGCGCTGGGCGGAGGAGCTTTGCCAGTTCATCTCGCCGCTGCTGTGACCGGCCGCCGCGCCGGGATTGACCGGCCGCCGCCCGGTGTTCTAAAGTCGGAGCAAACCATCAACCACGGACAACCGCATGGCACCTGAAAACAACCAACCCGGCCCCTCCCGGCGCAACGTCTGGCGCATGTTTGACCAGATTGCGGGCACCTACGACCTGGTGAACCGGCTCCTGTCCATGCGCCGCGACGTGGTGTGGCGGCGCAAAATGGCGGACATGCTGCCCCCCGGCAAGGCGCTGCGCGTGCTGGATTTGGCCACGGGCACCTGCGACGTGCTGCTTGCCCTGCGCAGGCACGCGCCGTCCGTGGCGGGCGGGGCGGGTGCCGACATGTCGGGCGGGATGCTGCGCGGCGGGCAGCGGAAACTGGCGGCGGCGGGACTGGCGGGCATGTTTCCGCTGGTCCGGAGCGACGCCACCCGGCTGGCCTTCGCGGACGGTGTATTCGACGCGGTCACCATCGCTTTCGGCATACGCAACGTGGTGGACACCGACGCGGCCCTGGGCGAGATGCTCCGCGTGCTCAAACCCGGCGGCCGGGCGCTGATTCTTGAGTTTTCGCTCCCGTCCAACGCGCTGTTCCGGGCGGTCTACCTCTTTTATTTCCGGCATGTGCTGCCCCGGCTGGGCGGGCTTGTCTCCGGAAAGCCGGTTGCCTACCGTTATCTGAACGAGACCGTCGAGGCCTTTCCCTACGGGGAGGCGTTCTGCGCGCTGATGGCGCGCGCGGGATTTGAAAGGGTTTCCGCAAAGCCCCTCACCTTTGGCATTGCCACCCTGTACACGGGGGACAGGCCGGCCGGGGCATGATGGAAAGGATGCGGGTTATGCTGAAAATTGCGCGTGCGGGCTTGCTGGCGTCCGCGCTTTGCCTCTTCTGCGGCGCGGCGTCCGCGCAGGATCAGCCCGCCGCCCCCGCCGAAGGGGTGGAGGCCGCGAAAACCTACAACCCGGAGGAGTGGCGGGAACCGGTGCAGAAGGCGTCCAGCCAGCTTGATCTCCTGGAGTTTTTCGCCCAGGCCACCCGCTTCGGCGGTGTGACGGTGAAGGTGCCCCGCGAGCTCCAGCGGGTGCCGCTGGAGTCCATCAAGGGCGCGGAGAAGCTGGCGGACAAGGACATCGAGATATACGTGCGGGAGCTGACCTTCAAGGACCTGGTGTTCAACCGCGAGAGGGAGCCCCTCTGGCTGGAAACCCGGCCCGTGCTGCCCGTGCTGCTTGACTTCAGCACCGTGGGCGTTGCCGCCGAGGCGAAGACAAAACTGGGGGTGATACCACTGGGGGCGGTGTTCAGCGACGGAAAACTGCCCTTTGACTTCGATCTGCGCAAGGACGGCTACGATCTGGGCATCCTGCCGGAGCGCCGCCAGGCGGACGCCAACCTGAGCAACCTGAAGCTGAAGGTGGGCGGTTCGCTGGCCTCCGGCGTGGCCAACACCTTTTTCAAGGATGATGTGGCGAAACTGATCATGCAGTACGGCCTGGGCCAGACCCTGAAAATGGACAAGGCCGGCCTGCTCGGCGGCGGCGAGGGGGGACCGTCCATCCCCGGGTTGAAAAAGGGATCGGTCGAGGCCGAGGCCGCCGGGGCGCTGATCAACGTGCTGACCCGCTAGGCGCTTTCGGCCTACCACGCCGGCTTTTCAAGGCTGTTCATCCATTCCTCGACGTTGGTGTGACCGTCGCCGTCCCTGTCCGCCGCGCCGTCCGCGGGGTCCGCCGGGTTCAGCCCCGTCTTCTTTTCCCATTCGTCGGGCATGCCGTCGCCGTCGGTGTCCGTGCGGGGTGTGCCTGGTTCCAGCGCGGGCCACCCGCCCACCTGATCCTGGCTGTCGATGTGGCCGCCTGTTCCCCCGCGCACCGACTCGATAATGCGCACGTCCACGGCGTCGCGGCGCGAGGGGAGCGCGCCCGCCATTTGGCACACCTGCTCAAGGGCCGTCCGCGCGGACACCGTGCCTGGTGCGGGCACGGCAAAGGGCGCGGCGGCGCGGCACCCGTCCGTGGGGGTGTTTCCCGGGAATGACTCGCCTTTTGCGATCATGCGCCAGTTATCGCGTAGCTTCCTTTTGGACGCGCCCTCAATCACGTTCCCCTCAAGGAACATGGACATGGTGGCGTCGCCGAGGTGGAAGGCGAGGTCCCGCACCTCCTTTTTTGTGCCGGGGCCGGGCTTGAGCCAGTTGTTGATGTAGTTAACCCGCACCACGTCGCCCTTTCCCGAATAGCCCGCGCGGAAGCCCCAGTCATAAATGACGTTGTTCCGGAAGTCCAGCGTCATGCCCGCCGTGCCGCCGTTGCTGCCCAGGCGCGGGTTGCGGCTGGTGTGGTGGGCGTAGAGGTTGTGGTGGTAGGTGACGCCGCCGTCCTGGGCGCTGATCAGCGAGCCGTAGCCGTGCTTCCCCTTTTTGTGGCACGAGTCGGTGAGGCTTTCGGAGATGACGCACCACTGCACCGTGATGTCGCGGCTTGCGCCGGTGGTGGACACCGTCTCGTCAATGCCCCACGACGCCGAGCAGTGGTCGAGGATCAGCCGTTCGCAGTTGTCCACCGTGACGGCGTCCAGCTCTTTTTTCATCACGTCGCCGGGGCGGATGCGCAGGTGGCGGATCACCACGTCGTGGGTGTCCTTGATGTTCAGGGCGAAATTTTTCAGGCACACGCCGCCGCCGGGCGCGGTCTGCCCCGCCACGGTGATGAAGGGGTTGCGGATGCGCAGGTCCGACTGGAGTTCGATGGTGCCGCCCGTGTCGAAGACGACGATGCGCGGCCCCTCCGCCTCGCAGGCTGCGCGCAGGCTGCCCGGCCCCTTGTCCACCAGGGTGGTCACATGAAACACCTTGCCGCCGCGCCCGCCGGGTGTCAGCCGTCCGAAGCCCTCCGCGCCGGGGAAGGCCGTCACCTCCCCCGGAAATGCGTCAAGACAGGCCGCCGCACATGCCGCCGCCAGGCACAGGGTGCGCAGGAACATCGTGTGTGCTCCGCCCGTTATTCCACGGGTTGCCCGTTGAAGACAATCTTCAGCCCGTCGTGGGAGTCGTTCCGCTCAAAGCGCAGCTTCGCGCCCTCCGGGGCCTTCGCGTCGACGGTGAGCGTGTCTCCGGCGCGCTTCCAGGAGACCGACACGGGGCCGTTCACGCCCGCGCTCGCGCCGTCGGCCCATTCAAGGCCGTTCAGGCGGGGGCTGATGCGGTAGGCGGCGCCGCCCGGCGCCTCGGACACGATGCCCAGCACGATGCGGTTCAGGAAATGGACCGGCGCGGAGGACCATGCGTGGGTGTGGCTGCGGGTGGGGAAACCGTTGCTGCCGGTGGTGCCGCGCGCGAAGGTTTCCCAAACCGTGGTCGCGCCCAGGTCAAGCATGGGCTGGTAGTCCTTGTAGATGGCCTTGATGATCTCGTCGCCCCGTCCCATCTTTTCAAGCGCCTCGAAGAGGTACATGATGGCGAAGGGGGAGCCCACCGGCGTGACGCCCTCCGGCGGGTTGAGCACCCACTCGAGCACTTTATCGCGCCGTTCCGGCGGGACAATGTCGTAGAGCAGGCCGAGGAATCCCGTGTGCAGGGAGGTTTTCGGGCTGACGGTGCCGTTGCCGTGGACGCTGTCCGGGTAGGCACCGCGCTGTTCGTCCCACAGCGCGTTGACCGCGTTGAGGAGCTGTGCCCTGTACTGTTTGATCCATTCCACGTCCTGATCCGTGCCGATGGCCTCCGCGGCCTTCAGCGCCGCGTCGCAGGCGCCCACGGCGAACATGCTGTTGTGGGTCACCGTGGCGTGGCCGTCGTCAATGCCCGACCAGTCGAACATGTTCCAGAAGGGGCCGCTGAAAAGGCCCCGTTCGTCGGTGAATCCCGCCGCGCCGCGCAGGTTTTTCACCATGTACGGGTAGGCCCAGGCGAGGAATTCACGGTCGCCGGAATACTGGTAGTTGTCCCAGGCCATCATGCCCCAGAGGAAACTCCACGCGGGCAGGAGGATCTGCCACGTGGACGGCACCTGGCACAGGGTGATGGGGTAGTGATCCAGCGAGTAGGCGGTGATGCGGGTGCAGCGCTTGGCAAGGTCGTCGCTGCCGAAGGCGGTGTAGCCGAATACCGACTCGTTGCGCGCGTCGCCCACCCAAAGGGTCTGCTCGTAGAGCGGGCAGTCGGTGAAGCTGTCCTCCATGCACAGTTTCAGGGTGCGCGCGGATATCTCCCAGATTTTGTCCAGGCGCGGATCGCTGCACGCGAAGCGGCCCTCGGGCCGGACCGGATAGGTGGACTCGATCAGCCGGAATTCCTTCAGGACGGCCGGTTTGGTCTGGTTGCGCAGGGTCATGAACACGAAGCGGCCCGAGCGGCGCGACAGGCTGGTGAAGGTGTTTTCGCCCCCCACGCACACGTGCCGCATGGTGTTGCGGTAGCGCTCCGTGTGCTGCACGCGGCCCTCCGGCGTGATGTACTCCACCCCGGAAATGTCCACCACCAGCCCCTCCTCGCCGTCAATGGTGAACTGGTAATAGCCCACGTTTTGCTCGCCGAGGTCGTAGCAAAGCTCAATGTCACCCTCCTTGGACGGGTTTATTTCCACCCCGCCCCCGCCGGTCACCACGGCGTCGGCGTTTTCAACGCGCGCCTTCGCGTCCTTGACCGGTTGGCGGCTTTCAAAGAGGAAATGGGGCGATTCGGTCCATTCGTCCGCGCCCACAACGCGCGCGGACTTGCCCAGCCGTCCCTTGAACGCGTCCAGGGTGCCGCTGTTTTTGATGTGGTCCTGCGCCAGCGCGTCGAGCCGGGCACGCACCGCCTCCTGTTCCGCCTTGGGCATCTGCTCCCAGGCCGTGTCGCCCGTGGCGAAATTGCCGCCCTCAAAGGGGGCATAGCACCAGGGGCTGCCCGCGCCCTCCTCCAGCGGGTTGCGCATGGCGAATTCGCCGGAGCATTTCACATGGATTTCCGTGTCGTGCCGCCAGTGGCCGAAGTACTCGGTGAGCACGACCAGCACGAAATGCCGGCCCGCCTCCAGGGTCGCCGTGCCTTTTTTGGCCGGCACGCCGTCCACCACCACGGCGTTGCCGTCGGCGTCCACGGTGAGCGCGCATTTTTTGGCCACGTCCACCACGGTGGCGAAAGCGCCGGTGACGGCGGTTTTGTTGTTCGACCAGACCACGCCGCCGTACTGCCACGGGGCGGTGGGGAAGATAAAGGTCTGCCAGTCGGAGCGTTTCACCACCGCCGCGCCGTGGAAGGCGCGGAAGCTGAAGGGGATGCGCGTGAGCAGGGGGCAGTCGCGGGGCTCCAGGTTTTTCCAGGGGCCGGCGGTCGTGGCGTGCCGGACCACGGCGGGCTCGAAGCCGTCGTCGCCCCTGGGCGCCCTGCGCGCGTCGAACAGCTCAAAGGGCCCCATCTGCACCGACTGTTTCGGCGCCCACTTCGCCCAGCCGGAGGCGTCGCGCACCTCCCAGTCCGCGCCGGTGGCCACGCGCAGCGGCGCGCCGCCGCCCTTGGGCGTCACGTCCAACTGCGCCAGCAGCCCCGCCTCCATGGGAATCTGGTGGAAGGTGCCAATGCCGAAGAACTTGGCGATCACCGTGATTTCGTTCCGCCCCGGTTTCATTTGCGGCGTCACGTCGATGATGTCGTACTGGTAATGCTCCGGCCAGCTCCGGCCCGGGCCGTCGTTCACCCATTCGCCGTTCACGGCCACCCGGTAAAAGGTGTCCGCCGTGATGCGCAGCATTGCCGACGCCGCCTCCGGCGCGTCAAAGGTCTTTCGCGCCTCGATGGTGTCGTTGTAGCCGTCATATTTGTCCCGGGCCTTCCAAATCCAGGAGGCCGTCAAGTCGGTCTTGTCCATGATTGCCATGTCCTTGGTCCGTTCCGGGGCGGCCCATCCGGCCGCCGCGCAAACCGCCGCCAGCAAAAGCGCGCCGCACACCGGCGCGCCCGAACGATGCAAGAGGGATGTCATGGGAAACGGCACTCCATCGGGTTGGGGTTGGCGGGGCGGGGCCTTGCCGGGCCGCCGTGCCCGCGGACGCCACAAAGTCTAGCGAAGCCCCCCGCGCGGGTCAAACAGGACGGCTTAGTTATCCGCAGATTGCGTCGATTTCCGCAGAGGGGAAGGGGGAAAAGTAACAGAAACAAGCGAAAGTATGACCACGAGTTTCCTAGAAAACATTCTGCCCGTAGTGGCGGCCCCCATATCCGCCCGCATACCTCTCCCATGCAAAAAAATATATTTGGCTAAATATGCACACATGCATAACTTGAACGACCACCTCTTCCGTGTGCGATAGTTAGGGGCAGGAAACCTCATAGGGAAAAGGTGTTAAACATGCCGGTTCGTGTTATTACAGTCCTTCTGTGTAGTGTGTGTTCTCTTATTGTCTGCGGATGCGGGAAAACACCGCCAAAAACAGCGCATGAACCCTCGGCGGCAGCTTTGGATCACGCACCCACGGAGATAGGGCAAAGCACCTTGCAGGCCGAATTGCCGGAGGAGATGCGGGAGTTGAAAAAGCAGGCCAAAGGAGGTGACGCAAAGGCTCAATTACGCCTTGGAAAATATTATATGCAGGCAAATGTGCATGAGAAGGGGTTTGAGTGGTTGTTAAAGTCAGCAGAACGGGGTGACAGTACTTCCCAGTTAATGGTTGCTCTATGTTATGGGGCGGCTCGTGGCACGATTCGGGATGACAAAATGATGGTCAAATGGCTCCAGAAATCCCTGGCACAGGGGAATAGCAAGGCTTATAACGAGTTGGCGGGCTGCTATCTTGACGGTACCGGGGTTTCCAAAGATGAACGGAAAGCGATCGAGCTTTATACCCTTGGGGCCAAAGATGATGATCCCATGGCGCAGCTCAATTTGGGAATGTGTTATCTGAAGGGTCAAGGTGTGGCTGCGGACACCCTGAGGGGAAAGGAATGGATTGCCAAGTCGGCGGCGAACGGATACGTTGAAGCGCAGTATTTGCTCGGATATGGCTATTACGCAGCTGCGTGGTGGGAGGAGGATTATTCCCTGGCAGCGGAGTGGCTGTCCAAAGCGGCGGTCCAGAACTATGATTGTGCGCAGTTACTTTATGGTGACTTGTACAAGTTTGGCAGGGGCATTGAGAAAAACGAAAAACTTGCCTATGAATGGTATTTAAAGGCGGCGGAACAAGGAAACGGTGTGGCACAGTTCAATATAGGGACTTGCCTGATGGAGGGTGCCGGAATAGGCCAAGATTATACAGGGGCTGTTAGTTGGTTTTTAAAATCGGCATCCCAGGGTTATGCGCCAGCACAGGACTCTTTGGGAATCTGTCTCTTGAAGGGGGATGGTGGTGAAAAAGACGAGGCCGGTGCGGCTGGATGGTTTAAAAAAGCCGCGGAACAGGGATATCCCTTGTCTCAGTACAATCTGGCTGTCTGTTATGACCATGGCGCTGGCGTGGAGCGAGACGGCCAAAAAGCACTTGCATTGTACCGTGAGGCGGCAGGAAAGGGATACGCACTGGCCCAGGTGAAGCTGGGTGCATTTTGCATGAAAACAGGCGGAAATAGGGATATGGAGCGGGAGGCAGTTGAATGGTTTGAGAGGGCTGCCATACAGAATGATGCGCCCGCACAATTTCTCCTTGCCCTGTGCATGAGGGAAGGCAAGGGCGTGGAAAAAGATCTGGTTCAGGCCTACAAATGGGCAGTTTTAGCCGCGCATGGTGAGGCCCGCGCGGATAAACTGAAACTAGAGATTGAGGGGATGATTACAGAGGAGCAAACCGCCGAGGGCCGCCGCATGGCGGACAGTTTTGTGCCGTTGCCGCATGAAAATTGGGGGCAGTCCATGGCCGCACAATTTTTGTCAATTACTGCTTGGTAGCGGCAGGGCTGTATGCGGGCAACCACGGGAAACCTTTCCTAAATGGGGCATTAGACGGATTGGTCGGATCTGTCTGATTAAGGTTTTTCACCTTTCCTATTCGGCTGATTCGGGTAAGTATCAGTCTGCGGGCAAATTATTTATAATGCGCAAAGGTCCGCACGGATAGAGGATGCAGGCATGGCGCACAGGACGTTATTTTTGTTTTTGCTGACGGTGGGGCTTTCCTGGACGGGGGCGTATGCGGATTTTCGGGACGAGGTGGAGGCGGACTGGAAGGTGCAGCTCCTGCAGCGGGAAACGGGGCCGAAGCGCGCGCCCACGCCGGAAACGGACGCCGCGGGCGGCTGCGACGGGGTGAAGGACGGCAAATGGGGCTTTCACACGGAGAACCAGGAGGGGCCGTGGTGGCAGGTGGATCTGGGAGACGTCAAGCCGCTGGACCGGGTGGTGCTGTGGAACCGCTGCGACGCGGCGGCGCGCAACGACAACATCATCGTGCAGGTGTCGGAGGACGGCTCCAACTGGCGTGATGCGTACACGCACAACGGCCCCACCTTCTACGGCAAGACGGACGGCAGGCCCCTGTCGGTGCCGCTGGCGGGCTGTTCTGCCCGGTATGTGCGGCTGACCCTGCGGGCGCAGTCCTGGCTGCACCTCGACGAGGTGGAGGTGTTTGGCGCGGCGGATCCGGTGCGGAACATCGCCCTCCGCAGGCCCGCGGTGCAGAGCAGCATTTCCCAGTGGTCGGCGGATCACCGGCCCCGCGGGAAGCGGGACACGGCCTGGCCGGAGCGGATCGCGGCGGTGGTGAAGCGGAGCCGGGAGCTGGTTGAAATCCGGCGCGGGGAGGGTGTGGACGTGTCGCGCCATGCGGCCGCGCTGGCGCGTCTTGAGCGGGAACTCGCGGGACTTCCGGCCCGCCGCCTGGACAGGGGGGAATATGAGCGGGCGCGGTGGCTGCAGCGGCGCCTGCTGCTGGCGGATCCGCTGCTGGACTTCGGGGAGATTCTGTTCGCAACGCGCGTGCCGGGCTCCTTCAACCACATGTCCGACCAGTATTACGGCTGGTTTTCCCGGCCCGGCGGCGACCTGTGCCTCCTCGGCGACTACACGACCGACAGGCCAAAGCTTTCCCGCATCACGGAGGGCCTGTTTGATCCGGCGGGCAGCTTCCTGCGCCCCAGCCTTTCCTACGACGGAAAGAAGGTTCTTTTCGCGTGGTGCCGCTTTCATCCGGGCCTGGCGGAGCACCCCGACAAATTCAACAAGGACAACGTGCCGGAGGACGCCTTTTACCATGTCTTTGAGATGAACCTGGACGGCACGGGCCTGCGCCAGATCACGCGGGGCAAGTATGACGACTTTGACGCGCGCTACCTGCCGGACGGGCGCATCGTGTTCCTGTCCACGCGCCGGGGGCAGTTTGTCCAGACGGGCGCGGAGAGCGCGGCGCTGACGATGGAGAACCCGGCGCTGCCGGACTGCTACGTGCGCTGCGGCGGCGGGCCCGAGCGGCCCGTGGCGGTCTACACGCTGCACACGATGAACGCGGACGGCACGGCCATGAACGCCATATCGCCCTTTGAGATGTTCGAGTGGACGCCGAGCATTTCCCGCGACGGCACAATCCTGTACTCGCGCTGGGACTACATCGACCGGTGGAACATGCCCTACATGAGCCTGTGGTCCATCCACCCCGACGGCACCCACTCCCGCATCGTCTACAAGAACTACACCCTCGCGCCGCACTGCACCTTCGAACCGCAGTGCGTCCCCAACTCCGACAAGATCGTGTTCACCGGATCGGCGCACCACGCCCAGACCATGGGCAGCCTCGTGCTGCTGGACACGGCGGCGGGCACGGAGGGCGGCGCGCCGGTGCGGCGGCTCACGCCCGAGGTGGTGTTCCCCGAAATCGAGGGCTGGCCCGCCACCTACTACGCCAGCCCGTGGCCCCTGTCGGAGCGGCTCTACCTGGTCTCCTGGGGCGTGGTGCCCAACCCGACCTATCCGCAGGTGCGCGAGAAGAACGACATGGGCCTGTACCTCTATGACGCGGACAGCGGCCAGCTGGAGCTGCTGTACCGCAGCGCGGAATTCGCCAGCGAATGGCCCCTGCCCGTGGCGGCGCGGCCGGCGCCCCCGCCGCTGGTGGACACGGTGCCGCCGGACGCGCCCCGCGAGGGCCGCTATCTGGTGGCCGACGTGTACAAGGGCCTCCCGGGCGTGGAGCGCGGCTCCGTGAAGGCGCTGCGCCTGGTGGCGGTGCCCGCGAAAACCCACCCCACCATGAACTACCCCGTCATGGGGCTCACCGCCGACGACCCCGGCAAGTGCGTGCTGGGCACGGTGCCGGTGGAGCCGGACGGTTCCGCCTATTTCCGCGCGCCCTCCGGCGTGACCATGTTCTTCCAGGCCCTCGACGGGCGGGGCATGGCGGTGCAGACCATGCGCGGCGCGGTGCACGTGCAGCCCGGCCAGACCATGGGCTGCGTGGGGTGCCACGAGCACCGGCTCTCCGCGCCCGTGTCCAACATGACCGAGGCGGCCCGCCGCGACCCGTCGCGCGTCACGCCGGGGCCGGAGGGCTCCTGGCCCTACCGCTTTGACCGGATGGTGCAGCCCGTGCTCGACCGCAACTGCGTGGAGTGCCACCGGCCCGGGGCGGAGGATCGGCGCGGCGCGGAATTTGACCTGACTCCCGGCAGGGCGTGGGAGAACCTGTGCAATTACGGCGGCGGCGCGAGCCTGGCAAAGAACGTGCGCGACTCCTACGCCCGCGGCCATTCCATCGCGGGGCAGGGGCCCTCCCACACGAGCCCCCTCCTGGCGCTGCTGGATTCGCCAGGCGGCCATTACGGCGTGTCGCTGGCTCCGGAGGACTTCGAGCGCCTGATCACCTGGATGGACACCTACGGCCAGCGTCTCGGCTCCTACTCGGAGGAGCAGGAGATGCGGCTGGAGGAGCTGCGCGAAAGCAGCCGCGACCTGCTGGCCGGGCGGTAGCCGCTAGGCTCGGTCCCGCGCGCGGTCGGTATGGCCCAGCGGCTTGTCCGGCGCCACGGCGTCGCGCACCAGGCGCTTTAGCTCCGATATTTCCGGGAAGCGCCCCTCCGCCGCGCGCGACCACAGCACCGCGCCGTTTGCGCGCACGTCGAACACGCCGCCCGTCCCCGGCTGAAGCGCCACCTCGCCCAGTTCGGCGGCGAAGGTGCCGAGCAGTTCCTGCGCCGTCCAGGCCGCCCGGGCCAGCCACCCGCACTGCCCGCAGTACTCAATTTCCACCCTCGGATTCCGTTCCATTCGCCTGCATCCTTTCGTTGCCGCCCATCCCCGCCGCAGCGCGCGCCCCACAAGAAAGTCAACACCCGCCATGCCGCGGAAATGCCCCCGGACAGCATGCGGCAGCGGTTTTTTTGATAATATATTATTGTTAGTTGTTGCATATTAAATATTATAATTAAAGTAATGGGGCGGAGACGGCCGCGCGGCTTCAGCCGGGGGTGCCGGAAAATTTATTGGATGGTTGCTTGACTTGGGGCCTTTTTATTTGGCATACTATCCAACGCTTTTGTTGGCCCGTTTCTGCGGTGCCCGACGGTCCGGAAACGGAGCCTGAAGGTGCCGCAAAAAAAAGGTTGACACGGCGGCGAAGTTGTGGTAAACTTCTTCGCTGTCTGCCGAGGCAGGCAGGGTCAACCCCCTCCCCACAAGTGACCGGGAAACGGTTGCGGGTGGCGGCGGGAAAAAGTTGACAAAGCGAAAGTTTAATCAGTATACTCAGTATACGCACCTGAAAAGGCGCGACTGAGGGTCGCCTCCCGGGGCTGGCGCAAGCCGGTCGGGGCGCTCAAAAAAAGAGTGAAAAAAAGGTTGACACGGGCCGCTTGGGAGTGTTAAGATTATCCTCCCGTTTGAAAAGCGGTTCAGCGACCCGGAGCGGTTCGGGAAGCGCGCTCTTTGAAAATTGAATACGATGTACGACGTAAATCGACCCTTGTGTAGGGGGGCAGGCGGCTTGCCGCCGACCCCCACCCAAGTTAGATTCCTTTGTCGTGTATTTCGAACAAAGGATCGACACTGTTCATAGTCAGGCGGCTTCGGCCACCTGTAAATTTTCTATGGAGAGTTTGATCCTGGCTCAGAACGAACGCTGGCGGCAGGCTTCATACATGCAAGTCGAGCGGGCGACCCCTTTCGGGGGGAAGCTAGCGGCGAACGGGTGAGTAACAGGTGGATAATCTGCCTTCTGGTGTGGGATAACGGCTGGAAACGGCCGCTAATACCGCATGTGGTTGCCGGTTTGCGGACCGGCAAAGAAAGGCGCTGCAAGGCGTCGCCAGGAGATGAGTCCGCCCCCCATTAGCTAGTTGGCGGGATAACAGCCCACCAAGGCTCCGATGGGTAGCCGAGCTGAGAGGTTGATCGGCCACACTGGAACTGAGACACGGTCCAGACACCTACGGGTGGCAGCAGTAGGGAATATTGGACAATGGGCGAAAGCCTGATCCAGCCATGCCGCGTGAGTGATGAATGCCTTCGGGTTGTAAAACTCTTTTCTGGGGGAAGAACATCCGGGACAGGAAATGGTCCCGGCTTGACGGTACCTCAGGAATAAGGGACGGCTAACTCCGTGCCAGCAGCCGCGGTAATACGGAGGTCCCGAGCGTTGTTCGGAATTACTGGGCGTAAAGGGAGCGCAGGCGGACAGGTCAGTCTGAAGTGGAAATCCGGGGCTCAACCTCGGACTTGCTTCGGATACTGCTTGTCTTGAGTTCGTGAGAGGAAGATGGAATTCAGGGTGTAGCGGTGAAATGCTCAGATATCCTGAGGAACACCGGTGGCGAAAGCGGTCTTCTGGCACGAAACTGACGCTGAGGCTCGAAAGCGTGGGGAGCAAACAGGATTAGATACCCTGGTAGTCCACGCCGTAAAC
>JADHEF010000765.1_pt1 | contig 27700 bp, 22 predicted proteins | sample 8952391 | NCBI WGS metagenome assembly JADHEF01 (sample SAMN16124439, study PRJNA663245) | bioreactor sludge metagenome | isolation source: sludge (nitrite) | place: India:Bengaluru | collected 2019-02-28 | reverse complement strand
CCCGCGGCTCACTTATCTGCCGTCAGGCCAACTCAAGTCCGACAGGCTGCTAGGCATTCTAACCAAGCGCGGATCATTCGTATGGAATTATCGGGAAAACGGATCACTTTGGGCGTCACGGGTGGCATCGCCGCGTACAAGGCCGCCGAACTCGTCCGTCAATTGGTCAAGTTGGGCGCGACCGTCCGCGTGGCAATGACCGAGGCGGCGACTCGCTTCGTCACCCCGGTAACGTTCCAAGCGCTCTCCGGACATGCTGTGTATTGCGACCAATGGGATGCGCGCGTTGCCAACAACATGGCGCACATCGAGCTCTCGCGTGAAGCCGACATCATTCTCGTCGCCCCCGCGTCGGCCGATTTTCTCGCCAAGCTCGCGCACGGCCTCGCCGACGATCTCCTGAGCACACTCGCGCTCGCGCGCAACTGCCCGCTGCTCGTCGCCCCTGCCATGAATCTGCAGATGTGGAACAACCCGGCGACGCAACGCAACGTCGCCACGCTGCGCGCGGACGGCATCACGCTGCTCGGCCCGGCCAGTGGCGACCAGGCCTGCGGCGAAGTCGGACTCGGCCGCATGATCGAGCCCGAAGAGATCGTTGAAGACGTGGTCGCCCACTTTCAAGCGAAGCACCTGGCCGGGAAACGCGTGCTGATGACCGCGGGTCCGACCTTCGAGGCGATTGACCCGGTACGTGTCATCACCAACCTTTCGAGCGGCAAGATGGGCTTTGCGCTCGCGTGTGCTGCACGCGAAGCTGGCGCGGACGTCACACTGGTCTGCGGACCGGTGAGTCAGGCGACACCGCGCGGCATCACGCGCATCAACGTCGCCAGTGCGCTGGAGATGCACGCTGAGGTCATGCAGCGCATAACCGGCCAGGACGTCTTCATCGGCGTGGCAGCGGTCGCGGACTATCGGCCGGCAGCCCCGTCGGCGCAGAAGATCAAGAAGGATGGCGGCAAAGCACCGAGCATCGAGCTGGTACAGAATCCGGACATCCTCGCCGATGTCGCCGCGCTGCCCGAGCCGCCTTTCTGCGTCGGCTTCGCAGCGGAGAGCCAGAACCTCGCGACCTACGCGCAAAAGAAGCGGCTCGCGAAGAAAATCCCGCTGATCGTCGGCAATCTGATCCAGGACGGATTCGGCGGCGACCAGAACAAGCTCGCGCTCTTTGACGACACGGGCGAGACGCGCTTGCCGCCGGCCTCGAAAATCGAGTTGGCGAGAGCGCTTGTCGCCCACATCGCAAGATTGCTCGACGAATCGCAGTAAGCCACTGCGAACCAATCAACGACAACCAACATCAGAAAGACACCATGCACCGAATCGACGTCCGACTCCTTGACCCACGTCTGCACGACAACCCACCGCATTATGCGACCCCCGGCTCAGCCGGCCTTGACCTGCGCGCCTGCATCGAGGGCCCGGTGAAGATCCACCCCGGCGACACCATGCTCGTGCCGACCGGAATCGCCATTCACCTGGCCGATCCCGGCCTCGCCGCGATGATCCTGCCGCGCTCTGGCCTCGGCCACAAACACGGTATCGTTCTCGGCAATCTCGTCGGCTTGATCGACTCCGACTACCAAGGCGAAATCATGGTTTCGACATGGAACCGCGGCAAGGAGAGCTTCACACTCAACCCGCTCGACCGCCTCGCGCAGCTCGTTGTTGTCCCGGTCATGCAGGTCGCCTTCAATGTCGTCGAGGAGTTTGACGCCAGCGCGCGCGGCGACGGCGGCTTCGGCAGCACGGGCAAGGCTTAGCCATTGCCATGACGGCACAGCAAGTCCTGGAAGTTTCAACTCGCGGCCGCAGCACCACGGAGATCACCGCCGAAGTCGCGCAGATCGTGCGTACGGCGCAAGTCGCAACGGGACTCGCCAACGTCTTCGTACTGCACACGAGTTGCTCGGTCATTCTCACGGAAAACGCCGACCCGACGGTGCGCCGCGACCTCGAAACGCTGGCGGCGCGCTGGGCACCTGACGGCGACAGCGCTTATCGGCACGATGACGAAGGAGACGACGATATGGCGGCGCACGGCCGTAACATCCTGGCGGGCAGCTCGATCACAGTACCGGTCGCCAACGGCAAACTGCTGCTCGGAACTTGGCAAGGCATCTACTTGTGGGAACACCGAAACGTTCCCCACCACAGAAGGATCGTCGTTACCGTAACGGGTTAACCGGCGACGGCCGCAAGGTCACCGGAAACAGGCCACGCAGGGCATTCGACAGGTAGATTGCCGGAGCCGTCAGCAGATCCTCGCGGTACAGCACGCGCTCAACGGCGCGCCCGGAATCTAGCAGATGCCGGCGCATGACACCGGGCAACAAGCCGCTCGACACGGGTGGCGTCAGAAGCACGCCACCCCGCTCCACATAGACGTTGCTGCGCGCGCCCTCGCAGAGTTCGCCGCGCGTGTTGCAAAAGATCGCGTCGAATACGGCCGGCGTCGCCGCCAGACGTGCCAGGGCTGCGTCGTAGCGTGAACGCGCCGTCGTCTTGTGGCGCAGCAGGTAGTCGTCGCCGTCCAGCGCCTCGTCAGCAATAACGATTTGCCACTGCTGTACATCGGCCGGCATCGTGGTGTGCTGGACAGTCAGCCGCCCATCGTGCGAGAGCGACAGGCGGACGCGATAGGCGCCATCTCGGCACACCCGCGCAACGGCGACGAGCGCTTCCGATATCGCCGGCACATCGCAGGCAAAACCGAGCGCGCGCGCCGAGGACTCGATGCGCTGCAGATGCAGGGTCATCAGGGGATAGGCGCCATCGACCAGTCGGAGCGTCTCGATCAACTCGAAGCCGGGGTCAAAGCCCGTGACAAAACTCGCTTTGAGAAGACACTCCGCGTACTCCCGAGCAGGATCGGCGTCGATGACAATCCCGCTGCCAATACCGAGCCGTGCATGTCGTGCTGCATCGATCTCCAGCGTGCGAATCGCCACGTTGAGGCGGCAATCGCCGCCCGGGGCGACCCAGCCGAGCGCTCCGGTATACAGCCCGCGCGGCCCGCTTTCCAACTCCACGATTCGCGCCATTGCCCTGATCTTCGGCGCACCGGTAATCGATCCGCACGGAAACAGGGCGCGAAAGATATCACGCAAGGATGCATCTGGCAGATCCGCCGAGATCGTCGACACCATCTGCCACAAGGTCGGGTAGACCTCGACCGCGCACAGCGCCTCGACATTCACGCCACCGGGTGCAGCAAGGCGCCCAAGATCGTTGCGCAACAGATCAACGATCATGACGTTCTCGGCCTGCTCCTTGCTCGACGCCAACAACGCAGCGCGGTTCCGTGCGTCCGCTTCGGCCGTCGCGCCGCGCGGCGCCGTCCCCTTCATCGGCCGAGTGACAACACGGCATCCATGCCGCTCGAAGAAAAGCTCGGGCGAGAACGACAGTATCGTCGCATCGGGTGCGAGCACGAACGCGCCGTAGCGCACCGGCTGGCGCGCCCGCAGCGAGGCGTAAAGCGCCAGCGGGTGACCATAGGTTGTGAAATCGACCGGGAAGGTCAGATTAACCTGGTAGCAATCGCCTTCGCTTATCCAGCGCCGAATCTGCTCGACCTTTGCCGCATGACTTGCTGCATCGAGGGTAAAGACGACATCGGCAACGCCACAGATCCGATCATGCGCAGGCATCTCGGCCAGACGGTCCTCAAAGAAGCGCTCCAGCGCATCTGCGTCGAGACGTTCGGCACAACCAAATACCCAGCCGCGCAGACGAGGGCTCGACGCACCGGGCTGCGCCATCGCCCGATCGAAGCAGGCGCCAAGCTCGTAGTCGGCAGCAAGTACGGCCCATTCACCGTTGTTCGTCGCCGCATCGACGGCGGCGAAGACGGCGTCCGGATCGGACGTTCCAATGGCGCGACGAAAATCCGTCAACAGCCATGCCGCGCCATCGTCGGCGTCAAACAGCGCAAAGTGGCGCGCGTCCGCCGCCATGGATCAACCGTGCCTAACGCTGAAGATATTCCCGGAACCGCGCATTACTTGCGCCGAAAGAAGAACTCAAAGACCTGGTCAGTCTCGCTGGCAGAGAGCAACTGGTTCCCCGTTTGCCGGGCAAAGGCCTGGAAATCCTTGGCTGCACCGGGATCGGTGGCGAGCACGCGCAACACCTGCCCCGTTTCCATTTCGGAGAGGGATTTCTTGGTTCGCAGGATCGGCAGCGGACACTTGAGTCCCTGCACGTCGAGTTCGCGATCAAACTGCATGAGCAAGTCCAGAAGAGGGGTAAAGGCGCATTCTACCCGCCCTCTCTCTTGAGTTTCTCCTCCTCAGCCTGCAATGCGCGCAGCTCACGCAAACGCGCATCAACAGCCGACTGCTCGTAGAAATTGCCGTCTGTTTCCCTTTGGGCATATTGCAGTTGCTCGACCGCCTGCCCCAGTTGCCCCTGGAGGTAGTAGAACTCTGCCTGGGCTCGATGTTGCTGCAGGCGTTTGCCCAATGCCGAGTAGGTTTTTGCCTGCAAGCCGTAGAGCTTGAAATCGGTGAGGCTGATCTGCATCTGCGATTCGAGAAACTGCAAGCACTGATCGTACTGCCTTCCCGCCAATAGGGACTCGGCATAACCGTAGGTCAGCGCCTTCGACTGCGGGAAGTTCTGCAGAGCCTCGCGATAGATGGCCTGCGCCCCCATCGTGTCGTTCGCAGCGACACGGATCTGCGCCGCCAGTCCGGAGATCATCGGCGACGAAACCTTGAGCGCTTTGATGGCATCTATATCGCGCTGCGCAGCCGCGGCATCCTTCTGGCGCATGTGCGCTACCGCCAGCCCATAGTGCGTTGCGGCGAGGGACGCATACTTCTTCTCGCGCAACTGCAACTCGAAGTCATTGATCGCTTCCCGCGCCGTGCCCATTTGCGCGCGCAGTTTCGCCCGTACGAGGTGGAAATCGCGGTCGCTGACCACTTGGCGATAGGGCGCAAGCTGCGCCCGGTTCTGCATGTCGGAAATGCGCTCCAGTGTCAGCGGATGCGAACGCAGATAGACCGGTGCGTTGTTCTCATACAAACGCCCGGACTTCTGCAGGCGCTCGAAGAAATCCCCCATGCCACGTACATCAAACCCGGCCTTCTCGATCGTCTGATACCCCAAACGGTCAGCCTCACGCTCATAGTCGCGCGAGTAGGCCAGTTGCGCCTGTACAACACCCGCCTGAGCCGACGTTATGGTCGCCGCCGCAATATCGGAATTGGATCGCGCGGCAAGAATCCCAACCGCCATCGCTATCATGCTGGGAATCGTGTTCTGCTTGGACTTGGCGATCTGCCGTGCCAGATGGTTCTGTGTAACGTGGCCGATTTCGTGCGCCAGCACCCCGGCGAGTTCGGACTCCGACTGCGCTGTCAGAATCGTGCCCGTGTTCATGCCGATGAACCCGCCGAACATGGCAAACGCGTTGACCGTATTGTCACGGATGGCGAAGAAATGAAAATCACCCGTCGGATTGGCACTGGCCTCAACGAGCCGGTTGCCTAGCCGGGTCAGGTAATCACCGACCTCGGGATCATCGACATAGATCGGCTCACGTAGCCGGATCTCGTTCATGATGCTCTCGCCGACCTTGCGCTCTAGCTGAGGCGACAACTCAGCGCGCGCCGACTCACCAAGATCCGGGAGATCGTCGGCGCGCACCGGCGAAACCACAAGCAATCCCAAGGTCGCCAGCAAAGCCAGCGACAGGTGAAGACGGCCGATTAGCCTGTTGAGTCGGGAAGAATTCACGATTGAAAAGTGAGGCGTCCGTAAGAAACAACCATGATAACGAACTCCGTTTTCGCTGGCTGTTTCAAGTTGTTTCGCTGGGTCGAATCACACCCGCACGATTCGCAAGGCGAAAAAAACCCGCCAGAGGCGGGTTCTTCTTGTCACGTCTAAGATTAAGACTTAGGCGCGTGCGATATTTGATGCCTGTTTGCCCTTGGGACCCTGCGTTACATCGAAGGTAACTTTTTCGCCCTCTTTGAGGGTCTTGAATCCGCCCATGGAGATCGCGGAGAAGTGAGCGAAGAGGTCTTCGCTGCCATCGTCCGGGGTAATGAAACCGAAACCCTTGGCGTCGTTGAACCACTTAACTGTACCAGTTGCCATATTGCTACTTCCTTGAAAAAAGACTAGATCCGGGCAGTGCCCGACTTTCATGTTTGAAATTCAATTAACAACTGAATCTAAACATAAGGGCTTTGTACGCTAGTTTTCACGGATGCGTCAAGCATTTTGAACACTCTTTCTAGCGCACTGTCGTTTATGTGAAAAAAACGTCATGGGCCTCAGCATTGTGCATCTGGAAAGTGTCGGTAGAATTGGATCATGGCAAAACCGAATCAAGAAGGCTCGATACTCGAAGCCAAACGCAGCAAGCTAGCCCCGCCTCCGCTTTACACGGTCGTCCTGCTCAATGATGACTTCACGCCGATGGACTTCGTTGTCCTCGTTCTGCAGAAGTTTTTTTCCATGGACAGAGAACGGGCGATGCAAATCATGCTCAAAGTCCATATGGAAGGTCGCGGCGTCTGCGGGATTTATCCACGTGATATCGCGGCCACCAAGGTCGAGCAGGTTTCGACCTTCGCGAGGGAGAACCAGCACCCGCTGGCCTGCGTAATGGAGGAAAACTAAATGATTGCGCAAGAACTTGAAGTCAGTCTGCACATGGCGTTCGTTGACGCGCGGCAGAAACGGCATGAATTCATTACCGTCGAACATTTGTTGCTGGCGCTGCTCGACAATCCGTCTGCGGCAGAGACCTTACGGGCGTCTGGCGGCAACATCGAGCAATTGCGTCGTGACCTGACCCAGTTCATTAGCGAACACACGCCGATGGTCGAAGGCGAAGACGATATCGACACCCAGCCAACGCTCGGCTTTCAGCGCGTGATCCAGCGTGCAATCCTGCACGTCCAGTCGTCGGGGAAGAAGGAAGTCAACGGGGCCAATGTGCTCGTCGCCATATTTGGCGAGAAGGACTCGCACGCGGTCTACTATTTGCAGAAGCAGGGCATCAGCCGGCTCGACGTCGTCAATTTCATCTCGCACGGCATCAGCAAGATTCCGCAAAGCACGGCCCGTACCGAAACGGACGTCGAAACCGAAAGCGAACAACAAGCAGTTGCCGGGCCGCTGGAGAGCTACACGATCAACCTTAACGCACTCGCGCAGCAAGGCAAGATCGACCCGCTGATCGGGCGCGAAAAGGAACTCGAACGTGTTATCCAGACCCTGTGCCGCCGGCGCAAGAACAACCCGCTGCTGGTAGGCGAGGCAGGCGTCGGCAAGACGGCGATCGCCGAAGGCTTGGCGCGCAAGATCATCGACAACGATGTGCCGGAAGTACTAGCAAAGGCCAGCGTGTACGCCCTCGACATGGGTGCACTGCTCGCTGGCACGAAGTACCGCGGCGACTTTGAGCAGCGCCTCAAGGCGGTCTTGAAGCAGCTCAGCGAGAATCCACAGGCGATCCTGTTCATCGACGAAATCCACACGCTCATCGGCGCGGGTTCGGCATCGGGCGGCACGCTCGACGCGTCCAATCTACTCAAGCCCGCGCTCTCGAACGGACAGCTGAAGTGCATCGGCGCGACGACCTACACCGAATATCGCGGCATCTTCGAGAAGGATCACGCGCTGTCGCGGCGCTTCCAGAAGATCGACGTCAATGAGCCGTCGAACGCCGAAACCATCGAGATCCTCAAGGGCCTCAAGACGCGCTTCGAAACGCACCACGGCATCAAATATTCGGCGGCCGCGCTGACCTCGGCCGTGGAGCTGTCGGTGCGCTACATTTCGGATCGGCATCTGCCTGACAAGGCGATCGACGTCATCGACGAAGCCGGCGCAGCGCAGCGGATTCTGCCGAAATCGAAACAGAAGAAGGTGATCGGCAAGCAGGACATCGAAGAGATCGTCGCCAAGATCGCGCGCATCCCGTCGAACCATGTTTCATCCGACGATCGCAGCGCGCTGAAGAACCTGGATCGTGACCTGAAAGCCGTCGTGTTCGGCCAGGAGGCTGCAATCGATGCGCTGACCAAGGCGATCAAGATGACGCGCTCGGGCCTCGGCAACCCGTCCAAGCCGATCGGTAGCTTCCTCTTCTCCGGCCCGACCGGCGTCGGAAAAACGGAGGTCGCCCGGCAACTCGCCTATTGCCTGGGCAACGAACTCGTTCGTTTCGACATGTCCGAGTACATGGAACGCCACGCCGTCTCGCGGCTGATCGGCGCGCCGCCGGGCTACGTTGGCTTCGATCAGGGCGGCCTATTGACCGAGGCGCTGACCAAGAAGCCTTACTGCGTGCTGTTGCTCGACGAAATCGAGAAGGCGCACCCGGACATCTACAACATCCTGCTGCAGGTGATGGACCACGGGACGTTGACCGACAACAACGGGCGCAAGGCCGATTTCCGCAACGCGATCATCATCATGACCACGAACGCCGGCCAGGAATCGATCCAGAAGACAAGCATGGGCTTCACCAGCAGCAAACAGGCAGGCGACGAGATGGTCGAGATCAAGCGATTGTTTACGCCCGAGTTCCGCAACCGCCTCGACGCAACCATTTCCTTCAAGGCGCTCGACCACGACATCATCCTGCGCGTGGTCGACAAGTTCCTGATGCAGCTGGAAGAGCAACTGCACGAGAAGAAGGTGGATGCGACCTTCACGGACGGGCTCAAGGCTCACCTGGCCAGTCATGGCTTCGATCCGCTGATGGGTGCGCGACCGATGGCCCGGTTGATCCAGGACACGATCCGCTCTGCCCTCGCCGACGAACTGTTGTTCGGCCGACTGGCCAATGGCGGTCACGTCACGGTCGATATCGACGACAACGACAAGGTGAAGCTCGTGTTCGAGGAGGAAACGGCCGACGCCGTTTGATCAGACCGTCGCCTGCCCGCTAGCGCATCATCGCCTGACAAACCGCCACCGCTTTCCACGGTGGCGGTTTCGTTTTGGGGCCTCAGTACGCCCCGCTCGGAACGTTCAAGCCGCATCGCGATGCGTATCGCTAAACAAAACCTCATTCCGAATAGCGATAAAAATCCAACACCCCATTGATTTAAATCAATAAAATAAATTATTATATCTTATATAAGATACTTGTTTCGGTGAATATTCCTCTCTATACTGAGACGCATCGACTGGCCGAAAAACAACCGATTTCTACCTCGCGACCAGCCTGATTTGTTCCGTCGTTCGATCCTGTATTTGAGTTCCGAACCCAATTTCCTGAGAGGTCAACCATGAATACACGTGAGCAACAGATCGCTGCCATTGAAAGAGACTGGGCCGAAAATCCGCGCTGGAAGGGAATCAAACGCGGGTACTCCGCCGCCGACGTTGTGCGTCTGCGTGGTTCGTTCCCGATCGAATACACGCTGGCCCGTCGCGCCGCGGAGAAGCTCTGGAAGCTGGTTAACACCGAGGAGTACATCAACTGCCTCGGCGCACTGACGGGTGGGCAGGCGATGCAGCAGGTCAAGGCCGGCGTCAAGGCGATCTACCTCTCGGGTTGGCAGGTCGCTGCCGACAACAACAGCTACGCGTCGATGTACCCGGATCAGTCGCTGTATCCGGTTGACTCCGTCCCCAAGGTCGTCGAGCGCATCAACAACTCGTTCCGGCGCGCGGACGAGATCCAGTGGTCGAAGGACATCGGTCCGGGCCACAAGGACTACGTCGACTATTTCGTGCCGATCGTTGCCGACGCGGAAGCCGGGTTTGGTGGCGTGCTCAACGCCTTCGAGCTGATGAAGGCAATGATCCGCTCCGGCGCGGGTGGCGTCCACTTCGAGGATCAACTGGCGTCGGTCAAGAAATGCGGCCATATGGGCGGCAAGGTGCTGGTGCCGACACAGGAAGCCGTGCAAAAGCTCATCGCGGCGCGATTTGCGGCTGACGTCTGCGGCGTACCGACACTCGTGATCGCGCGCACCGACGCGGAGGCCGCCGATCTCCTGACCTCCAATCACGACGAAAACGACAAGCCGTTCATCACTGGCGAACGCACGGCCGAAGGCTTCTATCGCACGCGCCCCGGTCTCGAGCAGTCCATTTCACGCGCTGTTGCCTACGCCGAGTATGCCGACCTCGTCTGGTGCGAAACCGGCAAGCCGGATCTCGACTTCGCGCGCAAGTTCGCTGAGGGCGTCCATGCGAAGTACCCGGACAAGTTGCTCGCCTACAACTGCTCGCCGTCGTTCAACTGGAAGAAGAACCTCGACGACGCGACGATCGCCCGCTTCCAGCGCGAGCTCGGGGCGATGGGCTACAAGTACCAGTTCATCACGCTCGCCGGCATCCACAACATGTGGTACCACATGTTCGACCTGGCGCAGGACTACGTGGCGCGCGGCATGACGGCCTACGTCGAGAAAGTGCAGGAACCCGAGTTCGCGGCGCGCGACCGCGGCTACACCTTCGTCTCGCACCAGCAGGAAGTCGGTACCGGCTATTTCGACGACGTGACGACGGTCATCCAAGGTGGCGCTTCGTCCGTCACGGCGCTCACCGGATCGACGGAAGAAGCGCAGTTCCACTGATCTGACGACGAAACGGCGGCTGGGACGACCCGGTCGTCGGCTCAAGGCCCGGCCTGCGCGATGCGTGCCGGGCTTCTTCCTTTTGGTGTCGGTCGACATTCCGTGCCGCCTGTAATAGATTCCCCGCGCCGCATCCCTGACCAGAACCCCGCCGCTAGAAGGAAATCGCCGCCATGCCCGGATTGATGGACCTGCATTCACACACCGTTCGCTGTCGCCATGCGACCGGCACGATGGAAGCCTATGTCGAACGTGCCATCGCGCTCGGCCTCCGCGATTTCGGCTTCTCCGACCATAGCCACTGGATGCTTTGCGCGAACAATGAGTTCTACGCCATGCAGGCCGACGAGCTAGACGATTACGTCGCCGACGTCCGGGCGATGCAGGCGCGTTACGATCGCGCAGGCGAAAAGCCGTTCAACGTCCGCCTCGGCATGGAGATGGACTACATCCCGAGCCGGCTGGCACTGGCGCGCGCGGTTCAACAGCGCCACGACTGGGACTACATCATCGGCTCGGTGCACAACATCGGTTTAGAGCAGTTGCAGCAGCCGGAGTTGTACGAGCAATGGTCGATCGATGACGTCTGCGAGTTGTACTTCCACCAGGTCGGGATGATGGTGCGCGATCGTTTCTGCGACATTATTGGCCACCTCGACCTGCCGAAAAAGATGGGACATCGCCCGGCGCGCGGCATGCCGCACTACATCACCCCGCTGATTCCCGACCTACTCGCTTCCGGGATCACGGTCGAGATCAACACCTCCGGCTTCGACAATCCGGCACGCGAGTTCATGCCCGGCTGGGAAACCGTCGCTTTGCTCGCCGAAGCCGGCGTGCCGCTGACGCTGGGCGGCGACTCGCACGCGCCGCACCACGTCGGGCGGCACTTCGCAAGCGCCATCGAAGGACTGCGTCGGCTCGGCGTCAAGGAAGTCATGCGCTTCGAGAAGCGACAGCGCATCGCCGTGCCATTGTCCGAGGCGACGCCGGATTAAGCGGTCGACGCTTTACGCAGCACCCCAATAGACCGAATCGCCAAACACCTTTTTCAGATGATCCACGAACAGCCGCACGCGTAGCGGCAAGTGCTTGCGCTGCGGAAAGACGGCGAAGATGCCCATCGGCGGCGCGGCGTACTCATCGAGCACCGAGACAAGGCGCCCGCCTGCCAGATCAGCGCCGACCTCCCACATCGAGCGCCACGCCAGGCCCTTCCCAGCCAGCGCCCACTCGTGCAGCACCGCGCCATCGTTACACTCGAAATTTCCCGAAACCTTGATGCTCACCACCTCACCGCCTGGCGCCTCACGCAGGAGCCAGCCGCGCTGCTGGCCGAGCGACAGACAGTTGTGCAGGTGCAGGTCGGCCGGGGAGTCCGGCGTGCCATGGCGCTCAATGTAGGCCGGACTGGCGACGACGGCGCGTCGCATCTCGCCCAGTTTGCTGCTCACAAGGCTCGAGTCGAGCATCTCGCCGATACGAACCGCGCAGTCGACACCTTCGTTCAACAAGTCGACCAAGCGGTCGCTGAGATCCAGCGTCACGCGAACGTCGGGATGCTCACTCATATAGCTCTCGACGAGCGGAACGACATGCCGGCGCCCGAACCCGGCCGGCGCCGAAATCTTGAGATGGCCGCTGACACGGATACCGCCGAGCGATACAGCCGTCTCGGCGTTGACCAGATCAGTCAGGATGCGTTGGCACTCTTCGAGAAACGACTGGCCTTCGAAGGTCAGTGACAGGCGGCGAGTCGTACGCAGCAGCAGCTTCACGCCGAGTCGCGCTTCCAGTGCATCGATCCGGCGCCCGATCACGGCCGGTGTTACGCCCTCGATTCGTGCTGCCGCCGAGAGGCTGCCGCGTGCCGCCGAATTGACGAATGCCTCGATCTGTTTGAGTTGAGCCATGGCCGCGATTTGATACTTGAAGTAAAAGATCATTTTAGTGCAGGCGTACTAATCTTTCCCAAGAGCATGAAATAGAATCCTCGAACGCACTCTTATATAGGAGATAAGACATGAACCAGCGCACCGAACTCCAGCTCCCCGAAGGCTTGCAGATCACCGGGCCGATCAGGCCGGGATACGAAACCATCCTGACGTTCGACGCGCTGGCGCTGGTCGCCAAGCTGCATCGCGCGTTCAATGGTCGCCGCAAGGAACTGCTGCAGGCACGCATTGCCCGCCAAGCGCGGATCGATGCCGGCGAGATGCCCGATTTCCTGCCCGAGACCGCTGCCATTCGTTCAGGCGAGTGGAAGATCGCGCCGCTGCCCAAGGCGCTCGAACGCCGCCACACCGAGATCACCGGGCCGGTTGAAGCCAAGATGATCATCAACGCCTTCAATTCCGGCGCTGATTCGTACATGAGCGACTTCGAGGATTCGAACAGCCCGAAGTGGGACAACCAGATTCAGGGCCAGGTGAACCTCTACAAGGCGATCCGCCGCGAACTCACCTACACCAACGAAGCCGGCAAGGAGTACCGGCTAAACGACAAGATCGCCACCTTGCAGATTCGCCCGCGCGGCTGGCACCTCGACGAGAAGCATGTGACGGTCGATGGCGAACGCGTTTCCGGCGGCATCTTCGACTTCGCCCTCGTCTTCTTCCATAACGCCAAGGAGCAGGTCGCGCGCGGCGCCGGGCCGTTCTATTACCTGCCGAAGATGGAATCGCACCGCGAAGCGCGGCTGTGGAACGACATCTTCATCATGGCGCAGGATCACATCGGCCTGCCACGCGGCACGATCAAGGCCACCGTGCTCGTCGAGACCATTCTCGCCACCTTCGAGATGGAAGAGATCCTTTACGAACTGCGCGAGCACTCGGCTGGCCTCAACGCCGGGCGCTGGGACTACATCTTCAGTTGCATCAAGAAGTTCAAGAAGAACAAGGACTTCTGCCTTGCCAATCGCGGCGCGATCACGATGGAAGTGCCGTTCATGCGCTCTTACGCCTTGCAACTCGTGAAGATCTGCCACAAGCGCGGCGCGCCGGCGATGGGCGGCATGAGCGCGCTGATTCCGATCAAGAACGATCCGGTCGCCAACGAGAAAGCACTCGCCGGTATCCGCCACGACAAGCGGCGCGACGCCAACGACGGCTTCGACGGTGGCTGGGTGGCGCATCCGGGCCTCGTGCCGATTGCAGCCGAGGAGTTCGCCGCCGTGCTCGGCGATCGTCCGAACCAATGGGAGAAGCAACGCGACGAAACCTTCACCGCCAAGGACTTCCTCAACTTCCAGCCCGAGCAACCGATCACCGAAATCGGCCTGCGCAACAACATCAACGTGGGCATTCACTACCTCGGTAGTTGGCTTGCCGGCAACGGCTGCGTGCCGATCCACAACCTGATGGAAGACGCGGCGACCGCTGAGATTTCGCGTTCCCAGGTCTGGCAGTGGGTCGTCTCGCCGAAAGGCATCCTCGACGATGGGCGCAAGGTCACGCCGGAGATGGTTCGCCAGATGATCGGCGAGGAGTTGCCGAAGGTTAAAGCAACCGTGACGGCACAGGGCGAAGACACGACGACTTACGACCAGGCGGCGGTCATCTTCGACAAGATGAGTCTGGCGCCGGATTACCCCGAGTTCCTGACCTTGCCGCTATACGAAGCGATGGACTGAGCTGTTCGAAATGCGTGGCGGGTAACGCCGCCACGCAGCGCGCTGCTACAGCACGACCTGGGTCCCGAGTTCGACCACGCGATTGCTCGGGATCTTGTAGAAACTCGTCGCGCTGCTGGCATTGCGGAACATGAAGACGAACAGCTTCTCGCGCCAGAAAACCATCTCCGACCCGCGCTTGGGCACCAACGTCGCGCGCCCGAGGAAGAAGGACGTTTCCATCATGTCGATCGGGAGCCCCTGTGGCTCGCACAAGGCGAGCGCGGCCGGAATATCGGGCTCGTCCTTGAAGCCGTATTGCACATTCACCCGGTAGAAGTCGCCCTTGAGCTTGTGAATTTCGACGCGGTCTATCTCCGGCACGTAAGGCACGTCGAACACTTGAACCGAAACAACCAGCACGCGCTCGTGCAGCACCTTGTTGTGCATCAGGTTGTGCAGCATGGCGTTCGGCACGCGTTCGTTGTTCGACGTCATGAACACCGCGTTGCCCGGTACACGCGAAGGCATTGAGACAAGTAACGCGTCGATGAACGTCTCGAGCTCGATCGCTTCGCCGCTGGTGCGCTCGGTCAACATTTGCCCACCCCGCTTCCAGGTGCTCATCAGCAGGAAGACGGTGGCCCCCGCCGCCAGAGGGAACCAGCCGCCATCCGGAATCTTCAGGACATTGGCGAAGAGGAAGGCCAACTCCACCGCGAGGAACACGGCGAAGAGCGCCATCGCGCGCGGCCAACCCCAGCCCCAGCTCTTTGCCGCAACGATGGTCGCCAGAATCGATGTGATGACCATGTCGCCGGTCACTGCAATGCCGTAAGCCGCCGCCAGGTTGTTCGTCGACTTGAAGCCGAGCACCAGAATCACGACGGCGACGAACAGCCCCCAGTTGACGCCGGGCAGATAAACCTGCCCCTGCTGCTTCTCGGAGGTGTACTGCACCTCGAAACGCGGCAGAAACCCGAGTTGCATGGCCTGCCGCGATACAGAGAAGGCGCCGGAGATCACTGCCTGCGAAGCAATCACCGTAGCCAGGGTCGCCAGTCCGACCAGCGGAAGCAAGAGCCAGTCGGGTGCCATGTGATAGAACGGATTGCTGACCACGGAAGGGTCGGCAAGCAACAATGCTCCCTGGCCGAAGTAGTTGAGGATCAGCGCCGGCAGGACGAAGCCGAACCAGGCCTGACGGATCGGCCGGCTACCGAAGTGTCCCATATCCGCGTAGAGCGCCTCCGCGCCAGTGACGGCGAGCACCACCGCACCCATGGCCACGATGGCGACGCCGCGATTTTCGATCAGAAAGCGAACGGCATAGGCCGGATTGACCGCCTTGAACACCTCGAGACTGGCCGCGATGTTGTAGAGGCCCATGAGCCCCAGCGTCGAGAACCACAGCAGCATGATCGGGCCGAACAGCGCGCCGACGGACGCCGTACCGTGGCGCTGGAAGTAGAACAGCAGGAAAAGCACAACCAGCGTCAGTGGAATTACGAACGGCTGGAAGGCCGGCGTCGCCACGTTCAGACCTTCGAGCGCCGAAAGCACCGAGATCGCCGGCGTCACCATCCCGTCGCCGTAGAACATGCCGGCACCAAGCAGGCCGGCGAGCATGATCATCCGCTGCTGCTTCCTGTTGCCCTTGGTGCCGTGCAGCGCCAGTGCGATCAGCGCCATGATGCCGCCTTCGCCACGGTTATCCGCACGCATGATGAACACGACGTACTTGATCGACACGACGATTATCAGCGCCCACAGAATCAGCGAGAGAATGCCCAGAACGTTTTCCGGCACGAGCGGGATCGGGTGTATCCCGGCAAAGACTTCCTTCATCGTGTAAAGCGGACTGGTGCCGATGTCGCCATACACCACTCCAAGCGCCGCCAGCGCCAATGCTGCTTGTTGCTTGCCACCTTTTGGAACACTACCGTGCATTGCACTACTCACCGTTACAACCTTTCATTTCGCCGCGTCATTGTGCACCGAGCGCCGATTTCAGGGAGGACACCTCGGCGTCCGACTCGATCAGCAGTTCATCAACTGCCTCGCCACCGAAAAGCGCCGCGAAGGGCGTGAGGTCCGCTTCCATGGCAAACGCCGGCTCGCGCCAGCCGTTCTTGACGTTGGCCAGCACGTTGGCGACGTAGACCAGATCAGACAGCGTCTTGATCTTCGTCAACGCGCGTGCCGTCTCGTGCTCCTGTACCGCCGCCAGCAGTTCATCCGACTGGCCCATCGCCGAGAGCAACGCGTGGCCGATGTTGTCGTGCCACTGAACAAGCATCTGATTCAGTTCCAGCCGATCTTCGATCAGCTCGGGAAAGTTCGCCGCGCGCGACAGCAGGTAAAAAACGCCGATGTCGTGCACCATGCCGGCGAACATCGCCTCGTCCGGAGTAATCCCGCCGACCTTGCGCGCCAGCAGGCGGCACAGTGCCGCCACATGCATCGAGTGCTCCCACAGGCGTTTCGACAGTGCCTCGAACGGCGCCATGTTCTTCGAACGCAGCAACTGCTCCATGGCAACGGCGAACGACACGCTGCGCACGGCTTCCATGCCGATGCGCGTGATCGCGCTGCGCACATCGGCAATCGCCCGGCCCGAAGGATTCATGGCCACTGAATTGGCCATACGCACGACCTTCATGCTCATCAACGGTTCTGCCTCGACCAGCCGCGCGAGGCGATCGATCGTCAGCTTCGGATCCTTCAGTGCATTCCTGACCTGGAAAGTGATGTCCAGAAAGGTCGGAAACGAGACTTGTTCGCTGGAAAGATCGCGGGCGATGTCTTCAAGAATGCGAAAGCTGATTTCGTCGGACATAAGGCTCTCTTCTGGCGTAGGACTGGAACCCTCTCGCGACAGCCATCACGCGGTCTGATCTGGTTCCAGGGCGGGGGAGGACGCGATTATGCCGCCGTTTCCCCGCACATTGCCAGCCATATACAACCGGAAGCCGCCACACGAACGGCGGTTGATACACCGCCGATACACAAATGAGAAGCGGGAGGCCGAAGCCTCCCGCTCGTTTCGTTTGCTTCAGTTTGCCAGATCAGCCTTCAACCACACAAAGCGTCGCCCCCTTGGCGACGGTATCGCCGCTCTTGCAGTTGATGGCCTTGATCACGCCGTCGCAGGGAGCGACGAGCGCGTTCTCCATCTTCATCGCCTCGAGCACGACGACCGCTTCGCCCTTGGTCACGGTATCGCCGACATTCTTGTTGAAGCGGATGATCAGACCGGGCATCGGCGCCTTGATCGGCGTGCCGCCGGCGTCTGCAGCCACCGGCGCCGGAGCGGCGGCGGGTGCGGCAGCCTTCGGCGCCGGAGCCGGCGCAGCCGCCTTCGGTGCCGGCGCGGCCACGACCGCACGCGGCGCTGGGGACACCGCGACCGGCGCATCGCCCGTCGGATCGACATCGACGCTGAAGTACTCGTTGTCAACAAACACGTTGAACGTACGCACACGCTCGGACTTCTCGGGCGTCGCCGCCTTGCGCTCGACCAGTTCGCCGGCCTTGGCCTTCTTCACCAGTTCGTCCTGTTTCTTGACGAACTCCATGGTGATCGGCTTGACGCTGGCCGGCACTTCGGCGCGGCCGTACTTCCATTCGAGGAACTTCTTGCCGGTCACCGGGAACTGGGCGTAGATCAGGAGATCGTCCATGTCGGCGGCCAACTCGCCGATCTCGGCCTTGGCCTTTTCCAGTTCCGGTTCGAGCACTTCGGCCGGACGGCAGGTGATCGGCTCTTCGCCGCGCGGGTAGCCCTTCAAGGCCTTCTTCTGCACTTCCGGGTCGATCGGCACGGCGGTCTTGCCGTACAGGCCGTAGCAGAGGTCCTTGACCTGGCCGGTGATCATCTTGTAGCGCTCGTCCGGCGTGTCGTGCAGCACGTTGTTGACGGTCTGCACGCCGACGATCTGGCTCGTTGGGGTAACGAGCGGGATCTGGCCGAGTTCGCGGCGCACGCGCGGCAGTTCCTTGTAGACATCGTCGATCCGGTCGAGCGCGTCCATTTCGCGCAGCTGGCTGACCAGATTCGAGAGCATGCCGCCCGGCGTCTGGTGCAGCAGCACGTTGATGTCGATGATCGAGATCTTCGAGTCGTCGAGCAGGTGCTTGTACTTGGGCATCACTTGCTTTTCGAGGATTTCGTTGATCTCGGCCAGCTTGTGGATGTCGAAGCCGGTGTCGCGGTCGGTGCCGAGCAGTGTCATGACCAGCGGCTCGACGGCCGGGTGCGAGGTGCGGTAGGCGTAGGGCGTCATGCAGGTGTCGAGGATGTCGACGCCGGCTTCGATCGCCTTCAGCTGGCTCATCGAGGCCATGCCCGAGGTGAAGTGGCTGTGCAGGTGGATCGGGATGGACACGGTCGCCTTGAGCGCCTTGATCAGGGCGTAGGCGTCGTAGGGGGCGATGAGGCCGGCCATGTCCTTGATGCAGATCGAGTCGGCGCCCATGTCGACCAGTTCCTTGGCCTTGCCGACGTAGTAGTCGAGGTTGTACACCTCGCCGCCGAGACGCGGTTCGGTCAGCGTGTAGCACATGCAGCCCTGGAAGTGCTTGCCGCTCTTCTTGATCTGGCGGACGACGGTCTCGAAGTTGCGGTAGTCGTTCAAGGCGTCGAAGGTGCGGAAGATGTCCATGCCGTTGTCGGCGGCGCGTTCGACGAAGGCGGTCGCCACGTCGTCGGCGTAGTTGCGGTAGCCGACGAGGTTCTGCGCACGCAAGAGCATCGAGAACGGCGTCTTCTTGGCATAGCGCTTCAACGTGCGCAGACGCTCCCACGGATCTTCGTTGAGGAAGCGGTGCATCGTGTCGAAGGTGGCGCCGCCCCAGGTTTCCAGCGCCCAGAAGCCGATCTCGTCGAGACGCTCGGCGACCGGGATCATGTCCTCGGTGCGGCCGCGCGTGGCGAACAGCGACTGGTGCCCGTCGCGCAACGAGAGATCCATGATCTTGACCGGATTGGCCGCTTGCGGACGACTGCTGCTGTATTTCAACTCGGTCATGTTTACAACGTTGTCACTCATTTTTAGCTCCACTAAGACTTGTCAATTGAATCCAGAAATCTGTTTGGCGGCTCGCTATCGGAGGTTCGAGAAGGCGCGCAGTTGAATCATTCTGCGCCCGGCCATCATCTCGATGCGTCCCGACTGCGCCCACTGTCCCGGCTCGCGCGGCGCGAGGGATGCGGTCGCAGGCGTAGCGACGGCTTCTGCCTGCGCCAGCGCAGCTTCTTCCTCTTCCAGGTACAGCTGAACGGCCGCCATGGCGGCGGCGAACTTTTTCCCTTGGTTGCTCATGGTCACACTCCTTTCGGGTTCGTCGGCCGAATCACAGCGGAATGTTTCCGTGTTTCTTCATGGGATTGGTATCGCGCTTGTTCTGCAGGATGCCGAGTGCCTTGATGATGCGCGCGCGCGTCGTCGCCGGGTCGATGATGTCGTCGATGTAGCCGCGCTGGGCGGCGACGTAGGGGTTGGCGACGGTCTCGTGGTATTCCTCTTCCTTCTCGGCGAGGAAGGCCTTGGGATCGGGCGACTGGCGTGCCTGGCGGCCGTAGAGGACTTCGGCCGCGCCCTTGGAACCCATGACGGCGATTTCGGCGCTCGGCCAGGCGTAGTTGATGTCGCCCCGGAGGTGCTTGGAGGACATGACGCAGTAGGCGCCGCCGTAGGCCTTGCGCGTGATCACGGTGACCTTGGGGATGGTCGCTTCGGCGTAGGCGTAGAGGATCTTGGCGCCGTTGCGGATGACGCCGCCGTATTCCTGCGCCGTGCCCGGGAGGAAGCCGGGCACATCGACGAAGGTGACGACCGGGATGTTGAAGCAGTCGCAGAAGCGGACGAAACGCGCGCCCTTGACCGAGGAGTCGATGTCGAGCACGCCCGAGAGGTAGGCCGGCTGGTTGGCGACGATGCCGACGCTGATGCCGTTGTAGCGGGCGAAGCCGACGATGAGGTTGGGCGCGAACTGTTCCTTGACCTCGAAGAAGTCGCCGTTGTCGACCGTCTCGATGATGATGTCCTTCATGTCGTAGGCGGCGTTCGGGTTGTCCGGGATGATCGAGTGCAGCGATTCGGCCCAGCGGTCGGCCGGGTCGGTGCAGGGCACGACCGGCGGCGCTTCGAAGTTGTTCTGCGGGACGAAGGAGAGCAGTCGCTTGATGTAGTGGATGGTGTCGGCCGTTGAACTCGCGGCGTAGTCGCAGATGCCGCTTTGCGACGAGTGCATGTCGGCGCCGCCCAGCTGTTCGACGGTGACGTCTTCGTGCGTCACCGATTTCACGACCTTGGGGCCGGTGAGGAACATGTAGGAGTTGTGCCGCTCCATGATGACGAAGTCGGTCAGCGCCGGGGAGTACACGGCGCCGCCGGCGCACGGGCCGAGGATGGCGGAAATCTGCGGGATGACGCCGGAGGCCATGACGTTGCGCTGGAAGATCTCGGAGTAGCCGGCGAGGCTTTCGATACCTTCCTGGATGCGCGCGCCGCCCGAGTCGTTGAGGCCGATCACCGGGGCGCCGTTCTTCATCGCCAGATCCATGATCTTGCAGATCTTTTCGGCGAAGGTTTCGGACAGGGAGCCGCCGAGTACGGTGAAGTCCTGGGCGAAGACGTAGACGATGCGGCCTTCGATCGTCCCATGTCCGGTGACGACGCCGTCACCCGGGATGATGGTGTTCTCCATGCCGAAGTCGCGGCAGCGGTGCGTCTTGAACATGTCGAACTCTTCGAACGAACCGGGATCGAGCAACAAATCGATCCGTTCGCGCGCCGTCAGACGCCCCTGCGCGTGTTGCTTATCGATGCGATCCTGGCCGCCGCCAAGACGCGCCTCCGCCCGCAGTTTCAGAAGATGCTCCAGTTGATGCTTGGTATCCATGCTGTTTTACACCTGACAATGAAGAAATCTTTGCGCTGCAACGGCGCACAAGATCGCAGCAGGTGCCGAAAATCAACATCAGGATCACCCCCCGATCTATTGCTCAATGCCGTCTTGTTTGTTCGCGATTCTATCGACTTTGGTCACCGCGCGACCATCATTCCGGCAAATAATTCCCTATCCAAAAAACGACGCACCGCCACCAAAAAAACGGCCGTCTCGGGTGAGACGACCGTCCTTAAAAAGCCAGCAGCAAGCCGGTTACGCGATGATTTTTCCTGCGTTAATTCAACAAGGTATCGGCATTCACGTAGGTGTAGCCGAGATCGCGCGCAACGGCCTCGTAGGTCACTTTGCCTTCGGCGACGTTCAGGCCGTTCTTGAGGTGGACGCAGTCCTTGAGCGCTTTTTTCCAGCCCTTGTCGGCGAGCGAAATCGCGTGCCCGATCGTCGCGTTGTTCAACGCAAAGGTCGAGGTGCGCGCAACGGCGCCCGGCATATTGGCGACGCAGTAGTGAACCACGCCGTCGACGACGAAGGTCGGGTCGGCGTGCGTCGTCGCGTGTGAGGTCTCAAAGCAACCGCCCTGGTCAATCGCCACATCGACGACCACGGCGCCCTTCTTCATGCGCGAGATCATGTTGGCGGTCACCAATTTCGGCGCCGCGGCGCCCGGAATCAGCACGCCCCCCACGACCAGATCGGCGTCAAGAACGGCCTCTTCGATGCTGTGCGCGTTCGAGAACATGGTGTTGATGCGGTTGCCGAATATCAAATCGAGCTGGCGCAGGCGATCGACGTTCTTGTCGATGACCGTAACGCGCGCGCCGATACCAACGGCGATCTGCAGCGCGTTGGTACCGACCATGCCGGCGCCGAGGATGACGACGTGGCTCGCCGCAACGCCGGGAACGCCGCCAAGCAGGATACCCATGCCGCCCTTCGATTTTTCCAGATGCGCCGCACCGGCTTGAACCGCCATGCGACCGGCGACTTCGCTCATCGGTGCCAGCAACGGCAGGCCGCCGTTTGCGCCGGTAATCGTTTCATAAGCAACGCAGATTGCGCCGGACTTGATCAAGGCCGCCGTCTGTTCCGGATCGGGCGCGAGATGCAGGTAGGTGTAGAGGATTTGGCCCGGACGCAGCATCGCACATTCCTGCGGTTGCGGCTCCTTGACCTTGACGATCATTTCGGCCGTGGCAAAGATCGACGCGGCATCGGCGGCGATCCTCGCACCAGCGGCGACGTACTCTTCATCGGTCAGGCCGATCGCGGCACCTGCTCCGGTCTGCACCAGCACATCATGTCCGCGCGACGTCAGTTCGCGCACGCTGGCCGGGGTCAGGCCAACACGATATTCGTGATTCTTGATTTCCTTTGGCACGCCGACTTTCATGACTGCACTCCATTTGGGTTAGGTGGAACAGCACGCGAAATCAGTGTTATCCAAGCCTTGGAAAAATAACAGGGTCATTAACTGAAATTGATTTTCATCACTCTCCCTAATACAAAGCACAAACTGATCGCCGATAGCCACACCACCAAACGCCGAAGGCCCGCCGGGGAATCCGGCGGGCCTTCGTTGGTTGTGGCAGGCTCAAGCGACCGCCTGAGCCCGAGTGCAGCGTGTTTGCGCGTATTCGGGCTTACTTGCCCTTTTCAGCAGCCTTAAGCGCCGCGAGTTGCTTGGCGTAGTGCTCGGGGACGATCTTGTCCCACAGCTCGGCGCCTTCGATGCCGCAGCGCTTCGGAATGAAGACCGGATCAAGCCCCATCTTCTTCTGCGCTTCGTAGTCCTTCAGCGTGGCAATGCCCGGTTTGGAGAGCAGAACGATGACGATGATGTTGAACCAGGCCATCGCACCGACGGCGGCCGAGCCGAAGTTCCAGACGACGTCGACCGAGCTCACCGAGCCGATGAAGGTGGTGGCGATGACGCAGACGCGGGTGATGACGATTCCGTAGCGGTAGCCGGGGCCGCTGGCGTCTTTCTTGAACAGGTAGGCAATGCTCGAATCGGCGTAGAAGGCGTAGGCGAGCACCGTGCTGAAGGTGAAGAAGAACAGGGCGATGGCGACGAAGGTGCCGCCGAAGCCCGGCAGGACGTTATTCACCGCTTCCTGCGTGAAGTTCGACTTTTCGATACCGGGGAGGAATTGCGAGATGAAGCCGCCGGCGTTGGCCGGGTCAGCGACGTTGAAGGCGTTGGTGGCGAGGATCATGACCGCGGTGGCCGAGCAGACGAAGAGCGTGTCGACATAGACCGAGAAGGCTTGCACGAGGCCTTGCTTGGCCGGGTGCGAGACTTCGGCGGCGCCGGAGGCTTGCGCACCCGTGCCTTGGCCGGCTTCGTTCGAGAAGATGCCGCGCTTGACGCCCCACTGGATCGCGAGACCGAAGACGGCGCCGTAGGCGGCGTTCTGGTTGAAGGCGCAGCTGAAGATCAGGCTGAAGATCTCTCCGATCTTGTCGGCGTGGGCGAACAGGACGACGAAGGCGAGGATGATGTAGGCAATCGCCATGAACGGGACGATCTTTTCGGCCGTCTTGGCGATCCGGCGGCCGCCGCCGAGGACGACGTAGGCGATCAGCACGGTGTAGATGAAGCCGGAGATCCACGGGTCGAGATCGAGCGAGTGCGCGGCGGCCTGGCCGAAGGCGTTGGACTGGATGCCGGGCAGTGCGAGGCCGCAGCCGAAGATGGTGAGGATGGCGAAGGCGATGCCGAGCGGACGGCTCTTCAGGCCTTTTTCGATGTAGTAGGCGGGGCCACCACGGTATTCGCCGTGTACTTGCTCTTTCCAGACTTGCGAGAGGGCCGATTCGATGTAGGCGGAGCCGGCACCGAGGAAGGCAATCGCCCACATCCAGAAGACGGCGCCCGGGCCGCCGAAGAAGATGGCGGAGGCGACGCCGGTGATGTTGCCGGTACCGACGCGGCCACCGAGGGCCATGGCAAAGCCTTGGAAGGAGGAGACGCCAGAGGCGGAGGATTTTCCGCTGAAGAGCTGATTCACCATGTCAGAAAGCAGGCGAATTTGCGGGAACTTCATCCGCAGCGAGAAATACACCCCGGCCAGCAAGCAGCCGTAAATCATGATTTGGCTCCAGAAGAAGTTATCTGTCGCCGCTGAAATGTCCAACAAACTCATATGAAGCTCCCTGTAGTCATCTAAATGCGATTAAAGAAACCTGCAGCCCGCCCCCGCTTTCCGTACGACCTTGCTTCAAACCCGCGCCACCCCTTGATTCGTATACGACACGGGGAGACAAAAAGACATTAAAACTATTTGATAAAGATCAGTTTTGCTAATATCTTTGGGCAAAAGAACTAAAATTCAGCGCGTACAGAAAAGCGGGCTGAGAATACCCTAAAAATTAGTTGTACTGCTTAACAAAATTCGCGCCTTTCTAGCCACCCCGCTCCGAGACTGCTTCATGACCCCGATCACCCCCGACCTGCTCGAATGCCTTGCCGCGATTGTTGAAGAAGGCGGCTTCGAGAAGGCCGCCAAACGCCTTTCCATCACCCAGTCGGCCGTTTCGCAACGGCTGCGAACACTGGAAACGCAGGCCGGCACCGTACTCATCGTGCGCGGACGGCCGCTTAAACCGACGCCGGCCGGCCGCCTGCTGCTCAAGCACACGATGCAGATGCGCCTCTTGCATACCGACCTCGAGCACGATCTGCGCAAGCTGAGTCCGAGTACGACCGGGACGACACAGACCGAGGACCGCGTGTCGATCGCGGTCAACGCCGACAGCATCGCTACTTGGGCGCTACCCGCATTTGCCGGATTGATAAAGTCTGGATTGCCGCTGGAGATCATCGTCGACGATCAGGACTTCACGCAGGAATGGCTGCGCGAGGGCCAGGTGCTTGGCTGCGTGACGACACTGAAGAAGGCTCTGCGTGGTTGCAAGGTGGTGTCGCTCGGAGCGATGGACTACGTCGCCGTGGCCAACCGCGAGGCGATCGCAAAGTACTGTCCGGACGGTTTTACGCAGCACAGCTTCCGCAAAATGCCTTTCATCGCGTTCAACCGGAAGGACGATCTGCAGAGCGAATTCATCAGCCGCACCTTCCGCTTGAAGCAGGTGCATCTCAATCAGTGTTTCGTTCCGAGTTCCGAGGGACAGGTGCGTGCGGTGCTCGATGGCTGGGGCGCAAGCGTGGTGCCTGAACTTCTCGTGCGTCCGATGCTCGAAGATGGGCGTTTGACTAACCTGGCACCGGCTTCGGCCCTGCAGGTCAGTCTGTACTGGCATTGCTGGAACCTCGATTCCGCCGTCCTCAACTCGCTGACGGCGGCGGTCATCGCAGAGGCCGGCAGGTCGCTGAAAACACTATAAGAATCACAGGATGAGCAGCAGAACCTTGTTTGACTTGCACCTGACGCGCTGACGAGGCCATGAGCAACGTCGAGGCGCGGCAATTCCGAACGCAGGCCGGCATAACCCAACTAGCGAAGACGAGATCCCCCATGCAAACCCACCCTTTGAAGTACCTGCAACTGCTATCAGAGAAATACCCGTCGATCCAGGCAGCATCGACGGCGATCATCAACTTTTCCGCACTACTTCAGTTGCCCAAGGGCACCGAGCACTTTCTTTCCGACATCCACGGCGAGCACGAAGCCTTCCAGCACGTGGTGCGCAACGGCGCGGGTTCGATCCTGCGCAAGATCGACGAGATGTTCTCGAACTCGATGTCGAAATCGGAACGGCGCAACCTCGCGACGCTGATCTACTACCCCGAACTGAAGGCACCGCTGATGCTCAACAGCGTGCCCGACAAGGACGAATGGAGCCGGTTGGCGCTGGTCCGCCTCGTGAAGTTCAGCCGCCGCTTGAGTTCGAAGTATCGCCGCGAACAGATCCGCAAGTTCCTGCCGCCCGCTGTGTCGGAAACGATCGAGGAGTTGCTCTACGACCAGGAAGGCGTCGAGCACAAGGCGGCGTACTACCAGAGCCAGATCGACACCATTGTCTCGACCGGCAGCGCGCTGACGTTCATTACCTGCCTCGCCGAGCTGATCCGCCACCTAGCCGTCGAACGCCTGCATGTCATCGGCGACATCTACGATCGCGGCCCCGGCGCGCACATCATCCTCGACATGCTGATGGAACATCCGCAGGTCGACATCCAGTGGGGCAACCACGACATCCTGTGGATGGGCGCGGCGGCCGGCAGCGAGGCCTGCATCGCCAACGTGATTCGCGCCAGTTTGCGCTACGGCAACATGGAGACGCTGGAGAATGGCTACGGCATCAGCATCCTGCCGCTCGCCTCGTTCGCCCTCGAGACCTACAAGGATGATCCCTGCGAGCAGTTCATCCCGAAAGTATCGGCCGACAGCGGCTTTACCGCGCAGGAAGTCCGCCTGATGGCGCAGATGCAGAAGGCGATGGCGATCATCCAGTTCAAGGTCGAGGCGCAGGTCATCAAGCGCCGGCCGCACTACCAGATGGACGATCGCCTGCTGCTCGACAAGGTCGATTACGAACGCGGCGTGATCAAGCTGAACGACACCGAGTACCCGCTACTAGACACCTTCTTCCCGACCATCGACCCGAAGAACCCGGACGTGCTTACCCCCGAGGAACAGGCGGTCATGGAAAGACTGGTGCTCTCCTTCACCAACAGCAAGAAGCTGCAACAGCACGTGCGCTACCTGTTCTCCACTGGCAGCATCTACCTCGCGCATGACGGCAACCTGCTCTACCACGGCTGCATTGCGATGAACGACGACAGCGAGTTCCGCGCCTTCAACGTCGACGGCAAGTCGTTCTCGGGCAAAGCCTTCCTCGACCGCGTCGATCGCCTCGCCCGGCAGGGCTATTTTGCGACCGACAACCCGGAGCAGAAGCGCTACGGCATGGACGTCATGTGGTTCCTGTGGTGCGCGCCGATGTCGCCGCTCTTCGGCAAGGAGAAGATGACAACCTTCGAGCGCTACTTCATCGCCGACAAGGCGACGCACGCCGAGAAGCGCAACGCCTACTACGCACTGCGCGACACCGAAGACGCTGCGCGCAAGATACTCAAGGAGTTCGGCCTCGACCCGGACACCGGTCGCATCGTTAACGGCCACGTGCCGGTCAAGGTAGTGAAGGGCGAGCGCCCGATCAAGGCCAACGGCCGACTGATCGTCATTGACGGCGGCTTCTCGCGCGCCTACCAGAAGCAGACCGGCATCGCCGGCTACACGCTGATCTCGAACTCACGCGGTTTGCTGCTCGCCGCGCATCAGCCGTTCGAGTCGACGCAAAAGGCCGTCTCAGAAGAACTCGACATCGACTCCGAGATGGAAGTCATCCACTCGCACCCCTTCCGCATGCGTGTGCGCGACACCGATCGCGGCCGTGAGATCCAGTCGCAGATCGACGAACTCCAGGCACTGCTACACGCCTACCGCGAGGGCTTGATCAAGGAGCACAGCGTCAGGTAGGCCTGCTCGCGCACAGCGAATCGGCGCCCGCGGGCGCCGATTTCACATCTGCCGACAAAAAAGCCGCGGTCAGGGGTGGACCGCAGGGCAATCGCACGAGTCTTATAGAAGACCGAGGATCTGAGCGCGATAGTCATCTGAGGTGGCAGCAATAA
>JADHEF010000764.1_pt1 | contig 27714 bp, 30 predicted proteins | sample 8952391 | NCBI WGS metagenome assembly JADHEF01 (sample SAMN16124439, study PRJNA663245) | bioreactor sludge metagenome | isolation source: sludge (nitrite) | place: India:Bengaluru | collected 2019-02-28 | reverse complement strand
GATCAAATTTTTTGATTTCCATTTTTTCCGGCATAGTACGTTTGTTCTTAGTCGTGGTATAGAAATAACCTGTACCAGCTGAAGAAACTAAGCGAATTTTATCACGCATGGTTCAGACTCCTTAGATCTTTTGACCTTGAGCACGTAGGTCAGCAACAACCTTTTCAATGCCCAATTTGTCGATAATACGCATACCTTTAGTGGTTAAACGAAGACGTACAAAACGTTTTTCGCTTTCTAACCAGAAACGGTGGTGGTGCAGGTTCGGCTCGAACCGGCGCTTAGTTTTGTTGTTGGCGTGTGAGACGTTGTTACCAACGACTGGACGCTTGCCGGTAACTTGGCAAACCTTAGACATGGTGTAACTCCATTGATTTAGCCAACAGCAAATCTGTATGGCCAGTCAAAAATAAACGGATTGAAATCATTCAAGGGGCGTTTTATATCAAAAATGCGCTTAAAAGACAAGCGATTTTCGTCAAAACGCGGCACGAACTATATCGATAGCTCATGCCTTGATCATTTAGCGGAGAAGTGTCTTCGAAATCAGCTTGTGAATCGGTTTATTGAACGGCGGCAGAATGTATTTCAAGCTATACAGCTTTGGATTCGACATTACTGAGCGTTCATGCGACAAACTGAAGAAGCCTTCTGGGCCATGGTATTTACCCATACCTGATGCACCGACACCCCCAAATGGTAGATCGTCCTGCGCAACATGGGTCAGTACCGTATTTTGCCCGAAATGCCCTGAATGGGTACGCTGTGCGACATAATCGGCACGCGCCTGATCAAAGTCGAAGTAGTATAAAGCAAGTGGACGCGGACGGCTATTAATAAAGTCGATGACATCGTCAATTTGATCATATTCCATGATCGGTAACAGCGGACCAAAGATTTCATGCTGCATGATCTGCATCATCGGGGTGACATTGGTCACGATGGTCGGTGCAATCTTGCGCAGATCAGCCGAGTTTTCACTGCGCGGATTAATTTCAATGACTTGCGCACCCTGTTCGCGTGCATCATCCAGATAACCTTGCAGACGGTTATACTGTTTATCATTGATAATCGAAGTGTAATCCTGATTATGGGTGATATCCGGATACATGCTTTCGACACAGGCTTTAAAGTGATCAATGAACTCGGCAGTTTTCCCGCGAGGCAGGAACATATAGTCTGGCGCTACACAGGTCTGACCGGCATTCCAGAGTTTGCCCACCGCAATCCGCTGTGCCACATCACGCAGATCAATCGACGGATGCACCAGTACCGGAGATTTACCGCCCAGTTCCAGAATCACCGGAACCAGATTTTCGGCAGCGGCTGCCATGACGGTTTTACCGACAGCAGTTGAGCCGGTGAAAATCAGTTTATCGAAAGGCAAACGACAGAAAGCATCTGAAATCACACCGCCACCATTCACTACAGCGACCAATTCTTTAGGGAAGGCTTCAGCCAGAGCTTTTTCCAGAACTTCACCAAAAGCAGCGGATGCACTGGAAATTTTGATCATGGCATGGTTGCCGGCCGCCAGTGCGCAAATCAAAGGGCCAATCGACAATAACAGCGGATAGTTCCAAGGTGCGATAATTCCGACTACGCCCAAAGGCTGATATTGCACCCAGGCTTTGGCCGGCTGATGAATAATGCCCACATGACGCTTGGAAGGTTTCATCCATCGGGTCAGGTTTTTGCTGTAATATTTGATATGTTCCAGACAGGTGAGCAGTTCACCAATCTTGGTTTCCCCGATGGAACGGTTACCATAGTCCTGATTAATTGCATCAGCAAATTGATCTTGATACTTAACTAAGATACGCTTAAGTCGAGCTAAACGATCGATACGTTCCTTTGCAGTCGGCAGAGGGTAGTGTAAGTAAGCGTGTTTTTGTTGCGCCAAGACTTCATTCAGATATTGGCTATCAAAAAAATGTGGTGTCATTGATGTTGTTTTTGTGTGACTGTTCATGCCGCACTACCATTATTCAAAAATCGATTAATTAATTTTTAGAGCAAATACTCTAATTAGTCAAGTGACTTTGTGTGTTAGCCTGCTAATGCATGAACTGAATGGTTATTTTAGGATGTCCCAAACCAAAACCTTAAAAACTAAAGAGCGTATCTTGCAGCTCAGTTTGCAGCTGTTTAACGAGCGTGGCGAACGATCGGTAACCACCAATCACATTGCGGCTGAACTCGGCATGAGCCCGGGTAACCTGTATTATCATTTCCGCAATAAAAATGAAATTATTAAAGAATTGATGGAACAGTACCAGCACCAGACCCTGGAAATGCTGGCGCTGCCGGATGACCGTGCGCTGGATGCCAATGACAAGGTGCATTATTTTCAGGTACTGAGCAGCCAGTTATGGGCTTACCGTTTCCTGCATCGTGATGTCTATCATCTGGTAGAAAATAACGAAGATTTTCGCAAGATGTATCCACGCTTTGCCGGTCAGGTGATGCAGCAGGGCCAGAAAATCTATAAAGGCTTTGTTAATGCAGGCCTGATGGACATGACCGATTCAGAGATTGAAGCACTGATTATTAACCTGTGGATTGTGCTGACCAACTGGACCAACTTCCTGTATATGTCGGGTCATCTGACCGATTCCAATACGCTGGAAGAAAAATGGGTCTGGCAGGCACTCCGTCAAATGGTATTCCTGGAAGGGGCGTATTTACGTGGTGAAAGTCGTCAAACCTATGAAGGTTTATTGAGTAGTTTGGGCTCTTCGGAACTTTTTGCCAGCCTGTCGTCGTCTAAAGATTCTGAATCTGAACAAACTATTCAGAATATCCAAGAAACGCGCTAGAATACTCGGCTTATTTTTTAATTTAACTGATTAGTGACTTAAACCAACATGAATATGACGACTGCTAACACCGCACGTTTATTGATTACTTGTGAAGACAAGCCGGGCATCGTGCAGGCTGTTTCGAGCTTCTTGTATCATCAAGGTGCCAACATTACTGCGCTTGACCAATATGCGACAGCAGCGCAGGGCGGACGTTACTTCATGCGCGTTGAATTTGAATTAGATAATCTTCAAAGTCGCAAAGAAAGTATTACCCAGACTTTTGCAGCGAATGTGGCAGAACGCTATGGCATGCAATGGCGTCTGGCTCTGGTCAGTGACGTGAAAAAAGTCGGTATTCTGGTGTCTAAAGTCGATCATGCCTTGCTTGAGCTGTTATGGCGTCATGCGCGTGGTGGCCTACCTTGTGAAATTACCAAAGTGGTGTCGAATCACGAGACTTTACGCGAAGCAGTTGAAAACTTTGGCATTCCATTCGAAGTTGTGCCGGTGACCAAAGACAACAAACCTGAAGCTTATGCAGAAATCGACCAGTTGATGCAGGGCAATGACCTGTTGGTGCTGGCGCGTTATATGCAGATTCTGGATGAAGAATTTGTCAGCAAGTGGGAAATGAAAGTGATCAACATTCACCATTCTTTCCTGCCAGCTTTCGTAGGTGCCAATCCGTACAAACAGGCCTATGAAAAAGGCGTGAAGCTGATTGGTGCAACTGCACACTATGTGACTGCTGATCTGGATCAAGGTCCGATCATCGAGCAGGATGTGGAGCGCGTGAACCATGACTTTACTGTTGAGCAGTTACGTGAACTCGGTCAGGACGTAGAACGTAATGTATTGGCCCGTGCGGTAAAATGGCATTTGGAAGACCGTATTATTGTCGATGGCAACAAGACTGTCGTGTTCCAATAAGACTTGCATTGAGTTTTAAAAAGGCATACGTTTAGTGTGCCTTTTTTGTTTTGATGCAAAAAAAGTCAGTTAAAGGTAGGATTAGCGGTTGCAAATGAAAACACTTCTCATTTATTATTGGCATACTTTAATTGTGCTAACCGATGAGCTTGATAGTTTGTTCCACATCATCTCCTCAAGGTAATAGATTTAATGAGTCAAGTTGCTGCGCCCCAAATGCCTACACCGCCGAATCAGATGAAAAAGAAAGTCATCTCTATCGTGGCGGCTGTACTGGTTGGGCATGTGGGTGTGTTATATGCGATCAGCCAGATGAAAGCACCTGAGCTGACACCCATTGATAAGCAACCCTTAAAAGTGCGCTTTGTAAAACTCCAGGAAGCGCCAAAACCTTTACCGCCAAAGCCGAAGGCCGAGCCACAAAAAGAGCCGCCTAAGCCAAAAGAAGTCAAAATTCTCGATAAACCACTGCCACCACCACCGAAAAAAGTAGAAAAAATCGAGCAGGTGAAAAAGGTTGAAGCGCCAAAAGTGGTTAAAGCACCGCCAGTTGAAGCAAAACCAACCCCAAGTCCGGTTGTGCCGACAGTGGTCACTGAAACTAAAGTGAAATCGGCACCCGCCCCAGTCGCGCCACCTGCGCCTGTGGCACCGCCAGCACCTGCTGCGCCGCCATCCCCGAAAAGTGTATTGATTGGTGGGGGCGTGTCCTGGCAGCGTTCACCAAAAGTCTCACTCTCTGCAGGTGAGTTAAAATCAGCCTGTTCGCTGGTGGTAGACGTTTCGGCGAATGAGCAGGGTAAAGTAGTCTCTGCGACTGCACGAAATTCAAGTTGTAGCCCGGCGGTAACGCGCAAAGTAGAAGCTGCGGTACGTCGTGCACAACTCACCAAATATGTTGAAAATGGTGTGGCTTATCCAACCCGTGTGGAACAGCCTTTCGATTTTCAGGTTAAATAACGGCTCACCCATTAGGAGTTCGAATATGAACTTTTCAGTTTATTGGCAACACGCTGATGCAGTCAGTAAAACACTGTATTTCGTGTTATTGGCAATGTCGATTGCGACATGGACCATTTTTGTGCTGCGTTTGATGGGCACTCGCCAGCTGAAACAGATTGCCTATGCTCAGTTATCTAAGGCATTGGAACAACTGAAAACCAAACTGGCTCCTTTGGGCTTTGAACAGCGTAAGGCAGTGGCAGAACAGGCGCTGTTACGCCAGATTTCAGCAGAAAAAGCCAATGCCGAAAAAGGTGTATCAGTTTTGGGTACCATCGCATCGATCTCTCCATTTGTCGGTTTGTTCGGTACGGTATGGGGCATCTTCCATGCGCTGGTTGCTGTTGGTAAAAGTGGTCAGGCTGGTCTGGCACAAGTAGCAACTCCAGTCGGTGAAGCCTTGATTATGACGGGCTTAGGTCTGGCAGTCGCAATTCCTGCGGTACTGGCTTATAACATCTGTGTACGTGCTAATCGTGGCTTGGCTCATGAATTACAGGATCAGGCACACGGTCTGTTGATTGATACCATGCTGCAACAGGAATCTGCTGCAAAAAAGTCTGATGAAAAAGTAACACAACAGAGTTTCGTGGGAGGTCAAGCTTAATGGCTTTTCAACTGGGTGAAGACAACGATGTAGGCATGAATGAGATGAACCTCATTCCCCTCATCGACATTATGTTGGTATTGATGATCATCTTTCTGGTGACAGCGACCGTTGCGAACCCATCAATTCCATTAACCTTGCCACAAACGACTGCGGAGATTATCGATCTGCCGCCTGAAAATGTCACGATTAGCATCAATGCCGAAGGTGACATTGCCTGGAATGGTGATGTATTGACGCTGGAACAGCTTGAAACCCGTTTTAATGAAGCGGGCCAAGCTGAACGTCAGCCGACCATTGTGTTGAAAGCGGATAAAGAATCACGTTATGACTCGGTGGCGCAAGTCATGTCGCGTGCGAGTGGAGCCGGACTCAGCGATATTGCCTTTGCAACCGATAACTAAGATTCAGATAATAAAAAAAGTGACTGCAATCAGTCGCTTTTTTTATGCCCATTTTTCATGAAACTTAATGGGTTTTTAATAAGGTGGTAAATTTGCTGCGTAATTTGTTCAATTTTGGCGGAATGGCAAAATTGCAATAGCCCTGGGTCGGATTCTTGGCAAAGAAGTTTTGATGATAGTCTTCCGCCGGATAGAAAGTCGGGGCAGGGCTCAGTTCAGTTACCACATTGATGCCATCGGCTTTCAGGGCATCCATCGCCTGCTGCGCCTGTTGCTGCTGCTCATCATTCAGATAATAAATCACAGAACGATACTGGGTGCCGACATCATTGCCTTGACGGTTTAATGTGGTTGGATCATGGGTCGCAAAAAAGACATCGAGCAATTGGTTATAGTTAATCTGGTTTTCATCGAAATCGATCAGAATGACTTCGGCATGGCCGGTATTGCCACCACAGACATCATCATAGTTTGGCTGAGTTGTGTGCCCACCTGCGTAACCGCTGACGACTTGCTGAACTCCCTGAATCTGTAAAAATACGGCTTCAGTACACCAAAAGCATCCCCCACCGAAAAGTGCCTGTTGCATGGTTGATTCCTCATTCAATTAAATAACTCAATCGGGCTGATGGTTAAATTCCAGCTCATCAGTATGAAAGATAAAAAAGCCTGTCCATACAGGCTTTTTGTAGGGAAGTATTAACGCGGCTGAACAGCACTTTCCAGCTGGATCAAGAGATTTCCATGGCGATCCAGTAATTTTAAGGTTTTAGCAAATACCTGATAATGCGTCACTTTAGCTAAAGCTTCATTAAATTTCTGATCAAGCTGATCGTTGTTCATGCAAGCCATACGGGTAGTAGCCATTTGACTCAGGGTCAGCGTGTCTTTTGCTGCTGTGTAGCTGCCCATAATCCGGTTACAGCTATCTGAACCTGAAACGCGCTGGGTACTGGCATCAAATTGCAGACTCGGAACATTGCGTGCGGTTGGCGCAGTCTTGATTTCAGTATTACCAATCTGGGTCGCAATCCAAGTACGATTTTGCAAAAGTTGTAAATGATTCGCGGTTTGTGTCGTGGCTGTATTGGGCACAGTTTCGCAGCCCATGACCGTTAGAACCGAGCCTAAAATCGCGATTGCAGTTAATTTTTTTAGCATGAGAGATACTCTGATCATTGACTAGCTATTTGTATATAAACAAAAAAATGATCAAGGTTCCAGTTGATTTTGTATCTTTATTGAAGTGGATTTGCTACACAGTTATCGCATGTCGGGTTTTGGTAGGCCCTGCCGGATCAGGCGTGAATAGTCCTGACTGGAGAGATTAGCGGTGCGTTCTACCCGTGGATTGACATGTGCCCGTTGATACCAAGTGTGCATATCCCAAGACTGTTCTAGTACTTTAAGATCATAGAGATAATTCGGTAAATAGCCGGAGGCCAGCAACCGGTAATCTGAGGGTAGCTGTTGTTGCGATATCGCCTGAACCATATCAAAGACTAGTGTGGTGCAATTACTGGTCAGGGTATTGTACCATTTTGGCTTTTGGGCCAGCTCATCGGCCTGACGCAGATATTCCTTGAATAGCGCTTTAGCCTGAGCTTGCGGCATTTTGACTGGGAAAAAATAGACCTGTTCACCACGGACATTGCTACGGGTATAGACAATATCCTTTTCATCCGATGCGACCAGACTCAGTTCATATTTTCGGAAAAAGCCACCAATCGCTGAAAACTCTTCATTCTTTTCCTTGCGGATTTCAATCGAGAAGGTGAGTGGCTTTTGATTGGCAAAATCGAAGCTGACCAGGGTATGGGCAATTTTAGGCCCCATCCAGTAGGAAGTAATGATGTTCACGCCAGTAATCTGATTCAGATCAAAACTGCGGCTTTCCCAGCGTTCGATATAGCGACCATCGGCCTGCCAGTCAAAGTTGCGGATATTGTGTAAGGTAACCTGATCGCCTTGCTGCTCATAATGCAGAAGCTGGGAAACCTCAGGATTCCACTCTCGATCCTGACGCGCTTCCAGACTGAAATATCCTAGCAGACAGAATAAAAAGGCCAGAAGATAAAGAACGCTATCCACTTGGCGGGAGATCAGATGCCGGGTGAAATAAATCCCGAGAACGACCAGCGCAAAGGTCAGCCAGAGTCCAATCAGCATCAAGCTGCCGATTTTTCCGAGGGGTTGATGAACCCAGAGCATCAGGCTGAACCACAGGCTCGACAGAAGGACGAATAAAGTAAACAGGCTGCCCAGTAGCCACAGACTCCAATGTCTGGAGATGTATTCGCGTCCCTGCATCATCACTTTTTCATGAGAAATAGGCTTTATTTTCTGTAGGTTGCGAACTCAAAAGCAATGCCGGTTTTGTCGTCGATATGTTGCTCGGCAGCGACTTTTTTAAATTCTGCTGGAATCGCTGGATAATAGGCATCGCCCTGTACATCCAGTTCGACATGGGTCAGTTCCAGACGGTCTGCAATATCCATAGTCTGTTTAAAGATTTCACCACCACCAATGATGAAAATGGTTTCAGGTTTTTCTGAAGCCTTTACATCTGCAACGGCCTGACTCAGCGCATCTTCAATGCTATAAGCGACTTTGGTGCCTGCAAATGCCCAGTCTGGATCACGGGTAATGACCCAGTTCACGCGTTTAGGCAAGGTACGTCCCATCGATTCTAGTGTCTTGCGACCCATCACCACCACACCGCCTTGGGTGATTTCCTTGAAGTGTTTCAGGTCGGCAGAGATATGCCAAGGTAGGTCATTGCCCTTGCCGATACAACGCTGCTGATCCATGGCAACGACGTGTACAACTTCTAAATCTTGAAATGACATGTATTGAATCCTTCTTATCAAGCCCAAAGTCCTTCGTGTAATTTTTTACTGGTACGAAAGAAAGGTTAAAAATCTATATTGATTGCCTTCATGCTTTAGGGCTAGGAATAATTTTGAAAGGAGTTGGCGATTTACGTGTGGTAAAAAACCTCTTCCTAGCCCTCTCCTAGGAAGAGAGGGAACTTTATAATAAAGAACATTAAACAGCGACAGGGGCTTTAATGCCTGGATGAGATTCATAACCGACAATTTCGATATCTTCAAATTTAAAATCGAACAGGTCTTTGATCTCAGGATTTAGTTTTAATTGACAAAGGCCGAGTGGCTCACGGCTAAGCTGCAACTGTGCCTGTTCAAAATGATTGCTGTACAAGTGGGTATCGCCACCAGTCCAGACAAAGTCACCAACCTCCAGATCACAGACTTGCGCGATCATATGCGTCAACAAAGCATAGCTGGCAATATTAAATGGTACACCCAAAAATACATCGGCACTGCGCTGATACAACTGACAAGACAATTTGCCATTGTGCACAAAAAACTGGAACAGGGTATGGCAAGGGGGTAAGGCGACCTGACCCGCTTCATTCGGGTTCCAGCCCGATACAATCAGACGGCGCGAATTTGGATTGGTTTTAATTTCATTGATCAACCATTTGATCTGGTCAAAACCATCTTGGTTATAGCTATTGTCTGCATTTTTGCTGGCACCAAAATTACGCCATTGGTGACCATATACTGGGCCTAATTCGCCTTCAGGACGGCCAAAACGCGCAGTTTGTTCTGCGGTCGCCCATTCATCCCAAATCGAGACTTTATTGTCTTTTAAATACTGAACATTGGTATCGCCTTTCAGGAACCACAACAGTTCAATCACGATAGAACGGAAATGAACTTTTTTGGTGGTGAGTAAAGGAAAACCTTGGGAAAGATCAAAGCGCATTTGATGACCAAATACCGAACGTGTACCTGTACCGGTACGGTCGCCTTTATCGCCGCCGTTGTCGAGGATATGTTGTAAAAGGTCAAGATATTGGCGCATAGTTCTCTCTATCTGAATCTGTTGAAAATCGCCGTTTTAACAGCAAAATGGATTATTTTGTAATCAATTTTCTGTCGAAAGGGACAATTTAAATTGCGCACATCATAGCATTTTTTGATGAGCTTTCATCGTCCAAATTGAGAATAAAAAAGACCTCCTGATGGAGGTCTTTTGATTGCAATTTAAGCGGTTTTGTGGCCAGTATGCGCTGTATGAATCAGATCAGACAGATCATAACCTAAGGGTGCTGCATAACTTAAATATTCGCGTTGAGTCGCTTCGTCCAGACTGGTGTCGCGATGTAATCACCATAAATATTCTTTATTTGGCTCGCCCACGAGTGCCGTCTGATAATCCGGATCGATTTTTAAGACCCAATAATCGCCCTTGGTAAACGGGATCCCATGCAAGCCTTCAGGTAAAAATCTGATTTCAAGCTTGGCATGTTCTGCATCGACAATGATCGCTTCAGCAATGGCTTCATCCACCTTGCCATTTTCATTCAAGCTCTATACCGCAGAAATATCGGTGCTGTCTTCAGGTTGGCGCTTCATCGGCAAGTGTGCAATGTCATACCAGGTACTTAAATATTGTTCTAAATTAAAATTTGAAACGGTACTTAAAGTCTGACTCATTTTTCTTCTCTGTTTAGTTCAATATTTAAAGTTTAGTTCAAGGTTTAAAAATGCCGCATCAGTGTAATACAGGCGGTAAAGCTCAAAATGATGTAATCATGTGGTGAAATGTTATCTGAAAATGGCCGAGCTACAGATTAAATCCACACGTTTGAGTAGAAAAAGATAAGGACTCATTTTGCGTATTTCAGGCTGAAAAAGCTTTGCAAGGCATTGGAATTGGCTTTGCTTTACATTTTTTTTGCAAAGATGATGGGTTTTGTAACTGTATGAGAAAGAACGGCTTAATTTGAATGCCGGAAAAATAGACAAATTTATTTACATTTTTAATGTGAAAGATAACATTTAAACGACTAGTATTCTCGGCTTGTTAACAATATGAAAGCCTAAATTACAGGCGAGGAGCGGTTGGTAAGGCATGATCTATGATCATCAAGTAAACATGAGCGAAGTATATGCTCCTGTCCAAGCGAATATCATGGTGCGTTCCCAATCGGAGCAAAGACCTAAAAAGTCATCCCAAAAAGCCACTGTCCGTAACGCTTCAGGCGTAAGCAATGGCCATCGTATCAATATCGAGAAATTTACCAGTTATCTGCAAGGCATTACCCGAAATACCAGTACACAGAAATGTGCGCGCAGTATTCGTGTCGGTCTGCAATCTTCTGGTGCGAAAATTGTGAATCATCCGGTCGCAGCAGCAGATTGGGGAAGTACCCTGATGCAGCTGGGTTATAAGAAAATTAATGCTTCTTTTGATCGGCCGAAAAAAGGCGATATCTATATTATTGACCGTACTCAGGGACATAAATATGGACATATCGCGGCTTATTCAGGTAGTGCCTGGGTATCGGATTTTAAACAGCGAGATCATGCGGTTTATCGCAATAAAAACGTGACTTATAGTTACTATCGTCTGGAAACTTACTTCTAAGAAAACACTGCGAAGTGATCAGTCCTCAAAACGCTTCGCACGGCTTTCATAGATTGAAACGATAAATAATCCAATCGCGGCAAAGCCAAGACATTGCAGACCCAAGGCAAATTTGCCCCATTGCTGGTGCTGTTCTGGTAAATAGCCAAACAGGGTAATTAAGGCAATGATGGGAATGACCCGGCTCAAGGCGCTAAAGCCATTTGCATAGGGATTGGATTTTGAGATTTTCAGGCGGAAATGGTGCAGTAAATGCACGACAATTCCAATCGCTAAACTCACCCCCACAAATACCGGATCTAACTGGGCCACAGTCGATGCTGTATAAATCAAAATACAGGTCGCGATGATGGCGATGAGTTTGATTTGACGGCTACAGCGTTCCGAATACCAGAACTCAAGCATGGGGTGAACCTGCATCTGATTTGTTCTGATTGAGCAGGGACAGTGGAGAAAACAGACAAATTGCCAGTGCCATAAAGGCAATGCCTTGTGCACCCGGAATCAGGATTTCGCCCTGTTGCATATTCATAAAAACTAAAGCAATCAATAAGGCAATTGGAATCCAGGTCAGTAATCTATACAGCAAACCGGTCGGATTTTTGCTGGCAAAGTGGATTTTGCAGTAACGACAGATCAGAAAAATGATGCCGGTACCGACAAACATCAAAATAGAATCTAAGGGCAGTGGTTCCATCCAGTACAAGCCTGCAGCTGTCGCTGCAATCACAATAAAGATCAATAGTTTTTTGAGAACAGATACCTGCGGATTAAACCAGAACTCAAGCATAATGATGAAAGAATAGAAGAGATAATCGGCACTTTAGCATATTTTGAGTATAAAAAAGCGAGGCCTTTGCCTCGCTAAATTACGCGATTTTCTCAGCTATTTTTTTGTGGACCCCAGTCATATATTTTCTTCTGATAGGCATACCACATCATCCACAAGCCAATCAGGATCATTGGTAGGCTCAGGAATTGTCCTTTGCTCATCCAGCCAATAAACAGTTGGCCATTGTCCGGCTCACGGAAGAATTCAACCACAAAACGTGCCAAGCCATAACCGATCAGGAACAGCGCAGAAACTGCCATACGTGGACGTGGCTTCGAGCTGAACCACCACAGTATAATAAACAGGATCAGGCCTTCACATAGTGCCTGATAGAGTTGAGATGGATGACGAACCAGTTGCAGCGGATCGGTCGGAAAGATCATGCCCCAGGCAAAGTTTGGGTCGGTGACCTGACGGCCATACAGTTCGCCACCAATAAAGTTACCAATTCGGCCAAACATCAAGCCTGTCGGTACGCAAGGTGCGATAAAATCCAGAGTCTGGAACCAGGTCATCTTATATTTCTTGCACCACCACAACATGGCCAGAATGACCCCGAGGAAACCGCCATGGAAACTCATACCGCCGGTCCAGATCTGGAACAGCCATAAAGGATCGGCCAGGAACTGAGAAAAACCGTAGAAGAAGACATAACCGACACGGCCACCGATGATCACACCGAGTGCACCGAAGAAAATCAGGTCAGACACCATATCCGGTGTCCAGCCACGTTGTTTGGCGCGAAACGTCGCCAATCCCCAGGCAAATAAAAATGCCAGTAAGTACATCAGTCCATACCAGTGGACTTGTAAGGGCCCGAGCGAAATCGCGACGGGATCAATATTGGGATAGGTGAGCATTCCTGTTCCTTGTGATTCTGTTTTGCACAGATTTTAGCTTAAAGCAAAGAAAAATGTTGTACATTCAATGTGTAAAGATCGAGAGCGTAAATTATGTGTATCGTGGCATTGGCTTGGCGGGTTCTGGATCAGAGCTCATTATGTCTGATTTCAAATCGGGATGAGTTCTATCAGCGTCCTACGCAGGAGCTGCATGAATGGGAGAATAGTCCGATAATTGCCGGACAGGATCTACAGTCGGGCGGCACCTGGATGGGGATTACGGCTTCCAGTCGCTGGGCGGTGATTACCAATTTTCGTGATGGGCAGGACAAAGGGCATTATCCGACTTCACGTGGACATATCATCCAGAACTTTTTAGATTCTGACTTAACGCCGATTCGTTTTGCCCAAGATATGGAACAACACCAGTGTGACTATGCTGGCTTTAACCTGTTTATGGGGGATCAGAATCAGGCCGTATATATGAGCAATCGCGGTGAAGCACCACAAGTACTGGCGCATGGCGTCTATGTGGTATCGAATGGCCTGATGAGCGAAGACTGGTACAAGACCCGACATTTACGTAAACGCTTTACCCAGGAATTTTTACCCATGCTGCAACACCAGGAGATCGCAGAAGCAGATTTATGTCATGCAGTCTGGGATATTCTGGAAGATGAGCGCAAGGTGATTCCTGAACTTCTGCCAGATACCGGCATCTCGGTTGAAATGGAACAGCTGCTGTCTTCGACTTTTATCCAGAGTCCGGCCTATGGCACCCGTTGCTCAAATTTTTTGAGAATGCAGCAGGGACAATGGCACTGGATTGAGAAGTCACAACAAGGTGCGACCGCAGGTCAAACTATTGAGAAAATAATTAGCCTAAAATAATCACCGGATATAAAAAATGCCGACAGATGTCGGCATTTTTTAGGTCACTTCAGGGTTTAAGCTTTAGGGGTTTCTAACGACTCACCTGCAATGACACCGCCATCTTTACGGGTAATCACGACTGTTGCTGAGCGTGGACGTGAATACGCACGACCAGTACTGATTAAATGTTCAGCTTGGTTTGCAGGCCAAGTGCCACCTGGATGTTGTACGTTTACAAAAATGGCTTTGTAGTCAGGTGTCATAGTGACCCCTGTAATTTCACAGCCAGCAGGACCAACCAAGAAACGGCGTAGCTTCGAGTCATCGAGCTTCGCACCCATAGGTGTTTTTTGTGTGCCTGTGCCCGCTGTTGCGGTTTGTACAGAACCATCGCTCACTGAACCAGGAAGTGCTGCCAGCATCATGCAGTTGGTTGTATCCGTATATGCACCATCGTCAGTTTGTAACCATAATACGCCACGGTCATCAAACCACATACCATCTGGGCTAGAGAAGTCATTTGCATCCGTCAAGCCAGAAAGGTTTACACCTGGGATTGAATCTGCTTCGGCACCAAATAGGAAAATATCCCATGTAAATGATGTTGCAGTAACATCGTCGCCTGTTTCACGGAAGCGAATCACGTGACCATTAATATTGCCACGTAGGCGGTTCGTTGCATCATCATCATCTGAATATTGGCGTGGATTAGCTGCATCAATTACATGTGCTGAACCGCGTTGTGAGTTATTGGTTAATGTGACATACACTTCGCCATTATGTGGATTTACCGCAACCCATTCAGGGCGGTCCATTTTAGTTGCGCCCGCTGCATCGGCTGCGATACGTGCATTGACCAAAATATCTGCTCGGTCTGCAAATTTGTATTCTGCATAGTTGGCAATCTTTGGATTAGACAAAGAGAGTTCTAACCATTGGCCTTTAGCTTCACCCGTTGCTTCATTGAAATCAAATTGCGCAACATAAAGCTTACCGTTATTCATGTATTTGTCGCCAGCCGCATAGCCACCGTTGACATCAGTAGGATTCCACGGAGTATCTGAGACAAATTTATAGATGTATTCGCCTTGTGAATCATCACCCATATAGAATGCAAGTGGTTTACCTGCAATGGCACGGCTAGCACGGCAGTCTTCATGAGCAAAGCGACCTAAAGCGGTACGTTTTACTGGCATACTACGATTATCAAACGGATCTATTTCAACAATCCAACCGAAAGTATTAATCGAGTTGCGATAATCCTCTTGTTCCGATGCACCGCTGATGACTGTGTTCCAACGGCTGAAATAATCTGGCGTAAAGATTTGTGGATTTCTAATGCTTTGCCAGTTATAACCACGTGCGCCATTATTGACTTTATAGCGTTTTAACGCATGTTCGGTATTGGCATCGCGTACATCCCCGTCTTCGGTGTCTTTTTGACGTGCGAGATATTGGTTGAAGTTTTCTTCAGTGGTGAGATAAGTGCCCCAAGGGGTATAGCCGTTACCACAGTTGTTGATGGTGCCACGTGTTTTGGTACCATCTGGGCTAAATGCTGTTTGTACCAACGTATTACCACGTACAGGGCCACGGTATTCCATTTCAGTTGCTGCTGTAATACGGCGGTTAAATGGCGAGTTTAAATCGACCGTGATTTCTTGTGTCTCAGGATTTTTGTTGATTGCAACAATAGAAACACCATGAGAGTTCACTTCACGGATCACTTCATCTTCAGTGATATCATCTTGATCAAATATGTTACCACGAGGGTGTAAGTCATCACGTTGTAAATATTCGTGATTCATCACCAATAAGCCAGTGTCCGATACAGTCGCATCAAAATTTTGCTTGCTGGTATTTAAACCAAAAAAGGTCATACCATCATGGTTGTCACCGACACGGCGTTCGTAGGATACACCACTAGGAATATTGTTTTCATCCCATACAGGTAGGCTTGGGTGTAAAGGATCACCTACCGCATGTAGGACTTTAAAATCATAGCCTTCAGCCACAGTAAATTGCTCTAAAGTGTTTTTATCCACTGGTTTGAAGGTTAATGATTTAGGTGTTGCAGTTAAATCTGGTTCATTCGGTGTTGCAGGTGTGCTTGGCGGAGTTGATTCTTCATCATTATCGCTACAGCCCGTAAGTGAGGCTGCTAAGGTTAATGCTATTGCACCACCAGCCGTCTTTTTAATTAAATCGCGACGACTCATCTGTTGGTTAAACAGTTGGTGAAATTCTGGGTTCCCCGAAGTGTTGCTGTCATAATCATCATTAAAAGCAATTTGATCAGTCATATTTTGTTCCTAGCAGTATGTGCTTGGTTGTTTTAAATGGTTATGAGTAAATTAACGGCTAAAAATGACAGGGAAGTGAAAGAATTGTTTCAATAAAATTAAATAAATCAGTATTTTATTTAAAATTAAAAACAAAAAGACAGCCAGAGCTGCCTGAGTAAGTCAATATTTTTGTTGTTTTGGCTGGTTATTATTATTCGGTCTTTAAACGACGTTTTTCAATCAGTTTCCCTGCCAGCAAACCCAGTTCAAACAGCAGCCACATCGGGACAGCCAGCATGATCATTGACAGGGCATCCGGGGGTGTCACAAACATTGCTACAAAGAAGCAACCCACAATAATAAAGCGCCGTTTCTCGATCAGAGTCTGTGTCGAAACTGCGCCAATCAAGATCAGAACCAAGGTAATAATAGGAATCTCAAAGGTAAAACCAAAGACCAGAAACAGCTTTAAACAGAAGCTGAGATAACTGTTGATGTCGGTCATCGGGGCTACAGTTTCAGGTGAAACACTGATAAAAAAATGCAGAATCGAGGGCAATGCCACAAAGTAGGCAAAGCTGATGCCGGTATAAAACAGCACGATACTGCCGATCAGAAGCGGCAAGGCCAGGCTCTTTTCTTTGGCATACAGCGCAGGCTTAATAAAGGTCCAGAGCTGATACAGGATAAACGGCATCGCAATCATCAGCGCGACAAAGAAGTTCAGCTTAAACGGTGCCATGAAGGTTGCAGTGACATCTGTGGCAATCATAGTTGAGCTGGTAGGTAGCTGTGCACGCAAGGGTTCAGACAACCATTGATAAGTCTGATTGGCAAAGGGCAGCAAACAGAAAAACAGGCCAATCAGGACAGCAACGACTTTAAACAAATGCTTTCTTAAGATGATCAAATGCTGGGTAATCGGCATCTGTTCAAGGTTCAGCGCTGCAGCATCATTTGAGGCTGGTGTGGTCGGTAAAGATGTCATACGGCCACCTTCATTTCTGTATAGCGTTGTTTTGAAATCATGGTTTGAATTGCTGTAGGCTTAGGTAAATACACGGAGGATACAGGCTGTTGCACCGGCTGATAGCTGAGCAAGGGCTGAGCAGACTGAGGTTTTATTTTTACTTGATCAGCTGCAATCGGCTGCTGCAAATCAGCCACTTGTGCCTGCATCTTGACTTCCAGTTCCTGAATCCGTTGCATTTCAGCCTGCATCTGTTCACGTAGCTCGGACAGGCGCAATTCACGATCAAGATCATTCTGAACATTGCTCACCATACGCTTGATCTTGCCGTACCATGTTCCGACAAAACGTACTGCTTCCGGAAGCTTATCTGGCCCAAGAACCAAAAGCGCAATAATCCCGAAAATCAGCAGCTCGGTCATTCCGATATTGAGCATAGCGGACTCTTAACTCTTGATCGACGTTTCAGGGGTTTTGACCTGGGCATCGATGATGCGTGGCTCTGCTAACTTGGCCTGTTCAGCTTCTTCATCTTTGACTGATTTTTTAAAGTCTTTAATTGCGCCGCCGACGTCTTTACCCAGATTTTTCAGCTTCGATGTGCCAAACAATAAAATCACCACAATTGCAAAAATCAGCACATGCCAAATTGATAATCCTGCCATTATTTTATCCTCCATATTTCATGCACCTATCTCAGCAGGCTTGTATGACAGCGCGGTGACGCTTTGATGACAGTTTGCCGACACGGCAACAGGGGAATGAATCACTCATATAAAAAATTTCATAATTCAATGAAAAGTATGCTGTGTTAGCATACAGCCTGATATGGAAATCTCAGCAGCATTGTCATGGCCTTGATTCTTCCCCTCCTGTCTTTTCTAATTGGTTATTGGGGGGTGCAATTTTTAAAACCGATTCGACCTTTTTTGGCTGCTTTACTGGCACGGATCCTGATTCCGGTACTCATTATCTACAATATGGTATTTTACCAAGAGGGCAGTTTGTGGCTGATTGCCTTCAGCTTTTTCTGTTCCTGCGTATTCTTTGCCTTGTTTTATTTCACCCTGAAAAATAAACTGCGTGCCTTATGCCTGAGCTATTTAAATGGGGCATGGCTGGGAATTCCTTTTGCACTGGCAGTTTTTGGCCCGCAAGCGACCAGTACCGTGGTGGCGCTGTACATCGGTGGTTCCTTGTTTGGCAATGTCTGTGCGGTGATGGCAGTCAGTGAAGCCAGACAAGATAGTGGCTATATTTTAAAAAATGTCCTGCTCTCACCGCCAGTGGTGGCATTGTCAGTAGCAGCACTATTATCATTTTGGGATTTGAGTCACTGGCAGCAAGTCGCTTGGGTGGAGATGCTGTATCAAGCCAATAAAGTGCTGGTCACTTTTAGTGGCATGTGTGTGCTGGGGATGTGGCTAAGTAATGTGCGGATCAGCCGCTTCGATTTAATGTGTAGTCTGCAACTGATTTTTTATAGAGGACTGTTTGCGGTTTTGCTGTGTGTTGTCGCCTATTATTATTTACCTATTCCGCAGCAGACGCTGACTTATGCTGTAATGCTGATGTTCTTTTTATTGCCTCCTGCAGCCAATATTGTAGCGCTGGAAACCCATTATCAGGGAACGGGCCATTCCGCCAAATATATTGCTTCGGGAACTTTGGCCAGTGCGATCTTGATTGCTCTATATGGGGTAATCATGCATGCGTTGATGCCAGGATTATAAAAACATAAAAAGGTCCTCTTGCCCTTAGGGCGAGAGTTAGAGAGGATGTAAAAGCTTTAGAAGAATGATTTTCCCTCTCCTTAAAGGAGAGGGCTGGGGTGAGAGGAGGAACTTACTTCTCCAAACTCTTCTTAAACAACTGCATCGCCTGTCCACGATGACTGATTTTATTTTTCTCTTCCTTACTCATTTCTGCACTGGAAATTCCGAGTTCCGGTAACCAGAACAAGGGGTCATAGCCAAAACCATTTTCACCACGCGCAGCTTCCAGAATTTCCCCGTGCCAGATACCCTGAAAGACTTGCGGTAAGGGATCTTCGGCATGTTGAACCAGTGCCAGTACGCAAACAAACATGCCCTCAATCACTTCACCATCTTGGCGTAAGGGTTTGAGATCGGCCAGCAGTTTTTCATTATTGGCGGCATCGTTGCCATGCTCACCGGAATAACGAGCCGAGTAAATGCCGGGAGCGCCGCCAAGAACTGGCACACAAATGCCTGAATCATCTGCAATAGCAGGTTTTCCGGAAATTTTAGAAGCATGGCGAGCCTTAATAATCGCATTTTCTACAAAGCTTAGACCATCTTCGATCGCATCTTCGATATTCAACTTGCCCTGGGCCACGACTTCAACCGGCAGTTGTAGCTCGGCAAACAGTTTTTCAAACTCGGCAATTTTACCTTTGTTATTACTTGCCAATACCAGTGTGCCTTGGGATAACCAGTCAGTTGCAGCCATGTCAAAAACTCATTATTAGATAAAGAATGGGCGCTATTTTAGCAATGGATGAAGAATTTGCGGCAATAAAAAAGCACCCGAAGGTGCTATTTATACCATTCAGCTTATTGTGCCTGAATCCATCTGTCGGCACGGTCACGCGCCTGACGGATCTGCTCTTGGGTCAGGTTGGCCGCTAAGGCAGTTTTTCTGCCTTCCGATAGCGTAATTACCTTATTGTCGAGCATGCCATCACGGGTAGACAGTTCATACCACTGGTAAGCGCCCATATAGTTTTTCTTTTTCTCTTCCATCATTGCCAGATTAAAGCTGGCACGGTTATCGCCACGGCTAGCCGCTTTTTCAAAATACTGACGCGCCAGCGCTTCATCTTTTCTGGTGCCAATACCATCTGCCAGCATACGGCCGACATTCAGTTGGGCAACTGCCAGACCTTGATCCGCAGCAGCTTTATACCAGGCAAAGGCCTGTCGTTCATCTTTTTGAATGTCTTTACCATACTGGTATTTGGTGGCCAGATAAAACTGTGCGCCGGCCTGACCAGCTTTCGCTGCTTTGGTCAGACTGTTGATATCCATGATGGAATACTGAGCCGCTTGACTGGCAACAGATGGACTAGGTGCAACATAATCTGCATGGGCTTGCATGCCAAAAAGTCCCGCCAGTAGCGTCGTACTTAATAATAATTTTTTCATAGCGCGCTCACTCGATAAATTGCGACTTCACCAAATAGATTAGGGAGATGCTTGCTCAGCAAACTATCTTCTTGATTCCCGTTCACAGCGAGTCGATTAATAATTTTGATGTTATTTTCCGCACAAAGTGCTTCAAAATCACGAAATGTACATAAGTGGATATTCGGGGTGTTATACCACATATACGGCAAGGCTTCAGAAACCGGCATTCTCCCTTTGATTGCCAAGAAAGACCGGGTCTTCCAGTGCGCAAAGTTCGGAAAGGTAATAATGGCCTGTTTCCCTACACGCACCATATCACGCAATAATACGTCAGGTGCATCTACAGCTTGCAAAGCTTGTGCCATGACCACATTGTCAAAAGACTGGTCGGCAAAACGGCTTAAACCAAGGTTTAAGTCTTGCTGGATGATATTTAACCCGCGACTGACTGCAATTGCAATCTTTTCCTGATCAATTTCTAATCCATATGCACGAATATCGTGCTTTTTGCTCATTTGTGCCAGCAGTTCACCATCGCCACAACCAAGGTCGAGTACGCTAGAACCGGGCTTAATCCACTTTTCAGCGAGTTGTTGATCGATACGCATTATTATACGGCCTCCTTTGGTGTTGCTTTCAGGTGTTCTTCACCCCCCAGGAATGCACGCAAAGATTTTACATAGAGCGGAATAGGGAACAGGAAAGAGTCATGACCCTGTTCGGCATCAATATCCAGATAGCTCACAGGTTTGTGATTGCTGATCAAGGCATCCACGATTTCCTGTGAGCGGGCAGGGGTAAAACGCCAGTCAGTGGTGAATGACACTACCAGGAACTTGCACTGGGTATTGGCCATGGCTTTTTTGAGCGACTGTTCATATTCACGCGACGGATCAAAATAATCCAGTGCCTTGGTCATGATCAGATAGGTATTGGCATCAAAGTTACGGCTGAACTGCTCACCCTGATAACGCAAATAGCTTTCGACCTGAAATTCGACATCGAAACCATACATAAATTTACCTGATTTCAAATCGCGGCCAAACTTCTGCTTCATGGCCTCTTCGGATAGGTAAGTAATATGGCCCACCATACGCGCCAGAATCAGACCACGTTTTGGATAGCTGTCATTTTCCAGATAACGGCCATTATGGAAATCTGGGTCTGACAAAATCGACTGACGTGCCACTTCGTTAAAGGCAATATTCTGTGCAGAAAGCTTTGGAGCGCTGGCAATGATCACGCATTTTCTTAAACGGTTTGGATAATCCACTGACCATTGCAATGCCTGCATGCCACCCAGTGAACCACCAATGATGGCATCCCAGGTATCAATTCCTAAACGGTCAGAGAGCAGGGCTTGGGTTTTGACCCAGTCACGTACCGTAACCAGTGGGAAATCCGGACCATACGGGCGGTTATCATTTTCAGGGTTTGGCGAGATCGGGCCTGTAGAGCCATTACAGCCACCAATATTATTCAGTGAAACCACAAAGAATTTTGACGTATCAATGGCTTTGCCGGGACCAATACATGAATCCCACCAGCCGGCTTTTTTATCATCTTCATGATGATAGCCAGCAGCATGATGATGACCGGAAAGGGCATGACAAATCAGAATGGCATTGGACTTATCGGCATTGAGTTCGCCATAAGTTTCAACCATCAGTTCAAAACGTGGGAGGATGCGACCGCATTCAAGCTCTAACGGCTCTTCAAATTGGAACTTTTGTGGGACAACAATGCCCACTGAGTCAGCTGGAAAAGACACGGGGAGGATTCGCCTTAAATCTTTAGTATGAATAATAAAAGGATACCATTTGCCGGTATCCTTCTAAAGTCATTTTAGTGCTATGAATTATCGCAAATTCTAATACAGCCGTTTAGACCGCAGCAGCAATCACCTGATCAGTGCTTAACACACCCTGATCAATCAGGCGATTGGTCGAGGCAATAATTGCTTCAATGGAAGAGGTTACGATGTTGTCATGTACCCCGGCACCAAAGGCAGATTTACCGGTACCTTTCACTTGAAGTTCGATCAAGGCTAAAGCTTTGGCATGTGCACCCGAACTGATGCTGCGCTCTTCATAGTTTAGGACATCAATTGGTAACTGAAGTGCATCCAAAATCGCAGAAATTGGACCATTGCCTTCACCACGAACACGACGTGACTGGCCATCAATTTCAAGATCAAGCTCAATCACCTGATTGCCATTGTCATCTGACAATTTGTAGTTTTTCGCAGAATAGTGAACGTTTTTAGCATCCACATAGGTTTCCTTGAACAACTTCCAGATTTCGGTCGCGCTGATTTCAGTGCCTTGCTCATCGGTACGTTTTTGTACGATCTGAGAGAATTCAATCTGTAAACGACGCGGCAAGATCACGTTGTAGTTCGATTCTAACAAGTAAGCAATACCGCCTTTACCTGATTGTGAGTTAACACGGATCACGGCGTCATAATCACGGCCTAAATCTTTCGGGTCGATTGGCAAGTACGGCATATCCCAGATTTCTTCGTTTTTCTGGAACTCGAAACCTTTTTTGATGGCATCCTGATGCGAACCCGAGAATGCAGTAAACACCAAATCACCGGCATAAGGATGACGCGGGTGCACAGGTAAACCAGTACATTCTTCCACAGTCGCAATGATTTCATTGATGTTGGAGAAATCCAAGTTTGGTGCTACACCTTGGGTATACATGTTCAAGGCAATCGCAGCCACGTCGACGTTACCGGTACGCTCACCATTTCCGAAGACACAGCCTTCAACTCGGTCAGCACCAGCCATAATTGCCAATTCAGAAGCGGCAATGCCACAGCCACGGTCGTTATGGCAGTGAACTGAAATGATCACGCCATCACGACGCTGAATGTTACGGTGCATCCATTCGATTTGATCGGCATAGATGTGTGGACCTGAAACTTCTACCGTTGCAGGCAAGTTCAAGATCACTTTATTCTCTGGAGATGCTTCCCAGATTTCAGTGACGGCATCGCAGACATCTTTCGCGACTTCTAATTCGGTTGCAGTAAAACACTCCGGGCTGTACTGAAATACGAATTCAGTTTCCGGCTGTTTTGCGGCATATTCTTTCACTTTTTGTGCAGCATTAATGGCTAACTGTTTTGCACCCTCAACATCAACATTCAAGACTTTATTGCGGAATGTCGGCGAGTTAGAGTTATAGATATGTACAATGGCACGTTTCGCACCTTGTAAAGATTCAAAGGTACGCTGAATCAAATGATCACGTGCCTGAACCAAGACCTCGATATAAACGTCATCCGGAATATGACCTTCTTCAATCAATTTACGGGTGAAATCAAAGTCAATTTGCGATGCTGACGGGAAGCCGATTTCAATATGTTTGAAACCGATTTTCACCAACATCTGGAACATCTTGAATTTCTGCTCCATGTTCATTGGCTCAAAGATCGCTTGGTTACCGTCACGCAGGTCGGTACTCATCCAGATTGGCGCTTTATTGATTTCGTTGTTCGGCCATTGACGGTCTGGTAAGTCCACACGTTGATACATGCGACGGTATTTTTTACTTGGATCAGCCAACATCATGAGAGAGCTCCTTATGCTAACTTGGGTACCGTAATCTTGGTTAAAGCGGTGCGTGGGTCAGCGGCATAGATTTTGTCTATTCATTGGGTTTTAGTGACAGTCTGGTTCAAACCTGAAATATGGTCTAAATATTGGTGGTTTAGCTCTACCAAATGCACTAAATACCTTACTTATAATTTAAAGTTTAATCCACTTATCCCGAAAAGTTTTTGCTATTTTTATGGATTTTAGTCGTATGTTAATAAAGATTTTCTTATAAACTTTAAGAATTGAAAAATATTTTCACTTATTCTAAATATTGTATTTTATATTTTCTTAATTTGGACATAAAGCGTTATTTATTACGTTCAATTGTGCCACAACTCAGTATATTTTAATAAACAATAGATCCAGTTGTTTTTAAAGATCATTGAAGACAGAGCCTCTTTTAAAGTTCAGCCCATTTACGCATTAAATTATGATACAGGTTGGTCAGTTTCATAACTTCTGCATGCTGATCACCCAGCTGCATTCTCAAGTTTTGAATACTCTGATCCAGATTAAACAACATATGCCGCTCTGCATCATCCCTGATCATGCTTTGTACCCAAAAAAATGAAGCAATTCGACAACCGGAAGTGATTGGCGTAACTTCATGCAGGCTGGTGGATGGATAAAGAATCATATCGCCGGCAGGCAATTTTACTTCGTGATAACCGTAAGTGTCTTCGACTACCAGTTCACCACCGACATATTCGTCCGGCTCGCTTAAAAAAACCGTACAGGATAAATCCGTTCTGAGGCGTTCACTGCTGCCGCGAATACGACGAATTGAATTGTCGACATGAAAGCCGAAAGATTCATTATTTTCATAGCGGTTAAAAAGCGGGGGAATAATATCCAGTGGAATCGCCGCCGATAAAAACAGAGCATGCTGTCCCAGCGATTCCAGAATAATATTGCTGAGATGATGAGTGAGTGAATGATCTTCAGGTAATTGCTGATTCTGTTTCACGGTGGCAGAGAGCGTACCCGCGGTAACCTTGCCATTGACCCACTCAATCTTATTCATCTCCTCACGGAAATATTGCACCTGTTCTTTGCTCAGTACATTTGGAATATGATGCAGCACGAGAAACCCCTGAATAATCGTCTTTTAAAAATAACATAGCCCCCATCAGGAGGCTATGCGGTTGCATTGAATTAATATTTAAAGTTGACTGCTAACACTGCACTACGTCCTTCTGCTTCAGTAGCATAGTGAGAAGCATAGGCTTTAGTGAAGTAACGTTTGTCAGAAAGGTTATTTACATTCAACTGTAAATCCACATTTTTGTTAACGTTATAACGCGCCATAGCATCGTAGCGTACATAAGATGGAGCCCATTTGATGTTTGCAACATCACCATAAACTTTGTCTGAATATACTGCACCACCACCCAAAGTTAATTGCGGCAATATCTTATAGGTAGTCCATAATGTTGCTGCTTGTTTAGGTACATTAGGCATTTGGTTGCCATTATAAATGGCATTATCTGTACAAGTTGCTGTTGAACCTGAACCACGGCATGATTTACCATTTTTTGTTAATTCACTATTAAGATAAGTATAACCTGCCGAAATATCCCATTTATCGGTAATTTGACCATTTAATCCTAATTCAACACCATCAACTTTACTTTCACCTACATTCGCATAAGTTGTTGGGTCAAGTTGTACACGAGTATTTTGTTTTTCAGTACGGAAGATCGCTGCTGTTAAATTCAAACGATCATTTAATAAGTCCCACTTAGTACCTAACTCGTAAGTTTGTGCTTCTTCAGGATCGATCATTTGGTTATTAGCATTTATGGTTTCGCTGTTATCTCCCCAACCAGCATTTAAGCCAACAGGACTGGCAGAGGTAGCATAACTTGCATAAATTGAACCATTTTCAACAGGTTTAAAGGTTATACCTGATTGATATGTAAAGAAGTCTGAATCATTGTTAGCTGTATATGCAGCAGCTGAAGATGTAGCACGAAAGTTTTGTGCAGCTTCAAACTTGTCCCAGCGCACACCAAGATCAAGTAACCATTGTGGTGTGATTTCAATACTATCTAATAAATATACAGAAGTGCTTTCAACCGTGGCATCAAAGTCTTGGCGGGCTTCTAGACGATCTAAAAATGGTTTTTGAGTTGGATTGTTTAGAGAAGTACACCAATTGCTTGAAAGGTCTTTACAGTCGCTGTAAAACCCAGTTGAGGAAACTTTGCCATCTTTACTGTTAATGATGTTATAACCACCTTTGTCAGTTTCTTGCTTGCTGTATTCAGCACCAACATTAAAGCTATGATTAATGGCACCTGTAGCAAATTTACCTATCAATGCTAATTGATTTGTAAAGGTATCGCTATCTGTGATGGCAGAGTTTTGACGATGCCATACTTGGCCATTAGCTACATTGCCTTTAGAATCATCAGGGTTTGTCCAGACATAATCATTTTTAGATTTGCTGTACATTGCAGTGTTTGTAACGGTTAGATTGTCAGTTAAATCATGTTCTAACTTGATTGTCCCTGCTTGGTTCTCTTGTTTTTGGAAGTCACGATCTTTCCAACCATAATAAACGCCTTGTTTTACTTCCGCAGGTTTACCTTGTGGTTTACCTAAACCAGCATCCCAATATGGTATACCTGAATCGGGAGTATCATCCGATTTTAAATAGTAATAACTTAAAGTTGCACGAGTAGGGGTGTCTAAGCCGAAAGTAATACTAGGGGCAATACCAGCACGTTTATATTCAGCACCATCAGATTGACCTGCTTTCTCATTCATGTGGCCCATAACGGCAACACGTGTAGCAATCCCATTGCCAAAATCTTTGTTGCCATCAAGCGTCACACGTGCGTAAGCATCTGTACCGCCAGCAACAGTACCTTCTAAAAAGTCACCTTTTTTGGCCACTTTAGAAATCATGTTGATGCTACCGCCAACAGTACCTGCACCACCCATAGCAGAAGCAGAACCTTTGGTGACTTCAACTTGTTCTATGGCAAACATTTCACGGTTTTGTGAGGTTGAATTACGAATACCATCTAAATACATTGAGCTTTCAGAGCTATAGCCACGGATAAATGGACGGTCGCCATTCGGGTTGCCGCCTTCACCCGCACCCAAGGTAATACCCGGTACAGTACGTAAAGCATCAGAAAGTGTAGTGACTTGAGTGTCTTCAATCAGTTGTTTAGAAATGACTGATACAGATTTAGGTGTATCCAGTAAGGGTGCAACAAATTTCTTATTTGCGGAATTATCTACTTTTAAACTTGGTGTCTGTTCAGCTTTAACTTCTTGATGAATAGTTTCGAGCTTGACCACATTTTCATCAGCCACAGCATTTACAGTTACAATCGAGAGGGAAGAGGCAATCGCCGATGAAACGAGTTTTTTACGTGATTTGATAAACGACATGTGGGAACCCGAAAAAAGCATAAAATTTATGTATGCGAATAATAATAATTCTTATTTAAATTAAGAATTACTTTTCGATAGGAAATGACGATTTTAAAAATTATATTAATTGCCTTTAGCGATGTTATAGTGTATCAAAATGTTTCTAAGTTAATGTATTTAAACTAAATCTGATTAATAGATTATTATCTTTACTTTTATTGAGATTATTAGAGTTTAAAAAAATTGAAGAAAAGATAAAGAAAAGTTTACTAAAAGCACTATAAAAATCCATAAATGCAGATTAAAGAGATGATCTGTCCAGTTTCAGTAATCAATATATCTATTCTTATTTGAGGGAAGGGATATTTAATCAAAGAAAAATGAATTTGACTGAATAAATTTGATTATTACAGCATTAATAAAGACGATTCAAGTATTGTGTTTTGTATATCTGCAAATGTTGTCATATAATGTGGCACATTTTTATAAACCTGTTATTACCAAATATATAGAGGAAGCCATGCAAGTAACTTCTGAAGCGGTTTCGGGCGTTGCCCG
>JADHEF010000762.1_pt1 | contig 27768 bp, 20 predicted proteins | sample 8952391 | NCBI WGS metagenome assembly JADHEF01 (sample SAMN16124439, study PRJNA663245) | bioreactor sludge metagenome | isolation source: sludge (nitrite) | place: India:Bengaluru | collected 2019-02-28 | reverse complement strand
GTGGCTTTTTTGCGCTCAATGCTTTGCCGGTTAATGGCGGCCCTATCTCGCAGATACCACATCGTCGATGACTACGAACCAAGTGCGCTGGATTTCAGCGGAGCGGTGTGAATTTTGCAGGTCCGACTAAGTCAGTGACGAATAGCCGGTGCCGAAGTCGTCGAGGGAGAACTCGACGCCGATGTCGCGGCACGTGTCGATGATGCGTGACACCCGTTCCAGATCCTTGAGCGCGCTGGTTTCGAGTACTTCCATCTCGATGCTGCCCGGCTTGAACGTTGGATGTGCGGCGAGGATTTCCTGGAGGCGTTCGACGAAGTTGGCCTGCTGCAGCTGGCGCGCACCCAGGTTGATGCTGACCGGAAGATCGAGTCCGTCTTCCAGCCATTGCTCACGATGCCTGAGCACGGTCTCGATCACCCACTCGCCGAGCTCGACCGCGAGCGGATGGTCCTCGATCAGCGGCAGGAACTCGAGCGGCGGCAGGAGCCCCTTCTCGGGGTGCTGCCAGCGGATCAGCGCTTCGGCCCCGATGACCGCACCCGAACGCATGTTGACCTTGGGCTGGAAGTGCATGACGAATTCGCCGGCAGCGAGTCCGCGCCGTATCTGCTGCAGCGTTTCGTTCAGTCCGCGCACGCTCCGGTCCTGGTCGGCGTCGAACAGGTGGTAGCGGTTCTTGCCGGCGAGCTTGGCCTGGTACATCGCCTGGTCGGCCTGGCGCAATAGCTGGTCGGCGTCGACCTCGTCGCTTTGCGGGTAGAAGGTGACGCCGAGGCTGGCCGACACCTGCAACAGGAGGTCGCCGACGGCGATCGGCTGAGCCGCAGCGGCGAGCAGGCGGTTGATCATCGGCAGGCTGGCGGCGGCGTCGGCCAGGTCGAGCAGCACGACGACGAACTCGTCGCCGCCCATGCGGGCGATCGTGTCCCCCTCGCGCAGCGCGTCCTTCATCCGGCCGGCCAGGGAGAGCAGCAGGAGATCGCCGGTCTCGTGTCCGTGCTGGTCGTTGATCGCCTTGAAGCCGTCGAGGTCGAGGTAGGCCACCGCGAGCAGCGCGTCGCGCCGCTGCGCCTGCGCCATCGCCTGGTGCATGCGGTCGGCGAGCAGCGTGCGGTTGGGCAGCGTCGTCAGCACGTCGTAGTGCGCGATGTGTTCGAGCCTTTGTTCATGTTCCTTGAGTGCCGTGATGTCCGAGAACAGGGCGACGTACTGCGTGGGCTTGCCCTGCGCGTCGTAGACGGTGCTGATGTTCTGCATTTCGGCGAACAGGTCGCCGTTCTTGCGTCGGTTCCATAGTTCGCCATACCAGTGGCCGTCGTCGATCAGGCTGCGCCACAGTTCAGCGTAGAAGACGTGATCTTGGCGACCGGAATTGAGGAAGCGCGGATTGCGCCCAAGCGCCTCCTCGCGCGCGTAGCCGGTGATACGCGTAAAGGCTTCATTCACGTCGATGATGTGCCCTGCAAGATCGGTGATCATGATCCCTTCGCGTGCATGGGCGAAGACGCTGGCCGCGAGCTGTAGCTGGTTTTCGGCGTCCTTACGCCAGCTGGCGTCGATGCCGATGCCCATCAGGTAGGTCTGTCCCGGCGTTTCGAACTTGACGCTGTTCAGGAGGAAATGCACGGAGCGGCCATCTTTGGCCAGCAGGGGCGCTTCGACCGAATGCGCGCCGGTCTCCATCGCCGTCCGGGCGCTCGCCAGCAGCGCCTCCTCGGCGCCCGGGTAGAACCATTCGGTAACGTGGCGGCCCAGCATCTCGGCGGGCGAGAAGCCGAGCAGCGTTTCGTGCTGCTTGTTCCAGCGCTGCAGGCGCAGATCCGGGTACGAATAGAGATAGAAGATGCCGGGCAGGCTGTCGAGGAGGAGCCGCGAGAACGCCTGTTCTTCGAGCAGCGACGCCGAGACCCGCTTGATTTCGGTGATGTCGGTGGAAATCCCGCACAACGCGTAGATCGCGCCGGCCTCGTCGAAGAGCGGTACCTTGACGCTGTAGTAGATCGACCGCTGGCCGGTGCGCTGGTTGACTATGTTCTCTTCGGTGCGCAGCGCTTGTCCGTGCAGCAGAACCTGGCGGTCGTTTTCGCAGATCCGCGCCACCGTTTCATCGTCGAAAAAGCGCTCGTCGCCCAGGCCGATGAGCTGCTCCTCGCTCGTTCCGTAGAGTTCCAGCGCGCGCTTGTTGGCAAACAGGTAGCGTCCGCCGGTGTCCTTGAGGTAGATGAGTGATTCGACGTTGTCGAGCACGGTCGACAGCTTCTTCTCGCTCTCGCGCAGTTCGGACTCGCGTTGCCGGACATCGTGCGTCAGCCGCTCGGCGATGCTCAGGGCGCGTGCGCGCGTGTTGAGCACCGAGAGCAGCAGGGCAAAGAGCAGTGCACTGAGTCCGATACCGGCACCCAGCACGAGCCACGCGGGCGTGTAATTGATGCCGGCCGCGGTCGTCCGGTCGAACTCGATTGACCACAGGCGGCCGTTGAAGTCGATGACGCGCGACTGGTAGAAAAGCGAGTCCGTTGCCGCCGGGTGTTCTGGCTTGCTGTCGAAGAGCCGCTGCGCCGAGCGATTGCCGAGACCGTCCCGGACTTCCACGTCGAGTGTCGCGCCCTCCTGCTCGTCCCAGGGCGCGAGGATGCTGCTGACTAGCTCGCTGTAGCGCAGCGGACTGAACGTCCAGCCGAGCAGCGCATCGCGCCGTTCGTCGAAAGTGCCCTTGCGCTCGTTTTTTCGATAGACGGGAATGAACATCAGCACGTTGCCGCGCGTGTCGGTGCCATTGCCGGTCACAGGGAGTTGCAACTCACTGGACAGGGCGGCATCGTCAATGTCGCACGCTCGCTCCATGCTGTAACGGGCCGCTGCCTGGGAGAGGAGGTCGAAGCCAAGCGCCTCCCGGTTGGCGGCGAAAGGTTCGATGTAGGTTATCGGCGCGAGAACCGTCCGAGTGTCGCCACTCGGGTAAACGTCGTAGCCGGTGAAGCCCTCTGCCAGGACGGTGGCGCGGTGGCGCTCGAGATCCGCGATCGAGAGTCGTTCCGCAAAGCCGACGCCTTGCAATCCGGGAATCTCGTTCAGGGCCTGCAGCGCGTCGACGTAGCTCTTCCATTCCTGCCGATCGACGTTTTCCGATGCGGCAAAGACCGCCGCACCACCACGCAGGACGAGTTCTACAGCATCGAGCTGGCGATGGATTGCCTCGGTGATCTGGTCGCAGACGAAGGAGAAATGGCTGACGGCCTCCGTCTCGATGCGCTGCTTGAAGTTCCAGCCAGCAAATGAGGACAGCAGCACCCCTGAGAAGAAAACGAGCCCGGCCGGCAGAAGTGAGTATGTGCGCCTGATCATCGTCCGCGATCCATTCGTCTCCCGTTCGGCACTTTCGGGGCAGGCCGTGTTGCGGCGGCTTCGGATTTTCGGCTGAAACTGCCAGCCGTGTGAGGGATGGGTGAATCGTACTGCCTATTCAGCCGCGGCGTTTGCTTTCCCGTCCTACGCGCACCCTACAGCGAAGTGTAGCGACTATGATTTGATCATGGCAACGCTAACCTCTGAGAAGTGGATCACGACCCACGAAGGCCTCTCCTTGTGGAGCGAAACCCTTGGCGTAGCGGGCGACAAGCCGGTGTTGCTGATCATGGGGGCGATGAACCCGGCCTTGTTCTGGCCGGATGAGTTCTGCCTCGCGCTCGCTGGTCGTGGCCTGCGCGTGATTCGCTACGACCATCGCGATACCGGGCGGTCGACCAAGGTCGATTTTGCCCGGCATCCCTATACGCTTGACGACCTGACCGACGACGCGCTGGCGATCCTCGATGGCTACGGCGTTGAGCGGGCCAGTGTGGTCGGATTGTCGATGGGAGGCTATATCGCCCAACTGGTGGCCGCACGGCATGCGCAACGGGTCGACAAGCTGGTTTTGCTGTCGACGACGGCGGATCACCGGCCGTACATGGCGGCAACGACCGGCGACTCGACGGCGCTGCAGGACGCCTTCCTCTCGCCGCCCGCCGCCGCGTTCATTGCGAGCGTGACTGAGGCGGCCTCCCGGATTCCCGCCGACCGCGAAGAGGCCGAGCAGATCGCGCTGGCGGTCTGGCGGAGCATCTATGCCCAGCAAGAGAATGCCGGAGAGTCGGATCATGCCTTCCCGGCCGATTTCATTCTTGATTGCATGCGCCGGGCCCGTTCCTGCGGACACGACCAAGCCGCCGCCTTCAACCATGCCGCAGCCGTACTCGCCTCGCCACCGCGCCTCGGCCTGCTGGACGCGATTCGAGCGCCGACACTGGTGATTCACGGCCGCTACGATCCCTGCCTGCCGCTCGATCACGGGGAGTACCTTGCCAGCCATATTCGCGGTGCGCGACTGGAGGTGCTTGCGATGGGGCATATGTTCCCTCCCGACTTGTCGGGGGAGATCGCCGAGGTTGCCACAACCTTTCTCGGGCAAGACTAAGCGCAGCGCTGCAGCCAGGCGCGAATCCGCTCGATGGTTTGCTCCACCGGCGCCCGCGGCGAAACTTCGAGGCCGAGGTTGCGCGCGATCGCGTTGACTCGGGCCGGGTCGAGCGGAATGCCGCCGCGGTCGATGGCGGCGATCAGCTGTCGGGCCTGGTCGGTATCGGATAATGGCGGCCGAGAACGGCGGAAACTGCGGCGAATCCAGGTCAGCATGTGTGGCTTGACTTCGACGGTGGATGACACCGCATCATCGCACGATCTCGCGCGGTTTTCGCCAAGCGTGCGCCGATGCTAGGATTCGCCTCCCATGCGTACCGATTCGATCGAACAACTCCGCCAGCGTCTGCGCGACTGCGGCGCCAAACCCTGCCACGAACAACGCGTGTTGCGCGCCTGGTTGCAGGCGCGGCCGCTCGACAGCGGCGCGCGCCGGCATCGTCCCGAGGACTATCTGCCGCTCGGCATCCGCAATGTACTGCCCGAACTGACCGCCGAACTCGATGGTCTGGCGCGTGTCCGTTCCGAACACGCCGGCAACGACGGCTCGGCGCGCCTCCTGGTCGAACTGGCCGACGGGCAGACGGTAGAGAGCGTGCTCCTGCCGCGTGATGGCGTCTGCGTGTCGACGCAGGTCGGTTGCGCGGTTGGCTGCCTGTTCTGCATGACCGGGCGCGACGGCCTGCTGCGCCAGGTCGGCAGCGCCGAGATCGTCGCCCAGGTGGTTCTGGCGCGCCGCCGTCGGCCGGTGAAAAAGGTCGTCTTCATGGGCATGGGCGAACCGGCGCACAACCTTGAGAACGTGCTCGACGCGATCGATCTGCTCGGCACGGAAGGTGCGATCGGCCACAAGAATCTCGTGTTTTCGACGGTCGGCGACCGGCGCGTCTTCGAGCGTCTGCCGCTGGGTCGCGTCAAGCCGGCGCTCGCCTTGTCACTGCATACGACCGACGCCGAACAGCGCGCCCGCCTGCTGCCGAAGGCGCCGCGCATCGATCCGTTGGAGCTGGTGGCGCTGGGCGAAGACTACGCGCGCGCGACCGGCTATCCGATCCAGTATCAATGGACACTGCTGGAAGGTGTGAACGATGGCGAAGCCGAAATAGAGGCGCTGATCCAGCTGCTTTCCGGCAAGTACGCGATGATGAATTTCATCCCGTTCAACACGGTCGAAGGCCTCGCGTTCCGGCGGCCGGCTTGGGAAAAAGCGCAAGCGCTCGCCGATCGCCTGCGTCGCCACGGCATCATCGCCTGTTTGCGCGACTCGGCCGGGCAGGACGTCGATGGCGGCTGCGGGCAATTGCGCGCCCGCAGCCTGTCGGTCGTCAACGTGGTCAGCAGCGGAAGCGGCTGACCAGCGCGTTGAGTTCGCCGGAGATCCGTTCCAGATCTTCGGCCGTCTGAGCCGTCGCGTGCATTGCGGCGGTTGTTTCCTCGACCATGGTGGCAATCTCTTCGACCTTCTGCGCGATGCTGTCGCTGGCGACGCTTTGTTCCTTGGTCGATTCGGCGACCTCGCGCACGCGGTCGAGCGTCGATTGCGCGCCGTCCTTGATTTGGCGCAGCGTATCGGCCGCCTGCTCGGCGGCCTCGACGCCGGTGGCCACTTGCGGCAGTGCCGAGTTCATGACGGCAACGACTTCGACAGTCTCGGCCTGAATGCCGGCGATCTTCTGTTCGATTTCGACGGTTGCGGTCGAGGTGCGTTCGGCCAGCTTGCGCACTTCGTCGGCGACGACGGCGAAGCCGCGACCCTGTTCACCTGCGCGCGCGGCCTCGATCGCCGCGTTGAGGGCCAAGAGGTTGGTCTGACCGGCGATCTCCTTGATTACCCCTGCGATCGACGAGATCTGGTTGGCGCGCTCTTCGAGCTTGTGGATGCGTTGCGCGGCGTCGTTCACGCTCTCGGCGATGTCGCGGATCTCGCGCGCGGCGGTATCGACGCGGCCAAAACCATCTTCTGACAGCCTGACCGAGCTGATCGAGTTCTCCTGCGTCTCGCGCGCGTTGTCGGAAATGTGGTTGATGCTGACCGTCATCTCCTCGATCGCCGCCGCCATCGAGGAGGTCGCGTCGGACTGCTTCTGCGATGCCGTGGCGACTTCGCGCGATGCCGTGCTGATGCTCTCGGCGCCCTTGGTCAGGTTGGTCGAGCTGTGGCCGATTTCCGTGACCATCGCGCGGATCGAGCCGACCATGTGGCCCATGGACGCGAGCATGCTTCCCGCCGGCGCCGACTGGACGCTCACCGTCAGATCGCCTTCGGCGGCGCGCGACATCAGCCGGATCGCCTCCGACGGCTCTCCGCCGACCTGGCGCAGCACGCCGCGCGAGATGGTGAAGCCGAGTCCGCCGATCAGCAGAATCAGCACCCCAGCGATGGCCAGGTCCGAGATGAGGCGCGCGCGGAAGTCGGTGTCGATGTCGTCGATATAGACGCCGGTGCCGAGCACCCAGGACCACGGCTCGAAGAGCATCACGAACTGCAACTTGGGCACCGGCTCCTTCTGCCCGGGGCGCGCGGTCATCGTCGTCATGTTGTCGCCGCTCGGCGTCTTCTTGACGACGGCGAGGATGTCTTTCCATGTGTAGTTGCCCTGCGGGTCCTTGATCTTTTCGAGCATGTTCTGCCCGATGCGCTCCTTGATCGGGTGATAGACGCCGACCCCCTCGGTCGTGAAGGAATAGACGTACTCTGACTTGCCGTCGGCACCGCCATAGCGGATCTGGCTGATCGCCAGCGCTGCGGCCTTCTTCGCGTCTTCTTCCTTGAGTGCGCCGGCGGCGACCTGCGCCTGATAGCCAGCGAGTGTCGCGTGCGTCGCTTCGAGGATCGACTGGATGACCTCCTTGCGTCCGTTGATCAGGTCGGTCTTCATCTTGAAGGCCGAAAAGACGGTCAGGCTAAGGAGTCCGATCAGGGCCGCGACCACAAGCAGGGCGATTTTTGTCTTCAGTTTCATGCGGTCCAGCATGGCGTTCTCCCGTCATTTCTGATTAATCGTGTGCAAACCCAAGCTGACGTCGCGGGCTTTGCGTCCGATTATAGGCCGTGCGCGGCGTGCTCTGGCAGCGTGTTGTCTAGCCAGCGCAGGAGAATGGCGAACAGTACGTCCGGGTTGAACGGTTTGGTGAGGAAGTCGTTCATGCCAGCCTCCAGGCAATGGCGACGGTCTTCGGTGAAGGCATTGGCGGTCATCGCCAGGATCGGGGTCGTCGCGTAGCCGGGAGTGGCGCGGATCAGGCGCGTTGCAACCAAGCCGTCGAGGCGTGGCATCTGCATGTCCATCAGGATCAGCGCGTAGTCCGTTTCGTGCACGCGACGGAGCGCATCCTCGCCATCAGCCGCGGTATCGACGCGCAGCCCCGATTCTTCGAGCAGGAAGCGTGCGACTTCGAGATTGACCGGCTCGTCGTCGACGATGAGGATGCGGCGGCCTTGGTGACGGGCGACGAGTTGAAGTTCGGCATTCTCGCCGCCCGCTACCGATGCGCTCTCGTCCTCGGCCCGGCCGATCTGCAGACGTGCCGTGAACCAGAAGACGCTGCCGGCACCGGGCAAGGTGTCGACGCCGACCGCCCCGCCCATCAGTTCGGCCAGGCGGCGGGTGATCGTCAGCCCGAGCCCGGTACCGCCGTACTTGCGCGTCGTCGAGTTGTCGGCTTGCTCGAAGGCGTGGAAGAGGCGTGGCAAGGCACTGTCGGGAATGCCGATGCCGCTGTCGCGCACTTCGAAACGCACCATGCAGGTCTCGCCGTCGTGCTTGTCGAGCGGGCGGGCACGCAGGGCGACGTAGCCGCTCTCGGTGAATTTCACGGCGTTCATCGCGTAGTTGAGCAACGCCTGTTGCAGGCGCACCGGGTCGCCGCGCAGGGCAGCGGGGAAGTCGCCGCACTCGACATCGAGCCGCAAACCCTTGGCCCGCGCGCGTTCGGCGACGATGGCGCTGACCGTGTCGAGCAGGTGGCAGACGTTGATCGGGGCGTTGTCGAGGGCAAGCTTGCCGGCCTCGATCTTCGAAATGTCGAGAATGTCGTTGATGATTCCGAGCAGGTGGCCTGCCGAAGCGTCGATCGTCTCCAGGCGCTCGGCCTGTCCCGCCGTCACGCCTTCGCGGCGCAGGATGTTGACCATGCCGACGATGCCGTTCAAGGGCGTGCGGATTTCGTGGCTCATGTTGGCGAGGAAGGTACTTTTGGCGATGTTCGCCGATTCGGCCTGGCGCCGGGCCAGTTCGAAAGCGCGGTTGGCGATCTCGAGATCGGCGGTGCGCCGGCGCACCCGCTCCTCGAGGTCGGCATTGAGCCGCCGGATTTCCTCCTCGGCGTGCTTGCGCGCGGTGATGTCGCGGACGATCGAAATCAGTCGCTCGCCGCTCGCCGGGATGACGCGCGCCTCGTAATGCCGGTGCTGGTCGTGAAAATCGATGGCGTATTCCATTTCCTGCAGCTCGTGCCTGGCGAAAGCGGCGGCGGCGCTGCGCTCGAATGCCGCGGCGACGTCGGGTGGCAGGATTTCTTCGTAGCGGCGGCCGAGAAATACCTCCGGTGGTGCCAGCAACTGATCTACGCTGGGTGCGTAAGCCGCCACGTAGCGCCCGTCGCGGTCGTTGATGAAGATGAGATCGGGAATGGCGCTGATCAGCGCCTTGTTTTCGGCTTCGCTGGCGCGCAGCGCCTCCTCCATCCGGTATTTTTCGGTAATGTCGCTGAAAACGACGACGACGCCGACGATTTCATCGGCCGCGTTGCGGATCGGCGCTGCGCTGTCGGCGATCTGGATTTCGCGCCCGTCGCGCGCGATCAGCAGCGTGTGGTTGGCCAGCCCGATGACCGTTCCGCGCGCCATGACTTCCTCGACCGGATTGGCCACCGGCTCACGTGTTTTCGCATTGACGATGTTCAAGACCTGCCCGAGTTGCAGCCCGCACACCTCGTCCACCGTCCATCCGGTCATCTGTTCGGCAGCGAGATTCATGCGCGTAATCCGGCCGGCGGGGTCGGTGGCGATGACGGCGTCGCCGATCGAGTGCAGCGTGATGGCGAGGTTTTCTTCGCTCAGGCGCAGCTTTTCAGCGCTGACTTCGCGCTCCGCGAGCGAGCCTGCCAGGTCGGTACGCATGCGCTCGAGCGTCGCCGCCAGCTCGCCGATTTCATCGTTACGCGTCCACGCCAGCGCCTGGTCGAGCTTGCCCTGGGCAAGGTGCCGGGCCTCCTGCTGCAGCGCGCGCAACGGCAGGATGATGCGGCGCCGGAAAAGGAGCCAGATGATGGTGATGGACACGCTGATCTGGGCGACGAGCGCAATGCCGATCAGCGCCAGGTCACGCCAGAGGCCGTTTACGACACGTGCGGTGGATAAATCGAGATCGACTCGCCCGACGAGTTCTCCGTCAAAGTAGAGGCGGCGCGTTTCTCGCAGCAGCGTGTCGCTGTCGGCGGCTGGACGCTGGTTGCGTACGATGACCGCGTCGTGCTCGTCGCGAACGGTGATGCTGACGACGTCCGGATTATCCATGCTGGCGTCGACGAGCTTCTGGGTCGTCTGAATGTCGGTCGCCCACAGCGCCGATGCCAGAGCGTGCTCAAGCACGTCCGTGTATTGCTTCATCGGCGCGCGAAGCCGCGTCTCGAGGTGGTCCTCGTAGCGTGTGAGCATCTGGATACTGGTGAATACGACGGCGGGCAAGAGGATGCCCAGCGCGGCGCCCAGCAGCAAGGCCTGATGCATCGATTGCGACGGCGGTTTCAGGGGCCAGAGACGCATGCTTTTCCTTGCTGGAGTCGAGGTCAAGGCGGGTCAATCTCGAGCGCATCGCTAAGATGCGGAAAAGACGGCGGACAGGGCGCCTTCGCCGTACCCTGTTTTTCCTTGTTGTCAGGGTGGGGAAGTAAAAAAAGCGGGCGTGGCGGCGTTTAGCTTCGTTATAGATGCCGGGTGGCTGACAATCAAGGCGGCTGACTCGACCGTCATCGGACGAAAAAACATGCCCGGCGAGGGCGGCTCGCGGGGCATGTCCGGTGGGAGCGGCGCGGTGTCTACTGCGCCGTTCGTGACTGCCAGCCGCCGCCAAACACCTTGTAGAGATTCACGGCGTTGCTCTGCCGCGCCAGTTGCGTCGTAATCAGCGCCTGCTCGGCCGAGATGCGGGTGCGCAGTGCGTCGAGCACGGGCAGGTAGCTGTCGATGCCCTTCTGGTAACGCAGGTCGGTCAATCGGTATGATTCCCGCGCGGCCGTGGCGAGTGCGGTCTGAGCATCGATCTGCTCGGCGATCGTGGCGCGGACGACGAGCGCGTCGGACGTTTCGCGGAAGGCGGTCTGGATCGCCTTCTCGTATTGCGCGATGCGGATGCCCTGGTCGGCGCGCGCGCTGTCGAGGTTGGCTTGGTTGCTGCCGGCGTTGAAGATCGGCAGCACGATCTGCGGCATGAACAGCCAGGTGCCGTTGCCTGAGTCGAACAGGTTCGAGAGCTCGTTGCTGCCGACGCCGGCCGACGCGGTCAGCGTGATGCGCGGGAAGAACGCCGCACGTGCGGCGCCGATGCTGGCGTTGGCGGCGCGCAGCAGACGTTCGGCCTGGATTACGTCCGGGCGCTGGAGCAGCGTTTCCGACGGCACGCCGGCTGGGACGTTCTGCAGCGCGCTAGTGACGTCGGTCAGCTTGTCGGCGAGCAGCGCCTCTGCCGGCTGCGTGCCGACGACGAGTGCCAGGGCGTTGCGGTCCTGCGCTACCGCAGCGGTGTAGCGGGCGACATCCGAGCGCGCCGTCTCGATGGCGATGCGCGACTGGTTGAAGTCAAGTGCGGTGGCGATGCCGGCCTCGAAGCTGCGCTGCGTCATCTTGTACGAGTCGCGCTGGCTGGCCAGCGTTTCTCGCGCCAGTTGCAGGCGCTCCTGGTCGGCGGCGAGCGTCAGCCAGGCGTTGGCGACTTCGGCGACGAGGCTGATCTGCACGCTGCGTCGCGCCTCCTCGGTGGCGAGAAACTGCTCGAGCGCCTGATCCTTGAGGTTGCCAACGCGGCCGAAGAAGTCGAGCTCGAAGCTGGAAAAGCCGATGCCTGCCGTGTATTGCCGCGACAAGGTGCCTTCGCCGGTTTGCGACAGATCGTCGGCCGTCTGCTGCGCGGTTTGCCCGCCGCTGGCGTTGATTGCCGGGTAGCGTGCCGCATCGGAAATCCGGTACTGCGCGCGCGCCTTGTCGATGTTGAGCGCGGCGACGCGCAGGTCGCGGTTGTTCTGCAGCGAGAGTCCGATCAACTCTTTCAGGCGCGGATCGGTGAAGAACGCCTGCCAGTCGATTTCCGAAAGGGCGCGGCCTTCGCCGACCACCGCCTTGCCGGATTCCGGCCAGTTGTCGGCGATCGGCGCGGCGGGGCGCATGAAGTCGGGCGCGAGGTTGGCGCAACCGCTCAGTGCGCCCATCGCCATGATGACGGCAATGCCGAGTTTCTTTCGAATCATGTTAAAGGTTCTCCGGCAGGGCTGAATCACTTGTCGGGCCGCCCGAACTCGGGCGTGTTCCCTTGAAAATCTTGCGGATGACGACGAAGAACACCGGCACGAAGAAGATGCCGAGCACGGTGGCCGAGATCATGCCGCCGAGCACGCCGGTGCCGATTGCGTTCTGGCTGCCCGAACCGGCGCCGGTGCTGGTGGCCAGCGGCAGCACGCCGAGGCCGAAGGCGAGCGAGGTCATCAGGATCGGGCGCAGGCGCATCTTCGCCGCCGACAGCGTCGCCTCGAACAGGCCGAGGCCGTGGTCGAGCTGCGCCTGGGCGAATTCGACGATCAGGATCGCGTTCTTCGCCGACAGGCCGACGGTGGTCAACAGGCCGACCTGGAAGTACACGTCGTTGGTCAGCCCGCGTCCGGTGGCGGCGAGCAGCGCGCCGACGACGCCGAGCGGCACGATGAGCATGACGGCGAACGGCACCGACCAGCTTTCGTACAGCGCGGCAAGGCTGAGGAAGACGACGAGCAGCGAGATGGCGTAGAGCGCCGGCGCCTGTGCTCCGGTACGTCGTTCTTCATACGAGACGCCGGTCCATTCGATGCCGATGCCCGGTGGCAGCTTGGCCGCGAGTTCCTCGACCGCCGCCATCGCGTCGCCCGTGCTCACGCCTGGTGCGCCCTGGCCCATCACCTCCATCGACGGCGAACCGTTGTAGCGCTCCAGGCGCGGCGAGCCATAGCCCCAGTGCGCCGACGCGAAGGCCGAGAACGGCACCATGTCGCCGCTGCTGTTGCGCACGTGCCACTTGTTGAGATCTTCCGGCAGCATGCGCGACGGCGCGTCGCCCTGCAGGTAAACCTTCTTCACACGGCCGCGATCGACGAAGTCGTTCACGTAGCTGCTGCCCCAGGCCGTCGACAACATGTCGTTGACGTCAGCCATCGAAATGCCGAGCGCGTTGGCCTTGGCCTGGTCGATGTCGAGCTTGTACTCGGGCATGTCGTCCTGGCCGTTCGGGCGCACGGCGACGAGACGCTTGTCCTGCGATGCCATGCCGAGGAACTGGTTGCGCGCGGCGATCAGCGCTTCGTGCCCGAGCGCGCCGCGGTCCTGCAGCTGCACGTCGAAGCCGGTGGCATTGCCGAGTTCGACAACCGCCGGTGGCGCGAAGGCGAAGACCATCGCGTCACGGATCTGCGAGAAGGCGCCCATGGCGCGACCGGTGATCGCCTTGACCTTGAGGTCCGGCCGGTTGCGCAACTCCCAGTCCTTGAGCATGACGAAGCCGACGCCCATGTTCTGGCCGCTGCCGCCGAAGCTGAAGCCGGCGACGGTGAAGATCGAACGCGTGGCTTCCTTCTCGTTTTCCATGAAGTGATGTTCGACCTCGTCGAGCACCTTGAGCGTGCGCTCCTGCGTTGCGCCGGCGGGCAACTGCACCTGCGTGAACAGGAAGCCCTGGTCCTCATCCGGCAGGAAGGAAGTCGGCATGCGCACGAACAGGACCGCCATACCGACGACGATCAAGAGGTAGATGACGATGTAGCGCATGCGCTTGCCGAGCATCTTGCCGATGCGCGATTCGTAACCGGTCTGGCTGCGGTCGAAGATCTTGTTGAAACCGCGGAAGAACCAGTTCTCGCTGAAGTGCTCGCCCTTGTGGATCGGCTTCAGCAGCGTCGCGCAAAGCGCCGGCGTCAGGATCATGGCGACCAGCACCGAGAGCACCATGGCCGAGACGATGGTGATCGAGAACTGGCGGTAAATGACGCCGGTCGAGCCGCCGAAGAAGGCCATCGGCACGAACACCGCCGAGAGCACCAGCGCAATGCCGATCAGCGCGCCGACGATCTGGTCCATCGACTTCTTCGTCGCCTCCTTCGGCGACAGGCCTTCCTCGCTCATCACACGCTCGACGTTCTCCACCACGACGATGGCGTCATCCACGAGCAGGCCGATGGCGAGCACGGTGGCGAACATCGTCAGCGTGTTGATCGAGTAGCCGAACACGGAGAGCACGCCGAAGGTGCCGAGCAGCACCACCGGTACGGCAATCGTCGGGATCAGCGTCGCGCGGAAGTTCTGCAGGAACAGCCACATGACGAGGAAGACGAGAATGACCGCTTCGATCAGCGTGTAGACGACTTCCTCGATCGAGATCTTGACGAAGGGCGTCGTGTCGTACGGGACGACGTAGGAGACGCCGTCGGGGAAGTACTTCGACAGCTCCTCGACCTTGTCCTTTACGCCCTGCGCCGTGGTCAGCGCATTGGCGCCGGAGGCGAGACGGATGGCGATACCGGCGGCCGGCTTGCCGTTGTAGCGGCCGACCATGCCGTACGATTCTGCGCCGAGTTCGAGGCGCGCGACGTCGCGCAGATAGACCTTGCCACCGTTGGTGTTGGTCTTGAGCAGGATTTCGCCGAACTGCTCCTTGGTCTGCAGACGACCGAGCGCCGAGATCGTCGCGTTGAGCTGTTGCCCCTCGACCGCCGGCGTGCCGCCGAGCTGGCCGGCGGAGACTTGCGTGTTCTGCGCCTGGATCGCCGAGCGTACGTCGGCTGTGGTCAGCTTGTAATTGACGAGCTTGGCCGGATCGAGCCAGATGCGCATCGCGTACTGCGCGCCGAACACCTGCGCCTCGCCGACGCCGGGGACCCGGCTCAGCGGGTCCTGCATGTTGGCGACGAGGTAGTCTGTGAGGTCGGTCTGCGTCTTGTCGCCCTTCTCCGAAATGAGTGCGACCAGCATCAGGAAGTTGCGCGACGACTTGGCGACCTGCACGCCCTGCGACTGCACGATCTGCGGCAGCGACGGCAGTGCCAGCTGCAGCTTGTTCTGCACCTGCACTTGCGCGATGTCCGGGTTGGTGCCGGCGTTGAAGGTCAGCGTCACCGATGCGCGGCCGTAGGAGTCGCTGGACGACGACATGTAGAGCAGGTTGTCCAGCCCGGTCATCTTCTGCTCGATGACCTGCGTCACCGAGTCCTCGAGCGTCTTCGCCGAGGCGCCCGGATAGGTGGCGTTGATGACGATCTGGGGCGGCGCGATCGCCGGATACTGCGAGACCGGCAGCGTGCGGATCGACAGCGCGCCGGCCAGCATGATGACGATGGCGATCACCCACGCAAAGATGGGGCGATCGATAAAGAAACGAGCCATGGATTGTTCTCCTTACTTCTTTTCGGCGGGGGCTTTGTCAGCGGCGGCTTGCCGCGCGGGGGCCTTCGCGCCGGCTGGCACGGCGGTGACCGGCGAGCCTGGGCGCGCCTTCTGCAAGCCCTCGACGATCAGCTTGTCGCCGGCCTGCAGGCCGCTCGTGACCAGCCACTTGTTCCCGATCGCGCGCTCGGTCTTGAGCGGTCGTGGCTCCACTTTGCCTTCGGCGTTCACCACCATGCCGACAGCGTTGCCCTGCGGGTCGTGCGTGACGCCCTGCTGGGGTACGACGATCGAGTTCTCGCGCACGCCCTGTTCGATGACGGCGCGCACGTACATGCCGGGCAAGAGGTCGCGCTTGGGGTTGGGGAATACGGCGCGCAGGGTGATCGAGCCGGTCCCGGCGTCGACGGTGGCTTCCGAGAAGGCGAGCTTGCCTTCGAGCGGATAGACCTCGCCGTTGTCGAGGATCAGTTTGACCTTGGCCTGGCCGTCGCCGGAGCCCTTGATCTTGCCGTCTTCCATCGCGCGCTTCATCTGCAGGATTTCGGTGCTCGTCTGCGTTACGTCGACGTTGATCGGATCAAGCTGTTGCACCGTCGCCAGCGGCGTCGCCTGGTTGGCCGTGAGCAGCGCCCCCTGCGTTACCGCCGACTTGCTGATGCGTCCGGCAATCGGCGAAACGATACGCGTGTAGGCGAGGTTGATGCGCGCCGCCTCGACCGCGGCCTTGGCTGCGGCAACGTCGGCCTCGGCCTGGAGCAGTGCGGCCTTCGCGTCGTCGGCCGCCTGCTGGCTGACCGCCTTGTCGGCGATCAATTCCTGGTAACGCTGCGCCTTCAGACGCACCGTCGCGACGTTGGCTTCGGCCTTCGCCAGCGTGGCGCTAGCACTGTCGAAGCTCGCCTGATAGAGCGCGGGGTCGATCTGGTAGAGCAGTTCGCCGGCCTTCACGTCGCTGCCCTCGCGGAACAGGCGCTTCTGCACGATGCCGCCGATCTGCGGGCGAATCTCGGCGATCACGTTGGCGACGGTGCGGCCGGAGAGTTCGCTGGTCACCGGCACGGTTTGCGTCTCGACGGTGAAAACGCCGACTTCGGGCGGTGCTCCCGCGCCCTGCGCCATGCCGGCCGGCGCGTTGGATTGGCCGCAGGCGGATGCGATCAGGGTGGCGGCGATGGCCATCAGCGTGACGGCGAGCGATGGGCGATGCGGAATGGCGCTGAACGGTTCGATACGGCGCGTCATAAGGAGATCTCCTGGCGGGATGAGTCTGTGTGAGAGCAGCGCAGGGCTGCGAGGTTGCAGTGCTTCAATGCGAATCGCCGGGTATTTTACATACATTCTTGAGTGTATGTATGTCGTTCCCGGTTAAAATAGCGGCCGTCTTGCGATTGGCCGTGCGCTGCGTGCGTGCGGGAGAGGGAGAAGTCGATGGTCAGGAAAACGAAGGAAGAAGCTCAGGAGACGCGCAATGCGATCCTCGATGCGGCGGAGCGCGTCTTCCAGGAACGCGGCGTCAGCCATACCTCGCTGGCGGAGATCGCCGCGGCCGCCGGTGTCACGCGCGGCGCGATCTACTGGCACTTCGCCAACAAGTCCGACGTTTTCGACGCCTTGTTCGAGCGTGTCTTCGCGCCACTCGAAGAGCGCTTCGTGTCCTTGTATGAGGAGTTGCGCCGGAACAGCGCACTCAATCCGCTCGAACACATACGGACCATGTCGCTCGATTTCATCGGCCGTGTCGTCAGCGATCCGCGCTACTTCCGGCTGATCGAGATCTCCTGGCACAAGTGCGAGTACGTCGGCGAGATGGCGACGATCCGCGACAATCACCTCGAGTGTGGCAATCGCCACCTCGAAATGGCTGTCGAGAGTTTCCGCCTGGCGCAGGAGCGCGGCTTCCTGCCGGCCAGCCTTGATCCGCGCATCGCCGCGATGGGCATGGTTGCGCTGATCGACGGCCTGGTCGTGAACTTCACGCTGGAGAAGAGCACCTTCCCGCTCGCCGGTTACGCGCCGGCGGTTCTTGACGCCTATCTCGCCGGGCTGAACGTCGTGCCGCCGACGTTCAGGAGCTCCGCAACCTGACGTAAGCCTCGAAGTCGGCAAGCGGCAGCGGCCGGCTGAACAGATATCCCTGGAACGCACGGCAACCGTTCGCGATCAGGAAGGCGCGCTGGCCCTCGGTTTCCACGCCTTCGGCGATCACCGACAAACCGAGGTTCTGGGCGAGGACGACGACGGTGCGCGCGATGCTCGCGTCGTTGGCGTCGGTCAGCACGTCGCGCACGAAGGACTGGTCGATCTTCAGCTGGTCGAGCGGCAGGCGCTTGAGGTAGGAGAGCGAGGAGTAGCCGGTGCCGAAGTCATCTAGCGAGAAGCCGGTGCCGAGTTCCTTGAGCATGTTCATCTTCTCGATTACGTCTTCGATGTCGTCGAGCAGCAGGCTCTCGGTGAGTTCTAGCTTGAGCCGCTGCGGATTGGCGCCGCTGCGTTTCAGTGCGGCGATGACGTGGAAGATGAAATCGGCGTTGTGGAACTGGCGGGCGCTGACGTTCAGCGCAATCGAGAGTTGCGCCAGCGCAGGCGTTGCGCTCCATACGGCGAGTTGCTGACAGACGGTGTCCAGCACCCACTGGCCGATCGGGATGATGAGCCCGGTCTCTTCGGCGGCGCGGATGAACTCGTTCGGCGGGACCAGTCCGCGCGTCGGGTGTTGCCAGCGCAGCAGCGCTTCGCCGCCGATGACCCGGTCGTCGGCGTCGAGCTGCGGCTGGAAGTGGAGAACGAACTGCTGTTCCTCGATCGCGCGGCGCAGGTCGATCTCGAGTGCGGCGCGCGCGGTGACGGCCGCCTGCATGTCCGGGTCGAAGAAGCGTAGCGTGTTGCGTCCCGCGGCCTTGGCTTGGTACATCGCGGTGTCGGCGCGCTTCATCAACTCGTCGACGCTGACCGAGTTGTCGATGAACAAGGCGATGCCGGTACTCGACGTGCAGCGGTGGCTGCCCATGTTCGTCGTTTCGCCGGAGACCGCAAGGTTGAGCAGATAAGGTTCGTTGAGCTGGTTCTGGATCTTTCGCGCGACGCTCTCGGCCTGCATCGCTGCCAGGCCGGAAGCGTCGAGGTCTTCGAGGATGACGACGAACTCGTCGCCGCCCATGCGCGCGACAGTGTCGCCTTTACGGATGCAGTTCTGCAGCCGGCCGGCGACTTCCTGCAAGAGCTGATCGCCGACGTCGTGGCCGAGCGTGTCGTTAAGTGTCTTGAAGTTGTCGAGGTCGATCAGCATCAGCGCGCCGTGCCGGTGGTGCCGGGCGCTGCTGGTCAGCGCACGTCCGAGCCGGTCGAGCATCAGGCGCCGGTTGGGCAGGCGCGTCAGTGAGTCGTAGAAAGCGAGCTTGCGGATTTCCTCCTCAGCGGCCTTGCGGAAGGTGACGTCGTTGAAAACACCGACGTGGCGCTCGACGGCACCTGAGCGGCCGACGACGGCGGTTATGGTGATTTCGACCGGGAAGAGCTCGCCGTTCTTGCGCCGGTTCCAGACCTCGCCCTGCCAATGGCGCTGCGTTTCCAGGTCATGCACGATGGCTGCGTAGGCGTCCTTGCCGTCGATCATCGGCTTGATCAGTTCGGCGCCCCTGCCGAGCGCCTCGTCTTCGGTGTAGCCGGTGATGAGCTGGAAGCTGCGATTGATCGCGACGATGTTGTGTTCGGCATCGGTGATCATTACCGCGTCGGCTGTGTTTTCGAAGACGGTGGCGGCCAGCCGCAATTGATCGGCAGCGTGCCGCTTTTCGGTGATGTCCTCAAAAACCCAGATGCTGTCGCCCTGCGGCCTGGCCGGATCAAGCGCGCAGCCGCGCAGCAGCGCCCAAAAGGTCGTCCCGTCGCGGCGCTGCAGGCGCAGCTCTTCCTCGTAACTGCCGCTTGTCGTGGCGACGGCCTGGTAGGCACGGGCGCCGACTTCGATGAACTGCGCTTCGGAAAGGTAGAGGATGCGCGACAGCTGCCCGTTCATCTCGCCGGGGCCGTAGCCGAAGATCGCCTCGGCGTGGCGATTGGCGAGCTGGATGATCCGGTCGCGCGCGAAGATGACGCCGACCTGGACGTTGTTGAGGATGGCTTGCTGCTCCGCGAAGGAATCCTTGAGGCGAGCGCGCATGCGGTCGAGCTGCTCGGCGAGGCGGCCGATCTCGTCCGGCTGGCTCCAGTCGATCGGGTGCTCGAGGTCGCCTTCGGACAGCTGGTTGGAAAAGTCCATCAGGCGGCGCAGCGGGCGCAGCACCCGCTTGCGCAGGGAGATGACGATCAGCGTCAGCGAGGTGGCGAACATGCCGACGATGAGCAGGTAGTAGGCGCGCCGGTCGGCCTGGAATTCGCGTTGCCACAGGCCGTCGTCGGTTTCGACTTCGAGGCTGCCGATCGCCGTGTCGTTGGCGACGATTGGCAACGACGCGCTGCGCGAAGTGCCGCTGCGGCGATCGGGGCGCTCGACCTGCAGGATGAGGCTGTTCGCCGGGTCGCGGATGGTCACGCGAACGACGCTCGGATCGAGCAGGGCGGATTCGGCAATCGTCGCGGTGCCCGCCGTGTCGATGTTCCACACCGGGTCGGCGAGGCTCTTGACCAGCAGTGTCAGCTTGTCCTGCAGGTGGCTTTCCATTTCCTTGTCGATCTGCGCCTGGCGCAGGCTGGTCAGCGCCAGGCCGCCGATCAGTGCCGGCAACAGCAGGCCGGCGCACAGCGCGATGACGATGACGATGCTCAGGCGGCTGGTATTACGGCCGGTGGTGAGCGCCGACAGGCGTTTAAGGGAAAAGGGGGAGAGAGGCATGAAGATCGGGCGCGTTCGAACGACGGGCTTCATCGGGGCTACATAATGGAGTCTGCCTACTATATAGCACGGCTTGTGCGACACCAATACGAATGCGGGCGCGGAGTATACTTCGCCGACCTATTCGACTGGAGAACGCCATGGCCGCACTTCCCGACACCGTCAGCATGGCGATGTTCTGCGACTTCGAGAACGTTGCGCTCGGTGTGCGCGATGCGAACTACGAGAAGTTCGATATCAAACTGGTGCTCGAACGCCTGCTGCTCAAGGGCAGCATCGTGCTCAAGAAGGCTTACTGCGACTGGGATCGCTACAAGGGCTTCAAGGCGGCGATGCACGAGGCCAACTTCGAGTTGATCGAGATCCCGCATGTGCGCCAGTCGGGCAAGAACTCGGCTGACATCCGCCTTGTCGTCGATGCGCTCGACCTGTGCTACACCAAGTCGCACGTCAATACCTTCGTCATCGTCAGCGGCGACTCGGACTTTTCGCCGCTCGTCTCCAAGCTGCGCGAGAACGACAAGTACGTGATCGGCGTCGGCGTCAAGCATTCGACCTCGGATCTTCTGATCGCCAACTGCGACGAATTCATCTTTTACGACGATCTGGTGCGCGAGATCCAGCGCACGGCTGCGCGTCGCGACCCCAAGCCCGCGGCAAAGCGCTCGCCGGAGGAGGACAAGCGGCGCAAGGAGGAGATGGACGCGCGCAAGAGCGAAGCGGTCGAGCTCGCCGTGTCGACCTACGAAGCGCTCGTTACTGAACGCGGCGACGGCGGCAAGATCTGGGCGTCGATGCTGAAGAACGCGATCAAGCGGCGCAAGCCCGATTTCAACGAGAGCTATTACGGCTTCCGCGTCTTCGGCAACCTGCTCGACGAGGCGCAGGCGCGCGGCTTGCTCGAAGTCGGGCGCGACGAAAAGTCAGGCGCCTTCGTTGCGCGCAGCCTTTCGGCGGTGCGCGGCGAGGCGCAAGCCCCGGCGGAACTCGCCGTGCCGGACCTGGCGGTTGTCGATGAATCGTCCGCGGTTGTGAGCGAAGCGACCAGCGCCGATACGCCTTCCGTACCGGCCGGCGACGCGGGGGCTGCGTCGGGTGAAGCCAAGCGTCGCGGCCGCGGCGGCAACAAGCGCGGCGGTTCGGCGAGGGCGAAGGTGCCGGCGGTCGAAAGCACGACACCCGCGCCGGTCGCGGTCGAGGTGTCGCCTGCGCCGGCACCAGAAGTCGTCAAGCCCGTTGAGGCCGAGCAAACTTCCGCTGTTGTCGGTGGTGGGGAAAATCCGCCGGCCGGCGAACCGGTCGCCGAAGCGCGTCCGGAAAAGAAACCGGCATCGCGCAGTCGTCGCCCGCGCAAGCCCAAAGCACCGGCCGAGGCCGCCAGCTAAGCCGCGGCGTCCGGACCTTCCGTCTCGATCGGGTCACCGATCGGTTCGAGGTGGGTCGTGACGTCGGCGTATTCGAGCGTTTTCCGGATGTCGGCCTCGATGCGCCCGGCCCAGTCGTGGCCTTCCTGCACGGACCAGTGACCGGGAACCAGTACGTGCAGGGTGACAAAGGCGCGGCTGCCGGCCTGCCGGGTGCGCACGGCGTGAAATTCAAGCCCCTTCTCGCGGTAGCTGGCGAGCAGCCGATCGATCTTTTCCAGTTTCTCGGCCGGCAGCGCGTGGTCCATCAGGCCGTCGGCGGAGCGGCGCATCAGCTGGTAACCCGTCCACACGATGTTGGCGGCGACGAGCAGGGCGATGACCGGGTCGAGCCAGAGCCAGCCGCTCCATGCAACGAGCCCGACACCGGCGATGACGCCGGCCGAGGTCCACACGTCGGTCATCAGGTGATGCGCGTCGGCTTCGAGCGTGATCGAGTTGTGCTTCTTGCCGACGCGCATGAGTACGCCGGCCGTCGCAAAATTGATGATCGAGGCGATGACCGATACCACCAGGCCGACGCCGACGGCTTCGAGCGGTTGCGGTTCGAGCAAACGCATGACTGCGGCGTAGCCGATGCTGAAAGCGGCGAGCACGATCAGGAAGCCCTCGAAGGCACTGGAAAAATACTCGGCCTTGCCGTGCCCATGCGGGTGCGCGGCGTCGGCCGGTTGCGCCGCGAGCGTCAGCATCCATAGTGCCATCAGGGCGCCGGCGAGGTTGACGAAGGACTCGATGGCATCCGACAAGAGGCCGACCGAACCGGTCAGCTGCCAGGCGACGCCCTTGAGCAGGATGGTGGAAACTGCTGCCGCGATGGAGAGCCAGGCGTAGCGTGTGAGTGAAGGTGATGACGAGTTGTTCATGCTTTCCCTGATTTGGAGACGCTTCCTCTCCTTGGCGACTCAGCGTAGCTCAAAAGCCTCCTGATGGAAGTGCAATCCGGCGATCCCGCCTTCCTCGAGCCCCCGTTTCAGGGCATCAGCCAGCCCGCGTGGCCCGCAGAACCACACTTCGGCGTTTCGCGGCTGGGTGTTTTTCGGCATCAGCGACTCGGCTTTCAATAGATCGCCATGTTGTGCACTATGCACGTGCAGACGAATGCCGGGCAGGTTCTCGCACAGCGCGTGCAGCCGAACGATGAAGTGGTCGTTTTCGCGGTTGCGCGTGCAGTAATGGAGGTCCGCCTCAAGGGAATGGGCGGTGCTGCCCTGCAGTGATTCGAGCCAGGCGATGAAGGGCGTGACACCGACGCCCCCGGCAACCCAGATCTGGCTGCGTTTCCGGCTGTGGCGATCGAGCTGGAACCGGCCGTACGGCCCTTCGACGGTGACCGGTTGGCCGACTTCGATTTTTTCCGCGATGCAACGCGTGAAGTCGCCGAGCGCTTTGATGATAAAGGTGATCGTCCGGTCGCCCCGCTCTGCGCTGGCGATGGTAAAGGGATGGGCGCCCTCGAACTTGCCGAAGGTGATAAAGGCGAATTGCCCCGGCCGGTGTGTCTGCCACGGGCCTTCTAGCTTACAGGTGACTTCGGTGATGTCGTCCGTTTGCTTTACCGCCGTGACGATAGCCTTGATCTGCCGGCTGCGCCCGATCTGGCCGGTGAGCGATAGGACGCTCGCGATCGAGCCAAGCGCCAGGAAGATACCGAACACAAGGCCGACCGGCTGCGTCCAGTACGCCGGGGGTGCGAGCAGGGCGGCGTGGAAGGCAAGCATCAAGTAGAGCACCGGCATGATGCGGTGCAGATGGCGCCAGAGGTGATACGGAAAACGCCGCCACAGGGTGATGACGAGCATCGCCAGCGCCATGTAGAGCGCGGGTTCGCCCATGTCGTCACCGAGTTCGCGCATGGCTTCGAGCACGCCGTCGTACTTGATCTTCGGCAGGCGTCCTTCGCTGCCGATGAGCCCCTTGATCAATCCGCCCGACTGCTTGATTAGCCAGTGCAGCGCGCCGAAGGTGACGGCAAGGATACCCGACCACTTGTGCAGCCGATAGATGCGGTCGAGGCCGCCCAGGGGCTTCTCGAGCCAGGCGGGGCGGACGGCGAGGAACATCGTCAGCGACATGAAGACGATCGACAACAGGCCGGAAAGATTCAACCCCTGCTGTCGGGCAATCCAAAGGAAGGCGCTTTGCTCGGGGAAGACCGTTGCCAGGACATCCAACAGCCAGGTCGATGCGACGAGGACTGCGAGCGTAAGCAGGCCCAGCGGGCCGATCGTGTTTGTTCGCATCTAATCATCCTCGTAATAGCCGCGCTCCGCGTCGGCGTGACAGGCGGTGCAGTTGGCCTTGCTGCCCACCTCCTTCTTCTTCCACTCGGCAGCCGAGACCTCGCGATGCTCTCGGACCCAGCGTGGAAGTTCGGTAATGCGTAGCGGCGCGTTCTCTGGGGAGACACCTTTTAGCAGCTTGCGGCCGTAACGCTGGCCGCCGGTGTCGCCGGCGTTCTCGGTCAAGTAACGGGTGATCTTCTCGGCCGTCGCGGCATCGACGCTGGCGTCGTCGCCGAAATGGTTCTTGAGGTCACCCATCATGCGCGACCAGGAACTGGCCGGCAGCATCGACGGCGCAAAGGCGAGATGGCAACTGCCGCATTCGGCCTTGACGACGGCGTCGGTCACCGGCGGAAAGTAGCGTCCGCCACCGGCCTGCGCGCGCTGGAAGACGATTCCCGAGAAGGCGCTGATCAGGAGGACGAGGGCAATCGGACGATAGGGTATCTTCATGAGGGACGCCTTGAGTTCTTATTGACTGATGACGTAGGTGAGCCAGTCACCTTTCTCGAGCGGCGTGCATTCGCGGCCGAGCACTTCGGTGCAATTGCGCCGGAACCACTTCTCCACCTTCGCCGGGTCGGTATAGCGTGCCGGGCTGACCGAGACGGCGACCGGCTCGATACTCTTGCCGGACGGCGTGCGTCCGGCGCTGCGCGGCGAGTCGCCGTGGCAGGTGGTGCACGAAGGAGTGGCGGGCTTGCCGCCGGTGAACTTGCTGAGGTGCAGCGTCTCTCCGCGTTTGGCTGAAAAACCTGAGAATGCCGGGGATGCGGCCTTCGCCGCGGTGGCATACTGACCCAGAGTGTCGTCGCGCGGTGCGGCCGCCGCGATCGTTGAGCCGGTGAGCGCGGTCAGCAGACTGGTGAAAAGTATCGTTCTCAATGTGTTCTCCTTGGAGCCGTTTGCGTGCAGTCTGCCGGAGAGATGCTGAACGAATCCTGAACCGGCCGTTCATCTGGCGTTCAACTTGGCGGGTGTAGAAAGGCCTGTGGCTGTAGCGAGTCGGCAAAGGCGGAGTTCGGGATGACGGGATTGAGAGAATGCGGGCGATGGTCGTCAGGACGCAGACGGTTCATGCCGCTGTTCGCCCTGCTTCTCGCTTTGGCGTCTCCGGCGTTTGCCGACGACTCCGAAGATCACGATCGGGCGCGGCAGGCGCTTGAAGCCGGCGAAATCCTGCCGCTGAAGGCGGTGCTCGAGAAGGTGAGCGCCGATACGCCCGGCAGCGTACTGGAGGTCGAACTCGATCGTCGGCATGACCGCTGGGTCTACGAGATCAAGCTCTTGCGTCAGGGCGGTTCGGTGATCAAACTCTGGGTCGATGCCAGCGATGGCGCCGTCATCGACCGCCGCGGACGTGGCGAACGGCACGGCCACTGACAACGAAACGCACACAGGGAGAAGGGGAATCATGCGCGTGCTGGTCGTCGAGGACGAGCCCATCATCGCGGCGCAACTCGCCGAGTCGCTGGGCGCGGCCGGCTATGCCGTCGACGTGGCGAACAACGGGATCGACGCGCACTACTTCGGTGACGACGCGAGCCGTGTCTTCGACGCCGTCATTCTCGATCTCGGATTGCCGCAAATGGACGGGCTGACCGTGCTCAGGAAATGGCGCGCTGCCGGACGGAAGATGCCGGTACTGATCCTTACGGCCCGTGACAACTGGCACGAGAAAGTCGCGGGGATCGATGCCGGGGCCGACGACTACCTGACCAAGCCGTTCCATATGGAGGAACTGCTGGCGCGCGTGCGCGCACTGATCCGCCGCGCCGGCGGGCATGCCAGCGCCGAACTGGTGTGCGGCGAAATCGCGCTCGATACCCGCCAAGCGCGCGCAACGGTGGGCGGGCAGGCGCTGACGCTGACCAGCCACGAATTCCGGGTCCTTGACTACCTGATGCATCATCCCGGGCAGGTTGTATCGCGCAGCGACCTGATTGAACACATTTATGCGCAGGATTTCGACCGTGACTCGAACACGGTCGAGGTCTTCATTGCCCGCCTGCGCAAGAAACTGCCCGAGGGCGTGATTGAGACCGTGCGCGGACTGGGGTACCGTCTTGTCAGGCAGTGACGGCGCATTCATGACGAAGCCATGACGCTCCGGGATCGGTTGCGCTCCAGGTCTCAGCCCGTTCGCGCTTCCCTGCGTGTGCGCCTGCTGGTCGGCACGCTCGCCGGGATCGCCGTAGCGATCGCCGTTGCCGGCTGGGCGCTTGGCGGGTTGTTCCAGCAGCACGTGGCGCAGCAGTTTACTGCGCAGCTGACGACGCATCTCGACCAGCTTACTGCCGGCCTGGGAATGGATGCGACGGGTGCTCCCAGGCTGTCGTCGGCCTTGAGCGATCCGCGTTTCCGAAAGCCGTACTCGGGCCTGTACTGGCAGGTAGACCGTGCCGCGTCGGATATGGGCCTCGGGTTCTCCGCGGCGGCAGAGCCGCTTCGTTCTCGTTCGCTCTGGGATGATGTGCTCAAGCTGCCGGCCGATACCCCCGCCGACGGCGAGGTCCACCAGCACCACATTTCTGGGCCGGACAAGACCGGCCTCTCGGTGGTCGAGCGCGTCGTCACTATCGATGAGGGTCCGGGTGCGGGCGGTGCGACGTTTCGCCTGGCGGTCGCCGCCGACGAACGACAGATGGTCGAGCCGATTGACCGCTTCAACGGCATGCTCTGGCTGGCGCTCGGCCTGCTGGGTGCCGGGCTGTCACTGGTCGCAGTCGTCCAGGTGATGATCGCGCTGCTTCCACTTCAGCGTCTGCGCGGCGCGCTGGCGGCCGTGCGCGAAGGTCGCCAACTTCGGCTCGAAGGCAGCTTTCCCTCCGAAGTGCAACCGCTGGTCGAAGAATTTAATTCCGTGCTGGCGGAGAATGCCGCCGTCGTCGAGCGGGCGCGAACGCAGGCCGGCAATCTCGCGCATGCGTTGAAGACGCCGCTGAGCGTGATGGCCAATGCGACGAATGGACGGGCGGACGAAGTCGCGCAACTGGTTGCGGCGCAGGTCGAAGTGGCGCGCAAACAGGTCGACTATCACCTGAGCCGGTCGCGCGTAGCGGCTTCGGCCCGCGTTCCCGGCGCGCGCACGCCGGTCGGGCCAGTGCTCGACGGTTTGGTTCGCGTCATGCGGCGGATTCATGCCGACCGCGTACTCGAGCTGGAGGTCATCGGCTCCGGTCAAGCGATCGACTTTCGTGGCGAAGAACAGGATCTGCAGGAGATGCTGGGCAATCTGCTCGACAACGCCTGCAAATGGGCGCGGCACCGCGTCGCGGTATCGTTTGCGATCGACGATGGCAGGCTTGCGCTCGTTATCGACGACGACGGCGCGGGCATTGCCGGCGATGCCCGCGAACGAGTGCTCGATCGGGGCGAGCGTGCGGACGAACAGGTGCCAGGCTCCGGCCTCGGTCTGGCGATTGTGGACGACCTGGCGCATCTCTACGATGGCTGGGTCGAGCTGGCTGACTCGCCTTTGGGCGGGTTGCGCGCCGTGCTGATCTTGCCGGTAGCAGCCTGGAGGCAGGGAGACGCATGAGCCGGATACTCATTCTGTATTCCACGGTGGACGGGCAGACTCTCAGAATCTGCGAACGCATGAAAGCCGTGGTCGAGGCGCTCGGCAACGAGGTGGTTCTGGCCTCGATCGACGACAGCGACGGTTCTGGCATGTCCTCCTGCGACAAAGTCGTCATCGGTGCCAGCATCCGCTATGGCAAGCACCGGCAGTCGGTCTTCGATTTCATCGAGACAAACCGGCGCGTGCTGGACGCCGTGCCGACCGCCTTCTTCTCGGTCAACATCGTCGCGCGCAAGGCCGAAAAGAGCCGGCCGGAAACCAATCCCTACGTGCGAAAGTTCCTCGCCCGGACTTCGTGGCGGCCGACATGCCTCGCCGTTTTCGCCGGACGGCTCGACTATCCGCACTACCGCTTCTTCGACCGGCAGATGATCCGCTTCATCATGTGGATCACCAAAGGCCCGACCGATCCCTCGACGGTCATCGAGTACACGGATTGGCGTGCGGTCGACGCCTTCGTGCGCGAGATTTGCGCCATCCATTGACCCCTTGCAGTCGGATCGCGGAACTGTAAGCGTTAACTGACCGGCATTCTTCTCGTGCCGCTGCTGTCGGAGAACAAT